>WNFI01101526.1_pt1 | contig 33936 bp, 32 predicted proteins | sample 5400471 | NCBI WGS metagenome assembly WNFI01 (sample SAMN13153348, study PRJNA577476) | soil metagenome | isolation source: 100 cm saprolite on Douglas fir-dominated hillslope | place: USA:California | collected 2013-09-17 | reverse complement strand
TTAAGCCGAAAGTAATCAAAGTACACTCCAAAATCGCCGTGGTTCTTATCGTCGGCGCCCGAACTCTGTGCTACCGCCGCTGGCGCCATCCATGCAAAGGCAAGCACCAGGGCAGCTAAGACTACTAAACGTTTCATGTCTTACACTTCCCCCATGATAAGTTTTTCCATAGCGCAGCCGTGCTTGCAGCACGCACCTGGAAGCATCTGGAACGAGCATGAACACGGTTGGCTACCCAGGTACGATGCCGCCCCTCCGGCGCGGGTGGGCTGCTCACCAGCACTCATGAGAGTAGCTGCTGCTCGATTTGCAGGCGCTTCAACTCGGGATTAGACTCAGATTTCTAAGGCCCCTGCGGAGGACAAAACAGCCATGCCTCTTGGAACCCTCGATGTGATGAAACTTGATGGCCAGCCGGAAACCTATCAGGTGATGTTTGAGCAGAACGCCGGCGGACAGTTCGTGGCCCGCGTGGAGCCGGGCGCCTTGCTCCCTTTCCTGATGGAAGAAATGCGCGTGGACGCTCCGGTTGCGGAAAACGCCGCTGAGCACGCCAAGACAGATGGCCGCGCGCGCGTGGACAACATTTTTCTCGAAGAAAACAATCTTCACGCGATCATGGAGTATCTGGAAGAGGACGACTAGCGGGAATTGCCAGGATTGCCACAATCGCCGGAATTGAAAATCGAAATCCGACAGTTTTGGCGATTATGGATTTTCCTGCAGCTTGGCTGCTAGCTTTTTGAAACACTCCAGCCCATCTGCGGTCAGCTTGGATAGTTCCGCGAACAGCTGTTTGTCGGGCCGGGTGAAGTTCAGACACGCCTTGCCCTGCTTGCGTTTCTTCAGCTCTGGAGACAGGGTCGCCTGCATGGCCGGATTCATGTAAAGCGGCAGCAGGTGATAGCTGACGTAACTTTTACCCACCCGCACGGCGGCGAACATCACCGGCTTGCCGCGATACACCGGAAACTCAGTTTCAATGTAGTAGTACTCGGGGGTGTCCTGGACCACGCGCATTTTCTTCCGCGTGTATGGCGCCAGGATGGCACGAAGCTGCTGGAATGTCTCGGCAAAATCGGCTTGTTTGTGCTGTGAAGCTTTCTTTGCAACCGCCTTCGCAGGCATGGGTCACCTCGCAGAACGGCATTCTATGACTGAAAGCCAAGTTACGCAATGAAACGTGCGCAGCGTCAATCCGCGGCTGCTGGACGCAACTTGGTCATGAGGTCGGCGGCGATCTGGCGGCCGTGAAAGCGTCCGTTCTCGATGAATATCTCACTGGTCCGCGAGCCGGCCACGATCACTCCGGCAACGTAGATTCCCGGCACATTGCTTTCGAAGGTTCGCGGATCGCACACCGGACGCTTCTCCGGCTCGGTGAGCTCGATGCCCAGGGCGCGCAGAAAATCATAGTCAGGATGGTAGCCGGTCAGCGCGAAGACAAAATCATTCTTCAGCGTCTTCTCGCCTTCGGGAGTGCGTATACGGACGGACTCCGGCTGGATCTCCAGCAGACAGGCATTGAAGTACGCCGTGATTTCTCCGTTGGCGATGCGGTTCTCAATGTCCGGCTTGATCCAGTACTTCACGTTCTTGTGGATCCCCGGACCGCGATGCACCAGCGTGACTCGCGCTCCGCGTCGCCACAGTTCCAGCGCGGCAATGGCGGCCGAGTTCTTGGCGCCCACGATCAGGACATCAGTGTCGTAGTAAGGATGCGGTTCGGTGTAATAGTGCATGACCTTGGAGAGCTCTTCTCCCGGGACGCGCATATGATTTGGAAGGTCGTAGTATCCGGTGGCCACGACAATCTTTCGGGCAAGATATTCGTGGGCTTTCCCGTTGCGGTCCGTCGTGTGAACGCGAAAGCTCCCGTCCTTCCCGTCCACTTTGGTCACGTTCTGATATTGCCGGACGTCAAGCCGGTAATGCTGGGCGACGTTGCGGTAATACTCCAGCGCTTCCTGACGCGTAGGTTTCTGGTTGGCGCTGGTGAAGGGAATGTCGCCGATCTCGAGCAGTTCCGGGGTCGTGAAAAATACCATGTTCGCCGGATAGTGAAAGAGGGAGTTGACCAGACAGCCTTTGTCCACCAGCACTGCGGAGAATCCGGTACGCCGGGCTTCAATGGCCGAGGCCATGCCCGTTGGTCCAGCGCCGATCGCCAGAACGTCAAACGAATTGGACTGAGGGGCCATAGCAGCAGAAAACCATTCTAAATGCAGCGCTTTTTTGTTACCCTCCACCTATGCTGAAAAATTTGCGTTTTGCATTCCTGCTGTGTACTTTCACGGCATTGCTCCCCAGTGCTTTTGCACGCACTCTGCGCGAGTTGCAGCTCATGCGAAACACGATTTATGCCCGCGCCGGCAATGAGTTTCGCAAGCGCTTCCCTGCCGCGGTACCCTGAGCCACAGGCCCCTCAAGATTGACAATGCCCACCGCTCCTTGCACCATTCCAGAGATGTCTCGCAACTGCCCATTCCCCCCGTCGCCCAGGCTCACATCGCCACCGAATCAAAGCTCCGCCTCGGGAGGCTTCTCCTGGTGGCGCCTGCACGCCATAGTCGCCGCGATCGCAACCATCATCCCCGCAACGGCTATGGTTCTGGCCCATGCCGAACAGCGCGAATTGAACGCGCCGGGCGCATCCGCACCAGCGACGGAGATTGAACTCCCCGGCGGCTTTCGCATTAAAGACAAGTTCATCAATTTTGACCAGGAGCGCATTCAGCTTACCATCGCCTACCGGCGGCTTCATCAGGACCCAAATGCCTCTGACGTGATCATCGAGCCGAAGATGATCATTCTGCACTGGACGGCAATACCATCGTTCAATTCGACATGGAACTACTTTAACCGGAACCGCGCTGAGGCCGCCCGCGAACAACTTGCCGCCGCAGGCGAGGTCAACGTCTCGGCGCAATTTCTGGTGGACCGCGACGGCACTATCTACAGACTGATGCCCGAGAACTGGATGGCCCGCCACTGCATTGGGTTGAATCATGTTGCCATCGGAGTTGAGAATGTGGGCGATGGCGACAAATTCCCGCTCACGCAAGCGCAAGTGGAAGCTAACGCGGCTCTGGTGCGTTATCTGGCGAAGAAATATCCCATCACCCATCTCATTGGACACATGGAGTACCGTCAGATGGAAGGCCATGCTTATTTTCTGGAGCGCGATCCTAAATACCGCAACACCAAGCCCGATCCCGGCAAGGAGTTCATGGACCAAGTGCGGGCTCGTGTCGCGGATTTGAAGTTGCAAGGGCCGCCCGGCGGCCGCACATCCAAAATTCCCGCTTGATATAATTTCCAGTTTTGCGAGGAAATCATGGCTTCCCAGAACATGCGTTTGGAAAAAGATTCCATCGGCCCGAAAGAAATTCCGGCAGACGTTTATTACGGCATTCAGACGGCGCGTGCCGTGGAGAATTACCCGATCTCCGGAATGCGGGCGCATCCTACCCTGATCCGCGCCATTGGAATGGTGAAGCGCGCTGCGGCGGAAGCCAACAAAGAACTCGGGCTGGTGGACGCAAAGCAGGCCGACGCAATCATGGCCGCCGCGCAGGAAGTCACAGACGGCAAATGGAACCCGCAGTTCGTTGTAGACGTATTTCAAGCCGGCGCCGGCGTCAGCTTTCACATGAACAGCAATGAAGTGATCGCCAACCGCGCGGTTGAACTCCTGGGCGGCAAGCTCGGCGACTACACCGTGGTCCATCCCAACGACCACGTGAACTACGGGCAGTCAACCAATGACGTCTTTCCCACCAGCATGCGTCTGGCCACGCTGCTGGAATTGGAAAATCTCTACCCCGTCCTGGATTCTCTCGCCGCGGCATTTGAGGCCAAGGGCAAGGAGTTCCATAACATCATGAAGTCCGGGCGCACGCACATGCAAGACGCCGTTCCGATGCGTCTGGGCCAGGAGTTCGCGGCGTACGGGATGGCGGTGCGCAAGTCCATCACTAGTATTCGCCATGCAGCAGATTCGCTGCGCGAACTCGGGCTTGGCGGCTCGGCCGTAGGAACGGGGATCAACACGCATCCGGCGTACCGCGAAAAAGCGATTGCGAATCTGGCGCGCATTTCCGGGCAGAAGGTTGTCCCCGCTGCTGACATGCGCTGGGCCATGCAGTCCAACGCCTGCATGGCGGAGGTCTCGGGCGCGCTCCGCAACCTGGGGCTGGAAATCATCCGTATCTCCACCGACCTTCGTCTACTCGCGTCAGGCCCCAACACCGGGTTCTATGAAATCAACCTGCCGGCATTGCAGCCGGGATCGTCCATCATGCCGGGCAAAATCAATCCGGTGATGCCGGAGCTTGCGGCCATGGTTTCATTCCAGGTGATTGGCAATGACACTGCGGTTGCCTACGCGGTCCAAGCGGGCCAGCTCGAGCTGAATGTGATGATGCCGACCATGGCGTACAACGTGCTCCAATCCATTACCATCCTGACGAACATGCTGCGTGTCTTCACCGACAAGCTGGTCGTCGGAATAACCGCGAACGAAAAGCGCGCCAACTTCTATGCACAGAGCACAGTCTCTCTTGCGACGGCGTTGAACCCGTACATCGGCTACGCCAAAGCGGCGGAGATCGCGAAGGAGTCCGTGTCTACCGGACGCTCGATCATTGATATCGCGCGCGACAAGAAGCTGCTCAGCGAAAAGGAAATTGAAGAGATCCTCGATCCCGTGAACATGACGGAGCCCCAGGTCCCGAAAGAATCGGCCAAGCGGCGGGAAGATATCAAGGGGAAGTAGGTCTGCCTTTTTCTGAAATCCCGAAACGAAGTGAGGGATACATACCCTGAGAAGGGTCTCAAGCTTGGCAGTGCTGGCCACATGGTTTATCTAAAGATCATATGGATCCCTCGCTGCGCTTTGATTTCAGAAAAAAGCTTCGCTTCGGGATAAAGAAAAACCTAGAAGCTGGCAAAAGCCCGCACGGGAAAAGTCCCAAACGCTTTCACCTTGACCGGCACTGCAAAAAAATTGAAGTTCGCTTCCGACAGGCCGGAAAGATCGGCGAGGTGCTCCACAATCGGGATTTCACGGCCAAGAAGAACCGTGTGCGCGGGACGAGTTCCGTCCCCTGTGTTGTCAATGTTCATGGAATCTATCCCCACCAGCGTCACTTGCGCCGCGGCCAGAAACTGCGCGGCGTCCCGCGTGAGGTAGGGATGCCTTCAAAATACTGTACGGTATTCCAGTGCCGCGACCATCCGGTTTCAATCAGCACGGCCTTGCCGGCCAATTCTTTCTCGTCTGGAAAATGGGAGCGATCAATCGCGCGGTCGCCGGCAGCCCGAATTTTTATCGCAGGAATATCTGCGAGCTGCTCTAGCCGCAATTGTGAAAGATCTTTGCCGTCCGCAAAGCGGTGGAATGGAGAATCAAGATACGTGCCGGTATTTGCGACCATCTCGATCTTGCCGATGTGAAATTCCGTCCCGGCGGAATAGTGCTTGCGCGACTCTTCGCGGCTGAGAAAATCGCAAATGATGGGCGCGGGCAGTCCTTTGTAGGTGACCAGGCCGTGTTCGACAGTGTGACTCACGTCAACGAGCATCGCTTTGCTGCCCTCCTCACGGCGCGAATCAGCTCAGTAGGCCCAGCGCAGCAGCACCGCGCCGGTTGTAAATCCCGCACCGACTGATGCAAGCAACACCAGGTCGCCCTTCTTCAACCGCCCTTGTTTGCGGGCGGAATCCAGCGCCAGCGGGATGGTCGCTGCGGTGGTGTTTCCGTATTCGTCAATATTGATGATGACCTGCTCGTCCTTCAGTCCGAGCCGCTCCGCAGTGGAGGTGATGATGCGCCGGTTCGCCTGATGCGGGACCAGTAGATTCACGTCCGATCCTTTGAAGCCATTGCGCTTCAGAACTTTTTCTGACGCTTCGGCCATCTTGCGTACTGCATACTTGAACACGGCCTGGCCGTCCTGATGAACGAAATGCATCTTCTTGTCCACGGTTTCGTGAGACGCGGGATGCAAGCTGCCGCCGGCGGGCATATTCAGCGAGCATGCGCCCGAGCCGTCAACTTCATGGAGATAGTCGATGAAATAATTTTCGTCAGTGGCGGGCTCAACCACCACCGCGCCTGCGCCGTCGCCAAAAATCACGCAAGTCGCGCGGTCGGTGTAATCGATGACCGAGGACATCACGTCAGCGCCAATGACCAGAACTTTTTTGTGCGCGCCGGACTCCACAAACTTCACCCCGGTCTGCAGCGCGTAGACAAATCCGGAGCAGGCGGCAGAAACGTCGAATCCCCAGGCGCCTTTCGCGCCGATCCGGTCCTGTACCAGGCAGGCCGTGGATGGGAACAGCATGTCCGGCGTAACGGTGCCGACGAAAATGGCCTCGATCTCACGCGCGCCGATGCCACGTTCGGCAAGCGCATTCTTTGCGGCTTCCACAGCGAGATGCGAAGAGGCAACGCCCTTGTCCACAATATGTCTTTGCCGGATGCCGGTGCGCGCAAGAATCCACTCATTATTGGTATCGACCAGTTTTTCCAGGTCGGCGTTGGTCAGCAAGCGGGGAGGAACACACGCACTAGCCCGTTACCGTTGCTTCCTTCCGGACCTGGCGGGGTTGGCGGGATTGCGTCGCGCGGGACCCGGCGCAATTAATTCTAGCACTTTTGTCGCACCCCCTCGGGAAGCTTCCTTCCAGCAGGAAATTCAACGACAATAAGCAGCATGGACTCCACGGCGGTATATGAGCCTCAGCGCACCGGCAGTGCAGAGAAGTTTTTTCAGACTTCCCTTTACCTGCTGCTGGTAACTGGCTTTGCCGCGCTGGCCGGCACCGGCAAGCTTGATCTGCCTTCGCTGGCCATCGTCGCACCCGCACTGCTGGTCCGGGGATTGCATCTGACGCGCGGCCGGACGGTCATGATCTCCGAGCGCTGGACCACGTACCTGACGCTCTTCTATTTTGCTTTCTACGGGTTGGATTATTTTCTGATCTCGCAAAGCTTCATCAATGCCACCGTCCATCTGGTCTTGTTCAGCATGGTGGTCAAGATATTTTCCGTGCAACGTGATCGCGATCTGCTCTACCTGGCGGTGCTTTCGTTCCTGATGGTGCTGGCGGCATCTGTGCTGACCGTGGACACGGTTTTTCTGGCGACTTTTGCTCTGTTCCTGCTGCTGGCCATGGCCACCTTCGTTAGCATGGAGATGCGCCGCTCGGAACGCTCCGCCATGGCCATTGGCGTCCCGCCGAAACAGGACCGCAAGTTTCAGCGCATGTTATCCGGTACTGCTGCTTTGCTGGGCGTCTCAACCTTCGTGGGCGCGGCGCTGATATTTTTTGTTCTGCCGCGCGGAAATTCCGGCGGCTACCTGCGGAACCTGGGCACGCAGGGAGAGCTCTCTACCGGCTTTAGCCAGGATGTCCGGCTGGGAGGGATCGGACAGATCCAGCAATCCAGCGCGGTCGTGATGCATGTGCAGGTATTGCAGGGGAAGCTCCCCTCCGACATCAAGTGGCGCGGTATAGCCCTGACGAATTTTGACGGCCAGCGTTGGTGGAACAATCCCGGTGAAGTTCCGGTGTATCACGGCTTGAACAATGGCGGACTTGATCTGGGCCAGTTCCGCGTACGCAATTCCCTGCTCTATGCAAGTTCGCCTTCGGTACGGCATTGGCCGAACCTCTCGTACAAGATCGTGATGGAACCCGTGGGGGTTGATGTCTTCTTCCTGGCGCCGGTTCCGTTGAAAATCAACGGCGGGTATCGCGCGATCGGGATTACCCCGGACGGTTCCGTCCTGAACTCCCGCCCCGCCACCGCTTCCGGCAGAGGAGAAATCGAAAGCACGCCCCAACCTATCGGCATCTACTTCGCGGAATCCGACACGCGCGATCCGGAGCCCCTGGTCCGCGACTCGAACTCTCAGGATTATCCCGCGCGTGTGGTTCTCTTATATACGCAATTGCCGCGTCTCGATCCACGTATCCCGCAGCTCGCAAAACAAATCACGGCGGGAAGCGCCTCCAATTATCTGCGCGCGATGGCGATCGAGAACTATCTGCAAGCCAAGTTTGGTTACACACTGCAGCTGCCCGGCCAGTGGGAGTCCGATCCGCTCGCGGCGTTTCTGTTCGTACGCAAGAAAGGACACTGCGAGTACTTTGCTTCGTCCATGGCAGTCATGTTGCGGACGCTGGGGATCCCGGCGCGCGTAGTGAACGGCTTCAGGGGCGGACAATACAATGACGTCACCGCCAGCTACATTGTCCGCGAGAAGGACGCGCACTCCTGGGTGGAGGCGTATTTTCCCGAGTACGGCTGGGTCACCTTCGATCCCACGCCGGCCAACGGAATAGAGGCGCCGGCTACAGGATGGTCGCGCACCGCTCTCTACATGGATGCGATGCGCGAACTGTGGCGCGAGTGGATCATCAACTACGACTTTACGCACCAGATGCGCCTCAGCGCCGCGCTGGCATCGGAGACGGGCAGGGCGCAGTTCGGAATCCGGTGGTGGCTATGGAAGAAATATCGCGGCCTGCTGATCACGGCGCAAAGCCTGCAGCGCCGGGTGCAACATTTGCCTGCGAAAGACGTGATTCTGTATTGCGTCCTGCTGTTGCTGCTTCTGCTCTCGCCCTTCATACCGCGGAGTTGGCGGGCCCTGCAACGCGGACGCCTGCTCAGAAATCCGCAACTCGCGCCACGGACCGCCGCCAGCTTCTGGTATCTGCGCATGCTGAAAGCTCTGGAGCGGCGGGGCTTCCGCAAGTCGCTCGCGCAGACGCCGGCCGAGTTTGCGGATTCAATCGATGACCCGAGCGTCCGCCAGAATGTGGCCCTCTTTACCGACCATTACCAGCGCGCACGCTTTGCCGAGTCAGTGGAAGACGCGCGGCGTCTGCCGGATTTGTACGCCGAACTGACCGGCGTCAAGTCACCAGGAATTTCCTGAAGCAGCTGGCTACTTCGTAATCACACCGCAAGCTACGCGGTCGCCGGAGTTGCCGGAAGGATCAGTCTTTCCGTCGTCGGCTTTCGCGTGGATCACCAGCGCCGTGCCGCCTCCGGCGAAGACGCTGTGCGGATCGTCGCCCAACGTTACGTTTGGATCTGTGACCGTTGCCTTAGATTTGCCCTTTGCGTCCACGATGAAGTTCGGCATGTCACCTGCGTGAGGACCATCGGGGTTCTGCAATCCGTGCTTCTTGCCATCCGGATTAAAGTGCGGACCCGCAGTTTTGAAATCCGGCCCATCGCACTTTGCCGTCTGATGCACGTGGATGGCATGCTCGCCGGGCGTAAGATTCTGTACGTTCAGTTTGATCTTGACGCCCTGGGCCGCCGGAGAAATGGTTGCCGTGCCCACCTCCGCACCCTGTCCATTCTTCAGAGTTACGGTTACAGGCTTGGGTTTCTTGTCTTTCGCACTGGCTGCCGGAACTACCGCCAGGACGGCGACTACCATAAGAACTTTCATCAGTGATTCGATTTTCATAGACGACATACGCCACTCCTTTCGCTCAGTCGGACGTCGGACCGGACGAGTGGATTTACCTGAGTCCACGCCTTATATTATCCACCCAGAGTACTGATCAGGAGCGCCCACGAGCCGCAAGTGAGGCCGCCGGTCAAAGCCTCCGCCGACACCGGGAACGGAGGCTTGCGAATGTTAGAATGAATGTAGCGACATGCCGGTTGAAACTCCCACCATTGCTCTTCCCTCGGAAGAATCCATCGCCAAGCCCAAACCTGTGAAGGTAGGCTTTGTAAGCCTGGGGTGTCCCAAAAACCTGGTGGACAGCGAGGTCATGATGGGCCTGCTGCAGAGCGGCGGCGCGCAAATTACCGCACACGCGGAAGACGCCGACATCATCGTGGTGAACACCTGCTCCTTCATCGACACGGCAAAGCAGGAGTCGGTCAACACCATCCTGGAGATGGCCCAGCACAAGGTGACGGGCAAGGCGAAGAAACTTGTGGTTGCGGGCTGCCTGGTGGAACGCTATCGCCAGGAAATTCAGAAGAACATTCCCGAGGTGGACGCTGTGGTCGGCACCGGAGAACTGGATTCCATTCTCGCTGCAGCCGGGATTTCGCCCGACGGCCAATTATCTGAAGAACAATCGCCATTCGTGATTCTCAACTCCACTTCAGCCAGCCAGTCTCTCAAGTCCGGTGTGCGCTCGCGTGCGGAAGGCGATGCACGCCAGGCCAGCGGACGCTTTTCGCGTTCAGAGTGGGACGGCGCGATCGCCGATCTGCCCAATTACCTCTATAACGAAAACACGCCACGCGTGCTGGCTACTCCCAGAGCTTCCGCCTATATCAAGATTGCGGAAGGATGCGATCACCCCTGCGGCTTCTGCATCATTCCCCAGCTTCGCGGCAAGTTTCGCTCGCGGCATTTTGAGTCTGTGATCGCGGAAGCTGAGCGCCTGGCGCAAAACGGAGTACGAGAAGTCACGCTTATTGGCCAGGACACAACTTGTTACGGCGAAGATCTCGACTTGAAAGACGGGCTCGCCCTGCTGCTGGAGCGCCTAGCCGGCATTGAAGACTTGCGCTGGGTGCGCTTTCTCTACGCCTATCCCAACAAGATTACCGGCAAGCTGCTGGAGACCATCGCGAGCAGCGAGAAGATATGCTCCTACATTGACGTTCCGCTGCAACACTCCTCGGCTTCCGTGCTGAAGCGCATGAAGCGCGGCGCGCACGCCGACATTTTCCTGCGCTCCATCGAAAAGATGCGGAGCACCGTGCCAAATCTCACCTTGCGGACTTCATTCCTCGTCGGCTTTCCCGGAGAGACCGAGAAGGACTTCGAAGAGCTTTGTGATTTCGTCCGCGCCTCGCAATTCGATTGGCTCGGCGTCTTCAGCTACTCCGATGAAGAGGGCTCCGCTGCGTATCATCTCTCGGACAAAGTTGCTCCGCGCGAGATTGAGCGCCGGCGCAAGAAGCTGATGCAGATTCAGCGGCAGATCAGCAGGAATAACAAGCGCAAGCTGGTAGGGCGTGAACTGGACGTCCTCGCCCTCGGACCATCCGAAGAGACTGAGCTTCTCTGGGAGGGACGCTCGGAGATGCATGCTCCGGAAATCGACGGAAAGCTATTCATCAACGACTTTGGCGCGCACGAGCAACTCGTCCCGGGAGAGTTCTACCGCTGCGAAATCACTGAAGCCCACCACTACGATCTGGTGGCTCGTGTCATCTAATTGTGGAAATGGCCAGGAAGAAGAAACCGCGTTCCCTTCGTTGTCCCACCTGCCGGAGTCTGGTGCTGGCAGGAGACGAGAACTTCCCTTTTTGCAGTGACCGTTGCCGGCTGATTGATCTCGGCAAGTGGGCCAGCGGCGGGTACAGGATCTCCTCGCCCATTACCGACCCGGAAATGCTGGAGAGCATGGCGGAAGAAAGTTCTCAAGGCCGGCCTCCCGAAAAGTCAGACTGACCCGGTTCAGCAGTCTTCGCAACGAATCTACTGGCTGAGGTCTGTGTATTATGAAGAGCGAATGGCAGCCTCAAGCGAGACGGTCGGCCGCAAATCCACAATTTCCTGGCTGATCGCAACATTTTTCGGCGTTGGGCATCTTCGTCCCGGGCCTGGCACGTATGCATCGGTCGCCACTGTGCTGATTTGGTGGGGTGCGAGCCATTTTGTTCCAGGCCCATGGCTCTTGCCGGTAGAGATTGCGCTCGCTGTCGCGATTACACTCATTGGCATCCCACCATCAACGGTCGTAGCGAGAGAGAGTGGACGCGAGGACCCCGGTTTCGTGGTCATCGACGAAGTGGCGGGACAGATGATTGCGCTGATTGGCGTTCCGCTGCATTGGAAATACCTGTTGGCCAGTCTTATACTCTTTCGTGTATTCGATATCATGAAGCCCTTTCCCTTGCGCCGCCTGGAAAGACTGCCCGAAGGAATGGGAATCATGATGGACGACGTGGGAGCCGGGCTTTACGCGCTCGTCCTGCTCCAGCTCTGGCTGCACGCCTTTGCGCACTAGACGGACACTCCATGGGCATCTCCGACACCTTGCTGGGCAGAAAGAACGCTGACGCCAATCCGCAGATTGACGCGATTGAGCCCGCCGCCTCGCTTCCCGGCGGAGAAGTGAGACTTGTGGGCAAGGCGCTCAAGCCTCCGCAGCTTGCCCGGCCAGAAGTGAATTTCAGCGGCGTCAAGGGCTCGATTGTCGTGAGCTCTGAAGATTTCCTGATCGCGCGCGTGCCCTATGGCGCGCACTCCGGCCCGGTCACGGTCCACAGCAACGGACACGTCAGCAATGGACGCGAAATGAAAATCGCCCAGCCGATCGCGGACAATCTTCATCCGGTCGCAAATCCGGCGCTTGATCCGGAAGGCAACATCTACGTCACGTTTTCCGGCGGACGCGGCCAGAAGGTCCCCGTTTCCATCTACAAGATTGACACCAACTACAACGTCAAACCTTTCGTCACCGACTTGATGAACCCGACCGGCCTGGCCTTCGATGCGGACGGCCAGCTTTACGTCTCTTCGCGTTACGATGGCACGGTCTATCGCGTCAACCCCAGCGGCGCGATTACTATGTATGCGGAAGGCATGGGTGTGGCGACCGGAATTGCTTTTGACCATGGCAACAACCTGTATGTAGGCGACCGCAGCGGGACCATCTGGCGCATTGCGCAAGACCGCGAGATTTTCGTCTACGCAACGCTGGAGCCGAGCCTTGCTGCCTACCATCTCGCGTTCTCTCCCGACGGAACGCTCTATGTCGCCGGGCCCACGACTTCCAGTTTTGATGCGGTGTATGCCGTGGACTCTCACGGCACGGTTTCAGTCTTCTACCGTGGGCTGGGACGTCCACAAGGCCTCGCGTTTGACCTGCAGGGAAATCTCTACGTTGCGGCATCGCTCGGCGGGAAGCGCGGCATAGTGCAGATCACGCCGGACGGGAAAGCGTCACTGGCGGTCGCCGGGCATGGGCTGGTCGGTCTGGCGTTTACTCGCACCGGTGGCGCGGTGCTGGTCACCACCAATTCCGTTTTTCATCTCACCTGGGGCATACGCCCCCTTGCTCTCATTTAGACTGCTGGTGTGAATGCAGAGACCATCGCGGTCGGGTCGGAGCTGCTTACTCCCCTCCGCACGGACACGAATTCGCTTTTACTCACCGCCAAGCTGAACGAACTGGGAGTCGCGGTGCATTTCAAAACCATTGTAGGCGACCGCCGCGCTGACCTAGTAAGTGCGGCGCGCACGGCGCTGTCTCGCGCCGATATTGTGATTTTTATTGGCGGACTTGGGCCAACAGAAGACGACCTGACCCGCGAAGCAGTGGCCGAGACTGTGGGACGCGAATTGCGGCGCGACGATTCCATCATTGAGAAGCTCCGCGCTCGCTTCGCATCCCGCGGGTACAAGATGACGGAAAACAATCTCAAGCAGGGCGACGTGATCGAAGGCGCCAGCGTGCTTGAGAACCCGCGCGGCTCCGCTCCGGGGCAGTTCCTGGAAACTGATATTTCGGGAAAAAAGAGAGTCCTGGTCCTCCTGCCGGGACCTCCGCATGAACTAACGCATATGTTCGAGCAAAAGGTCATGGCGCGTCTGCGGGAGATCGTTCCGCCGCGCCACATCGCTGTCCGCGTGCTGAAGCTCGCCATGGTACCGGAGTCGCAAGCGGACAAACGCGCCGCACCCATCTATCGCGAACACCCGGAGATCGAGACCACCATCCTCGCCAACGCCGGGGGCGAAATCCAGTTCCAACTCCGCGCCCAGGCCTTGACCATCGAAGACGCGCAGAAGAAGGTGGACAAACTGGCGTCGCTGCTCGAAGACGAGTTTGAGGACGCGATCTTTTCCACGCAAGACGAGAGTCTGGAGCAGATTGTCGGATACTACCTGCAAATGCGGAATGCGACCCTGGCGGTCGCCGAATCCTGCACCGGCGGCATGCTGGCGCAGCGGCTGACGTCGGTCCCCGGAAGCTCACGCTATTTCCTTGGCGGTGCGGTAGTCTACGACAATTCTCTAAAGACCTCGCTGGCCGGCGTACCGCCGATCATGATTGCGGAGCATGGCGCAGTAAGCCGCGAGGTCGCCGAGGCCCTGGCTGAAGGCATTCGCAAACGTTGCAAAGCCACTTATGGTGTCGGCGTTACTGGCATTGCGGGTCCCGGCGGCGGGACCGAGCAGAAGCCCGTGGGCCTGGTGTTTATTGCACTCTCTGACGGTGAACGTACAGACGTGCTCGAACGCAAGTTTCCCGGAGATCGCGAGCGCATACGACACTGGGCGAGCCAGCAAGCGCTGGACATGGTGCGCCGCAAGTTAATCTAAGCCGATGCGCCTCTTTATCGCCCTCGATATCCCCGACGACACTCGCACACGGCTCGCCGAATTGGTGGAGCGTATCCGCGTTCTGGCGCCTGACGCGCGCTGGACAGGGCCGGGGTCGCTACACGTCACGCTGAAGTTTATCGGCGAGGTGAAAGAGGAGCGGCTGGATGCAATCAAGCAAACTCTGCGCGCGGTCAAGGCCAGGCCATTTGAGCTAAAGTTTGAGGGAATCGGATACTTTCCACCAAACAAATCACCTCGTGTGTTCTGGGCCGGCGTCCATGCCACGAGCGACCTTCCTGAGCTTGCTGCTGTCATCGACGGTACACTTGGCGAGCTCGGCATTAAGCGTGAGGAGAAGCCATATCATCCGCACCTCACACTGGCTCGTGCCGGCTCCGGTCCTGGAGCCAGCCGTGCCTTCCGGCGCTTGCAAGAGCAGCTCGCAACGGAAGGGCCGCCGCATTTCGGTACAATGACTGCGCGAGAATTCTATCTCTACCTGAGCAGGCTCTCCCGTGGCGGCGCGCAGTACGCCAAGCTGGAGCGCTTTTCTCTGGCCTAGGATTCTAATGGTCGCTCTCTACAGTGGCGTGGCGGTGATCGCGTATCTTCTGGGCGCGGTCCCCTTTGGCTACGTATTGGTCAAGCTGTTCCGCGGTGAGGACATTCGCCGGAGCGGCAGCGGAAATATTGGCGCCACAAACGTCGCGCGCTCCGGAGCCAAAGGGTTAGGAATCGCAACGCTGATTCTGGACGCGGGCAAAGGCTTGCTCGCCGTCTGCCTGGCGTGGTGGCTGGCCGGATCCAGCTTCAACTCTTGCGGCGCAGCGAGCCAGTGCGTGTCTTCCCAACATCTGATGGCCGTGGCGGCGCTTGCCGCGGTAGCCGGTCATGTCTTCCCCGTATGGCTCAAGTTTCGCGGCGGCAAAGGAGTGGCCACAGCACTGGGTGTCTTCGTTCTGCTCTTTCCCAGAGCTGTGCTAATCGCGCTTGTGGTTTTCGTCGTTGTAGTCGCGATCTCGCGCTATGTTTCTCTGGGCTCCGTTCTTGGAGCTATTGCCTTTCCCATTGCCGCTTATTTTTTGAAACTGACTGACGAAGTCACACTTGCACTCACGTCGGCCGTTGCCGTGCTGGTTGTGCTGAAACATCACCAGAACATCCGCCGCCTGCTCGCTGGCACTGAAAACCGCCTGGGCGCCAAGAAGGACCAGATCATGGAGAAGGAAGCTTGAGCAAAGTAGCGGTCATTGGCGCGGGGTCGTGGGGGACGGCGCTGGCCATTGTCGCGGGCCGCGGCGGCCTGCACCAGGTGCGACTATGGGCGCGGGAAAAAGAAGTCTGCGCCAGCATTCAGGAATCCTGCGTCAACGCTCTCTTCCTGCCGGATTGCCGCGTTCCCGAACAGGTCGCGGTGACGAATGACCTTCAGCAGGCGCTCTCCGGAGCGGAGATCGTCATCAGCGTGATGCCCTCGCATCACTGCCGCCGCGTGTTCGAGCACATGGCGCAGTGGCTATTGCCGCAGATGTTATTTGTGAGCGCCACCAAGGGCGTTGAGAATGACACCTTGCTGCGCATGAGCCAGGTGATTGACGAAATCGTGAAGCGGTTTTCCGGATTCACCCCTAAGATCAGCGCGCTCAGCGGCCCGACCTTCGCCCTGGAGGTGGCCCACGGAAATCCCACGGCTTTGACTGCTGCTTCGTCCGATGTGTCGCTGGCCGCAACCGTGCAAAAAGAGCTTAGCGATCCCAACTTCCGCATTTATATGAATGACGACATGGTCGGCGTCGAGCTCGGCGGCTCGCTCAAGAACGTAATCGCGATTGCCGCCGGCATCTGTGACGGTCTTGAACTGGGACACAACTCGGTAGCGGCGCTGATTACGCGTGGCCTGGCCGAGATCACGCGCCTGGCTGTGGCTTGCGGCGCCAAACCCCAAACCATGGCGGGACTCGCGGGCATGGGTGACCTGGTGTTGACGTGCACCGGAGGACTCTCGCGCAATCGCAACGTGGGCAGCGAGCTGGGTCACGGACGCAAGCTTCCGGAAATCATCGATGGCATGCACGGGATGGTGGCGGAAGGCGTGCTCACCACCAACGCCGCCCTGGGGCTGGCGAAAAAGTACGGAGTGGAAATGCCCATCACACAACAAATGTACTCAATCCTGAATGACGGACGTTCCCCCCGCGATGCTATTCGCGAGCTTATGTCGCGTCCGGGAAAAGCGGAGTGAAGCACCCGGTGGGCCGCTTTGTCGGAGGTACTTCCGTAATAACCCCCCACACATTTTGCCCGCACGGCGGCGGCGTTTCGAAATACAATTCGACTAAAGACTGGCCGGCATGAAGGTACCACTACCGTCTCGCATACCGATTTTGTATCTGGTGCTCATCGTGTTGATCGCGGTGGGAGTCCTGCCCCTTTATTTCTACGCCACCAAAGTCGTGGAAATGAACCGCGAACAGCTGAAGCAGAACGAAAAGCTGCAGCAAAACACCGTCGCCAGCGCCCTGGCTCAGGACATAGCACAGCGCGAAAAAGAAATCCGGTCGAACCTGGCGAGCCTCACCTATGCGGTCCAGATCACCAGCGGGGGAGATCTGAGCGGCGCCAAAGTGGAAGCTCCGGAGGTCCGGGCGCTGCTGCAGAACCATGTGGAGAGCCCCGATACCATCGTCTCTTACGCGGGCCTCTTCAACGCCGAGGGGCACGGCATCTATGCGGGTAGCATGGCGCCCGACGATTTTCTAAAGAAAGAAATGGAGCGTGCGCTGGCCACGGCGCGCGACGGCCGCGAGTATAACGGAGAGCCGCTCGCCATCGGCGCAGGCAAGACCGTAACAACGGTCATGGTCGTCAGCAAGCCGGTGCTCAGCGGACCAAATAAGGACGTATATCTCGGCGCGCTGCAACTGGTCGTGGACCTTCAATTCCTCGTACGCCGGCTCAAGGACGCCCGCGATCAGGGACTGGACACTTTCGTGGTTGACCACAGTGGACGCCTGGTGGCTGCGGCAAATCCCAAGTACTTCACCGGCCAGGATATGAGTTCCAACGAGCTGGTAAAAAACTTCAAAGAGCAGAGCGGCAACGCGGGTGTCTCGGTTACGGAAGAATATTCGCTTCCCGAAGGAAAAAACGGAAAGGTCCCGATGCTGGGGACGTACGTTCCAGCCACGGGCCTGGGCTGGGCCGTGGTGGCGCAGAAGACCCAGGAGGATTCCTACCGTGACATCACGGAGATACAGCACGCGGAGCTGCGGTTCGCTCTGTTCGCTATCGCTACCAGCATTCTGATCGGCATCTGGGCGGCGCGCCGCTTCACCCTGCCACTGCAGGTCCTTACCGAATCCAGCCGCGCGATTGCCGGCGGAGATTTCTCCCAGCGCGTCCAGCTCAAGAGCCGGACGGAGTTTGGCGAACTGGCCGAGACATTCAACAGCATGACCGACGATCTGGAGCGCTTCGTCTCCGATCTGAAGCAGGCAGCCGAAGAGAACCGCACGCTCTTCATGAGTTCGATCCAGATGCTGGCCGGAGCGGTCGACGAAAAAGATCCGTACACCAAGGGCCACTCTGACCGCGTGACGCGCTACTCCGTGCTGATCGCCACCGAAATGGGTCTGGCGACCGAGGCCATCGAGAAGATCCGCATCTCCGCGCAGCTCCATGACGTGGGCAAAATTGGAATTGAAGACCGTATCCTGAAGAAACCCGGCGCGCTCACTCCGGAAGAATTCGAGATCATGAAAACCCACACTACCAAAGGCGCGGCGATCCTGCGTCCGGTCGAGATGTTGCGGGACATGTTGCCGGGAATCGAGCTGCATCATGAATCGCTCGACGGCCGCGGCTATCCCCACGGACTGAAGGGCGAGGATATTCCGCTGATGGCACGTATCATCATGGTAGCTGACACGTTTGACGCCATGACCACGAACCGCCCCTACCAGGCTGCGATGGACCCCGAATATGTGGTGCGCATTATCAATTCTCTGGTGAACACCAAGTTCTGCCCTCACGCTGTGGCCGCGATGACGCGAGTCTTCGAGTCCGGAAAGCTGCGCATCCACCGCGCAGCGGTAGTCACAGCGGAGCAGGCCGCGGCGGCCATGGTTAAGGTCTAAAGAACGTCCTCCGGCGTGTTCTCCATCCTGTCCCGATATAATCAAATGTTCCATGATTCAAACTCTATTCGGAACCCCAGAGCCCGGCTTCTTCGACAAGATGAAGCAGGCAGTCGCACGCACGCGAGAGAACCTGAGCGAGCGCATTGACGATATTGTCTCCATCGGCAAAGAGATCGACCGCAACTCGCTGGACGAACTTGAAGCCATCCTGATCACCGCCGACCTTGGCGCCAAGACCACGAACGAGATCCTGGAAAATCTCCGTGACCGCGCCGACCGCAAGCAGATCAAAGACGTGAGCGAACTCAAGCGGCTGATCAAAGAACAGATTCTGGAGATCCTGAATTCCACTCCGCCGCGCTTGGGCAAGGCCCCCAACGGCGAGCCGGAAGTGGTGATGGTGGTGGGTGTGAACGGCACGGGCAAAACTACGACTATCGGCAAGCTGGCCCATGCTCTGCGGTCTGAAGGCAAGACCGTCCTGCTCTGCGCCGCAGACACTTTTCGCGCTGCCGCGATCGAGCAGCTTGAAGTCTGGGGCTCGCGGACCGGAGTTGAGGTCATCAAGACGAAACCGGGTGGAGATCCTTCTGCCGTATTGTTCGACACTCTCAATGCCGCCAAGGCCCGCCACACGGACAGCGTGATCGTGGACACCGCTGGACGTCTGCACACGAAATCAAGCCTCATGCTGGAACTCGAAAAGATGAAACGCACGGCGCAACGGATTATCTCCGGCGCGCCACATGAAGTGCTGCTGGTGATGGACGCTACGACCGGGCAGAACGGATTGCAGCAGGCTCGCCAATTCACGGAATCCGCCGGCGTCACGGGCATTGTGCTCACCAAGCTTGACGGTACGGCGAAAGGCGGCGTGGTGGTGGCCATCTCTCGCGAACTGGGCTTGCCGGTGCGTTATGTCGGCGTAGGTGAAAAAGTTGCCGACCTGCTTCCCTTCAATGCCAAAAATTTTGTAGATTCTTTGTTCTCATGAGCTCCACCGCGCAAGACGAGCAGTTCATGCGCCAAGCCCTGGACTTGGCGCGCCAAGGCACCGCGCTCGCGTCGCCGAATCCGCGCGTGGGCGCGGTCGTGGTGAACGCCAAAGGCGAAGTCATTGGCACGGGCTTCCACACATATGACGGGTTGAAACACGCCGAAGTGCTCGCCTTGGAACAAGCCGGCGCCAAAGCGCGCGGCGGTACTCTCTACATCAATCTCGAGCCCTGCTCTCATCAGGGACGAACGCCTCCGTGCGCTGGCGCTGTTATCGCTACCGGGATCAAGCGTGCGGTCGTCGCCATGACGGACCCAAATCCGCAAGTCGCGGGAAAAGGCGTGGAGAAGTTGCAAGCTGCCGGGATCGCCGTAGAAGTTGGCTTGTTGCGCGATGAGGCCCGGCACTTGAATGAGTCCTTCGCCAAGTACATTCTGAATAAGCAGCCGCTGGTCACGCTGAAGTCTGGGATGACGCTCGACGGCAAGATCGCTCCGCCACCTGGCGATCCGTTCAGTCCATCAATGCTTGGGATGGGCGGCGCCACCGGTGGTTGGATCACCAGTCTGGAAGCGCGGAAGCATGTGCAGCAATTACGCCATGAATCGGACGCGATACTAGTAGGTGTGGGCACCGTGATCGCGGATGATCCTTTGCTCACCGACCGAACCGGCCTAACGCGGCGACGCCCCCTGATGCGCGTGGTGCTCGACTCCCGGCTGCGTATGCCTCTGGAATCGCGGCTGGTCAAGACCGTTCGTGACGATGTGCTTGTCTTTTGCTCATTCGCGGAAGAGAAAAAGAGAAAAGCGCTGGAAGACCGCGGCGTACGCGTGGAACAGGTCCCCCTCGGCTCGGGCGATGGACGCCCCGATTTGAAGAAGGTCGTCACTCGCCTTGGCGCGCTTGAAATCACCAGCCTCATGATTGAAGGTGGAGCGCTGGTGAACTGGGCCGCCATCGCTTCCGACATTGTAGACAAAGTTTTTCTCTATTATGCTCCCAAGATTCTGGCTGGAGCTGGGGCAGTTCCTTTCGCGCGTGGCCCGGGCTTCCGACGCATGAATGACGCGGCCATGATCAAGAACTTGGTGCTGCACCGTTTTGGCGAAGACTTTGCGGTGGAGGGCTATCTGCGCGATCCCTACGGTCCCATCGCTCCAACATTGCAGGAAAAAAGCTGATGTTTACCGGACTCATCCAGGAAACCGGGCGGATCACGGCCGTAGTGCAGCCTGAACGCGCCCGGTCGCTTCGCATAGCGATTGCTGCCAGGAGAATTCCATCGAAGCTCGAGACTGGCGACAGTGTGGCCGTGAACGGTGTCTGTCTGACTGCAATCGGCGTAGGGCGTGGCCGATTCGCGGCCGATCTGGCGGAAGAGACCCAGAAGCGTACATCGCTGGGGCACCTGAATCCCGGTTCAGTGGTGAACCTTGAGCTCCCTGCCAAAGCCAGTGACCGCCTCGGCGGACACATTGTTCAAGGTCACGTGGACGGTGTCGGCAAGCTGCTTAGCTTACAAAAGATCAAAAGTCGCAAAGACTGGCGATTGACCATCAGCATTCCAAAGACGTTGGCAAAGTATGTTGTGCCCCAGGGATCGATCACCGTTGAAGGCATTAGCCTTACCGTTGCCAAGTTGCGGTCTAATCAGGTTGAGATTGCAATCATTCCGCATACCTATGAAGTCACCAACCTGAACACGCTGCACGTCGGCGCTCCCATTAACATCGAAGTGGATGTCATGGCCAAGTACGCGGAGAGAGCGGCGCGCGCCAAGACCTCATCCCGTGTCACCGTGGAAGAACTAGTCAAGATGGGATTTTGACACGTCAAATGCAAGAAGCAAGTTCTTCAATCTTCCTTGCATCACATTGACCTGCAATTTTTCTCCGCTCGCTGATTTTCTGATTACCGTCTTGCGATCGCTTGCTATTCTGGTTCTGCGTAGGAGAACGCCCTTTTGATGAAACACATATCGCAAATCCCGTTGCGTAGGCTGACAGTCGCCCTGTTGGGTACTGATAGCCGCTGGGCGTTTACCAATTCCCTCGGCTAACTTCAGGCCGGTATTGGGCTCCTGTTCCTGCGCGAATTCTTTAACTAAATAAACCGCTGGGTGGCGTTGGCTACGGTTACTTCGACTGCCAATCGACCAAATGCCGTAGTCGTTTGTTCCCCCAGCAGCCATTGGTCAGTGGCGAAGCTTACGGATACTTCGGTCAATCGCCCACAAGGCGAGAGGTGGTTCGACTCCACCAGGTGGACTTTGGTCCATCTGTGAAAAACAAACCGTAATCACTGGTTCCCTGACCGTAAATTTTTCAGTCGGTGGCGGAATGCGGGAGATACTTCTCTCCCATAAACAAGTGCAGCGCAGAGTGGAGGCTCTGCCGGACCAACGACACCTTCAGCGGCGGAGGCGCAGCCTCGAAACAAACGGCAGCTGAAAAAGTGCGTCCCGATGCACGCTCCCGATGAGTGTTCCCCGACTGGATTGTTCGTAGCAGTAAGGAAGATTTGCCGGTGGTGAAGATCCGGGTTACTTCGCTTGATAACGAGGTGCCCTGTGGGCACAAGACCTGGGTCGTTGGTTCCCCGGCACGAGTTTCAATCGGTGGTGAAAGACAAGGGTTACTTCTATTTCCGACGAAAGCAACACGGGTGAGACCCCCGATTTCGGGATTATGAAGCCCGGAGCAATCCGGGAACATGGTCTCGCCTCTTGTCGCGGGTTCCCCGATTGAGTTTTTGAGTTTTACCGGTGGCGTAGATCAGGGTTACATCGTTAATCCGTGGGTCGCAGGTTCGAATCCTGCCGGCACTCGAGTGCTGTCAGGTTCGATTCCTGTCGTCGATTTATTTCGGCGTAGCTCAACCGTTGTCAACTAGTTCCCCGGCCAGATGTCTGTTGCAATTCGGTGGTGTAGATAAGGGCTCCAATAAGCGTCCCTTATCAATTGTTCCCCGCAATTACGGCGGCTTTCGGCCAGGTGGGAAGGGGTGGTATGGATTACCGAAAAGTCTACGGTGGCACGCCGGCGGGCACAGCGTCGCGTTGTGACACTTGTGTCTACTCACGTATCATTCGCGGTTACGCGGAAAGCGAAAAGATCACGTTTTGCGACCGTATCTTCGAGCCATTCCTGGTGCCATTCAAAGTAAGCGCATGCAGTGACTACGTTGACAAACGCCTCCCGGAAGTCGAGGCCATGGAAGAAGTCGCCTGGATCATCCGGACCAAGAGCGCCGGGCATCGCGCCGGCTTTGTTACGGTAGCCGAACTCAAGAGCAAAGAATCAGATGATCGACAAACTGATTAGCCGCCGGAGGAGTCCGGCAGACCGCAAGACAAGGAGAGTAAACAATGGCCCGAATGAATCTATTTCCCTGGCTGAAGCAGCCGCGCACTCATGAGGGCGCGCCGGCAAAGAACATCTCTGCCGAGCAACAGCTGCGCCGCTCCGTCCTGGCCTACATGTTGTGGGAGACCCAGTTCTATGAGGACGGCGTAGCCATCGCAGGACGCATCCGCGAACTGGTAGCGAAGGTCCCGGCAGAAAAGGTCGCGGCGCTGGCCATTGAGGCACGCGAGAAGATGAAGTTGCGTCACGCTCCGCTTTTACTGGTGCGCGAGATGGCGCGTCTGAAGACCCATCGTCATCTCGTGGCTGAGACCCTGGCCCGCGTGATTCAGCGTGCCGACGAGCTCGCCGAGTTCGTCGCCATCTACTGGGCCGAAGGCAAGCAGCCGCTCTGAGCTGTGGAAGAAGCTGGTCGAGGGCACTCTAGCTGCTCCGGACACCTGGGAGGTTGCACTCTCCGGCGGCGCGGAGAAGCGCGATGCCTGGGCGCGTCTGCTGCGCGAGAACAAGCTGGGCGGACTCGCCTTGCTGCGCAACTTGCGCAACATGGCGGAGGCCAAGGTCGACGAGTCTCTCGTCACGGACAGCCTCGCACGCATGAAGACCGAGCGCGTCCTGCCGTTCCGCTTCATCTCTGCCGCGCGTTACGCGCCGCAGTGGGAGGCTGATCTGGAGAAGGCGATGCTTCGTTCGCTCGAGGGCAACGCCAAGCTACGGGGCAAGACCGTGCTGCTGGTGGACGTGTCCGGAAGTATGGACGCGTTGCTCTCCGGCCGCTCTGAAATGCGCCGCAATGATGCGGCTTATGGACTTGCGGTGCTGCTGCGCGAGATCGCGGAGAAGGTGAGCATCTACAGCTTCTCTGACAACCTGGTCCGGATCCCGAACCGTTCGGGATTCGCGCTGCGTGACGCGATCCACGCCAGCCAGCCGCACAGTGGAACTTACCTGGGCAAGGCCGTGAGCCAGCTCGACGAGCACTACGATCGTCTGATCGTGCTGACCGACGAGCAGTCGCACGACGCCGTGCCCAGCCCGAAGGCGCGTGGTTACATGATCAACGTGGCCAGCTACCAGAACGGCGTTGGTTACGGGCGCTGGGTGCACATCGATGGATGGAGCGAGTCTGTCATCGAGTACATCCGCGCGGCCGAGCCGGTGCTGAACTAAGGGATCGGGATATCGGGTCATCTGGACATCGGGTCATCTTGCGATCCGATGACCAGGTTCCCGATGTCCCGATTCCCCGATCCCCCCTGCCACTTTCCCGGCACAAATCCACTCCATGCTTTATCGTTATCACAGGGAGTAAGCGTGGACGTTTTCATGAAAAAACTTATCGCAATCCTGGTCACCCTGTTTCTATTGTCTTCGGTTTTGGCTGGCGCGCAGGAGACCAAGCCCGCCACCCCGCCATCATCGTCAGAAAAAAATGACAGCAATCCGGAGAGAGAACGCAAAATCACTCCGGAAGAAACCAAGGAACTCTTTCAATCGGTGGACGAAGTGCTTCGCTTTGCCAGCAAGGCCACGCTGCTGCCGCTGAAGCATCCGGTGAAGAAGGCCATGGTTAGCCGCGCCGAAGTCGAGAAGTACATCGACGATAAGTTCAAAGATGACATTGACCGCATCCGCTTTGAGCGTTCCGAACTAGTGCTCAAGAAGTTCGGCTTGCTGCCGCGGACTTTCGATCTACATACTTTTCTCATCAAGCTGCTGGGCGAACAGGTCGCCGGCTATTACGACGAAAAGACCAAGACCATCAACCTGCTCGACTGGGTTGAGATGGAAATGCAAAAGCCGGTCATGGCCCACGAACTCACGCATGCGTTGCAGGACCAGAGCTTCGACCTGGAAAAGCTGACCAAAAAGAATGAAGCGATCGAGAAACGCGGCCCGGAAGATGCTAACGCGCTGATCAAGATCGACGAGGAATCCAGTTGCCGCTCCGCCGTGATGGAAGGCCAGGCCATGATCGTGCTGGTGGATTACATCCTGGCTCCCGCAAAGCGCAGCGTGGAGGATTCCCCGAGCTTTGTGGATCTGATGATCGCGCAGATGGACAAGCACGGCGAAAGCCCGCTCTTCGACAGCGCACCTCTGCTTCTCAAAGAAGAACTGGTCTTCCCCTACAGCCGTGGTATGAAGTTCATCCAGCAGCTCCTGATTCATGGTGGCAAGAAACTGGCCTATACCGATGTAGTCGCGCACATGCCGCAGACATCGCGGGAAATTCTGCAACCAGAGGAATACCTTGCCGGACACCGCATCGCGCCGTTGCTGCTGCCCGATCTCAGCGCGTTGAAGAAGGACTACGATCCTTACGATGCCGGCGCAATGGGACAGTTGGACGTAAGCATTCTCTTGAAACAGTACGCGGACGATGAAGTCGCGAACCGGCTGAGTCCGGAGTGGCGTGGCGGCTCCTACTACGCCGCGGGACGCAAAGGCGCCAAGCCGGACGCCAATTCTACCGGGCACATTGGATTGCTGTATGTCTCCAAGTGGTCGTCGGCAGAGATAGCAAGCGACTTCGCGAAAGTGTATGCCTCCGCGCTGAAAACGCGCTATGACAAGGTCAACTTCGTGCAAACCACGCTCGGAGCAGGAGGCTCCAGAGACAAATACACCAGTTCGGATGGCCCAATCTTCATCGAGCGGCATGGCGAGATGCTGGTCATCGTGGAAAGCTTTGACGAAGTGACCGCAGACAAGCTGATTGCGGCGGCGCTGAAATCGCAGTAGCAACCAGAAAGACTTACGCAGAGAACGCAGAGTGCGCAGAGGATTCGATCTTTCTCTTTTCTCTGCGTCCCTCTGCGTACTCTGCGGTAAATGGCTTTCTCCCGAGGCCTGTTTCTCAAGATGATTCGTTATAATTCCAAGTTTGGCATTTCGCTACCCGGGAGCATCTTTTGCAGCAGGCAGAAATTGGCATCATCGGCGGCAGTGGTCTGTACTCCATGCCCGGTCTGACCGATGTTCAGGAAATTAATCTACAAACTCCATTCGGCAGCCCGTCGGACGCTTACGTACTGGGCACGCTGGCGGGCCGTAAGGTCGCGTTTCTCACCCGTCACGGACGTGGACACCGCATTCTTCCCAGCGAACTGAATTTCCGCGCCAACATTCACGGGATGAAGCAGCTTGGAGTGGAGCGCATTCTCTCCATCTCGGCGGTCGGTTCGCTCAAAGAGGAGCACAAGCCCACCGACTTTGTGATCCCCGATCAATTCATTGATCGCACTGTTCACCGCATTTCAACTTTCTTTGGCGAAGGCCTGGTGGCGCATGTGGCATTTGGCGATCCCGTATGTGCAGAGGTCGCCGCGGCCATTGGTGATTCCTGCAAGGCAAATGGCGTAGTCGGTAAACGCGGTGGGACCTACGTCTGCATGGAAGGCCCGCAGTTCTCGACCAAGGCAGAATCCAACCTCTACCGCAGTTGGGGCGCGGACGTAATCGGAATGACCAATCTGCAGGAAGCCAAGCTGGCCCGTGAAGCTGAGATTTGCTATGCGACCATGGCCATGGTCACAGATTACGACTGCTGGCATCCAGACCACGATGCGGTCACAGTGGACCAGGTAGTCAAAGTGCTGACTACCAATGCCGGCAACGCAACTCGCGTACTCAAAAAAGCCGTGGCCCTGCTGCCGCGCGAGCGCAAATGCAAATGCGGTTCGGCGCTGCAGTTCGCCATCATGACCGATCCGGCTAAGATTCCCGCGGCAACGCGGCAAAAGTTAAGTCTGCTTGTGGAAAAATACCTTGGCAAAGGCCAGGAGGCTAAAGCCTAGTGTCACTTCTGGTCGTAGGTTCCGTCGCATTTGACTCTATTCAGACCCCATACGGCAAGACCCCGCGCGTATTGGGTGGCGCGGCAACGTATTTTTCGCTGGCCGCAAGCTTTTTTACCCAGGTCCGGGTCGTGGCCGTTGTGGGCGAAGACTTTACGTCCAAAGAAGAGCAAGTCCTGGTGGCGCGCGGCATTGATACCAGCGGCATCGAACGCGAGAAAGGCAAGAGCTTCTTCTGGGCCGGCGAGTATGGCGAGAACGTGAATGAAGCCAAGACGCTCGACACCCAGCTTGGCGTCTTTGCAACTTTCAATCCGCAGGTGCCTAAAAACTTTCGCGACAGCGAATACGTCTTCCTTGCTAATATCGATCCTTCGCTGCAGGTGAATGTGCGCAAGCAGGTCAACGGAGCGCGCTTTGTGGCCGGCGACACCATGAATTACTGGATCAACGGCACCCCACAGCAGCTTGCGGAAATGCTGAAAGTGGTGGACGCTCTGCTCATCAATGACACCGAAGCCAAGATGCTGGCCCACGACGCCAGCCTTCCCCGCGCTGCGCAAAAAGTCCTGAAGATGGGCCCGAAGGCGCTCGTCATCAAGCACGGAGAGTACGGCGCAACCGTCTTCTTCCAGGATGGCGCTTTTGGAATTGGACGCCATCCCTTCCGCGCACCTACGCTTCCCATTGAAACGGTGGTTGACCCCACCGGCGCAGGCGACAGCTTTGCCGGAGGATTCATGGGCTACATCGCTTCGCAGGGCGAGCTTACGCGGGATGTCTTCAAACGTGCCATGTTCTACGGCGGAGTCATGGGATCGTTCGCGGTGGAAGCCTTCGGCACCGAACGCCTGCAGACGCTCACGCGCGAGGAAATCGACGAACGCTACGGGATCTTCCGCGAGCTTACGCACATAGAATGATGGTCGCGAACCACAACGCGACGCGGCGTGACTATTTTTATCTGACTCTTCTGACAACGGCGATTTCGATTGCCGCTCTGCTCTTTTATTTCCGGCACGGCGCCATTCTTCTCTATGGCGATGCTACGGCGCACATCAACATTGCCCGGCGCGTCTTTGATTCGCGCACTCCCGGCCTCTTCCAACTTGGTACGGTCTGGCTCCCACTGCCGCATCTACTCGATATTCCGTTCATCCTGAACGACCGGATGTGGCGCACCGGCGTGGGCGCTTCCATTCCGTCCATGGCTGCCTATGTCGCAGGCGCGTTGGGGATTTTCCAGCTTCTGAAAACATTGGCCTCGCGCGCTGCGGTGTGGGCGGGAGCTTTGATTTACGCGCTCAATCCCAACCTGCTCTATATGCAGACCACTGCCATGACGGAAACGCTGTATCTGGCCCTCATGATCTGGAGCGTGGTGTTCTTCTCGGAATTCGTACAACGAAGAGCTGAGCCCGCGACTGCACGCAGAGCGCTGGAAAAATGCGCGCTGGTCGTATCTGCGGCTATGCTGGTTCGCTATGACGGCTGGTTCCTGGCCGCAACAATCGTGCTGGCGATGGGAATTACCGTATGGCGCTTTCACCTGGGGTCGGGTCCCATTCGTAGAGGCGCGATAAGTTTCCTCCTGTTGACTTCGCTCACGGCTGGTGTGTGGCTGGCGTACAACCACGGCAGATACGGTCGAGCGCTCGAGTTCGCCATCGGACCTTATTCAGCCCGCGCCATCATGGCGCGATCACTCACCGAGACTATGCCCACTTATCCCGGGCAAAACAATTTGCACGATGCCGCGCTCTACTTTCTCAAAGTCTCACGGCTCACGCTGGGCACGGGTATATCGGAAACGTTTCTTTTCACAATGGCTTTTATCGCGCTGCTGGCGATGATCTACTTTTCTCGGCGCTTTCTCCCCTTGGCGATGCTTTGGGTCCCGCTGGTCTTTTATGTTCTGAGCATTGCCTGGGGCAGCGTTCCTGTTTATTTTCCTGAGTGGTGGCCGCACAGCTACTACAACGTGCGCTATGGCTTGCAGATGCTCCCGGCTGTGGCGATCTTTGTGGCGCTGGCCTATGAGTTTGCCCGCAAGTTCTTTCCCGCTCGCTACGTCACAGTGGCGCTGATTGCGCTGGTCGGCTTCAGTTATTTCTCGGTATGGCGCACAACTCCCATCTGCCTGCGAGAGGCCATCGCCAATGGCAAAGACCGTTTGCGACTCGAGCAAGCGCTCGCGGCGGAGCTAGTTAAGCTTCCGCCTTCCGCGGTCGTCATGATGGATTGCGGAGCGCATTCCGGCGCGGCCCAAATCGCGGGTATTCCTTTCCGGCGCGTCTTGCGCGAGAGCAACCCGCCTGAGTGGGAGGTCGGTCTCACGCAGCCGGCCCGGGCCGCGGACTACGTGGTCGCTTTCCAGGATGATCAAGTCTGGCGTGCTGTCCATTTATTTCACAAAGACCTGGTGCTGGTTACCATAATCGCTGTGCCGGGCCAGCCCCGGGCCTATCTCTTCCGCTCGAGGCACTGAGAACGATGCTACAATCGGGCCAGTTTTCACCAATGATTCACGCTCTCGCATTCATGCCGAATGAGATGACGGAAGTGCTCTCCGGCCCTGTCCCGCGTCTGGCACTGGCCGCGTTTCTTGGCGGGCTCGTTGGTCTGGAACGGCAGCTCAAACATCGGCCCGCTGGTCTCCGTACGAATATGTTCATCTGTTTCGGCGCGGCCATGTACACCATTCTTTCAGTTCAATTGACGAAAGACATGGGATTGGGAGATCACACGCGCATTGCCGCGCAGATCATTCCCGGCATCGGCTTCATAGGCGCCGGTTCGATTCTGCATGCGAAGAACGGCGTCTCCGGCCTGACCACGGCAGCCACGCTTTTTGTGGTCGCTTCCATTGGCATGGCTTGCGGCGGCGGACTCTATCTTCCCGCACTCTTCGCTACGCTGCTGATCTTTACGGGACTGCTGGTGCTCGGCTGGGTGGAAACACAATTCAATCTGAAACCCCTGGTGATGAACTATAGCCTCCTCGCAACCAAGCCCGCCGATGAACTTGTGCCGGAAATCAGAATGCTGCTGCAGCTGGAAAACAAGACCACCCAGGAGGTGCAAGTAGCTACCTTTCGCGGCAAGCAACGAATTACGTTCAGCGTTGAAGGCACGCGCAAAGAGCATAAGCAGCTACTGAAGGCTTTCCACGCCGTGGAAGATTTCGGCGGCACGCAGTCAACGGCAGGACGTGAGACCGGCGAATAGACGATGGTCCCATTCACCAAGGCCTCGGCGTGCGGCAACGACTTTCTGATTATTGACGGCGTGCACGCTCCCGCTGACGTCTATCAATTGAGCAAGGAGATTTGCGATCGCCACAACGGCGTAGGCGCGGATGGCGTAGAGTGGCTCTTTCCCGCACAGGATGCCGACATTCATGCTCGCCTCATCAACGCCGACGGTAGTGAGGCCGAGATTTCCGGCAACGGAACGCGCTGCGTTGCAGCCTGCCTGGTGAGCAACGGTAGCAAGGAAAATCTCACGATCCGCACCGGTGCGGGCGTGAAATCCTGCGGCCTGATCTCCCGCAACGGCAATCACTTTGAATTTGAGATGGACATGGGCAGAACGCAGGTCGGCGACGGCTTCTCTATCAAACTGACGCTTGGTGAAGTGCATGGGACGCCAATATCGATGGGGAATCCGCACTACGTGATTTTCGTGAAGGACTTTTCGCACGCCTGGCAGAGCGAAGGCGCTGAAATCGGCGGCCACTCCGGCTTCACGCAAGGCGTCAACGTGGAATACGTTCGCGTAACCGGAACAAATGACATTGAAGTGCGCTTCTACGAACGTGGCGTGGGCGAGACTCAGTCTTCAGGCACAGGCTCGTGCGCGTCGGCGGTGGCCGCCATTGCCGCAGGACACGCGAGCTCTCCGCTCAACGTTCACGCTCCCGGCGGCACGCAAGTTGTGCGCTGGTCGGGCGATCACGTTTATTTGCGCGGACCGGCGCAGTTGGTTTGTAAGGGTGAGTTCTTTCGATGAAATCGCTCATCAAGCCTCCAGCCCTTAAGCGGGGCGACAAGATCGGCATCCTGGCGCCTGCCAGCAGCTTCAATCGCGCGGGCTTCGAGGCAGGTTGCGAGCGGCTGCGCCAGATGGGCTATGAACCCGTCTTTTCAGAGACTATCTTCGATCGTGATCTCTACTTTGCCGGCTCGACCGAACGTCGCGCGCGCGAACTCGAAGAGATGCTCGGTCGCAGCGACATTGCCGCATTGATTTGCGTCCGCGGCGGCTACGGCAGCAACTATCTTCTGGAGCGCGTGGACTTTCAGAAGTTCGCTGACCATCCCAAAATCCTGCTCGGATGCAGCGATATAACAACGCTCCTCACTGCGATTACCGACCGCACCGGACTGGTCACATTTCACGGCCCCATGGTCGCGAAAGACATTGCCACCCCCGATAGCATGGATGTTGCCAGTTGGACGAACGCGTTGACGGGTGGCGCCTCCTGGAATGTCGCCAACGACGGAGTCGAAGTTCTGCGTTCAGGTCATGCCCAAGGGCGTCTCTACGGCGGCTGTCTGTCCATGCTGGTCGCTTCACTCGGAACGGACTTTGAGATCCAGACGGACAACGCATTATTGTTTCTTGAGGATATCGGAGAGAAGCCTTATCGCATCGACCGCATGCTGATGCAACTCCGCCTGGCGGGCAAACTCGAGCGGGTGCGAGGAATAATCTTTGGGGAAATGCTGGGTTGCGCGGCTCCGGCGGAGCAGGGTTACACGCTGCAGCAAGTCATCATGCGCGTCCTCAAGGATTTCAAAGGCCCGATTGTCTACGGACTCAAGTCCGGCCACGTAACCAGCGGCAACATTACGCTGCCGATCGGAGTGCAGGCGGAGCTGGCCACTGAGGGGAGTATTGCTACGCTTAAGATTCTCGAATCGGCGACGGGATAGTAATCAGCAGGCAGCGCCTTTTTCTGAAATCCCGAACCGGCGCAGTTTCCCGGTTGATGGATCCATGTGACAACGATAAATCGCGAGCAATGGGACATAGGCCTTAAGTGCATGTGACTATATGGATTTCTCGCTTCGCTTCGAGATTTCAGAAATAGCTAACTGCTCCTCCCCAATTGCTGCCATCCCCGACATCCGTTAATCTAGTTCGAATGAGTGAACAGCAACACGTACATCTGATCGGCATTTGCGGCACGGCCATGGCATCGCTTGCCGGACTGCTTCGCCAGCGCGGATTCAAGGTCACCGGCTCCGACGCGGCAGCGTATCCGCCCATGTCCGACTTCCTTGCTTCTCTGAACATCCAGATCTTGCAGCCGTACTCGGAAGCCAATCTGCGTCCGCGTCCTGACATGGTGGTGGTGGGAAACGCGATCTCGCGGGGCAATCCGGAGCTGGAGTACGTGCTCGACGAGCGCATTTATTTCCGTTCGCTGCCTGACATTGTGCACAAGCAGTTTCTGCGGACACGTGAACCCATCGTGGTGGCCGGGACGCACGGCAAGACCACCGTAACCTCGATGCTGGCGTGGATCTTTCACACTGCCGGCAAAGATCCCTCTTTCCTGATCGGCGGGATTGCCGAAAACTTTGGCAGCAGCTTTGCTCTAAGGCAGGGCAAACATTTCATTATCGAAGGTGACGAGTACGACACGGCGTTTTTCGATAAAGGCCCAAAATTTCTCCATTATTTTCCCCAGGCCGTCATTCTTACCTCGGTAGAGTTCGACCATGCCGACATCTACAAAGATCTTGACGCCGTAAAGACGGCGTTCAAGCGTCTGATAAACATGGTGCCCCGGCGGGCGAAGATCATTGCTTATGACAAGAGCGAAAACGTAAGCGAATGTGTTGCCAAGGCCCTTGCTCCGATCGAGCGTTACGGCATGCAAGAAACCTCTTACTGGCGAATTGCCGAGGTGAAATTCGGCCCGGAGCAAACCGTTTGGTCCGTTCTGCGCGAAGGACAGCCGTGGGGTACATTCCAATTTTCGCTCGCGGGAGAACACAACGTGCTGAATGCCACAGCGGCGGCGGCCATGGCGGCACATTACGGCATTGAACCGCAAACCATTGCCGAGGCATTGCAGACTTTTAAGAGCGTAAAACGCCGCCTGGAGATAAAGGCGCAGATCAATGGCATCACGATCATTGACGATTTCGCCCATCATCCCACCGCCATTGCCGAAACATTGAAGGCCCTGCGTACACGCTATCCCAAAGCGCGCCTTTGGGCGATCTTTGAACCGCGGTCGAACACCCTACGCCGCAAAGTTTTCCAGAAAGAGCTAGCTACGAGTCTCGCTCTTTCCGATGAAGTAGTGGTCAGCAGTATCTTCAAGCCGGAAGCAATCCCTGAAAAAGAACGGCTCACGGTGTCTTCCCTTGTGCTCGGCGTGAAGAGACAAGGCAAAAAGGCCCGCGAGTTCGCGGATGCCGACGCCATCGTCAAGGCTGTGGCGCCCGAGCTGCGTGAAGGAGATGTGGTTGCCATCCTCTCCAATGGCGGATTTGGCGGCATTTATGAAAAATTGCCACGCCAACTGGAAATGTTGAGCGGCCAGCGCTCATGATTGGATTTTTGCGCACCGGGATCGCTGTCTTGTATCTGATGGTTGCCGTTCCCCTCGCAGCCCTGATCGCTTTCCCCTGGACCTTCATTTCCCGGAAGGTTGATTTTCTCTATTGGCTGGCGATGAAGCTTGTCCGCTCCAGCGTGTGGCTCACGGGGACGAAAATCAAAACTGTGGGCCTCGATAAGATCGATCCCACTGGCACGTACATTTTCATGTCGAGCCATGTTTCCAACATGGATCCGACGATTCTGATTCCGCTGATCCCGCGGCGAACGTCAGCTCTAGCGAAGAAGGAAATATGGCGCATTCCCATTCTTTCCCAGGCATTGGACATGGCGTCCCTTGTTCCAGTGGAGCGCGATAATCGTGATGCAGCCATTCAGAGCATCCGCAAAGCCGGCGAGGTTATGAGCCAGGGAATCAACATGACAGTCTATCCTGAAGGCACGCGCTCGGCGGACGGGCGTCTGCTCCCGTTCAAAAAAGGTCCATTTCATCTGGCGATAGAAACAGGAGTGCCCGTTGTCCCAATCACAATGCTGGGCACTTATGAAATGATGCCCAAAGGCAGCATGGTGACAAAGGGCGGCACCGCGACCGTTATCTTTCATCCGCCGATGGATCCCAAGCTGTATGCTTCACGCGAGGAACTCATGCAAGCCGTGTATGAAGTCATCAACAGCGCGCTCCCCGAAGACAAGAGATAGCAGGACTCA
>WNFI01197403.1_pt1 | contig 33945 bp, 34 predicted proteins | sample 5400471 | NCBI WGS metagenome assembly WNFI01 (sample SAMN13153348, study PRJNA577476) | soil metagenome | isolation source: 100 cm saprolite on Douglas fir-dominated hillslope | place: USA:California | collected 2013-09-17 | reverse complement strand
CGCTCTTCGCGTACGCCGAAAAGCGGAGCCATATCGAGAAAAACCCGGTTACTGCGATCGACAAAGTAAAGCTGGTAGATGCTCCTCCAGAGATCTTCACCCCTGACCAGTTGCAAAAAGTGCTCGATGCCTGCCCAGCAGATCTTCTTCCCTGTATTGCGCTTGGAGCTTTTGCGGGCCTACGGACGGCGGAGCTTCTCAGGCTTGAATGGCACGACATCGACCTAAAGCGTGGCCACATCAAAGTTCCCGCAAGCAAATCGAAGACGGCCAGGCGCCGGTTAATCCTGATCGCTCCGAATCTTGCGGACTGGTTGCGGCCTTATTCACAGAGAAAAGGCAAACTCTATCCTTACAGTCAGCGGTGGTATCACTCCAATGTCGATCTTCTTAAAAAGCCTGCTGCGTTATCAGAATGGCCGAATAACGGCTTGAGGCACAGCTTCGCTTCCTACCACCTTGCCAAGCACCAGAACGCGCCACAATTGGCGCTGGAGATGGGACACACTACGCCCCGGATGATCTTCGACAATTACCGGGAAGTGGTGAGCCCCGAAGAAGCGGAGCGGTATTGGGATATTCGGCCAAAGGCCGTGGCCAACGTGGTTCAGATGGAGGCCGCGGCATCATGACTTCTCGGCTTGTAACCGTTGATCTGATCCTGACGACATCCCTGCGGCTCCAACAATCTCTTTATCCTATTACGGAAGAGCAGTTGTCGTTTTATAGGTCGATTCGAGAAATCCTCGACGGCTGGGCTAGGCAGATTGAAGCACAGGGACTCGCGGTTCGGCTAGAAACGATCGCAGAGAACGCTTTAGAGATATGCCTCACCAGCGCAGAAGCCGGATCGAACGATCTTGCACAGATCGGTGACCAACTGATCGAGCGCGCTCGGGAAATCGAGTCACTGACGCTAAATCGATGGGTCGATTTACTCAGCGCACCCGCACGGGAGGAACTTGCAAAAGCCTTAAAGGGAGGAGAGCCCGTCAGTTTCAAAGTGGCAGCGATGGATATCACCAGTCTCAAGAATGTAACAGAGGCCCGAGATCGCTTGAAAGAGTTCCTAACGTGGCTCGATAATTGGTATGCGAGGGAGGGCGGGTCTGAAGCATCGAGTTTGCTCAACGACATCATTGGGGAGAACCGGCCGCTAACGACTACTGCGGTCGAGCTCTTTAAGAATCGCTACTTTCCTACGTTTGAGGCCATACGTGCGTTGAAACGCAGAAAAATCTAACTTTCTGCATTTTTCCGCTTGACGGCGTTTTTCAGAAATAATTCGCCGCCACTGTCTAATAGTCTCGCGAAAACCTCTACGCGTGAGATTCGACCGTCTGCCAATCTCACAAATGAACTGTTTGTGAGATTTGAACTACCTGTGGGCTAAAAAGCTCCCAAAGTCCTCATCGTTTAATGTGCGGAAAAAATGAAAAGTTTCTCGCCATTAACGGAAAACGAGATCGAGATCCCTAATTACCCTTCCCGGCCTTTTTCCATCGAACAACTTTGCGAGTGGGCCGGTGTCAGCCGACGATTCGTTGAGATGGAAATCGAACGAGGCAATTTAAAGGTTCGTCGTCTTAGCAAACGCCTGATTCGGATTTTGCCAAGAGATGTCGCAGATTGGATAGAGCGCTCTTCGACAGGGGTCGGTGCGTGAGTCGGTGCAGGAAAGCCTAATCAATGAAGACAAAAGAAAGGGGCTTGCACAGCGTGGCGTCTGCACAAGCCCAAAAGCAACGAGAGGTTGCCGATATCCCAGCTCAAATAGTAGCGGCACCTCTGAATTTTCGCAAGAGCAAGGGGGCCGCCGATGATCGCAACGCTCGAAAAACATGGACTTAAGCCGCCCAGGCTGGAGCGAAATCCAGCGGCCACGGCAAGCCACAAATATTTTCGTTTACTCTCGGAGCGTTACTTACAGGGCTTGCTAACGCCCTTTGTTCGCAGCGGCTGTTCCGTAGTAGCACTAGACCCAGTAGGCTGGAATGGGCGACGGCAACCACTCTGCGAAAGCTGCTCCGACCCCATTGGAAGGAGGGTTATCGGATGAGTGGTTTCAACGAAGCAATTGTCCTAGGCCGGCTTGTCGCTGAGCCTGAACAGCCAACCTCGAAGGGTGGAAAGCGATTTGTCAAAGCGACGATCGCCGTGTCTTCCTACCGGCAGAATGGAGATGGTAAGGGCGAGGAACGAACAAGTTTTATCCCCGTTACCATATTCGGCAGGCAAGCCGAAGTGTTCCTAAAGTACGTCCAGAAAGGCGACATGGTTCACGTGGTCGGGCGCCTCGACTCGAAAGAGTGGAAGACCGAATCCGGAGAAAAACGGCTGTCGCTCTCCTTCGTGGTTGAGCAGCTAAACCTACTTCCGAACGAGCGCGCAAAGCCAAAGCAGAAGCCACAGCCTAAGCGGCCGGACGAAACCCCGCCGGAGGAAAAGCGATCTCGGCAACCGGAGGTCAACGAGTTCGGAGAACCCAATGAGATCCCGTTCTGAGATCGAAGCGGCAAAAGAACGTCTTCGGACAACGCCTGCTGGTTCGCGCAAGAGCAATTGCGATCGGCGGTTAGTCTTTTAAAGCCAAATATTTGAAGAGCAGAAAACCGTGAGTAATTTTGTAGCGCTTCCATTGATGGTTCGAGCCGGGCGTCCATCGACGCATATCGGCGAAGCGGGCCTGCCGGGCGGGCAGGCTAATTCCCCAAGGCAACTAACATTCTAATGAAAGGGAATTATGGGTAGTAACGAAAAACCCCGGCAGAACAGCCAGGGTCATCGCGATGCTTCCAATTGTGGTCGTCCAACTCAACCACAGTCATCAGGCGAGGTCAAGGATTACGGAGGTCGGCGCAATGGTTGTGCGTGTTTTCGGGACGGGGCCGTTGACGGCGGAGCACGCTACGGTGGCGTGATGGTCGTCGAGGGGCTCCGGGACGGCGAAAAGTACTGGGTATCTGTCAAAGTTCGGCGGGTTCAAAGTGGGAAACGCCAGGGAGAGACATATCTATCCATTAGCCTGCAACCCTTTGAGAGAAAGGCTAACCAATGACAGGGCATGAAGTTCTCAATTACTTGCATGGGCTGCTCGGCGAGGCGGTTCTTCTGCCGATTCCGTTAGGAGAAAAGGGGCCACAAACTCCAGGATGGCAGAAATCAACATTTACCGAGAGTAAACGTAGCCCAGCACTACTAGAAGCGGCGCTCCGCGGGGGCAATATCGGAGTTTTGCTAGGGCCAGCAAGTGGTCGGTTGCTCGCTTTAGATATTGATAGCGACGAGCTGGTTGTCGAGTGGTTAGCGAAGCACCCATGGCTAGCTGACACCCTGCGCACCAAGGGGAGGCGTGGTTGTCAGTTTTGGCTCAGACTCGAAAACGGGTGCGATTACCCAAACGGGAAAGCTGTGTACAAATTACCCGGAGGCCACGGCGAGTTGCGGCTCGGCGGGGGAGGTGGCGCGCAAAGTGTGATCTGGGGAGTACACCCGGAGAAGATGCGCTACCGAATTTTGGTCGATCGCCCTCCGTTAGTGATCTCACTCGCCGATCTGGATGAACTATCTCCGGGATTAACGTTCAACGAAGAGCCTAAATCAGCGCCAACGCAGACGAATAACAATAGCGAACCACCTCGGCCCACCGACATTTGGGAGCGCGTCACGCGGTACCTCGACAAGTGCGATCGTGCTGTTGAAGGCGAGGGCGGTCACGACACCACCTTTCGCGTCCTATGCATGGTTATCAATGGATTTGCTCTATCGTCTGAAGAGGCATGGTCAGCCGCTCTTTACTACAATTGCAAATGCGAACCTCCGTGGTCAGAAAAAGACCTAAAACACAAAGTTGATGACGCGCTTAATGCGGGGCACGACAGGCCACGCGGCCATCTATTGGAAAGCGATTTCGGATCGAATGCTAAAAGCCCTCATCTTGATGAGCAAAGAAAGCAATCCAGACGGACGTCAACAGATCAAGATAACGGCGCGCAATTCCCAATACTCAAACTGCCGAGTGACGATGTGCCTATCGAAGAGTCCGGGAGCGATTGCTTCCGAGTGTTAGCTAAAACGCACCGATTCTTTATGCGTGGGCGCACCGTCGTCGAGCTGGTAAGGAGCGGCGGACAGTACATTCTCGAAGAGGTTGAGCCTGCCGCGTTTCGGTCGCGGCTGGAGAAGTATTTTCGCCTCATGAGGGAGCGGAAACTATCCGATGGAGGGGTAGCACTTAAGCCGTCTCGATGTTCAACAGATAATGCCTTGGCGCTTCTCAAAACCGAAGCCGCTAGCGATTATCTGCCGGATATCAGTATCGTCACTAACTCGCCGATTTTCACCGAACAGGGCGCCGAGCTCAAAGTGTTGGCAAAGGGCTATCACAACGTCCTTGGCGGAATCTATATACTCAAGAATCGAGACATTCGAGAGTTGCCGCTTGAAGAAGCGACTGAGGCACTGCTTGAGCTACTCAGCGATTTTGCATTCATTTCGGAGTCGGACCAAGCCCGCGCTCTGGCTAGCCTCATTTCGCCAGGATTGCGACTCGGTGGTCTGCTCACGGTGGATTTCCCGTTGTGCATTTCAGAGGCCTGTGAGTCTCAAACCGGGAAGACATATCTCCACAAAATGGTCTGTGCTCTCTACGGTGAAAAACCCTTCGTCATCAACCGGCAGGAACACTTTGGCGTTGGGTCTTTGGATGAGACGATTTCCGAGGCCTTGATTTCCGGCAGACCGTTTCTCATGTTCGAAAATGTCCGAGGCTCGGTTATATCCCAGCTGCTGGAAAGCGCGCTTCGCGGTGCAGGGCCGGTGAGCTGTCGAAGGGCGTACTCACGCGGGATGCAGGTGGATCCGCATTACGTTTCTTGGCTCTTGAGCTCCAACCGAGCCGAGACTACTCCGGACCTGGCTAATCGTTCAATCATCACCCGCTTACGAAAACAGCCTGCTAGCTATGAATTCAAACGTTATTCCGAGGGAGACGTACTCGCCCACGTCCAAGCGCAATCGGATTACTACCTTTCAGCTATCTACACACTTCTGTGCGAATGGCACCGACGCGGCAAGCCGCGGACGGACGAGACCCGGCATGATTTTCGCGAGTGGGCCCAGACCCTTGACTGGTTCGCTCAGGAGCTCTTCCACCTTCAACCGTTAATCGACGGTCATCGCGAAGAACAACTCCGCATGAGCAATCCTGATCGCGGCTGGTTACGGGCGGTCGCCTTGGCGGTCGAAAAGGACGGTCGTCTGGATGAAGGCGTAAAGCCCGCCGAAATCGCCGACATTTGCGAGGCTCACGGATTGGATATTCCAGGCTGCCATCTCAATACGCCCGCCGATCAAAGGTCGATGCAAGCCGGGAAAATCCTGAAACGACTTTTTACGGACCAAACTTTAATTGAAATCAGCGGCTTCCGAATTAACAGAAAAATGTCCAAAGAGTACAATCAGACGCGACAAGAGCATATTTTGGTCGCTTATCACACTTTTGAGCAGGTTTTTTAAGGTGGTTTCCCCAGCGACCCCATCGAGCCTGGAAACTATACAGAAACGATAACTTTTCCTTAGCATTATTCGTTCGATGGGGGTGGGCGGGATTAGCACCTAGAATTGAAGCCTACAGATACAACCTACCTCGCGTGCGTGCACGCATAGGATCCTGGCCAACTTCGACACACACACAGACTTTTTACGTTCGATAGGTGCTAATTATCGCCTAACCACCTACAGGGAGAGTTGTCACGTATACAACGTAAAAAGCATGTCGTTGGTGATCGCCACTCACACACACCAGACTGGTCAGCCCTTGAAGTTTCGCCACTACAGACGTTTCTTTAGCAAACGCCCATGAGCCAAAAGACCTTTTACGTCGAAGTTTATCACGATGAGTTCTTCGTTGAGGCGAGCGATGCAGATGAGGCGATCGAGCTGGCCAAAGAAGCAGTCTTTCACAATGGTCTAACGATCTCAGTTGAAGCTACCATTGACGAGGAGGATATCGCTCGAGACCAGGCCGGCGAAGAGATCGAGGAATGCGAAGGCGATTGCATCCAGTGGGATATCGCGGGGGAGTTGCTTACTCCCGCGCCCAACTGGAACTAGAGCTCTCGCTCGAAGCGCTCTCGCAAGTTCTCCTGCACGTGGGCTTGCACGTGCTCCGAGATAGGATCGAGCTTAATCGGCTCGGGCTTCGGCGGCCACTCTCCACCGCAAAGGACCGCTCTCGCCCCGTCGAGTATCTGCGGATGCCAGCCGGCGTAGGTAGTTAATTCGGTGTCGAGTTCCAGGTTCGCGTTGAGCCGGAAGAATTGGTCGGCGGACAAAAAGCCGGGGCTGATCTCGAGCCCAATTCTTGCCAGCCTCTGCCGCCAATTCTGAGGCATGGTCATGATTCTGCCACCGTCTTTCACCATGGCGCCAAGAATGCGCCGGCCTGCCTTCAGATACGGTCTCCATTGGGGGCTAAGGTCTTTGCACCTTCCAAAGACTTGGGCCGCGTCTGCGCGCCTTTCTGGAAGCAGGAAGGCCAAGTACAGCCGGATCGCGGCGATCAACATTGCGCCATTGTCAATTGCTCGAGCGAGTCTTGGTTTTCGCTCAGCAGCGCTGCGCGCTTTTAAAGCCTGGAAATGCTCCTGGTTCATCCGCCGCTCAAGCATACACTTTGGTCAACTCTTTCTCCAGGGGTGAGCTTAAGCCGGGGCCAGACCGCCCGGCGGGCCGCTACTCCCGCCCAAGGTGGCAGCGCGAGTCAACCATGGTCTCGCTTGGCGTTTATCTAAAGAAGTTGGCAGACCGGCCAGGTGCGAGTTCTGTGTACCTGACGGTGTGTTGAATAGACCGATGGCCGAGGTGGTCTTGGATTGATCGAGTATCACGCCCTTCGTTTGCCAGAAAGTAGCCGCAGGCATGGCGTAATTGATGCGGATGAACATATAGCGAAGAGAGCCCGGCAGCTTCAGCAACCTTATTGACAATGACGTTGACGGTCGCCCGGTTCATTGGTTGATTTCGCTCACTGATAAAGAGCGCGTCTCCATGTGCGCCCATTGTTTCCCTAACCTTCAGCCAGTCACGAAGAGCTTTCACTTCGCTGGGATAGATGGGTTGCACAGCAGATTTGCCATTCTTCAAGCGTTTGATATGGATCACCTTTTCGCCCAGGTCGATATCGTTCAACTTTAGCTGGCAAGCTTCAGAGACGCGCAACCCGTGATGGTACATCAAGAGCAGCAGGCAATAGTTACGCTCTGGGTTGTGCTCCTGCTTCTTGGCTGCGCACAGCAGCTTATCTACCTCCGTCGGCGTTAGATATTCACGTCGGCGCTCCCGGCGCGGGTGGTTTTCAACGGCGCTTTTCATAGTGATTTGACATTTCGTTATTTCTTCTTTGTTAATAGTCATCGTCGCTCCCTAGGGGGGAGGTTATTAACTACCCACACGATTTCACAAATGGTACATTTTGTCAAATCGGTTAGTAGCCAACTAACAAGTAGGACCACGAGCTGCTGCCGCTAGTTTACCCGCAAATTAACAGTAGAATGGAAGCTACGAGTTTCGTCGGGGCACAATCACAAAGCCGATCGTTCCGCTAGCGTGTCCTCAAGCTGTGGACCGCTTGACGAGGTGGCCGACCACTCTGGTTTGGTTGCGTGTACTCGAGGGCTAGCCAGGCCAACCGAGCGCAGGCCGGCTGGGGGTGCCTGCGTGGTCACTGTGCGCGGCGATCGGGGGCACACTTGCACAATTACTTGGGCGCAGGTGCGGGCTGAAGCCGGAAGCGCCAGGCCCCCTCCCCCCGACAAAATTTAAGTCTCCACTTTGGCGTGAGTCGGTGAATGCCCTGATGGCAAGCCCATAAGGCACTTATACCCGACGATCGGCAGCTAAAATTGCAAGAGCAGATGACTCCCGAGCAGACTGGATGAGTACTGGCACATGACGAAGCACGTCGTGCGGCAGAAGTCTTTAACCTTTTAAAGCAGCTCTCCAGATCGCCCATAAAAACGCAACTATCAGCACCCCCCAAACAAGGCCAACTAACCAGCCACCGGGGCTCGTGCATGACGCGTAAAGGACGAAAATGAGCCGCAGCAGATTTATTAATGCCCATCGCATTATTCTCGCGTCGCTTAGCTCCTTCTTGGTTTTCTGGAGCTCATTTTCTAGCTCTTCAATCTTTGCCAACCCTTCTTCAATCTTTGCCAACGCTTCTTCCACTGTTTCGATCTTCTTCGCAGGAGGACATTTGGAGAGCTCCTCTAACGCTTGGCGCCTCTCTTCCCCTGTACGAGCACGGAAGTATTTCTCCACCGCCTTGGCCGCCGCTTGCTCTTGGCTGATAGGGTCGGGCATTGATTCAGATGTCATTAGAATCCACCGCCTTTCCGTGATTCTGTCCGCGTCGCATTTGGCTAGAGGAGTCATTTGACCCCGACGACGAGACTGTCTTGTTACTCTTCTTCTATTTGCGATCTAGACATGATCCTTATTTCGGGTTTCCCCCGGTAAAGGCTTATTGTTCCGGTGATTCGCACCGTTTTTCCTTCGAGGGCCGAGAGACTCTCATCAGCGGCGAGCGGTGAATCCTTTGGAATCCAGCCTGTGAAGGTCTGATTTGGGTATGCTGCTCCGAAGTTCAAAAATGTGTTGCCGTGTTTGCTGGTGAAGACCTTAACCACTATGCCCTCGACGGTTGCTTGCTGGTCGACGTGTTGGGCGGCCTCAGTGTCGCGAATAACAGTGGCGGTTTGAGCCTCCAGAGGGGCCGAGAACCAACCGGCCAGCAGGACGATGACCAGCCAAGAACGGCAAAGCGTTTTCATCGCTCACGCGTATGCTATTAGATACGCGGTCTCTTTGTCACGTTTTTAATGCTGGTCTCTATCACGTGCTCTGCCGCCAGAACGGCAAACGGCGTTCACCGCCTTAAGTACGGCAGGCGAACAGCTCTTGGCTAAGGTCATCTTAGCGGGCCGTCATCAAACGCGCCTACAAACGAACCCTAACACTCATTTAAACCGGCGACTGATGACGGCAAATAAGGCCGACCATAACAAACTGATTGCTGCTGTCACAAGCCAAAGGCCGGGGATGGATCTTGCATGTAAGCGGTCCCGGCTGCTAAAAGGTCGAAGCCCGCGAAAAATGCCGCTGAAGGACGGCCAGGTCTCGAAAGAACGCTTTCATCGCAATATGAACGAGGTTGCGTGCCGGATGAACCACACCAAAAAAGCCGATTGGCAGATCATCGCCCAGGCGGTGAACTATACAGACGTGTGCGGCTTGATGACGCGGTGCGGGGAGCAGGGTCTTCGAATGCAGGCATTTTTGGAAAGGACCGTCCGCAATCCCGGCTCATGAAAAACACCTCATTAGACGACGAAGAGTTCAATTTAGATGCTCCGTTTTTAGAAGGAGACGTTCAACCAAGTGCGCCTTTCGAGGAAGTGGAAATTAAAACTCCGCTGGAAATCATCGAGAAATTTACTGTCTCTGTTCGGTCAGATCCAACAATCGTATGGAGAGGACAGCGTGTATCCAGTTGGGCCTTAAACCGTCGCTATTTCGGCTAAAGGAAAAATCAAGAGAATGGCAAAGTATCGAATTCTTTCTCCTGCGCAATTTTGAGATGTCGAATTCCAAATGGATAAGAGAACATTACGCAGAGGGTTTTATCGAGCGACTGACGCTGGCTCAACACCATCGCCTACCTACCCGCCTCTTGGATTGGACTGAATCCCGTTTGATAGCATTATTTTTCGCTTGCTTGGACTCAACGGAAGCTCCCGATGAAATGACCGCCGGCGCTGTTTGGCGATTGCATACAAATGCCGTTCGCTTCAAGCTAGATGACGAAAAAGGAGAACGAAAGGAGCTTCCTGATGGAACTTACACTCCGGCAGTTCCTGAAAATACGCCGAACGGTTTAAACGATAAATTCGACACCTTTCTGTTCTATCCGCAAAGACTCCACGCTCGGCAGATAAACCAGCTAGCCGCATATACAGTTCATCCAAACCCTAGCCTAGAAACTTCGGGTGATTTCTCCCAAAAGTTGAGACCAGAGGAAAGTTTAACGAGGTTCATTATTCCCAGTGAAATCAAGCGTGAGGCGTTAGCAAAACTTTGGTCACTAGGGGTGCGGTATGAGAACATTTTTCCAGATCCAGAAGGCGCAGCCAAAGGGGCAAGGTACGTTGCAGAAAACGAGTCTAGCTCACTGTATAGGGCAAAGTTCAACTTAGGGACTCAAGTAGAGTGAGCGGAGGATCGGCGTTCCAGCGCAAGTCAAACACATCGGGCGAATTAAGTTTAATCGGCTCGGACCTTTCTTATTTGGGAAGGTAATGCCGGCTGACATACCCGCGAATACCTTTCCAGTCGACCGGACACCACCAGGTATCTCCATCCCAGAACTGGTCATCATAAAATACCCAGACATCGCTTGCATTGGCAGGTATTTCGGCGAGAACTGCAAATTTGCTTCCGGGTCCGTTCCTCAATTTCAAGGTGTCGTTCCTACTGACATTGACGACGTATGTCTTCTGAAAGTGTTCCGGATGAACGAGAGTTCGGCCGTCGGGCATTTTACCGTCGGGCATTTTACCGTCGGGAGTTTGCGTTGGTATGACGCTTGGACTCACAATTACCTGCGGAGAAGGCGTCACCGTAGACAGTGGTAAGGAAGGCCAAGTGAAAGGCGTAGGTGCTTTTTCGTTTAGCTGTAACGTTGGTCTCGTTTCCGTTGGCGGACCCGAAAAGAAAGGATTTTCTGTCGGGAGAGGTGCAGGTGTTGCTTCCGTAATCGCCGGTCTTGCGTCTGTTGAATCGATAACGCCTGGCAGCGGAAAAGTCTCTAGTAGAAGGTCAGCGACCGGCACAGCAAAATTTAGGTTCTGCAAAATCTCGTGTGCTGATGCCTTGGAGCCTTTAGCTACTATTCCGATAACTTGTCCATGAATATCGAGCAGTGGACCGCCACTATTGCCGCTGGAGACGGGCGCATCGAATTGGAGTGCGTGGTCGTAGGTTGCGGTTACCAGCCCTTGAGTTATGGATTTCGCTAAAGCCATTGGAAATCCGATCACGTATACCGTTTCGCCCGGTTGAGGGGAAGTTTTGCGAACCGGAAGCGGTTTAAGTTGCTGTAGCTCGCTCGGGAGTACAAGCATCGCCAGGTCCGTATTAACGGACATCGCGTACGCTGGTACATCAAAGAACAAATTTTCTTGCACTCCAACCTGAATGCGATTGGCATCTTCGACCACATGTCTGTTGGTCAGGATCCCAGGAATGCCATCTAGGATTGCAATAAATCCGCTTCCAACTAGACGTTTGTCGTCCCGAGTGACTTCAATGCGAACAACTGATCCAGCGGTTTGCGAGAATACCTGGTCCGCAGAGAGATTACCATCTCTAGGGAACCAGCGCCCAAAGAGAAACATTGATACTGCCAAAGCACCTAAAAAGCCTAGCTGAACAATCCGGTTCCGCCGTTTGCTAGGAGTTGCACCAGTCTGGATTTCCGTCTTTGCAGGCTGATCCGCATCGGCCTTGGTAGCCAGCCAGAACGCGAAGAGACGTGTGCCGAACATGGTGATAACAAGGATTACCAGGTCTAGCAGATGCCCCCATTCGCCGTGGAATACGGTTGCGGCTAGTCCTACAGGCACGATGCCGATTCCCATGAAGACGAGCCCGAAGATAACCGCGCCAATGCCCCAAAGCTGGTAAGTTAAAAGAAGAGATAGGAACCAAAGACATGCGCCAAAGATGTAGGAGGCGACCATGAGGCCGTCAGCAGAAAAGGGCCGAGTCTGGGGAAAGAGTGCCAGCGGGCAAAGAAATAAAACAGATAAGAGTAGCGTCAGAAAAAACGCCGGAAAGAGCCACGGCGAAACTATGACACTAACCCAGGTGAGAACGAGGGTGAGAATTGCTGGCGCGACAAACAGCAAGAAAATCGCACCAAGCAGGGCGACCAACGCCGTTGCGAGCTTCTTCATTTGCTAACCGCCCGCTAGCATATCAGTTTTCCCTTCAGTGGTCAGCGAAAATAAACAGGCGCTATTGGAATCATGGGGTGTCTGGGAGTGCTTATGTTCTTTTGGCGCCATCTCGGATGGGATTGTCTTTCACGGTAGGCTGCGAAAAGTTATCCGGCAATCTCGCGACCTTGTGTCTATTTCTGCGAACGCTACCTTGCCAATAGTCGGCGGTTTAACCCGCTGAGGGCGGGTCATCTAGCACGCAGACCTCGGCATCGAGAACGGCGGGCTCAAAGGTTTTCAGATGATCACACACGCAGTCGGGGTCGTTTTTTCAACCCACGCCGAGTAAGTGCCTTCTCTGACCCGATAGATGAGATTCCAAAACTTGCGGGTTAGCTGCTCTAATGAACAGCCGATTTCCTTTGTCTTGAACCGTCAGAGTAACCGCCACTTTTTTGAGTAATCGCTTGGTGAAGGTCGAAAGGCTATCTGATGCGATGACGATTCCATCGGGAACCCGAAGGGAGACATTTAGTCTCGTTAATGGGGAAACTGAATAAGTTCCATGATGGATTGACCTTTCAGCAGTCAATCTTCATCCAAATACTATTGACCGCATATTGACAGATACAGCCTCGTTTTGGTGCGTAATCGTGCGTTTCCTAGCGTAACGGTTCCTGCGTAACCTCTTGCTCCCCAGGCACTTTTGAGGTTTTCAAGACCGGTGCATTAAACCGCTCTGCCATCCCTCCAGAATATGCAGCGAAGCGTTGCTTCGATCGGTGAGGGCTGAACTATGTCATCTAAGGGGCGGGAGTCAACGGGAAGCGAAAAGGCCGTTCTTTCATCCTGTTCGCCGATTCGCCCATTCGCCGGCGCGCCCATTCGCCGCTGCCGTCCTGCTGGGAACGGTTTAATCCAGATTCAACTGCCAGGAAACACCGTAGCGGTCATTTACCCACGCGAACCTGCGGCTGAACCCGTACTCGCCAAGCGGCATGAGAGCCGTCCCACCTTCCAGTAACGCAGAGGCCACCCGTTGGATATCGTCATCCGAGTCGCACTGAACAAATAGGGAAAACGACGGAGTAAAGGTAAAGTCATGCTTCACGAAACTGTCCGTGCACAGCACGCTTTGGTCCCCGATACGGAAGCTCGCCTTTTTGAAGGTTCCTTCTGGACCTGGCTCTCCCGGCTTATACCGAATCACGTCTAGAATTTCACTGTCCCTGAACAAGGAGACATAGAAATTCATCGCTTCTTCTGCTTGGCCTGAGAACATCAGGAAAGGTCGAATTTTTGAGCTCATGGTTTCTTTGTTTTTCGAAAAATTTGCTCCCGTTGACATCCCTCTGTCAAACTAGCATTCTCGACCATGCCCAGAGTAATCGGATTACTTTTTTCAGGACAAGGCGCTCAACAGGTTGGCATGGGCAAGGACTTGAGCCAGCACCACGCATCCGCCGCTAATCTGTTCTCAGAGGCGGATCGCCGGCTGCAACGGTCGATCAGTCAGATCGCTTTTGCCGGCCCAATCGAGGAACTGACCAAAACGGCGAATTGTCAGGTCGCACTTTACGTGCATGGGCTTGCCCTGTTGGAAGTTCTGCGAGAAGAGTTAGCCACATTTACCTTTCAGGCCGCGGCCGGTCTTTCGTTAGGGGAATTCACTGCTCATGCGGTCGCCGGCACATTTGATTTCGGGACCGGTCTACAACTGGTTGACGCCAGGAGCCGGCTTATGGAGGAAGCTTGTCTGTCAACTACAGGGATGATGGCGGCTTTCGTCGGTGGAGAGGAAACAGCGGTTCGCGAAGTGGCTCAAGAAGCGGACGTGGATGTGGCGAACTTAAACTCGCCGGGCCAGATCGTGCTTTCGGGTGCAACCGACAACATCCAGCGAGCAATTAGTATAGCGAAAGAGAAAGGAATCCGTCGGGCAGTGCCATTGAATGTAGCCGGCGCTTTCCATTCCAGATTGATGGCCTCGGCGCGCACCCAACTGATTCCCATCCTGGAGAACGCTCCAATAAAAAGTCCAGGCGCAGTGGTGATCGCTAACGTAACCGCGGCCCCGGTGAAGGAACCGAAAGAGATCCGGCAAACCTTGGCCGATCAAGTCACCGGCTCCGTACGTTGGGTAGAAACGATCAATTACCTTCTTGATAACGTAGGCTGTAATTTGCTGATCGAATTAGGACCCGGCCGGGTTCTGGCGGGACTCGTCGGCCGCATCCGAAAGGGAACAGAAGTGATTTCTATTGAGAATCTAAACTCGCTCCGGGATGCCCTACCCTTGATTCGCGCTGCTAGCGATTAGGTTACCGCTCGACAGAAGGTTTTTTACAGAAGGTAACGAAGGCAACGAAGGACGGAGGCTCCAAAGTTCTCTGCTGCCTCAACGGAGTTACCTTCATTTTCTTTTGGCCGGTAAATTAGTTCCAGTCCCCAACCGTTGGACGACGACGTAGCCTGCCGCCTAGCGTGTTTCCGCTCGTTGGACCGCTAAAGAAATTCGAACAAGGATTGCGGCAGCTGGAACAACAGACGGCGGCTGCTCACAGTACGGATACACTTTTCACTAAAATGAGCTCGGAATCGAAATTACCAGAACTCGTCGCTCGTCCGAACGTGTGATTCTTGCGGGTTAGGTGCGCCACGAAAGGTTAGAGCCCCGCTCTTGAGCAACCGAGGAGAGCGATACTCAAGGAACAAAGTAACATGGACAAAACGAAGAGCGACTCATGGAAGATCACACGGTCACGTTGAATGAAGTCGATATTCATTACCGGACTATCGGCGAGGGTCCTGTGCTATTTCTTGTGTCTCCAGGCTGGGGAGTAGCTTCCGGCTACTTGCAGTATGGGAAGCGTCGATATGGCGAATGATCTCGAAGCCCTGCGAGCGCATCTCGGCCTCTCCGAAATCAGCATTCTAGGCCACTCGAACTCTGGCGCCATCGCTCTTGCGTATGCGGCTCGCTATCCCGACCGAGTGAGCAAACTGGTGCTCATAGACAGCCAGGTGCTTGGCTTGAACGCGACTGCCGATACGCAAAGAATCCTTCAGAACAGAGCCACAGATCCCCGGTTTAAGGAGGCCACAAGGATTGTGTCCACATTTTTCGCCGGACAAATGAACCCTGCCGCCAGTGATAACAGCCTCGAAGCGTTTATCGCGCAGGTTCTGCCACTCTATCTTCACAGCCCGGAGAAGTCGCTACCTTTGGCCCAGGAGCAGCTGTCCGGCCCCATCTCCTCATATGCCTTCGTCTCTCAATTTGCGGCAGACGCAGCTTTTCCAATCGACCAGACCAAGTCCTTAAGCGCAATAAGGGCGAAGGCACTCATCATGGTTGGCAGACATGATTATATTTGCCCTGTGGCACTATCTGAGCGGCTGCACGAGGGCATCCCCGAATCTCGGTTAGTGATCTTTGAGGAAAGCGGTCACCTCCCGTGGCTGGAAGAGCCAAACGCGTTTTTTTCGGAACTGGAACGTTTTCTTATCTCATGACGCTCGGTCGACAACGTTTCCGTTTTTGGGAAAGCGCGCAAGCCAACATTGAATATGTGACTTATAAAAAAGGGGCGGCTGTTGGGTACCTAATTCGTTCATCCATCCCCGCGAAGGCTTGGTCATAGACTATGGCCGTTTACTGCACTTAATTCGTGGACTGGAAGCCTATCCACTGGCTTGAAATCGTGGCCGGAACTGCTACTTGGAAGCGTCCGGTGTTTCACTCACTCCTCCGGCGACTTGAATGGCGTGAGCAAACGCATTCGCCAATTGCCTTCCAAAGTCATCGATCGTGGGATTAACGACAAACGTTATCGAAGCTTCTGCTTCAATGCCAGATTGCTTCGCTTGCCTATTATATTTTTCGGAGCCATAAGTACGATAATGAATGAGTCGCTTTCCTGCCGTAGCGCGAAGGCTAACGAAGTCGTTGCCTTCTGAAAAATAGTGCACCTCTGTCGGGTCGAGGTCCTTCAAATCGAAACTGGAAGTCCTTTTGTAGTAGCTGTTGTGGCTCGTCCATCTTTCCACGACGAGCGTCACGGATGTACCATTAAACTCGATTTTGGTAGACAGAGTTTCATTTTGCGAGTCGAACCGAGCGCTCCCCTTCAGCAGGTTGCTAATGTAACTTTCAGTGTCAGCTAAAGATGTGTTACCGCCCTTTTTCGGATCCCCGTCGATCTGGCCGATAGCTTTCTGCCCGAACAGAAGCGTCAGCGTCGCGATAGCCAAACAAGCTCTTTTCATTTTCTGATTGGATAGTCTTTTGTCGTAGCGTTTTCGATCCTTAAATCGGAAAACCGCTGAACGGATCGCGTCGTCGCAGAGACGCGCGCTTTGCTCGCGACGGTGCCCTAATTCGCCCCGGCAGACTGCGGTGGCGGGTTCTCCGCTTGCGGTGGAACCGGCGCCGTTGATACCAGCAACCGAGGCGCCAATTTGTAATAGAGGGCGGAAAGAGCAATTAAAACACCACCCAGCACGGCGCAGGACAAGATACGATAAGGCGCCGCTACCTCAGCAGTATCGAACACGAGTACTTTTCCAACCGTAATAAACAGAAGAACAATCGCCGTGAACCGATAAAATCGTCGGTTCCAGATGAAGCCTGCTACCAACAAAGTGGCGGCAAAAAAGACCCAGAGCACTGAGTAAGCGCTCAACTGGGCTCGTTGGAAGAACTGCCAAGTGAGCCGATCTAACTCGCCATTAAGGAAACCGAAAAGAGCAATTAGCCCCATCACTTCGAACCAATGAAAAATGGTTCGCTGGAGCGGATCTTTCCCTTCCGTAGCGGCTAGCCAACCGATCGCCAGCAAACAAAGGCAGACCGGAAGACAGGTAATCCAGCGAGTTAAAAATCCGTCGGTGAAGCCAGCGGTTAGCTGATCGAATCCTCCTACAACTAGTCCCAGGTCAACGATTAGGAACCGAAAGATAATGACTAACCCGAGCAAGATAGTTCCTCGGAGCAAGACTCGATCCTTCGCTTCCTTGGCGACCCAATAACAGACAATGCACTGGACCGCCCAAAAGAAGGTGGCCCAATGGATCGAAAAGATCACCGACCAGGCAATGAGAAAATAGATCATGCCCTGGGCCAGTAGCCAGGTCGTAGCGGAAGTAGAACCCCGGCGCCAAACCATAAAAGCGACCGCTAACGCCAGGCTACCGTAGGCCAAAGTTAATAACGCGACCGGCAATTTTTCGGAATGCAACAATTCCGCAGATTTCCAGGTGCAAAGGCAGCCATTTAACAATGCCACCCAAATCAAAGGGATGCGCTCTTCACCACCGCGTAAGAAAGACCTGAGAAACGGAGCAATCGAGTAGAGCAGGAAAAGAAATTGGACAAAGCCGAACGCGTCGAGAAACGATTCGGATTGCAAGTTTCCCCAGAAACTGGACAACAAAACCCAGCTGAATAACGCACCGAGAAAGTAGAGTTGGGTCCAACGCTTCAAAGAAGCCAGCCCTTCAGAAGCAAGATTAATGATGGCTAGGCAACCAAAGAAAAGATGGTGACCGAAGCGTCCGGAGGTATCGAGAACCGGCGCTAGGTAACCACCAAGAAAAGCTAGGACTGCCAGCAGACGGGAATCCCAGGCAGCGGCAACGGTGAGACCGACTGCACTAACCAATAGGATAACAAACATGGTCAGGGCGTCGGGAATCAAAGCATAGATCTGGTTAGCCGCGTAGACGGACAAATAGAGAACCCCTAACCCGACAGCGGCTAACGCGATGTCCAGCCCGCGCAACTTTCGGCGCCGGCAGATTTCCCCACCCACAAAAAGCAAGGCGCCGGCGACGAAACCCAGCGTGACCTGCATTGCCGGTCCGATCCATTTTTCGTCAAAGGCGTATTTCAGAAAAAAGCCGGCTGCCAACAACAGAACAAAAACCCCGATGCCAAGGAACCATTTCTGACCGACGGCGACCTCGGTCGAGGCGCGAGACTTCGGGACAGATACGATCGGCGGGACCGGCGAAGGGACACCGGCGGGTCGTAGCAACGGAGGCAACGGCGGTGGCGCGGGTTCAGGCGCCTGCACCTTAGCCGCGGGAGACGATTGGACTAACTGCCGCAGGGTGGCTACCTCCCGGCGAAGGGCGGTAAGCTCTGAATAGAACTTAAAATCTAGAGAGCACTTCGGACAAATATACGCCTCGGTCTCTGTCTGACATCTGGGGCAGAGCATCGGGGAAGTAAGACATGGCGACGGGAAAAGAGCAACGTAACAACGAGCGCGAGCGAGCGGGAACGAGCGAGAAGGTCGAACGTTCCCGGCGTTCCCGCTCGTTCACGCTCGATCTCGCTCGTTGCCAAGGGCGCTGGCTTCCCGGGCTACAAAAATAAATCTGGCGACATGCGATAGCCAAGTCAGCTTTTGTTCGGGTGACATTGAAGCAAATTCTGTATGGCCGTCGAAGTCAGCTGCCTCGAGGTCCATGAAACGGAAAACGCCGTTACCGGTCTCGAGTTCTTCCTTCATTCTGGCGTTCATTTGCTTCCAGTTCAGTCAACGCTCGGATGTCGCCCATATCCTTCTCTCGAACTGGCCGAACCCGGCTCTTCATCTCGATCAATTTGCGACGAGAAGCGACTCGGATCACCCGGGAGCGAATTTCTAGGAGATACGCATCGGCAACGAGATCGTCAAAGCTATTCTCGCGAGTGAGAAATAAATCGATTTGCCGATAAGGCTCTTGCGGGCTCCAGAAGGTGAAAACCAACGCATTTTTTTCTCGGATCAGCTCCGCGATGCGTTGTTGGTCCAGGATAATTTCAGCCGGTACCGGAGCCCTCGGCACCAGACCCAAGCTAGCGATGGCCTGAAGAAACCGGCGCAGATTCTCAGGTTCCAATGAAACCGCTACATCGAGATCAAGAGTGGTTCGTTCTACTCCGTGCAGCACCATGGCAACGCCGCCAGCTACCACAAAATCGACGTGATGATCACTCAGGGTACAGAGAATCTCGACGAGATGGCTTTCCTGGGACATGCTAGAAACGCCACGAACGAGCGGGAACGCCGGGAACGCCGGGAACGGTCGGTCGTCCCTTCAGGACGAAATCGATGGGGCAACGCAACCCAGGGCTGAAGCCTTGGGCTATTCTGTTAAGCCATTTCATGGCTACGCCGTTCACGGCGTTTTCGACATTAGTTCAACCATTCCAGGCGTTCGCGGTCGTTTTCCGACTTCGCTCCGTCGGATAAGCCGCTCGCTCCGTCCGTTGTCGGCGTTCCCGGCTTGCCAGATGTAGCCTCTCGGAGTTTTGAACGATGGGGCGAAGTCTGGCGCTCCCGCTCGTTCCCGGCGTTGTCAGGCTATTCATCGTTCCATTGGTGTTTGAGCTGTTGTTTGGCCGCATCTTTCTCGCCGTCCATCCGGCCTATGCGGTCTTCAAGAACTTTCCTCTTATATTTCCACTGTTCTTTTACTTCGCCCGAACTGTGATCGACCCAGTAGTCGACGTACTTCTTCTCCTGTTTCATCGCGTTCTTCTTCGCGTCCCATTGAGCAACGAACTTTCGGTAGGCGTCATCTCTGGCGTGTTCCCGATCCTGGTTGGTCCGATAGACGGGACTCGGCGTTGATCTAGGCCGGGGCGTAGCGCTCGGATTGGGCGTCGACGTCGGAGGAGGAGTTTCTAAGGGAGCGGGAGTCGCCTGAATCGCGGTTGTCCCCGACTTGCCTTGAAAGACCGAGTTAGTCGGATTCGTTGGATTTGCCTCCGGGTTCACCGGGGTCTGCACCGGACTTGCCCGGGGAACTTGCTCTTCAGAATTATTAGCTGGACTAGCCGAGGTTTCGGCTGGCGGCGCGCCGCCGAAAGTAAACTCCAATACCACCCGTTTCCCGGCCTGGATATCAGCGGTGCGAACTTGGTCCGGCCGGCCTTCAACTTTCACGACTACAGGTTGTTTGCTCGGCGGCAAAATTCCTTCGATGGGCGGTTTCCCGAGATCGACTCCCCCGATTACAACATCAGCATCCGGCCGGTCGGAAGTGACCGCTAGCAAACCATAGGTGTGTTTGAATTCGACCACCGTATTACCGTTCGCATCCGGAACGAGACGCTGGGTAACCGGCGTCAAGGATCCGATTTTCGACGTCAACTCGATTTGCGCCAGCGGCAGGTTAACGGTCAAGGGAGTTTGGCCTAGAGCGGTTCCAGCGAAATAAATAGTCGCGCCCGCCGGATCGCTCTTTAGCGTGACGTTGGTTCCTTGGTAAGTGTGCTGGATATTGGCAGATGCCCCTTGGGACAAATCGACATCCTCGTTAACATCTGGCCAACCGGGTCGTTTCAGCGTGACCCGGTATTTGCCGGTTGGCATGTTGTCGACAGTGAGAGGTGATATCCCGGACGTCGTTTTCTGGTCAGCACCAGTGATTTCAAACGGAACGCCGGGTGGGTTCGTCTTTACGACAAATTGTCCGTTCTGCCTGGCTAAAGCAACCAAACCAAGATTATTAATGGTGCCGTCTGAGATCGTAACGTCGACTACTTTGTTGGCGTAACCAGGGGATTGCAGCTCCAGGGTTTGCTTACCCACCGGCAAACGGAAGCCGGCCAGAGGGGTCGTACCGATCGTTTGTCCGTTCCAAAGCACAGATGCGCCCGATGGCTTGGTATCGAGAGTGACAGACCCTTCCTTGACGATCTGCCTTGGGACCGGCACTTGGCGATTCCAGAAAAAACTGACGCTGACCACCGTTCCTAAGGCCGCCAACCCAAACAGAACGATGGCAACCGTGAGCACACGCAGTAGCCAGGGCGACGCGACCGCACGCGGCCCCTCTTCCACTGTTTCGGAAAGATCAGGGTCGGGCGGTACCTCCGTCGGTGCCGGGTCGGTCTTAGCAAACGCAGCTGCAGCCGGCAATGGTGGAAGGGCAGTAGATTCAGCGCGCTCAAGCTTGGTTAGAAACTCGACCGCTGAAGAAAATCGAGTTGGCTCAACAACCCCGGGCCGCAAGACCGCATTACCCGTTTCGGAAAGCGCGGGCACGGGTACAAACCGGACTGGAGCAGTGGCAGCGGATTCTCCGAAATGAGAAACCCCACCCAACAGTTCATAGATTAGTTGAGCCAGCGGTTGCACCGGGTTTTTGATTGACTCAGGAACAATCGATGGACGAACCATCGTTTCAGTTGGTTCGGGCAATCTGGCTGCTTGGACGCCGGCAGTCGCTAAGGAATCGACTTTAACGGCAAAAGGCGACCAGGTCTCGACTGGCGCCTTGCGCAGCGCGTCCAAATCTTCGTTGGCATGTGCTGGTTCGACCTTAACGTCCCCGACAACAACCGGCCCATGCAACAGGTCTCGATCAGCCAGGAAATCAAACAATTTAGCTAACGGCTGGACCAACCGAAATGTTTCCGGCCACCGCAACTCACCGCGAGAACGCAATAGGTCCAGGAGCGTGAATCCTCTAGACCATTCGCTGACCAACAGAAGGCCGCGATTCGTTGATTCAAGCCCATAAACGGCCGTCAGATTGGGATGGTGGACATTGCGCAGGTTGCCAAGTTCAGCACGTAGATCATCTGTCTGCTGAGTGTCAAAATCTGTCGGACTGCCCAGCGGCTTAAGCGCAACTACGCGACCGGTCTGAAGGTCCTTGGCCTTGAACAGCGACGGCGGCAACCGCTCCAGGATTTCATAACGATTCGCGATTACTTCACCCGTGGTGTAGCCACGGCTGGTTCCGCTGGCCGGGTTCGCAGCCGGATTGGCGCCGCCTAACACGCCGGATAACTCTTTGCCTTCCGAATCGGCCAGAATTTCATCGAGGGCCTGTTTAAGCTCAACCGGCGTTTGAAATCTATCTTCCGGTCTCTTGGCGAGCATTCGCCGCACTAAATCCGCCAGCTTCGGGCTAAACGAGAGCAGAACATCCGCCGGCAATTCTGATCCTAAATGCTGATGGATCACACTGGCCATCGACCCTTCATAGGGCGGCCGGCCCACGAGCATATACCAAAGGGTTGCACCCAGAGAGTAGATGTCAGAACGGGCATCGGTTTCGCGCTCCTCCAGTTGTTCGGGACTGGCGAAATGGGGAGTACCAACGAAACCGCCCAAGGTAACGGTTACCGATTTGGCCGGAGACGGTTCGAACGATTTGGCCAGACCGAAGTCGATCACTTTAACTAAGAGATGGTCTTCGATTGCTTCATTGACCAACATGATGTTGGACGGCTTGATATCCCGATGGACCAATTTCTGGCGCTCAGCAGCAATCAGGGCGCGAGCAACCTGGCGCGTGATCTGTAAAGCCAGCTCTGGGCGAAATAGGCCTTCCCGCCGTATGCGACTCTCGACTGTCTCCCCATCGACGTACTCCATGACGTAGAAGAAGCCGTCTTCGGAATTGCCGAGATGAAAGACGGTAGCAACATTGGGATGCCGCAGCTGAGCTGCCGCCCTGGCCTCACGCACGAAGCGTTGGCGAGCAGTATCGCTCGAGAGAAATTGTGGATTGATTACCTTGAGTGCGACATCACACCGCAGATTGGTGTCAAACGCCTTATAAGTAACTCCCATGGCGCCCCGGCCCAATTCCCATGGGCTCCCATCGGGATGACTTAGCACCTGAAAGTGCTCGAACTTCTCTCCTTCAGACATGGCCAGCAAACGTTATACGCATGAATTATCTTCGCAAATGCCGGGTGTCGGTAGGGATGCGCTCCGGCTCATCCGTGGTAGTAGAAGCTCTCGAAGGATGAGCGGGAGCTCATCCCTACCGATTATTCCGGCTTATCGATCGTTAGCCGGTTCACATCCGTCGCGTTCGGGTCTCGGAAAATTCGGGGAGGATTACCGGAAATCACCTGGTACCCGGTCAAAACAAATTCCGGATAAAAATGATTTGAGGCCGGTTCGTACACGGTCTGCCCGGAGAAATAACCCTGGAGGCGGTACTCGATATTGTTGTCGGAACCGATCGCATTCGCCGCTCGGTCAGGCGCCAGTGCTTTTTGTTCGTTCACCATCACGAGCTGGGCCTCACTCCAAGGTTGTTGGGGCTTCCGCACATAACCCCAGAAGAAATAGTTTCGGCGATACAGACGTCTGCCAATAAAGTAATCACCGGGTTGCTCAGCAGCGATACTTTGCGCTAACACCGCTTGTTGAGCAGTGAACTGGTCTTCAACGCAGCCTGCCAGAAAAAAAGTAGCCAGTACGGCAATCGCAATCGAAACGCGAGTCATGTGGAACCCAGACTTATTCGCCAAACCGCAAACCGGCAACTCAATTGCCTTGAGCCTGGTGTTTTATCCGGGCCAAAAGCTCCGGTTTTTCTTGCAGGTTCGAGACCAAGGCCTCGATGGCGTGCAACGTCTGTGAACTGATGTGGTGTTCCATCCCTTCCACATCGTGATAGATAACGTCCTCATCGACTCCCAGCATCCGTAAAAAATCGGTCAATAAATGGTGACGCTGCATAATGTTCCTAGCCAACGTCTCTCCCGCCGTGGTCAGGACCAGACCGCGATATTTCTCGTATTTGAGCAGCCCCTCCGAGTCGAGCCGCTGCACCATGTTCGTTACACTGGCCTGAGAAATTTTGAGCCCAAGGGCGATATCGGCAACGCGGGCATACCCCTTCGTATTGATCAAGTCTAAGATTTGCTCGAGGTAGTCCTCAACGGTCGAAGACCTCGCCACCGGAGCCGAATTTTCGGGCATACTGACCGATTATGCTCTCGAGCGGCATTCCTTGCAAGCAAGGCGTGCTGGGGGCGAAGAGGCGTGACGGCGTGGGGCGGCATCAGCGGCGCTGCGACCAAATGGGACCTATGCGACTCATGGGACTAATGGGACCTGACTCATAGGTCGCATGAGTCCCATAAGTCCCATTTGCGAGCGCGGTCTAATACTTCTCCCCTCCGAAAAATTGCGCCAGCACCAAAGCGCGTCCTCGCCGACACGCCGATACACCCATACGCCGTCACGCCTCTACTCCGCCGCCACCAAGGCCGCATTTACTTGCTGGTTGAAGCCGACGCTGGTGATCAAGATCTCGTTTCCGCGGATCTCGGTGACCTCACGGGTGACGGTCTGTAACCGGTCACCGGCGTGTAAGGTGGGAGGAAGTTTTTGTTGGGCAAGGGCAAACTTCGCCAACACCAACTGCAGCAACGCACTGGCCCCAAGGGAATCTCCAATGGCCGGTTTATGGGCGTAAACCGGTACGGTTCCCAATGCCGAGCGGAACACGATTTCTTCTGCTCGATCAGCAAAGGTGCCATTCGCACTACACAGAATGCCGGCGGGCTGATGTTCGCCGCAAGTTTTTGTCACCACCTCCTGAAGCACGGCCGGAGCCTCTCGTTGGGAAAAAAATGGTAGCCCGGGGCTAGTTCGGACAAGGCGCAGCGAACCAGAACGGCTTAACACCACAGAAGCCGCGCTTTCGGCTAAGATCGTCCCTTGTTTGGCGCCAAATACCGGGAAAGAGTTTCGATTGCTGGCCATGCGCCAAGCGGCAAACCCGTCCGCTAATACCCAGTCGGCTTCCTCTACCCCGACCACGACACAAAACGGCAAAGCTGGATCCAAGGCCAGAAGTTGCGAAGCAAAATGAAGGGCCGACAAGCCAACGGAAGAGTCTCCCACCAACGTATAATCCCGGCCATCGATCTTCAGAAGCGCTGCGAGATGGCTGGCAGGAGCATTGTAGACTGTTTCCGGGAATAAGAGCGGACTCGCAGCATTTGCTCCCTCCGTGACCACTTCGTTATAAAAACGTCGGGTATAAACCACTCCGCCACAGGCAATTGCAAATACGACTGCCCCTTGCTTCGCCTCTTCCAATGGAATCCCGGCATCCGCTAACGCAGCTAAACCCGCAGTTACGCCAAGCAACGAGATATCGCCGGACCGTCGCAACCGAGGCTGCCGGCCGGCCGCTGCAGTAAATTTGGGCGGTACTGCGCTATAATAATAGGTGCGGCCGCCGAACCCCTTAGGTAGAGGTTGCCGGACCGCCTCCGCGCCTCGGACCAGCTCATCCCAAGTTTGTTCGGCGTTCGCGCCTAAAGGGGTAACCGCTCCGACTCCTTGAACGAAAAAACCGGATTTAGGATCCGCAGATTTCACAGATTACGCAGATTTCGCTTTTGGTTCGATTAGGGCCAAAGACCAAACGACGTCTTGCTAGGGCCGCGGTTTCCTTTGCCGCTCGGTACAATCCCGCCCAAAACCGCAATCTGTGTAATCTGCGTAATCTGTGGATCGTTCATCTTCGGGATGGGGTTGTAAGGAGAAACTCATGCCGCCTGTAAAATCAGGGTCGCGTTGGCGCCACCAAACCCAAAAGAGTTGGATGCAACCCGCCGGATCTTGGCTGGTTCTTCCTGATAGCCGACCACGCGAAAGGTCCAATCCGGCTCCGGTTGGCGGAAGTTTATATTAGGCGGAAGAAACTGATGCAGAATCGCGAAGAGACTGAAGACGGCTTCAATGGCGCCGGCGCCCCCTAAAGCATGCCCCATCATGGATTTTGTCGAGCTGATCGGGACACCGGGCATCAGTTTTGAAATCGCGATTCCCTCGGTGGCGTCGTTAAAAACGGTGGCGGTTCCATGCGCGTTTACATAGTCGATCGACGCCGGATCCAATTTTGCGTCTGCTAATGCTCGTTCCATAGCCAGCTTCGGGCCGATCCCGGACGGATCCGGTTGGGTCAGATGATAATTATCGGTGGAAATACCATACCCAACGATCTCGCCAAAAACGGTGGCTCGCCGCGCAGCTGCTGCCGCTTCGGATTCCAGCACCAGAACGGCGGCACCTTCTCCGAGTACTAACCCGTTTCGATTGCGATCAAACGGCCGAATTTTTTCCGGCGTAGCTGCCTGAAGAGAATCGAAGCCCGTAAACACCAGTTCGGATAGAGGGTCGTAACCGCCGCAGATAACCGATTCATAAAGTCCAGCCCGAACCAACTGAAAAGCGTGACCAATGGCATTGGTACCAGATGCGCAAGCATTGGAAATAATTTGCGTAGGAATTCGCCAACCGAATTTTTCCTGCACATCCAGCACCGGCTTCTGAGCCATATAATTAGCGACCGCGCGAGCGGCGCCGGCCCGGGGCCTGGATTCGATCAATGACCGATAGAAGCGTTCGCCGTTAAACATCCCGCCGCTCGAAGTCGATATGACCATCATTTGCGGAACGATCTGTCCGGCTGTTCTTATGGCCTCACGGGTTGCCTGAAGCATCATTAAGGAGCTGCGATCAAGCCGCTGGTTTTTCCGCGTCATTGGCTCTTTCAGCCAATCATTCGACACCTGCCCGGCGGTCCGGCATCGCGTCTTTGAAACATCAAAAGCGGTGACAGGAGAAACACAGTCGGCTCCGTTGCGCAGGCTTTTCAGATTCTCGGCATTGTCCCCTCCCAAAGGTGACACCACTCCGAACCCGGTGATCAGAACTCGCTGCATTTTGGCATTAGAAGACATCAGTCCGGCTGCGTAAGTGGTACACCACGCCGAGAACGCCGACAATGCCTTCCGACCTATGGGTCTCATAAGCCACCTGGGTCCCATTCATAAAAAGTAATCAGTAGTCAGTAAGACAGTAATCAGTCTTGGAAGCCGGCGGGCCATCGAGTGGGTCTCGGCCGTGTGCTCTCCTAGCCCAGACATTCGTTCCCTTTGACGCCGTTCGGCCGGAAGACTACCCTTTATGATGGTCACCAGCGCGAGCGAATCGCCTCGGTATCCCATCCAGCGTTTCTGTTGGATGATGGCCAATGCCGCGCGTTTGAAGTGCCCGACCTGTGGACGTAGACCGATCTTTATTCCCTGGTACCAGGTCAGAGGTCTTCGGGATTGGTTCATGCCTTTGGATGGCTGCCCGGACTGTGGCTACCCGTACGAACGTGAGCCTGGCTATTTCTTGCTCTCAATTTTTGCCATCAATTACGGTGTTGGCGCCTTGATTGGGCTGGTCCTTTATCTGATTTTTGATTTCTGGGTAAAATTCCCGATCTGGTTAACGCTCGTCTTGGCGATCACGCCGATACCGATTTTCAATGTTTTGTTCGCCCGCCATTCCAAAGCCTTCTTCATCGCCTTTGATCTATTCTTTGATCCTCACACCCGGGATGAAGGGGACGGTGATCAACCCGCCAAGTTGCCGAATCCGTCCCGGCCTAAGCTTGATCCGGTAAAACACTAAACAGCTCCACCCGAACCGATTCATTCTGCCATCGGGTTCGATTCATTTCCTGCCCGCGTCTCTAGCCCGGCAATTGGCACGAATGGTCACCATCGCCGGGCCGGCCCCAATGTGGGCGTGAACATTTTTTTGAAATTTCATAATTTTTGTTATTGACGCCCACTTGACCGATTTCATATACCGCGGGTCAATCGCGGTAGTTTACAGGTCCAAACGGACGGGGTCTGCTCTGGCGCGGGATAGACGTGCATTGAAGGAAATAAAACAAGCTCAGCAGTCCAGTCTATCACTTCGGCTTCGGGGAAAGCAGGACGCAACTCTGGACCGGGGAAGTATGGCTAACGGTTATTTATGCATGGAGTGTACGCATCCTACGGCGTTGGTCTAAATGTCAGTCCCTGTTTAGTCCTCCCGGATCCTATCTAAGTCGAGCCGCGGATCCGTCACTAATCGGATCCCGTTACTCGGTACTATCAAATTCGCTTTCCGAGTTTCGTTCCACCAGGTGAGATTGGTCTCGCCGATGGCGGATCTACCAATTTGGCTTTACCAGGCTTGGACTAGATCTCCGCGGTGACTTGGTAACACCAGAGAACGGAACTTACGGTCGCGTTACCTTTCTGCCTCCAAACGGAATTAACTAACCGTTAGAGGTCGGACAGTAATGGTGTCTCTCTTTGTCTATAAATTAGCCGCGGTCCACCCAGCTAATAACATATAACAATTTGCCATAGAATCCGGGAGATAACTAACTATACCAACCGCGGTTTTGAACCATCGAGATGTTAGGTTTCCAATCAGACTCGACCGAAGAACCCCTTATTTCCTAGTTCGAATGGGGCTTATAGAGACTCGGGCTTGACTTGGGTTTCTCACCTAACCAAGACTTGGTTAACCTATTTTATTATTTAGTTAAAAAAGTTAACAAATTTAACGATTAACCTTGAATTAACAGATTCTGCAATTTAGATAGCAGATCGTTCCGGCCTAATCTGAGGAAGCCAGAAATGTCTTTCTGAATTTCTTCCCTCTGCTCTCGGACGCCCGGGACTCCTCACTAACAATATGCAAGGTCTACTCAAAACCTGGGGCCGAGATTGGTCGGCCCATTCAGTTGGAGGCGCTGGCAGCCGGCGCCGATTGGGAAATACGGCGCTTGGTGGGCTCGTGTCTGCCTCGCTCCTATTTACATCCAGCGCAATGTTTGGCGCGATGACGAACATCGAGCTGTGTCCATTAGTTGCGAAATCCACCCTGGTTTCTCCGGTGGATACCAGCAAGACCGTCGGCGTGGTGCTGGCGCTGCCGTCTTCAGACCAGGCGGGTTTGAAGGCCTTTGTCGACCACGTGTCCAAACCGGGCGATCAGCTCTACCGCAAATACATCACTCCGCAGGAGTTTGCGGCCAGGTTCGGCGCTAACGCGTCTGATTATCAATTCCTGAAGGATTGGGCGGCTTCTAAGGGCCTAACCATCTCGCAGGAATCGGTCGGCCGCACGACTCTGTCCGTACGCGGCAGCGTGGAAGTGCTAAACCGGATCTTCAAAACCCAACTCAATAATTACAAGACCAGCGACGGAGTAAGCTTTTATTCGGCTGGCATTAAGCCGACGGTCCCGGCTGAAATCGGTTCGAAGGTAGTCGCCGTGATCGGTCTGACCTCGGGCAGACCGATTGCCGCCTTAGCCAAAGTCGGCAAGACGCTCGGTGAACACCCGGCAGCCAACTCTGCTCTTAAGCCGGCGGGCAGAACCGAAGCCTTAGGAACCGGTCCTGGCGGAACCTATGGTCCGCAAGACCTGCACACCGCTTACTCGATACCGAACTTTGGCGGTTTAGTGAAGGGTCAAACCCTGGCCGTATTCGAGCAAGGCTATTACAATCCAAGCGATGTCAGTTTCTACGAGACCTTTTTCAATACCGGGTCAAGCGTGAAACAAGTTCCTGTCTCGGTCAACCATTCTCCGATTTTCCTGGAGTCTGCGATCGAGCTCGAGGCCTGCCTCGATGTTGATATGATCATCGCCATGAACCCGAAGGTGGCTAAAGTCCTGGTGTACATCGACGATTACCAGTACGATCCGTTCGATGTTGCTATCACGGATGCCTTCACCCGGATCGCAGATGACGCCCAGGTAAGCGTTGTCAGCGCCTCCTATGGAGAAGATGAAGGCTTCTTCATTGCGGATGGTACAGAAGTGGCCTTGGACACCGCCTTACAACAATGCGCGGCCCAAGGCATTACTGTGCTGGCCAGTTCGGGCGACAGCGGTGCTTTCGGTAATGGTTTCAATTTTCCGTACAACGTCTCTAACCCAGCTAGCGATCCGTACATCACCGGCGTTGGCGGTACAAGTTTGCTGACCACTACAGGAGAGCAATACGAGCTTGAGACCGCTTGGAACGAATTCCCGTACTACGGAGCAACCGGCGGCGGTATCAGCACCTACTGGACACAACCGGCCTATCAAAACACTCCCTTTACCGGTTACACTGCCCAAAACGGCGGATCGACTACCATGCGGAACGTCCCTGACGTGGCCGCCGAGGCCGCTGTCACCACCGGTGTCGCAGTCTATGTCAGCGACCAAGGTGGTTGGTTCCAAGTCGGTGGCACCAGTGTTGCCAGCCCGCTCTGGGCCGGTTACCTGAGTAACATCAATGCCGCCCTGACCTGGACCGGTCTGGGAAACCTCGGGTTCTTTAATCCGACTTTGTACTCAGTTGGGGTTTCAGTAGGCGTCACCCCATCCGACTACATGTATGACATCACCGGTGGCTCTAACGGCTACATCCCATTTGGTGGCCCCGGTTTCTATAACGGTTTTGGTTATAGCAACACGACTGGCAACGGTTCAATATGGGGCGGCGGATTTGGCTTACAACTGCTACTCGGCGGGACACAGGCGGGGACCAAGCCGGGGTCGCTCCTCGTCGGGCTTAAAACTCCACCGACAGCCAATAGCGCTTCGGTCACCTGGACCAAATCTAGCGGCGCAGTGGGTTATGCGATCGGCCTTTATAGTGCCGGTGCGCTGTACAACAATACGCTAGGCTTTGTCAAAAGACCGCCCACGACCAGCATTACGTTCAAAAACCTGCTTCCCAGCACATTCTACAGGGTCTTCGTCTGGGGCTTCAATGCCAGCGGCGGATCGCCGGCCCCCGCATTCACCAGCTTCACGACTGCTCCTTAAGCGTTCGTGAGCCGTTGTAATTAGCGAACCAACAAGTATAACTCCGGCAGCCTCGAGAATTCTTCGGGGTTGCCGGCTTTTTGATGAGGGTGTGTGTCAACACGAGAGCGGACGGGTTCGCCGTGGCAGTTGCGGCAAAAAAGATTCAATGCGATAGCGTCGCATGCAGTCCCTTTTGGCTATTTTACAGCTCGCCGCGGTGGAGGTGAACGCTTGGAAGATCATCGGATGGACCGGAAACCTAATCTTTGGTCTTCGCTTTTTTTGGCAATGGATCGCTTCTGAGAGAGCGAAAAAAAGCATTATTCCCCCCGGTTTTTGGGAGATTAGCCTGTTGGGCAGCATGATCTACACAAGCTATTTCATCTTCTATCGCCATGATTCGGTTGGGATCATTTCCAATCTTCTGCCTCTTCCGCTGTACGCGAGGAACGTGTTTCTACACTGGCGAGAAGCAGTCAGCCATAAGAAGGCGCAAGATCCAACCAAAGAAGCTGATTCGTTCCTGGAATAATAACCGCGAATAGAACGGACGGCGGAAAGGACATTAACCGCGAATGCATCCGCCTCCGCCGAGCCTACGGCGCGACCGGCTGCGAATTAACGCGAATAAAAAACTTTACCGCAGATTAGGATCCGCCCCATCTACGTCCATCTGCGGTTGGACTCTTTCGCGTGAATTCGCGTCCATTCGCGGTTAAGATTTAGTTTGGGGTGTTTTTCTATGATTTATCTCGATAACAACGCAACGACAGCCATCGATCCACAGGTGCTGGACGCGATGCTGCCATACTTACGGGAACAATACGGCAATCCATCGAGCGCTTATTCATTCGGGAAGAAAGTCGCTCGGGCGATCGATCAGGCCCGGGAACAAGTCGCGTCCCTGGTTCATTGTGATCCAGCCGAGATCGTGTTCACCAGTTGCGGCACTGAGTCAGACAACAGTGCAATCCAGTCGGCGCTTCTGATTGATCGCGACCGCAAACATATTGTAACCAGCAAAGTCGAACATAGTGCGATCCTTAAGCAGGCGGAGACGCTGGCTCGCCGAGGCTACGAGATCTCTTGGCTCGACGTCAATGAGCATGGCCTGCTCGATCTTACAGCGCTGGAGCAAGCGATTCGGCCCGATACCGCCATTGTTTCGTTGATGTGGGCTAACAACGAGACCGGTGTGCTGTTTCCCATCGAAGAGATTGCCGCCATTTGCCAACGCAAACAGACGATCTTTCACACCGACGCGGTGCAAGCGGTCGGTAAAGTGCCGATTGATCTCGGGAGCGGCGCCATCCAATTCTTGTCGTTATCGGGGCACAAACTGCACGCCCCGAAAGGTGTGGGCGTCCTTTACGTAAACCGGCGCGCTCGGTTTAATCCTTTCTTGATCGGGGGTAGCCAGGAGGAAAAGCGGCGGGGTGGCACTCACAACACGGCTTCTATCGTCGGCCTCGGTAAAGCAGCGGAACTGGCGGCGCAACATCTCGCCGAAGAAAATACTCGGGTAAAGAATATGCGAGACCGGTTTGAACAAGAAGTCATGGCGCGGATCTCTGGCATTCAAATCAACGGAGATCCTGATCGCCGGCTTCCTAACACCGCGAATTTAGCCATTGAAGGAGCCGATTCGGAAGCATTGCTGATGTTGCTCGACCAGAAAGGGGTCTGTTGCTCGGCCGGTTCCGCTTGTACCGCCGGCGCACTGGAACCTTCTCACGTGCTTCGCGCGATGGGGTTCTCCACCGAGCGCGCCCGAGCCAGCCTCCGGTTCTCGTTTGGGCGATTCAATACAGAACAGGAAGTCTCGTCCGCGATTGGGATTTTAGAGACCGCCGTGGAAAAGGTCCGAGGTGCGAATCGCGGGGTACTTGTGGCGTAGCGGTTGGCGGTTGGCAGTTGGCGATTGGCGGTTCGTAATCGTCGTCATCCCGCCTTCGCCAAGCGACTCGACTGAGCTCGCCGACTTGTCCTCCATAGCTTCAGCGACGGAGGAAGTCCTACGGCGCGGCAAGCTGTCCTCGAATCGGGGCGGTGAGGTGTTGGCGGCGGTAGCGGAGTAGCAATGCTCAGGTTTGCTGGCCCGAGTCGGACTTATGTGACTTACGGGACCTATGAGTCGCGTCAGCGCTGTTTGGTAGTCAGTTAAATAAATGTTGCATCGCGTAACACGACTATGATAACACCGCGCGTTTCGGCGAACTGGCGATCTAGGAATGTCATTAGGATTTTTCCCCCTCCACTTCTCAGCCGCCGAGGGTTCTTCACTAGCTCACATGCAAGGTTTACACAAAATTCTTGCCCGGAGTCTTCCGGGCAATTCAATTGGCGGCGTCGCATCGCGGCGCCGCATGGGAGGTATCGCAGTTGGCGGAATGGCTTCTGCGTGGCTCCTACTAACGTCCAGCCCACTGTGTGCAGCCGGGACAACCGTCGAACTGTCGCCACTGGTTTATCAATCGGCGCTGGTTGCGCCGCTTGAGGATAGAAAGCAGATCAGTGTGTTGCTGGCACTACCGTCCGCGCACCCCGCCGATTTAGCGGCTTTTGTTAAGCATGTCTCTACCCCGGGCGATCCGCTTTACCATCAATACCTGACTCCGCCACAATTCGCCGACAGGTTCGGCGGTAGTGACGCGGATTATACAGCCCTGAAAAATTGGGCAGCCGCTAACGGGTTAGTCGTCTCTCAGGAATCGGTTGGCCGCATCAATTTGACCCTGCGAGGAAACGTATCCCGAATTCAAAAGATTTTTCAGACCCAGCTCAACACCTATCGTACATCGAGCGGCGAGACATTTTATTCGGCTAGCGTGAAGCCGACCGTGCCGGCAGAAATCTCATCGAAGATTTCCGGTCTAGTCGGTCTAACCGAGAGCAAGCAGCTTACCCCGTTGGTTAAGGTAGCCAAGACACTGGGAGAAGATCCACAAGTACGATCTGACCGGATGAGGACTGACTCGGGTGGGACCGGCCCGGGCGGAACCTACAATGCGAAGGATCTGCGCACTGTCTATAGCATTCCGGATTTCGGAAAGTACAAGAAAAACACCGTAATGGCCGTGTTTGAGCAGGGATACTACAATCCCACGGATACCGAAAAATACTTCACCGCAAACAACCTGCCCAACGTTCAACAGACCCCGGTCTCGGTAAATAAATCCCCGGTGGTGAACGAGCCAGGAGTCGAGCTCGAGGCCTGCCTTGACGTTGACATGATTGTTGGCACCAATCCGAACGTCTCTGAGGTCTTGGTGTACGTGGATGACTATCATTACGATTCGTTCCAGGTCGCAATCGTTGATGCCATCACCCAAGTTGCCAACGACGCCAAAGCGCAAATCCTGAGCATCTCCTATGGGCAGGATGAAGGGCTTCAGGGCAAGGCTACTTTAGACTCGGAAAACACGGCGCTTCAACAATGCGCGACCGAAGGGATTACCGTGTTCGCCAGCTCCGGAGATAATGGTGCTTATGGGAACGGAAGCAGCTTTCCCTACAACGTTTCCGACCCG
>WNFI01566752.1_pt1 | contig 33947 bp, 27 predicted proteins | sample 5400471 | NCBI WGS metagenome assembly WNFI01 (sample SAMN13153348, study PRJNA577476) | soil metagenome | isolation source: 100 cm saprolite on Douglas fir-dominated hillslope | place: USA:California | collected 2013-09-17 | reverse complement strand
AATACTTCGGCCAGGTAACTGTCCATACCTAATTCTTTGGCGACGCCTTCTGCCACTATTTTGTTGTCGCCGGTGAGTAGGGTGGTTTTTATCTGGTTCTGATGAAGGGTTTTGATGGCGTCAAAGGATTCTGGTCTTATCTGATCGGCGAGGGCGATGAAGCCTGCTACCTGGTCGTTGACTAAAACGTATATCAGGGTCTCACCTGTTTTAATTTGCTGTGGAGGGGTCTTGCCGGCGGATGATTCGGGAATGGCCTGGGGGCTGACGACGGCGACTATTTTGCCTTCTACTTTACCTGTTATTCCTTTGCCGGTGATGGCTTGTACTTGGGTCGAATTGCCTATAGGCATGTTAAGGTCTTTTAGCTTTTGAAGGATGCCGGTAGCGATGGGATGCTCGGATCCTTTTTCTATGGCAGCGGCCAACTGAATAATATCGTCGGGGGTGAATTCTTTTAGAAGGGCCTGGTAGCGGACGACCTCGAATTTCCCCACGGTCAGGGTGCCGGTCTTATCGAATACTAATGTGCTGATCCGGCGGGCGTTCTCGAAGGCTGTCCGGTTTTTGATAAGGAGCCCGTTTTGGGCGGACATAGCGGTGGATTTTGCTACGACGAGGGGGACGGCGAGGCCCAGGGCGTGGGGGCAGCAGATGACGATGACGGTGACCATTCTTTCTATGGCGAAGGATAAGCCCATCCCTGCGGTCATCCAATAAATGAAGGTGGCGATGCCGGTCAGCAGAGCGATGGCGGTCAGCCATCGGGCGGCGGTATCGGCCAGCAACTGGGTTTTGGATTTGGCTTTCTGGGCATCGTTGACGAGTTGGATGACCTGGGATAAATAGGAGTCTGCGGGACCATGGAGTACGGACACTTTGATGGAGCCATTTCCGTTGATGGCGGCTGCAATGACTTTGTCGCCTTTTGTTTTGTGTACGGGTTTGGATTCCCCGGTCAGCATGGATTCGTTCAGGAAACTTTCTCCTTCGGCGATGAGACCGTCGGCAGGGACTTTTTCGCCGGGCTTTACGAGGATGGTATCACCGGCTTGTAAGGAATCGGCCTTTACCTCGGTCACCTGGCCGTCATGGTCTATCTTATGGGCTTCGGAAGGCATAAGCTGGACGAGCAATTCGAGTTCCCTGGAGGCGCCGGCTATGGATTTCATTTCGATCCAATGGCCCAATAGCATGATGAGGATGAGGGTGGCCAACTCCCAGAAGAAGTCCATGCCTTTTAATCCAAAGACGGTGGCGGCGCTGTACACATAAGCGACGGTGATGGCAAACCCGATCAGCGTCATCATGCCGGGGTTCCGGGTTTTCATTTCTTCCCACCAGCCTTTGAGGAAGGGCCAGCCTCCGTAGAAGAAGACGACGGAGGACAGGGCGAGCAGGAGGTACGGGGAGCCGGGGAACAGGATAGGAAGGGTCAACCAGCGCTGGATCATGGGGGACAGCAGCAGGATGGGCAGGGTAAGGAGCAGGACGATGTAAAACCGCTTTTTAAAATCGGCGATCATCATGGCGTGGTGGTCATGGCCGGTATGAGCCATTGAAGCATGATGGTCATGTTGATGCGGTGGGGGAGTGCTTTTCCCGGCCATGGACTGGTGTTCATGCATATGCTCCATATAAATATATTTTGAGTCTTACAAAGGCTGAATGCTAAATCCTGCTTTTTTTACGATCTCTATAACGGATTCCTTTGGTAGGTTGTCGGTTTCGACGGTCAATATTTTATTGGGGTTCCCGGTATCGACCTTCCAGTTGACGATCCCTTTTGCTTCGTTTAATTTGGGCGTGACCTTGGCTACGCAACCGCCGCAATTGATATTCGTTTTAAATTGTTGTGTTTCCATTTATTAAAATTTACTTTTCAAAATTACTGCATGACTGATAAGCTAAGGTTATATTGTTTTGTGTTTATGTTACAGAATTTTGTATTCTTTTCCCGGCTTGCTATATGCGGGCCCATTTTAGCCGCAGGCTGTTGCTGACTACGCTGACGCTGCTCAGGGCCATGGCGGCGCCGGCGATCATTGGGTTCAACAGGAATCCATTGATAGGGTACAGCAGCCCGGCTGCTATTGGGATGCCGATGATATTATAGATAAAGGCCCAGAAAAGATTTTGCCGGATGGTGGTGACGGTCTTTTTTGACAGTCGGATGGCCGGAGCTATTTTCGAGAGGTCGGAGGAGATCAGGGTCATTTTGGCGACGTCCATGGCAATGTCACTGCCTTTTCCCATGGCGATGCTGACGTCTGCTTGTGCTAAGGCGTGGCTGTCATTGATGCCGTCGCCTGCCATGGCTACCACTTTTCCTTGTTGCTGCAATTGCTTGACGAAGGCGGCTTTGTCTTGTGGCAACATTTCTGCCTGGAACTGTTGGATGCCTACCTGGCCTGCCACTGCTGCTGCGGTATAGGGATTATCGCCGGTCAGCAGGTATACGTCAATTCCCATCCCCTGGAGTTCCTGTATGGCGGTTTGGGAAGATGTTTTTATTTTGTCTGTTATCACAATGCCAGCCAGTGTTTTAGCATTCCTGGCAAAGAAGACGACGGTTTCGGCTTTGGCCCTTTTTTCATCCGTCCATTGCTGGATGGAGTGAGTAAGAGGGATATTATTTTCTTTCAACAGGGATGCATTTCCTGCGAGGATGGTTTCACCGTGAAATTGTGCGGTGATGCCGCGTCCGGTTATTGATTGGATATGATCGAGGGGCAAGGGTGGGGGATCTTTCGCTGTTTGTAAAAAGGAGACAACGGCTTCTGCTAAAGGATGTTCTGAGGCCTGTTCCAGGGCTGATAGAAGTTGGACATTTTCTTCAGTTTGCTCTTCAAACCAGTGCAATTCTGTTACAACGGGTCGACCTTCTGTGATGGTCCCCGTTTTATCCAGGATGAGGACGTTGATCTGATGGGCTCTTTCGAGGCTTTCGGCGTCTTTAATTAAAATGCCGTTTTCCGCGCCTTTGCCCACGCCCACCATAATGGCGGTAGGGGTGGCGAGTCCTAAAGCACAGGGACAGGCGATGACTAAAACGGTGACCATGGCGAGAAGTCCCTGGGTGATGCCATGGGTGCCGCCCAATGCCCACCAGGCAAAAAAGGATAACACGGCCAGACTGATCACCACCGGGACAAAGATGCCGGCTATTTTGTCCACCAGTTTCTGTACCGGTGCTTTGCTACCCTGGGCTTCCTGTACCATTCGGATGATATGGGCCAGGAGGGTATCTCCGCCGACTTTATCAGCTATAAACTGAAAACTCCCTTTTTGGTTGATAGTGCCGGCGAACACGATATCACCAGTGGTTTTGGCCACTGGCACGGGCTCTCCGCTGATCATGCTTTCATCTACATAACTGTTCCCTTTGGCTACCCGCCCATCTACGGGTACCCGCTCTCCGGGTTTGACTAAAATAACGTCTTCCCTTTTGACCTGGGCAATGGGCGTATCGAGAGGCTGTCCATCGGGCTGGATGACGGTTACCGTTTTGGGTTGTAATCCCATCAATTTTTTAATGGCGGAGGAGGTATTGGCCTTTGCTTTTTCTTCCAGCATTTTTCCCAGCAGAATGAAGGCGATCACTACGCTGGCGGCTTCAAAATAGACATGGGGGGTGAGGCCGCGGCTATACCAAAAGGAGGGGAACAAGGTATTAAACACACTGAATAGGTAGGCGATCCCGGTGCTTAGGGCCACCAGCGTGTCCATATTGGCGGAACGATGCCTGGCCTGGTTATAGGCATTGATAAAGAATTGCCTGCCTAACCAGGCGACGATAGGGGTAGCCAGGATCCACATCAGGAAATTGGCGTAAGGCAAATCCATAAAGAACATACCGATGATGACTAGAGGTATGGAAAGGGAGATGGCCCCAATGGTTCTGTTGCGCAGTGTGGTAAAATGTCTCTTTTTTGCCTGTTCCAATTCTTCCTTTGCTTCTTCTGTCTCGTCGACTATCATATCGTAGCCGGCTTGCTGTAAAGCGGCTTTCATTTGCCGGGGACTGGTGACAGCGGGGGTGTATTCTATCTGGGCGCTGTTATTGGCAAAACTGACATTGGCATGAAGGATGCCCTGTTGGGCGGATAGGGTATTTTCTACGCTGGCGGCACAGGAGGCGCAGCTCATGCCGGTAACGGGAAATTGTTTTTTTGTGCTGACTTCCTGCTCTTTGGTATTCATAACAACCTTTTATTAATCCTCAAAGTTCCAAAGAAGCGAGGGCCTGACTGTTATAGGATTTGGTAAAAAAGTTACAGAATTCGGAAAGAGCGGAAGGTTATAGCAAATCCAGGGGTTTCCTGCCCGAATGGCCTGTTTTTGAAAAATGACTCGGGGTAAGGCCGGTCATCTTCTTAAACTGGGCGGATAAATGGGCGGTGCTGCTATAGCCCAGTTGCCAGGCTATTTCTTTGAGGCTAAGCTCGTCATAGGCCAGCCATTCTTTTACTTTTTCAATCTTCAGCAAAATGAAATACTGTTCGATGGTTATTCCTTCTACCTCTGAAAATAGGCGGCTGGAATGGGAGTAATCTTTACCCAATGCCGTACTTAGGTATTCACTGAGAATGAAATGTTCTTCCAGTTCGCCTTTTTGAACTTTGGCAACCAGCAGGTTTTTTATCTTTTCGATTTGCTTTTGCTTTTGGTCGTCCAGCAATTCAAAGCCTGATGCGTTCAGGCTTTCACGGAAATGGGTCGTTTGTTTTTCCGTTAAGGGCTCTTCCAATACTACTTCTCCCAGGGAAACGGAAAAAGGCTTATCAGTTAACTTTTCCAGTTGCTGCTTTACCGCTGTTATGCAGCGGTTGCAAACCATGTTTTTTATATAAAGTGTCATACCGTTCATTTAATAGAGGTTGATTTTTACATTTTCATTTTGCCCATGTCCATGCCTTGCATGGGACCCGAGCCGTTGCGGAAAACATATTCGCTTTGCAAGAGGTAGGCCCCGCTGATCACTATGGCGTCACCGGGTTGCAGGCCGGATTTGATTTCGATAAAGCCTTCTCCCTCCTGGCCGGTTTCGACCATCCGGCTTTTAAAGGTATTCTGTGCCGTCTCTACCCAAATGGTGGTCATGCTGCCATTTCGGAGTACGGCATCGGAGGGGAGGGATAGCATTTTTCGTTGGGGGTCTTTGACCGTCACATAAGCGGGCATGCCTGGTCTGAGTAAATTGTCCTTATTGGGGACGGCTACACGGACCAGATTGATCCGGTTGTCGGGGTTGACCTCGGGATTGACAAAGGTGATTTTGCCCTGGAGGGTTTTTCCGGGCAGGTCGGGGAATTGGATGTTCACGGTGCCTTTAGGATTGAATGCAGAAAGTTGGGAGGTGTAGACCTGGGCTTCTACCCAGATGGTGGAAAGGTTGGCCATTTTTATAATGGTGCCACCTTCTGTGACATAGTCTCCTTCTTTTACGTCGAGTTCGGTGATGGTGCCGCCGGCGGTGCTGTAAAAGGGGGTGGTGGTAGCGGCTTTACCAGTAGCTGCGAGTGCTGTGATCTGCGATTCGGTCATGCCCCAAAGCAATAATTTGTTTTGGGCGCTTTGGGCGAGGTCATTGTAGTTGACGATGGAGTTTCCCAGGGCCTTTTGTTTTTGTAGGATAAGGAGGTATTCCTGTTGGGCATTGTTGAGGTCTTCGCTGTACAGGTCATAGAGCCGGGCTCCCTTGGGTATGGGATCGCCGATATTCTTGTAATACAGTTTTTCGATACGGCCGCTGATCCTTGCACTCACAGAATTTAAGGCGGATTGGTCAAAGTTGACGGCGCCGGTGAGTACGGTTTCGGTTCCTATGCTGCCGGACCGGATGGTGTCTACCTGGATATTGCCGAGTTGTATTTGTTCGGGACTGAGTTTGATTTCATCGGGGTTTTGCTGCTGGCTTTTGTGGACAGCGGTTAATTCCATGTGGCAGATGGGGCACTTGCCGGGCTTGGATTCTACGACCTGCGGGTCCATGGAACAAGTGTAATAGACGTCGGGGTCGCTCTTTGCAGTGTTTTTCGTTCCTGTTTGGCAGGAGGCAAGCAGGAGAACAAAGAGCAGGATCGGGGAGAGGACGCCAATTGGCCGGATGGGGCTGATTGTACGGAGGCAAATTTTGAAGAATGCTTTCATGTCTATTCTTTTACTTTTATAAAACTTTCGCTGTCCATTAAGAATTGGGCATCGGCGGCTACGCTATCCTGTGGGCTTAGTCCGCGGGTGATCTGGATTAAACTGTCCGTGATGATACCGGTTTGCACGGCGCTGACCTGGAAGAGGCCGTTCTCCTTCTTCAGGACCACCTGGTGAAGACCAAGGGAAAGGACCGCTTCCCGTGGAAGCCAGGCGCCCGGACCGGTCTGACCGCGGATGGTTGCCTTGACCTGGCTGCCGATAGGCAGCATTTTACTGGCATTATCGAAATAAACCCTGGCGGTGAGGGTTTTGCTGCCCTCCCGGTAAAAGGGTTCGATGTAGCTGATAGTGGCCTGGAAGGGTTTGTCGGGGGCTGTCTCGGGGGTGATGGTGAGGGGAGAACCGGTCTTTACCTGGAAGGAGCTGCCGGCGTAAAGGTTCAGGATGATCCAGCTTTGATCGGTGTTATACAACTGGAAAACGGTCTGCCCTTTTTGTACAGACATGCCTTCTTTGATGGGGAGTTCGCCCATCCCATTTGATACGTCCATGGGCTGTGACCTGCTGCCGGGGGATTCGGTCCCATTGCTTGCCTCATGGATATGCCCGGTATAGTGGGTATATACTGTTACTTTATACTGGGGCTTTCCGGATTGGATGACTTGTTGTAATTGCCGGGTGTCCATGCCGAGCAATAACAATTTTGTCCGGGCCGCATCGAGCAGGGTGGTATTGCCGGGATCGTTATGCAGGACAAATAACAGGTCCTGTTGGGCGGTGACGAGTTCGGGGCTGTAAATGTCCATGATCTTGTCTCCCATGTGTACGTGCTGGTACCGGTATTTGACGTAGAGTTTTTCGATTCTGCCGGAAACCTTAGCAGCGATGGTTTGCACCCGTCGGGTATCATAATCCACCTTGCCTAATGCTTCGATGGGGAGGGATTGACTGGAGGACTGTAGGGTGGTGACGGGTATGCCGGAGATGACGGCGCTGTTGGTGGGCTGGAGCAGGGTATGGAGGTCAACGGTGGAATTTTTTGCCTCGGCGGCGCTGAATTCTTTTTTTACAAGGGTCATGCCGCAGATGGGGCAGTTGCCGGGATGGTGTTCTATGACCTGGGGGTGCATGGGGCAGGTATAGATGTCTTCGGCGGTTTGGTCGGTGGCCTGGCTGGTCTGCGGTTTGGCGGACTGGCTGGCGGCCTGGTTAGACTGTGGGCCGGCCGGGTGCTGGTTGCAGGCTGCTGCAAACAGGGTGATGCTGATAAGAGCGATCCCTATATAGGCGGGTGTGTATAGACTTCTTTTTGTCATGACTTTAATTTTGTTGGAGCGTTTTATCCATCTCGGTCTGCATCGTGAGCAGGTCCTGCACTTGCTGTAAATATTCCAATTGGGACCTGTTTAATGTTTGCCAGGCGTCAAGCAGTTCAAATAATTCGCCGGTGTTTTGCTCGTAGCCCAATTGCAGGACCTGGTAATTCTTACTCAGCGCCGGGATGATATTTTGCTCAAAAAGCTGCACCTGCCGCTTTTTGCTGGTGAAGGCGGCTAACAGGCCTTGCATCTGGCCGGCCGCTTCATTGATGAGGACTTGTTTTTGCTGGCTAAGGGATTCTTCTTTCCATTTCAGGCTTTCGATGCTGGCTTTGGTGCTTTTGGAGGACCAGGCGGCCATGGGCAGGCGGACGGTGGCCATCAGGGAATATTGCATGGGCAGGCCGCCGAAGCCGAACATATGATTGTACTGAATGCCGAATTGGGGTTTTAGTTTGGTTCGTTCGAGGTCCTGCTGTAAATAAGCCAGGTCGATGTTCTTTTGAACGGCCTTGATGTCGCTGCGGGCTTGCCCGAAATAGCTGCTGTCTGTGGGGCTGTTGTTGTTGAGGGTGTAGTCTTTAATAGTGTAAGCGGTGTCGATGCGGAAATCAGTTTGGGCGTCCTTGTTCATTAAGGTATTCAAGCGGACCTGCTGTTGCCGGATGTCGTTTTGCAATTGGATGCGCTGGTTTTCGATGTCGCCTACTGCCGCTTTGGCTTTATAGTAGGCGTTCAGTTTGCCCAGGTTGTTTTTGTAGCGGATCTCGGTGCTTTGGATCATGAACTGGAGCAGCTTTTCGTTGTCGTCGAGGACCCGGAGTTTTTTCTCTGTGACGAGCCAGGTGTAATAGCTCATTTTGGCGGCGGCATAGAGCTCGTTGAGGTTGGCCTGTTTAGATTCTTTGCTGGCGGCGGATACGGCCCGCAGGTATTTTTCGTTGGCGTCGAGCTCTTTTTTGTTGGGGATCATTTGCTGGGCGGAGATCATGTATTGACCCATGCCGCTGCTGCCATCGGCGTTCCTTTTCCATAAAGAGGGATTATAGGGCGTCATCCAGAAGCCGGTGCCCAACTCGGGGGCTTCCCAGCTCCGGGCGCCTTTGGCGGCTTCATCCGAAGACCGTATATCCGCATCGTACATTTTTACGGAAGGATGGTTGGCTGCAATGGTGGACAGGATATCATCCAGTTTCAGGGTGGATTGGGCGCGGGCCTGGGCCTGCCCTATGAAAAGGATGATAAGTAGAATAATTGACTTTTGCATACATTAATGTTTTACTTCGAGCACGTCTATCTTACCGTGTTTTCTTAATTCGTATTCTTTACTCATCAGGAAAATGATGGGCGTGACTAGTAGTATGTGAATGGAGGAAGTGAATACCCCACCGATCATGGGCAGGACAATGGGTTTCATGACGTCGCTGCCTACCCCGGAACTCCATAGGATCGGGATAAGACCGAACAGGGATACACATACGGTCATTAACTTGGGACGTAGCCTTTTGGCGGCGCCTGCGATCACTGCTTCGCGTAGGTCGGCGTTCGTGATGGTTTCCCTGGAATTGCCTTTGGCGGTGATCAACTGCTGCATGGCGTCGTTCAGATAAATGACCATGACGATACCTGTTTCTACGGCCAGGCCGAACAGGGCGATAAAGCCGACGGAGACCGCCACGGATAGGTTGACTCCCCAGAAATAGACCATGTAAACGCCGCCGATCAGGGCGAAGGGGATGGTGATCAGGCTCAGGAAGGCTTCCCGGGCGGAATGAAAGGCGAAGTACATGCAGATGAAGATGACTAATAATACAATGGGCAGAATGAGCTTTAAGGTCCTTTCGCCGCTGATCAGGTTCTCGTATTGGCCGCTCCATTCCAGGAAATAGCCTTTGGGCAGGTGGGTCAGCATCTTATTTAGCCGGTCCTGGGATTCCTGCACGGTGCCTGCCAGGTCCCGGTCGCGTACGTTGAAAAGGACGGTACCCCTGAGTAAGGCATTTTCGGAATTGATCATAGGAGGTCCCTCGGTGATCTGTACATCCGCGACGGCGCTCAAAGGGATGGGACCGAATTGCATGGTCTGCACGGACAGGCGTTTCAGCGCGTCCAGATTGTCCCTGAAGTCCTGGGCGAAACGGGCGTTGACGGAGAAGCGGCGCCGGCCTTCGATGGTGGTGGTGAGTTTGGTGCCGCCGAGTGCGCTTTCGATGACGGTGTTCACGTCATCGATGCTGAGTCCGTACCGGGCGATCTCCTCGCGTTTGATGTTGATGTCAATGTATTTCCCGCCGGTTATCGGTTCCACATACAAATCCTTTACACCGTTGATACCCTGCAATTCCGTTTTTACTTTCTGGGCGAAGGCATAGATGGTGTCCAGGTTCTGCCCATAGACTTTAACGCCGACATCGGTGCGGATGCCGGTGGACAGCATGTTGATGCGGTTGATAATGGGCTGTGTCCAGCCGTTGGTGACGCCGGGTATTTGCAGTTTGCTGTTGAGTTCGTTGATGATGTCTTCTTTGGTGATGCCCGGACGCCACTGCGATTTTGGTTTGAGCAGGACGATGGTCTCTACCATGCTGATGGGGGAGTTGTCGGTGGCGGTGTTGGCGCGGCCGGCTTTTCCCAGGACGTTCATGACTTCCGGGTCGGATTTAATGATCTTGTCCTGTACCTGTAAGATCCGTTTGACTTCGGAGTTGGAGACGTCGGGCAGGGTCACGGGCATGAAGAGGAGGGAGCCTTCATCCAGGGGCGGCATGAATTCTCTTCCCAGGCTGAGGATCAGGGGAATGCTGATGACCAGGGCCAGGATATTGAGGCCGATGGTGGTCTTCCGCCAGCGGATAGGGTGGAAGAGCTTCCCTTCCTGGCCGGTCAGCAGGAAGACGGGCAGGAAAGAAGCGATGATGATGATGGTGGAAAAGAAGACGCCCCGGGATACCTGCTTGCAGGACCGTTCGATGATGGCCAGCCTTTCGGCAAAGGGGATGTGGTAGTAATCGTTTCTTTTGGACCAGCTATTTTTAAGTGACATACAACTATTGTTTATTGGGTGAATGACTGGCCTGCCACTCGGCCAGGTTCCGGTAAGAATTTTCGGACATTATGATGCCGTTGTCTACGATGACGCCGATGGCCAGGGCAATGCCGGTGAGGGACATGATATTGGACGACAGGCCGAAGGCGTTGAGCAGGATAAAGCTGATGGCGATGGTGATGGGGATCTGGATGATGATGCTCATAGCGCTGCGCCAGTGGAATAGGAACAGGATGACGATGAGGGAGACGGCCAGCATTTCCTCTCCGAGCTTGCCTTTGATGTTGGCGATGGCTGCTTCGATGAGACTGCTGCGGTCATAGGCGATCTTGAAGTGGACGCCCTCGGGCAATCCCTTTTCTACGTCCTTCATTTTTGCTTTGACGGCGTTGATGACTTTATCTGCATTCTCTCCGTTGCGCATGACGACGATGCCGCCGACGACTTCGCCCTGGCCGTTCTGGTCGAAGATGCCCAGTCGCAGGTCCCCGCCGAGTTGTACGGTACCGATGTCCTTTACCCGGACGGGGATGCCTTTGTTGTTGGTCAGCCCGATGTTTTCCAAGTCTTCTTTGTTTTTGATATAGCCGAGGCCGCGGATGATATAAGCCATATCGCTCATCTCGAATTTCCGGCCGCCTACGTCGTTGTTATTGGCTTTTACTTTGCTCATGACGTCGGTCAGGGAGATGTTGTAGAATTGGAGTTTGACGGGATCGACGACGAGTTGGTATTGTTTTTCAAAGCCTCCGAAGGAGGCGATCTCGGCGACGCCTGGAACGGTTTGCAAGCCGAATTTGATATACCAGTCCTGCAACGCTCTTTGTTCTCCCAGGTCTATGCCGGGGGCGTCGAGGGTGTACCACAGTACATGCCCTACACCGGTGCCATCGGGTCCTAAAGTGGGGGTTACATCAGTAGGCAGTAACCGCTGCGCATAGTTTAATCTTTCGAGGACGCGGGTGCGGGCCCAGTAGTTATCTGTCTTATCGTCGAAGATGATATAGACAAAGCTCATTCCGAACATGGAGGTGCCGCGGATGTTCTTGACGTTGGGGATGCCTTGCAGGTTGGAGACCAGGGGAAAGGTCACCTGGTCTTCCATGATCTGGGGACTGCGTCCCATCCATTCGGTGAATACGATGACCTGGTTTTCGGACAGGTCGGGGATGGCGTCGATGGGATTCTGCCGGACGGCGAACACCCCCCAGGCAAACAGGCTCAAAGCTGTCACCAGTACGATGAGCCTGTTGCGGAGGGAGAGTTCAATGAGTTTCTGAACCATTTGATTGTGTTAGGAGCTTTTAATGTTTGGTGCTGTCCATTTTCATACCCTTCATAGAGCTGTCCATCTTCATGCCTTGCATGGTGCTGTCTTTTGCTACGGTTTCTTTCTTCACGAGGTCCATTCCGCATTTGGGGCACTTGCCGGGTTTGTCGCTGATGACTTCGGGGTGCATTTTGCAGGTATAAACTGCAGCCGTCTGCTTCATCGTGGATGAGTCTTTCATGGCAACGGATGAATCGGACTTAGTGGCCGTATCTGTTTTACCGGCTGTGTTATTGGAACAGGCGTAAAGGACAATGGACAGGAGAGCTATGCAGGCGAAAAGGAAAATATACTTTTTCATCGTGTTGTATTTTTAGACTGGATTTGTTATTAATATGACTGGATTATGATTTCCTGGGATAGCGGCAGCAATCCGGTAAAGCATTATAAACAACGTCGCTGGCTTTTACTTTTTCGGTATCATGGCCAACTGCGGCTACCAAAGACTGAATCTTATCCAGTTTGATAACTTTGTCATTGTACTGAACGGTCAGGAATTCGGTATTCTCATCCCAATGGGCGGTCTTAATGCCCTCCACTTGTAAGGCATTCTGAATCCGATGTTTACAGGAGCCGCATTCTCCATATACTTTAATAGAGGCTGTTGTTAATTTAGGTCCAAAATCTCTCAGGTGATATTTGGCATCTTGCGCGTTTGCAAATGAACCTGTCACCAATAAAATGGCCACAGTGAAAAACAGTTTTACCGTTTTCATCTTTTATGTTTTAAAAATTGAATAATAATGGGGTAGCCGTTGAACGGAACTACCTGTCGGGAAAATCAATAAGAAAATGTGATTTGAAAGGGGGCTAATGAGTGAAAAGCCCTGTCCCGGGCGGAAAGCCGGGTATGATAGCGGGAAAGAAAATCAAATACGGAAAGTACAATTGCGGATAAATACAGGAACCTTATCCGGTTCGGGGGGGGCATTGGTGGTAGGGTAACCGGCAATGTAAGAAGCCGCATACGGATAGGGGAACGTTACCATTGTCACCGGGATGGCAATGAGGGAAAGGTCTAAGAATGTATAGCCGGTTTCTGTAGTTTTTTGGTCTTTGTCCAGTTGTACCTGGGTGTGTTTGTCCTTGCAGCAATCGTCTTTGATAGCCATGCAGTGCCCGCTCATGCTGCTCTTGGGCATTCCGCATTTGCCGCAGTTCTTACTGTCCTTATCGGTCAGGCTCCAGGAGAAGAGTTTGCCCATGCAGTAATGCAAATGGACAGTGGCCCCCATGGAGGTGGAAAGGTAGATGACGGCTAATATGGTGGTGAAAACCTTTTTCATGGAAACTCTGGTGCAAAGATATAATTATTATGGGGATGGCAAAACTATGAGTTGTTAATATTAGGATTATGGGGCTTGGCGGGGATCTTGTAAATTTGTATAGGCTCAGGCAGCTTTAATTTAACGGGTATTTATGGAGCAGGATAAAAACCATTGGGAAGGTATCTATCGGACGAAAAATCCGCAGGAGGTCAGTTGGACGCAGACGGTGCCTGTGACCTCTCTGGATTTTATTCATGGGTTTCAATTGCCCAAAACAGCCAGGATCATTGATATAGGGGGCGGGGATAGCCGGTTGGTGGACTACCTGCTCGATGAAGGTTTTGTGGACATTACGGTGCTGGACATTTCCGGGGAGGCGCTGGAAAGGGCCAGGCAGCGGTTGGGGAGCCGGGCAGATAGGGTAAAATGGGTGGAGCAGGACATTACGAAGTTTGAACCGCCGGCGCCCTTTGATTGCTGGCATGACCGGGCGGCGTTTCATTTCCTTACGACAAGGGAACAAATTAAAAAATATATATCCATTGCAGGGAAGGGAATCAGGGAAGCCGGATATGCGGTCATTGGAACTTTTTCGATAAACGGTCCTGAAAAATGCAGCGGCCTTCCCATCCGACGATATGATGAGCGGGATTTGACGGAGGAGCTTTCCAAAGGATTTAAGAAAATAAAGTGTATTACGGAAGATCACATTACACCTTTTCGGACAAAGCAGAATTTTCTTTTCTGCTCGTTTAAAAGGAGTAAATACAAGGAGCGACCTTGAAATGATCGCTCCTTGTATCTAAAGATGAATCTTCAATCCTCCGTTGACCACGAACCCATCGAGTGGCGCATAAATGTCCCGGAATACAGGGTGGGTGATCGTTCCGGTATAGATGGTATCGAAGCGGGTCTGCCGGGTGTCGGTAAAGTTCTCGAAGTTGACGAACAGGGAAAACCGCTCCCATATTTTTTCCGCCATAAAGCCGAATGTCCAATAAGCCTTGCCGGTCTTGCCGTCATTTAATGGTTCCTTGCTGTAGTAGTACGCCTCCAGGCCCAATTTCCATTTATCTTCTTTTTCATAGACGAGCACATTGTTCAGCCGGTGCCGCACGGTCAATGGATTTTCCCGGATAACGCCATTTTCATTTAAATGGGCATCGGTAAAGGTATACCCAATGTAGAGTTTGAAGTCCTGGTATCCCAGTTTGACATTGGTTTCGAATCCTTTGGATTGCAGGTAGCCGGGGTTGTTGGTCAATCGGTAAATGGCGCCGGGCAGGGTATCGGGGACGAGGGGGGCGTGAATGCGGGTATAAAAGAAAAGCTGGTTGATGCTGAAGCTGATTTTGCCGATTTGCGTGCGATAGTTGATGTCCCAATTGACGCCGTAGGATCGTTCGAGCCGGTTGCTGTCGGGGGAGATGGGAAGTACGGATTGGTATTGTACGCGTTCGGTTTCTTCTGTGAAGACGGTGGGGGTTTTGTAGCCCAGGCCGCCGCCGATCCGGGAGGTCAGCTTGGGTGATAATTTGAATAAAGCGGAGACCCTGGGCAATAGCGCCCATCCATAATCCGCCACGTAATCGCCGCGCAGGCCCGCTTCTGTCTGCAACCATTTGCGGATGGTCCAGGTATTTTGAATGAACCCGCCGAGGGTATTCTGTTGGTAGTTCCTTTTGGGGAAGGTATCGCTGGGGTGTTCTTTGAAGTTATCGGTATAGACATTCAGCCCGGCCACCCATTCGGTGTTCTTCTGCCGGGTATTATAGGCTATTTCGGAATAGCTGGACCATTGCTTGCCGTCGAAGATATAACCGGGGATGGTGATGGTCCGGTTAAAATTGCTGATGGAATTTTTGACGGTCAGACTGCTGCGCTGATTAAACTGGTGGTCAAAGGTGAGTTGGGTAGAAAGCCGCTGGCTTTTGTTGCGTTCAAAATAGCTGTGGGTGCTGTCTCCGTGCCCTTTGATATACTGCATATCGCCGCCGATACGGTTCTCAAAGCTGGTATTGACGCCGAAGCTGAGTTTGGTCCTGGGATTGAAGTAGAGGAATAGTTTAGGGTTGAGCACATAGCGGTCGAACTTCGGGATGGCGCTGAAACCGACGCTGGAGGGGTCGTAAGCGGAGTTGCTGCTTCGGCCTCCATAGAGGGTGAGGCCTATTTTATTCCATCGCTGGCCGTAAAAGCCATTGACATCGAGGCCGCCGGCGGAGGTGCCGTTGATTAAGAAGCGCAACTCTCTCTCTTCTTTGGGTGTTTTGGAGATCAGGTTGACGAGCCCGGCAATGGCACCGCCTCCGTAGAGAGTCGAAGAGGATCCTTTGATGATCTCTACTTGTTTGAGATCCAGGGGTGGGGTCTGTAAGAGGCCCAGCCCGCCGGAGAATCCGGCGTACAGGGGAAAACCGTCTTTGAGGATTTGGGTATAACGGCCGTCGAGCCCCTGGATGCGGATGCTGGAATTGGCGGAGGTGGCGGATATCTGCTGGGTCTGGATACCGGTGCTTTCGTTGAGCATCATGCGGATGTCGCCGGGTTTCATATTGCCTTTTTCTTCCAGTTCTTCTCCGTTGATAAGCTCTACATGGGTCGGGAGGTTCCGGATGGTCCGGTTGCTGCGGGTGGAGGATATGATGACTTCTCCCATTTCTTCACCGGCTTTCTCCAGTAAAACGGTTAATGTGTCATTATTCCGTGGGAAGGTCAGGATTTCCGTGTGTTTTTTATAGCCGATAAAATGGAAGGATAGGACCTGGTTGCCGTCGGGAATTTGGGTAAGGATCACGATGCCATTGGAATCGGCTTTGGCGCCTTTATGGGTTCCGGTTAATAGGATGGTGGTTCCGCCCAGGGGTTCTTTGGAGGCTGCATCGCGGATGGAGGCCACGAGGGTATTTTGGGCATTGGATAAATAGACTGCACATAGCATTATAATAATGCCGGATAACTTTTTCATGGAAGTTCTCTTTGGAAATGAATAAATGATCACCAGCCGGGATGGTAGCTGGTCGGACAATGATGAGGGAGAACTAACAATTTTTGGGAGGTTGCCAGGTGGGGCTGCTGAAGTCGGATAAATGGAAATTAAGCGTGACGGGAGTCATTTCTGCAATGACGGGAGCATGTTTTAATACTTCAATGTTTGCTTCTGGTATGATGAATCCATGACAGGTATTGCATAGGGAGAAGGGTGAACAGGGCGCTTCCGGTTTATGGGGGGAATTGGCGGACTGGGTCATTTCATCTTTGCAGCAATCTTTATCGAAACAGGGCATGGCTGACAATGCCAGAATATAAAAACTAAATAGGAACATCAGCCATTTCATGGGGCAAATATAGGAGATTCTTTCGATGAAGGCCACTTCAATGAGCGAAGGGCGGAGTTGTTTAAGTATTTGCTTAAATAATAAAATATGTTACCTTTGGCTAAACAACGCCGGAGGCGGAAGTATGGAAAATAATGTATGTATCCGGGAGAAAGCCGATCCGGTCCAGATAAAGCGTGGCAGGGAATTTCTTTTGAGTAACCGGGCCGCTTTCACTCAATTATCGGCTGTCTTGTCGCTGGCGGGAAATGAGGTTCGGTTGAAGATCCTGTACCTCCTTGAAGAGGAAAAGGAACTCTGTCCTTGTGATCTAAGTGATATGCTGGGCATGAGCATTCCGGCCGTCTCTCAACATTTGCGGAAGTTGAAGGACGGGGATATTGTTCAATTCCGGAAGGAAGGGCAAACGATTTTCTACTCTCTGAAAACGGAACATCTGAAGTTATTGCGTCCATTCTTTAAGGTTATCAATCAATTGAATGTAAAAGCGGAGACAATATGAGTAACGGAAAGAATAATAAGGTGCTACTGGGTTCGGGGCTTTTATTGGCGGTAACATCATCCCTTTGCTGTATTATTCCTGTACTGACAATAATAGGGGGCGCTGGGGGTACGGTGGCTGCTTTTAGTTGGGCGGCTCCCCTCCGGCCTTATTTGTTGGGTACAACGGCGCTGGTTTTGGGGTTTGCTTTTTACAGGGCTTATAAACCGGAGCAGAAGGACGAATGCGGCTGTGAGGAAAAAAAAAGTGTATTGCAGTCAAAAATCTTTCTATGGGCGGTTGCTGTCATTTCTATTTTACTGTCAGCCTTTCCCTATTATGCAAAGGTTTTTGAGCAAAAAATGCCTCAACGGATAGTAGCCAATAATTCCAATATGCGGCAGGCGGTGATTCACATAAAGGGTATGGGTTGCGAAGACTGCGAAGGCCACGTAAACAATGCTTTGCTTCAAAAGAGGGGGGTGCAGGATGCGCATACTTCGTATGCGAAGGGGGAGGCAATGGTAAAATTTGACAGTACGCAAATATCCCTGCCACAACTGGCGGCTGCCATTGAAAAGGAAACGGGTTACAGAGTAATACGATGAGATATGAAACAATTACTTTTCACTTTCTGTACGATTGCTATTATGGCAAGTTCTATTGTCTCTTTGTCGGGATGTAATAGTAGCGGCGCAGCAGATAAGGGGTCTGTTTCCTTTTATACTGTTCCGTTGGTATGTTTCGCTGCTCCAGAAATTGGTTGTGGCAGTCTTACGAAACCGCTTTTTATAGCAGCGCAGCAAGTAAAGGAAATAAGGGGCATCTGGCTTGACAGGTCGGGAACGCATATTGCTATTGAATGGAATGGGGTAAGCGACAAGGCCGGGCAAGAGGGAATTATACAACCTTTATTTGCGAAATATAATGTTAAGGCTACGCCCGTTGGCGATATTGAACAAATAAGGGCATTTATGGACAGCCTGGCCCTTGCTGGGAAGTGGTATAAAGGGATGGAGATCGACCGGTTAAGCCAGGAAGAGGCTGGGGTGATTGCGGGTGATATGGTTAAACCTGCTTTGGCTGGGGGGCTGCTGACTTCACAGGAAGGGGATAAAATAAAAATGGATGTAGCGGCTTATTTTAAGAAGGATTTGGTGAAAGTGCGTAGCGGTGACGAACTGAGAAGCGCAGCAACTGAGCAGGAATGGAAGGATGCGACGATGGGCATTTTTGAAAAATATCTGGATAGTGGGAAGGCGAGGATGGTATATGCGCTGTATGAAAAAAGTGAATGCAATAGATTGAGTAGTGATCCTTGCTGCAATAAACAGGGGGATTGTTGTCACAAAAAATAAATTAGGTATGGCAAATGTGATGGTTCATTTGAAGTCTGTTATTACTTGCCCGAACTGCGGGCACAAAAAGGAGGAAACGATGCCTACGGATGCGTGTCAGTATTTCTATGAATGTGAAAGCTGTCACGAGCGGCTTAAACCGAAAGCGGGGGATTGCTGTGTATATTGCAGTTATGGGACAGAAAAATGCCCGCCCGTACAGTTGGGTACCTGTTGCAAATAATTCCCTTAAGAAAACCTCCGGTTTTTTTTATATTTTTAGTTATTGTTGTTTCATGGAACAAAAAAAGGCGTACCCCAGGCAACACCGTTACCGTCTTCTACATAAACTAAAGGGTAATAAGTAATCGAAGAACTATTTGAAGGAGTAACACTCCAAACCTTAACCAATGCCGATCCATAAGCAGTAGCATTTCCGGGAATCATACTGGCATCAAGATATCCAAGCGTTGCGTTAAGACAAGAATTTATATATGTTGAAGCGGATGGTATGAATGGTTTTGCGTTCAGCGGACCGCCTGTAGTGTATGATTGGGAAACATTTGCCAGGAAAACTTTTCGAAGACCAGCCAGAGTTTGATGGCCAATCGTATCTGCGGTTGGCGCCGGGCCTGTGTAACCATCATACAGGCCGCCCGGTTGAAACTTGCCGGCATTAAAAGTAAAGAATTCCCTATTTGCAAAAACCGGGAGTCCATTAAAAAATTGAATGGCTAATGCCTGTTCCTGGTAACCGTTGTATGCTCCGGGGTTAATATTAATCTCTGTATCCGTTTGCCAAATCTGAAATTGTAAATTGGCAGTAGATAAATGATTGGCGCTGAACAAAGCATAAATAGAATCAAGGTTGGCGCCGAAACCCCATAATCACTCACCTTTGGAGATAACCGGGTAACGCAAATGTTTTTGCTTTCAGAAGTTGATTGATTATCCTTATTGCACGAAGCAGTTAAAAGAGTAATTATTATAAAACAGGCAACCGTGAAGAAACTTATATAATCAAAAAACCTATTTTTCATACGATGTATTTAGTGTTTGACATCGGATAATTCGTAAACGTTGCATGTACCTGAAACTTTGATTTTTAGTGTGTTATATCACACTCCTTTGCGCAGGCTCTCTGCATAGGCGTTGGGCAGGCGGCTGTCTTCTACGGCCCTGGCGGCTTTTTCTATGTCATAGTCGAACCGGATGAATTCGACCTGGATGCTGTCTTTGTCGGTGATGCTGCTGTGATCATTGATATGCAGGATGACGTATCCGCCCCGGGGATTGCCGTCTTTGGGTTTTCCGACGGAGCCGATATTGATGGCGTGGCGGAAATGGTCCTGGCCTTCTATGCCGGAATTCAGGATGCGGTGGTAGGGCTTATGGGTATGGCCGAAACACATAATATCGGCGTCGGCGTCTTGCATGATGCGGAGCATGCTTTTTTCTTCCCGGTCTTCAAATAAATATTCGTTGATCCGGCGCGGGCTGCCGTGTACGAGGAGGAGGTTGAGCTTGTCTTGGTTGAGCTGGAACTCGACCTTGAGATGGGCGGGCAGGGTGCGCAGGTATTTTCTTTCTTCGTCTTTTACGATCTCGTTGGTGAAGGAGATGGAGACGGCGCCGTTGGCTTTTTCGTCGTCGGTCTTGTAGGCGCAGCCGCAGTCGTCGCTGGTGCGGCCGATACCGAAGTCGTAGTTGCCGGCGATGGTGGGGATGCCTCTTTTGCGGACTTGGTTAATGACTTCGTTGGGCCAGATATTGTAGCCTACGAGGTCGCCGAGGCAGTAGATGGCATCGGGTTTCTTTTGATCGACGTCTGTAAAGAAGGCTTCGAGCGCGGGCAGGTTGGCGTGGATGTCGGAGAATAATGCGATTTTCATATTTATAGAAGTATGGTATGGTGAATGATTTTTTGGGTATAGTATTTCTTTCGCAGCCAGAAGGCGACGTTCACCAGGGCGATCAGGGCGGGCACTTCGACAAGGGGGCCGATGACACCGGCGAAGGCTTCGCCGGAATTGATGCCGAAGACGCCGATGGCGACGGCGATGGCGAGCTCGAAGTTGTTGCCGGCGGCGGTAAAGGAAAGGGCAGCGTTTTGCGAATAGTCGGCGCCCAGGGATTTACCGAAGAAGAAGGTGACCAGGAACATGATGGCAAAGTAGATGACCAGGGGAATGGCAATGCGCACGACGTCAAAGGGGATGGCTACGATGAGTTGTCCTTTCAGGCTGAACATGGCGATAATGGTGAACAGCAGGGCGATCAGGGTGATTGGGCTGATTCGAGGAATGAATTTCTTTTCGTACCACTCTTTTCCTTTTGCCTTCAGCAGGGCAAAGCGGGTGAGGAAGCCGGCCAGGAAGGGGATGCCTAAGTAGATGACTACGCTTTTGGCGATCTGGCTGATGCCGATATTGATGGCGAGGCTTTTTAATCCGAAATAGGGGGGGAGTACGGTGATGAACAGCCACGCGAATACGCTGTAGAACAATACCTGGAAGATGCTGTTGAGGGCGACGAGGCCAGCGGCGTATTCACGGTTGCCTTCGGCGAGTTCGTTCCAGACGATGACCATGGCGATGCAACGGGCTATGCCGATCATGATGAGGCCGACCATATATTCGGGTTTGTCCCTTAAAAAGATAATGGAGAGGGCGAACATGAGGACGGGGCCGATGACCCAGTTCATGACGAGGGAAAGGGTGAGGACTTTGATGTTTTTAAAGACCTGGCCTAGTTCTTCGTATTTGACTTTGGCCAGGGGCGGGTACATCATGAGGATGAGGCCGATGGCGATGGGTACGTTGGTGGTGCCGGATTGGAAGGAGTTGATGAAGCCGGCGGTGCCGGGAATGAAATAGCCCAGGCCTACGCCGATGGCCATGGCCAGGAAGATCCAGAGGGTAAGGTGCCTGTCCAGGAAACTCAGTTTTTTGCGTTCGGTGGGGTTGCAGTTGTTTGCGCTCATGGTATGTTTACCTGTTCTTTAATGGATGGTTGTTTGTATGGTAAGGGCAGGCTGGCGGTGGGGCCGGCCTGCCCGGTATGGTCAGGTGCTATGAACAGCAGACGGGAGCGCAGCAGGGGGGGGCTTTGGGTTTTTCGCCGTAGACGGTGACGCTGAATATGCCGGTGCCGGATTGTTTGAATGCCTGTATTTCTTCTTCGGATAAATATTGGCTCAGGATATCGTCGGGAATGATGATGGGCTTTTCTTTCTGAAGGGTGATATTTTTAAAGCCGTTGACATCGATGAGTTCGAGGTAGGTTTCTTTCCGGATGGCGCCGGATACGCAACCGGCATACATTTCGGCGGCTTCCTGGATCTTTTGGGGAAGAGTGCCGACCAGGACGATATCGGAGATGCTGAAATGTCCTCCGGGTTTGAGGACGCGGAACATTTCCTGGATGACGCCGTATTTGTTGGGGACGAGGTTGAGGACGCAATTGCTGACGATGACGTCGGCGATGTTGGTGGTGACGGGCATTTTTTCGATGTCGCCCTGCCTGAATTCTACGTTGTGGTAGCCGAGCTTTTCGGCGTTGGTGCGGGCTTTGTCGATCATGGCGGGGGTGAAGTCGATGCCGATGACTTTGCCGGTGTCTCCGGTTTCGGCCCGGGCGATGAAGCAGTCGTTGCCGGCGCCGGAGCCCAGGTCGATGACGACGTCGCCTTTTTTGATTTTGGCGAACTGGGTGGGGAGGCCGCAGCCGAGGCCCAGGTCGGCGTCGGGGTTGTAGCCTTCGAGGTTGCTGTAGTCGTCGGTCATGATGTTGTATACTTCGGTGGAGCAGCAGCCGGAACCGCAGCAGGAGGCCTGGTTGTCTTCTTTGTCCTGTAAGGCGATCTCGCTGTATTTCTGCCGGACCATCTCTTTTATTTGTTCAGTCGTTTCCATGATATATATGGTTTAATTTGAAGATTCGGTGATGACGGTATATTGCTATATTGCGATTAATGGGTGCAAAAAAAATCAGCAACAGTTATCTTCCAGGGTCACTTCTTTGAAGAAGGTATTGAACAGGTCTTTGTATTGTCGCCAGACTTTCGGGTTGATGCAGTAGCAAACGCTGGTGCCTTCTACGGTGCCCTGGATGATTCCGGCGTTCTTCAGTTCTTTGAGGTGCTGGGAGGTAGTGGGTTGGGCGAGCCCGATTTCATCGACGAGGTCGCCGGTGACACAGGCGTTCTTTTTGACCAGGTATTGCAGGATGGCGACACGGGCAGGGTGCGCGATGGCCTTGGCCATATTGGCGATGTCATTCTGCTGCCTGGTGAATAAGTCTGTTTTTGTAGCGCCCATATCTTTATCTTGTTATTGCAATATTACGATGAATGATCGGATTGGGCAAAAAAAGATTGGATTAGGCAAAAAAGATTCGAATTAGATTTATCAATAAATCGTGATATATTAGTCTCCCATTCAAACTTAGCAAATGACTACCCGATTTCTGGTCCGGCATAAAGCAGTAGTGTCCTCCTAAAGGTATCCTATTATTTCCCTATCTTCATTTTCAAAAGGCTTCTATTAGTGCCCCCCCTTCCGTCATATGAGGAAAAATTACTTCTCCGTGCCCTGACCCAAGGTGACCGGCAGGCCTATACGACCCTGTATTCCGGCTATCTTGACTCCCTTGTCCAATATATCTTTCTCTTCACCGCCTCTAAAGAAACCGCCGAGGAGATCACCCAGGACGTCTTTCTCAAGATCTGGGAGAAAAGGGCTACCCTCGGCGAAGTTGAATCCTTTAAAGCCTATCTCTTCCGCGCTGCCAAGAACCAGCTCATCAATCATATCAACCGGGAAAAGATCCGCCTTCGCGTCACGGGCCAGATACAGGAAGCCACCAACCGGGACGCTAACGGCCAGGATACCCAGCACCAGGTCGACTACCGCCGGGCCCATGCCCTGCTGCGGGAAGCCATCCGGTTACTGCCGCCCAAACGCAAACAGGTCTTCCTCCTCAGTACCGAGGAAAACCTCTCCCTGGACGAGATCGCCGCCCGCATGGGCATCAGCAAGAACGTCGTAAAAAAGCAACTCTACGACGCTTATGGTTCCGTCCGCCACTACCTCGCCGAACACGCCGAGCTCTCGTTCTACCTTATCCTGCTCATGACCCTGCTCCAGGCCTAGAGAAAAAATTGAAATAAATCCGGGAGCCGGGGGGTGCGAATCACCTCTTCGCTTGTCTTATTCAAATTATACTGCATGGAATACTCGACCGCCATAACCTTTATTGAAAAATTCGCCGCCGGTGTTTACACTGAAGGCGAACACCGGGAATTCGTCTCCTGGCTGAATAGCGCGCCGCCGGTGGAACTCGACCGGGTGCTGGAAGCCGCCATCCGGGTGGGGCTCGCCGTTTCCGCCGATCAGACCGTTCCCGCCGTTCCGGTGGCGGATGCCAGTCTCGTCCGGCGCATTGAAGCCAGCCTGGATGAATATGAACTGGCTTCCGAGGGTTTGCAGGAACCAGAACCCAGGCTACCCCGCGTCCGCCGCCTTTCCCGGTTTTCCGCGGTAGCCTCGATCGCCGCCCTGCTGTTATTACTCGCCGGCGCCGGATGGTGGCTGGTTGCCCGCCGGGATAGCCATAGACATCCCGAAACCGCGACCTCGAAACCCGAACCCGATATCGCCCCCGGCCACAACGCCGCCATCCTGGCGCTTTCCGGCGGCCGGCGGGTGTTGCTGGACAGCAATTCGGAAGACACCGTGCTCACCGAGGGTGCTGCGGTCGTCGCGAACGCCCATGGCCGGCTGGCTTATAACGCCGGCACCGCCTCGACCTCTGAAACTATCTATAATACCCTGACTACCCAACGCGGCAATCAATACCAGCTTACCCTGCCGGACGGTACCAGGGTCTGGCTCAACGCTGCTTCCTCGATCACCTATCCTACCAGGTTTACCGGCATCAGCCGCACCGTCAGCATCACCGGGGAAGCTTATTTCGAAATTGCCAAGAACCCTTCGCAACCCTTCCACGTCAAAGCGGATGGACTGGAGGTCGCCGTCCTCGGCACCCGTTTCAACATCAATACCTATCCTGATGAACCTGCCAGCCGCACGACCCTCGTCGACGGCAGTGTACGGGTGACCAGCGGGCAAACCTCGCGGGTCCTGGAGCCCGGTCAGCAGGCCCACATCAAAGACGGGATCCAACTGGTCTCCAATGCTGACATCGAGCAGGCCCTGGCCTGGAAGAACGGCCTGGTCAAACTTACGGGCGCCAGCATCCGGGAAGTCATGCGGCAGGTTTCCCGCTGGTATGACGTCGACGTGGAATACCAGGGCGACCTGGACAAGGCCGTCTTTATCGGCATCGTCTCTCGGCAGCAGAATCTCGCCAAATTCCTGGAAGTGCTCGAAGCGACCGGCTCCGTGCATTGCAGCCTGGACAATAAAAAGATAATCGTAAAACCCTAGATAATGATGACGTAGCAAAAACAACGGGGACTGGTAACAAAAACCGGAAGTGGTGGTACACTCCCGGCAGGTCGTTCAGGTTAACCCAATTATTTCAATCCTTGCGAGACTGCTTATTGTATAACCCAAACTAAAACAAAGGTAATGGATTTTAAGGCTCTTTGCCGGTTGCCTATTCCAAAAAGGGGAACCCTCACCAAATCCGCCTCCGGCGGATTCGACGACACCAATGAAAGACATTATGTCGTCGTCAAAACTTTGCGCATTGTGAAGTTAACTGCACTCATTGTCTTTATCGCCTGTATGCAGGTCAGCGCGGCTACGCATGCCCAGACGATTACCCTCTCCGCTAAGAACGAATCCCTCGTCAGGATATTCGAAGTGATCCGGCAACAAGCCGGCTATGAATTCCTCTGCAATGTCTTTGTCCTGCAGAAGGCGGCGCCGGTTACGGCGGAATTCAAAAACACGCCGGTGGAAGAAGTGCTGGCTAAAATTTTCCGGGACCAGCCCCTGACTTATTCGATCCTGAACGGGAAGACCATTGTCGTAAAAGCGAAAGAAGCGCCGTCGACCGTTGTGCCGCCCCCCGTTGAGGCGGATACCGCCCATCCTCGGTTGTCGGCCACCGTTGATCTGATCGGCGTGGTCCAGAATGAAGCGGGCCAGCCGCTCTCCGGCGCTACGGTCGCGGTAAAGGGTAAAAACAAGGGTACAGTAACCAACGAAAAAGGCCTTTTTATTCTAAGGGGCGTAACGGTGGGCTCGGAATTGGCCATCAGCTTTATCGGATATACCAACGGAAAAATAACGGTGGATGCCGTTCCCCAGGTACTGATGGTTACCCTGAAGCCAGCCGTGAGCGAGCTGGATGCCACCGTTGTAAAGGCATACGGAACGACCAGTCAGCGCCTGACCACCGGTAATATCGCCCGGGTGGGCGCGGAAGAAATAGAAAAGCAGCCTGTCATGAATCCCCTGCTGGCACTGGAAGGAAGGGTGGCCGGCATGGTGGTCACTCCGTCGTCCGGTTATGCCAGCAGCCCGGTTAAGGTGGAGATCAGAGGAAGGAATACGATCAACCCGGGATTTACCTCGGATCCCCTGTACATTATCGACGGTGTTCCCCTGACCGTGCTGGAAGTGGGCGGTCAATCTACGAATCAGTACGGGTCGACCGGATTTATCCAAAACGGAACGTTTACTGCGACAGGCGGCCAGAGCCCTTTCTTTAGCCTGAACCCCGCCGACATCGAGAGCATCGAAGTGCTGAAAGATGCCGATGCCACGGCCATTTACGGCTCCCGGGGGGCCAATGGGGTCATCCTGATCACCACGAAGAAAGGCAAGGCCGGCAAGACCACCTTTAGTTTGAACCTGACCCAGGGTATGAGCGAGGTGACCCGGCATTGGGCCATGCTGAATACGCCCCAATACCTGCAGATGCGCCGCGAGGCATTCAAAAATGACGGCATCACGCCAACCCTTGGCAATGCCCCCGATCTGCTCTTATGGGACACGACCCGCAATACGAATTGGCAGGATCAGTTATGGGGCGGGATGGGGCAGGTCACCAATCTGCAGACCGCGTTGTCGGGGGGCGATGACCGGACCGTGTTCCGGATCGGGGCTGGGTATTCGCGCCAGACGGAGATCCTTACCCATAGCGGGGCCAATCAACGGGCAAGCGTCTCTTTCAACCTGAACCATCATAGCCTGGACCAGAAGTTCTCCGTTTCACTGACCACGAACTTTTCCTATGCGCTTGTCAACACCTTGTATACTCCCAGCGCTGTCTCAACGGCGCCCGACGCTCCGCCGATCTATAACAGTGCCGGCGGCCTGAACTATGCACCCTGGGACGCAGCAGGTATCGGATCCCAATTTCCATTCAATACTTTGCTTTCTTCCTACACCTCGCAGACCAATCTACTCACCAGTAGCCTGGGGTTGAACTACGAACTGGTCAAGGGTTTGACCCTTCGTCTAAACCTGGGCTATAACAATACCGAGGTTCACAACGCCTCACTCTTCCCCATCGCCGGACAGGATCCCGCCGGCAATCCAACCGGTTCAACTGAGTTTGGCGAGAATAGGAACAATAACTGGATCATTGAACCGCAGCTTAATTATCGCCGGTTTATCGGCGCAGGCAAACTGGACATCCTGCTCGGCGGAAGCGAACAGTCGACCCTGACCGATGGCACCGGCCAGTACGGGCTTGGCTATACGAATGACGCCTTTATCCGCTCGATTGCCAATGCGCCTGTGGTCTTTAACGGTGAAAATTATGCGCAATACAAGTATGCAGCTGGATTCGGAAGCATCAACTACAATTGGGCCAGTAAATACATTCTCAACCTGAATGTCCGCAGAGACGGCTCTTCCCGGTTCGGGCCCGGTTCGCAGTTCGGTAATTTCGGGTCGGTGGGCGCCGCCTGGATCGCCTCCGAGGAAAATTGGGTCAAAAAGGCCCTGCCCGCCGCGATCAGCTTTATCAAGATCAGGAGCAGCTATGGCATCACCGGCAGCGATGCCGTAGGCGACTATCAATACCTTTCCCAATGGTCAAACGGTCCGAACGGTAACCCGCTAGCCACCTATGGGGGCGTAACCCCGCTGATGAATACCCATGCGGTCGACCAGAACTATCACTGGCAAATAAATAAGAAACTGGAAGCCGCCCTCGACCTGGGTTTTCTCCCCGACAGCCGGATATTGCTGGAAGTGGCCTATTATCAGAACCGATGTGACGATCAGTTGTTGCAATATCCTACCCCGGTCTTCACGGGATTCAACAGTGTAACGGCCAACTGGCCGGCTAATGTGCAGAACAGCGGCCTTGAATTTTTGTTGAACGCGAAGATCATCAAAACGTCCGCTTTCTCCTGGTCCGTCAATTTCAATCTGGCGATCAACCGGAATAGGCTGCTCTCCTATCCTGGCTTGGCCAATTCTCCCTACCTCACCTTGTATAAAGTGGGTCAGTCGTTGAACGAGAAGTATCTCCTGCATTACAACGGCGTGGATCCGCTCACAGGGCAATACAGTTACTGGGATTATAACCATGATGGAACAATAGTCGCAGACTATAGTGTTGCGCCGGGCACGGTGGATGATGACCGGTATATTGCCATCGATATGAGCCCAAAATATACGGGTGGGATGGGCAATCAATTCAGCTATAAGAATTACAGCCTAAGTTTCTTTCTGAGCTTTAGAAGGCAGATGGGGCAGAATGCCTATTACGGATTGGGTCTTTTACCGGGGCAGATGGGCAATCAGTCCGTTGATATTTATAACAGCCACTGGCAAAAGCCGGGCGATAAGGCAACTTTTGCCCGCTTCACCACGGTAGGGGCAACCAGTGACTACAATATTCAAAATTCTGACGCACTCATAACAGATGCATCGTTTGTCCGGCTCTCGAATCTTTCTTTTTCTTATTCGTTGCCGGCCGCCTGCGCCCGAAAAGCCCACCTGCAAGGCTGCAATCTTTATATCCGTGCCGAGAATATTCTGGTGATCTCCCGGTATAAGGGCCTCGATCCCGAAACGCAGAATTTCGGCAGCATGCCACCAGCCAGGATCTTCACCGGTGGGTTATCCTTTAACTTTTAAAGCCGCAGACCATGCATTACAACCATAAGTTACTCGCTGTACTCTTTCTCCTCTCCCTCCCGGGACTGGACGCTTGCAAGAAGCTCGTCTCCGTCCCCGAGCCCATCAATACGCTGACGACCACCGAAGTGTTTAGCTCCGATGCGGAAGCCAATTCCGCAATGGCCGGGATCTATACGGCAATGATCAACGGCACCGCTGGAACCTTCAATTCTGCCTATCTTGGCTATAGTGAAGGTCTCCAGACGCTGATGGGTAGCATGTCTTCCGACGAATTTGTCTATGCCAACAGTGGAAATTTTGTGCATGTCAACACGAATCACCTGATATATACCGACGGCAATATCACCATGTGGCAGCCGGCGTACAGCCAAATCTATGGCGCCAATGCGGTCATCCAGGGCATCGCCGCCTCCACTTCCGGCCTGCTGCATGACAGCGTGCGGAAGGAATTGACCGGGGAAGCGAAATTCGTGCGGGCCTTCTGCTATTTTTATCTCACCAATTTATTCGGGGACGTGCCGCTGGCGCTCACGATCGACTTCAACCAGACGGCCAATATGGCGAGAACTCCGCAGGCCCAGGTGTACCGGCAGATCATCCAGGATCTCAAAGATGCTCAGGCCGCCTTGCCTTCCGACTATTCCGTGGGAAAAGGAGAGCGGAACCGCCCCAATAAATGGGCGGCGACGGCGCTCCTGGCCAGGGCCTACCTGTATACCGGTGATAACGCCGACGCGGTCACCCAGGCCAGCGCCGTGATCGCGAATACCGGTCAGTACAGCCTGGTCAGCGATCTGAATGGCGTGTTCCTAAAGAACAGTACCGAAGCGATCTGGCAATTGCAGCAGAATACTTCGATCTCCGGCGAGGGAACGGCAACACCCGAAGGCGTTGCCCTGCTGCCCAACCCGCTCAACACCGGGTTTACCAGCTATCAACTTTCCGGTCAGCTCTTGGGCGCGTTCGAACCCGGCGATCAACGCCGGTCGGCCTGGGTGGACAGCACGAACAATTCGTATAACGCTCCCCCGAACGCCGCCAACCTCACCGCTTATTTTCCCTTTAAATACAAGACGGGCAGTTATAATTATTCCGTGGGCGGTACGGCAACAGAATATTATATGGTATTACGGTTAACGGAGCAGTATTTGATCCGTGCCGAGGCGGAGGCTAACGGCGCCGGCACGGCCAGCGCCATCGCCGATCTGAACGTGATCCGCCAACGGGCGGGATTGCCCGCACTGTCGTCCTCCTTAACACCGGCGCAGGTGGGCGCCGCCGTGGCGCATGAACGACAGGTAGAATTATTCGCGGAATGGGGCCATCGCTGGCTGGACCTGAAACGGACCGGACAGGCCCATGCCGTGCTCTCCGTGATCCCCTTGAAACAACCCTGGGCGGGAGACTATCAATTACTCTACCCGATCCCGGTTTCAGAGATTGTCGCTGATCATAACCTGACACAGAACCCCGGGTATAATTAATCAACATTAACAGCAACGAAATGAAATACGAACACGCCCGTCACCTGTCGGCATTACTGCTGCTGGCGACCCTACTTTCCTGCGGCAAAAGCAACCCCCTTCCCGGCACGGCTTCCCTCACAGTCGTCAATGCGTTAGCAGGCAGCAACTCTTTGGCCACTAATTTCAGCAACACGCAGGCCACGTCATGGGACGCGATGATTGACTTCGGAAACTTTCAGGAATTCAGCTCCTACAGCGGCATTCAGCCCCTGGCCTTGTATCAGGTCCCCGACACCCTGCCAAAGAGCGCGCCGATGTTTGTCCTATCGCTCAACCTCCCGGTAAACACGATCCACAGTTTGTTCCTGACTGGAACCACCAGTGCGCCGGATACCCTACTCGTCACGGATACCCCTCCTTATCACGCGGCTGCCGATAGCAGCATGGGGATCCGGTTCGTCAACCTTTCACCGGGCAGCGCACCGGTGAGCGTGGATATCCAGGGACAGGCCAATGGGTCGGAGGCCGCTAGCCTACCGTACAAGAGTCTGACTGCATTCAGGAATTATTCCGCCACTTCGGTAGTAACGGGGTACAACTTTGAGTTCCGCGATGCCGCCAGCGGCGCCCTGCTCGCCAGTTATACCCTGACACCCGCCGCCTACCGCAACTATACAATCGCCCTGGAGGGTCTGCCCGGCGTCAACACAGGGGCAACCGCCCAGGCTGCGTTCTTAATCAGTAATTATTAATGGATTTATACAAACTTCTATGCATAACATTTTAAAAATCGAGCGACTGTCGCACAAGTACAGTAGCTCCTGGGCGATCCGCGATATCAACCTGGAAATAGGCCAACACGGCATCACCGGCCTGTTGGGTTCCAATGGCGCTGGCAAGTCCACGACGATGAACATCATCTGCGGCGCCCTTAACCAGACCGAAGGCAACGTGTACATCAATGGCGTGGACCTGCGGGCGAAGCCGGAACAGGCCAAAAAGGAGATCGGCTTTTTGCCGCAGAACCCGCCCCTGTATACCGATCTGACCACGGATGAATACCTCGGGTACTGTGCGGAGCTCCGGCTGATGGAAAAAAACAGCATCAAAAGGGCCGTGGACGAAGCCAAGGAACGTTGCGGGATAACGCATGTCGGCAGCCGGCTGATCCGTAACCTGTCGGGCGGCTATCGTCAACGGATCGGCATCGCGCAAGCCATCATTCACAAGCCCAGGCTGGTCGTGATGGACGAGCCGACTAACGGATTGGACCCGAACCAGTTGATCGAAGTCCGGAAGCTGATCCGGGAGATAGCCCTGAATCACGCGGTGCTTTTGTCTTCGCATATTTTGTCCGAGATCCACTTGCTCTGCAAGGAGATCATCATGATCGAGGCGGGCAGGATCGTATTTTCCGACAGCATGGATGCCTTTGATAATTACATGCAGCCCCACAGTATATTGATGCGGATGGAGAACACGCCGCCGACGACAGAGCTGCTGAGTATCCGGGGCGTCACCAAAGCGGAATTCCTGACCGCTTCGCAGGTGCGCGTTTATTTCGAGGGCGACCCGGAGATCACGGAGCGGCTGGTGGCTGCCAGCATTATGCATGGGTGGCGGCTCCGGGAGATCAGCCTCGAAAGGGGCCAGCTCGACGATACCTTCAAACAATTATCCAGTCAATCGCACCAATAAACATTTATAGATGAAAATGATATTTAAAATTGCTAGGACGGAACTTCGCAATCTCTTTTATTCCCCCGTGGCTTGGTTTTTAACGATCGGCTTTATGGTTCAGTGTGCGGTGTTTTATATAGGCATCCTGGATTTGATTGCCAGGTTCCAGGATCTTGAGGTCAGGAACAATCCAAAATTCAGGGGTTTCTCAGCGTCGCTGACGCACGGGATTTTTTTGGACGGGGATGGGATCTTCTCCAGCGCCCTGCAGAATTTGTATTTATACGTTCCACTGCTGACCATGGGGCTGATCAGCCGCGAGATCAATAACGGCACCATCCGATTGCTGTATTCCTCACCCGTGAAGGTGCGCGAGATCGTCTGGGGCAAGTACCTGGCCATCATGATCTACAACCTGGCATTGGTTTCGGTCGTGGGTATTTTTATGGTATCGGCCGCGTTCAATATCAAATCGGTCGATTATGGGATGTTGTTCTCCGCTGTTTTGGGTTTTTATCTCATGCTATGCGCCTTCACGGCGATCGGAATTTTCATGTCCAGCCTGACGACCTACCAGATCGTGTCGGCGATCGGCAGTTTTATCGTGCTTTTCATCCTTGGCCGGATTGGCGGATTGTGGCAGCGGATCGATTTTGTCCGGGACCTGACCTATTTTTTGTCTCTCCAGGGACGGACGGTAAATATGCTTAAGGGGCTTATCTCGACCAAAGATGTCATCTATTTTGTATTGATCGTCTATATGTTCCTGGCGTTTACCTATTTCAGACTGAAGGGGGGCCGCGAATCCAGGCCCTGGTATGTCAAGGCCGGCCGGTATCTGGTGGTATTCGCATCGGTACTCCTGATCGGTTATATCTCCTCACGCCAGCGGCTGATCGGGTACTGGGATACGACAGCCGGAAAGGTCAATACGATCCACGAACGGACGCAGGCGATCGTAAAAGAGCTGGGGGACGACCTCCTGGAAGTAACCCTCTATACCAACCTGCTGGGTGGGGGCGTTAGCATGGGACTTCCGGAGGGACGCAATAATTATTTATCGGCGCTTTGGGAGCAATACGCCCGCTTCAAACCGGATATCCAGTTTAACTATGTCTATTATTACGATAATGACAGCACGAGCGACAATAGTGCTTTATACAAAGAGTTCCCCGGCAAAAACCTCAAACAGATCGCCGGGCAAATGGCGGGCGTTTACGAACTGAACCCATCCCGATTTGAGACGCCGGAAGAGATCGGCCGGACAATCGATCTGAGACCTGAAAACCTGCGGGTGGTGATGCAGTTGACCTACAAGGGGCGGACCACCTTTCTCCGGACCTTCGACGACCCCATTTTCTGGCCGGATGAGCAACAGGTCGCGGCGGCCTTCAAGCGGCTGTTACAGGCTCAACTACCCAAGGTTTATTATGTCGCCGGAAACCTGGAACGGAGTATCTATAAGCGGGGGGAGCGGGAATTCTTTATGCATTCTATCTATAAATTGAACCGTATAGCATTAATCAACCATGGTTTTGACGTGGATACGGTATCCCTGGACGCCCGCGATATCCCTGCCGATGCCTCCATCCTGGTACTGGCCGATCCGAAGACCACATTAAGCGCTACCACCCAACGTAAAATACAGGAGTATGTCGATAAAGGCGGCAACCTGCTGGTTATGGGCGAACCGGGGAAACAGGCCATGCTCAATCCTTTGCTGCAGCAATGGGGTGTTCAGTTGATGAACGGTACCCTGGTGGAACCGACCAAAGATGAGATGCCGCATATGGTGAGGCCTTATGCCACCGATGCCGGTCTCGATCTGGCCGAAGAAGATATATTTTTAGGCTATAAAAAACTTCATGCCCTACACGACTACGACGATTCGCTGAAATGGCTGATGCCGGGAGTGACCGCCCTGTCCTATAGGCCTGGCGGCGCGTTTACGGTGAAACCCCTGATGATGACGGTCGGGCAGCGAACCTGGCTAAAAGCCGGCCCGCTGGTTGTCGATTCCGCCGATATCGTGTATAGCCCGCAGGAAGGAGATATCAAAGGGTCTATTACGACTTCTACTACTGGCCTGACCTTTACCCTGAGCGTGAACGGGCAAGCCGGGCCGCAAGCCGGGCGGCACGTTACCGATTCCGCCGATTCCGCCGAGATCGCACACCGTCCGAAGGCAGCAGATAGCAAAGGGTTTTCTACCGCCCTGTCCCTGACCCGGGAGATCAACGGAAGAGAGCAACGCATCCTAATAATCGGCGACGCGGATTGTTTGAGTACCCTCCGGGGGGGAGGAGGCTTTATTAGCAGGGGCATGTACAGCTGGCTGGACTACAACAAATTCCCGATCTATACGCCCCGCCCCGACCCGGAGGATAACAAGTTAATCATTGGGCCCGGAACGGCCAAAGTGCTGAAGGTTGTGTATGTCTGGGTCCTGCCCG
>WNFI01006247.1_pt1 | contig 33966 bp, 31 predicted proteins | sample 5400471 | NCBI WGS metagenome assembly WNFI01 (sample SAMN13153348, study PRJNA577476) | soil metagenome | isolation source: 100 cm saprolite on Douglas fir-dominated hillslope | place: USA:California | collected 2013-09-17 | reverse complement strand
CTCGGCAATTATGACCGCCGCTACCAGCTTGCAACTGAAGGAAGCACCATTGGATGAAGAGGCACAACAAAGCCTTGCCCTGCTTATTGAGCAAGAGGCGAAGCGACTGAATCGCCTGGTCGAGAATTTGCTGGATATGTCTCGAATTGAAAGCGGCGCGCTCCATCCCCAAAAAGTCTACTATCTACTGGACGAAGTCGTGCGTGATGTGATGGGTCGCCTGTATCCTCTGCTCCAGGGAAGAGCGGTACAACTTTCTCTGCCCGATAATCTCCCAGGAATTGACCTGGACTACATCCAAATCGATCAGGTGGTGACTAATTTGCTTGAAAACGCTGCTCGCTACACACCTGCCGGGTCGCCTCTTGACATAGACCTTCGCGTCCAGGGAGAATGGGTGCAGGTGCGGATCGCGGATCGCGGTCCTGGCATCCCGGAAGCTGAACGAGCGCGAATTTTCGACCCATTTTATCGTGTGCTTGGGAAGCCCAACGGTCAGGCTCGAGGGTCAGGGCTTGGTCTGGCGGTCTGCCGGGGATTAGTTGAAGCTCATGGCGGCCACATCTGGGTAGAGCCGCGAGAAGGCGGAGGGGCGGTGTTTTATTTCACTCTTCCACTGAAGAAGACGGAGGGAGAAGAAGCATGATGAAGAGGAAAGCACGTATCCTTATTATCGATGATGAAAAGGCCATCGTGCGCGCGCTTCAGCGAAGTCTGGCAGCACATGGTTACGATGTATTTACGGCCAGCAGCGGTGAGAAGGCTCTCGAAGTGATTGAGCTACAGCGACCAGATCTCCTCCTGTTGGATCTCGGATTACCCCAAATGAGTGGGCTAGAGGTGTGCAAACGAGTAAGAATACAATCGCCTTCTCTGCCAATTATTGTTATTTCAGTGAAAGACGCCGAGGTAGATAAAGTTACTGCTCTCGATCTGGGAGCCGACGATTACGTTTCCAAGCCCTTTGGTATCAATGAAGTCCTGGCACGCATTCGGGTGGCACTCCGTCATGCTGCTCTGCTAATTTCAGAATCTGAGCCATCGATAGCTATTGGACCGCTTCAAGTCGATCTGGCTCAACGGCTTGTTTCAGTGAATGGGCTGGAGGTCAAACTTACTCCGACCGAATACGATTTGTTGAAAATCTTTCTGCAGCATCGCGGCAAAATTATGACACAGCAGATGTTACTCACCCAGATGTGGGGAATTGGGGATGGAAAAGATCCTCATCACCTGCATGTCTTTATTGGGCAATTACGGCGAAAGATTGAACCCGATCCCTTGCGTCCATGTCTTTTAATGACCATTCCTGGGGTTGGCTATCGCTTTAATGCTGATGACCAGTAGGCGCGACTTTTTAGATTCTCTTCCCTAAGCTCTCTGGATGTGGTAAGGTAAAAGCACGAAGGATGTCCATCTTTTCACCTCCTCGTTGATGAGGAGTGACAAGGAAGAAGAGGATGAATGCTTTTGAGACGTTACAGGCGCTCTTTGTCGCCGATCTTCGCGAACTGCACCAGATCCACAAGCGAGGATGGTTTGTTCTGCCTATCACACGCACAGTGAAAGAGGAGCATCTTGGTCGGTGCTGCTATCTTGCCGAAGAACTCCTTCCTTCCAACGATCTATGCGCGCTCAAACATGAGATCGGTCTGGATGAGCGGCAATGGAGAATGTATAAAGCAAGAGTTTCCGCCCAGTGAAAACGCTCCTTTCTCGCCAGGAATGCACTTTGTGCTAGAGAGACAGATTCAGCTGAATCTGCCTCTCGCAGGCTATATCTGGATTTGAAACTGGAGAGTCTCTTTTCTTTTATCTGAGTTTTTACATTTATAGCACGCAGGAATACAGTTTTCATGCACCGTTCCTCCCTGCGGAAGCGGAATAATGTGGCTCATGACTTGAAATGACCTGGTTTGACAATAAGCACACCGCCAGTGAAAGTATTCAAGGATCACAAACCATTCCACCAGGGTCAGGGTCGCATCTGCGCCCTGTTTGCGGGCCTGGGCGCGTTGTCCTTCCACGCGATCAAGTTCTCTCCTGATGACCAGATAATTCTCCTCTGTTTTCGCTAATTGCCGGATGGTTTTTATGACCTTGCGATGGTCATCTATCCATTGTGCTACACGGAAAAAGATCTGTTTCTCTTCTAGCGTCATGAAGAAAGAGTCTCCAAAGATTGACATCCCCGCAGTATCGCAGAGGGGTGAACTCTCAGGTTCCTTCAGAACCCCATCAGTCTGAGGGAACCTGAGAGTTGGTGTTACCACGCGCTGATAACGCGGTATTTACTCTTTTATCAGAGACATATCTGCGGCAAGTGGAAGAGCAACAGCGTCATGGCTTCCATTCTGACCAACAGAACCTGCCAGTACATATTCGGGATAGGCTGCGGCACCATGCTCGTGCAGATCCAGGCCCTCAAGCTCGCCTGCTTTCGAGACGCGCAACACGCCGATCCTTTTCAAGACCAGCATCATGATGAGGGAGATCGCAAATGTTGCGACACATGTCGCAGCCGAGCCAAGGAGCTGATATCCAAGCTGGGTTGCCCCACCACCATAGAAGAGGCCAGTGACGACACTGCTTGTGCTGGCGCCGGTTGGGGTAGGCGAACCATATGCTCCCGTAGCGAAAAGTCCCAGCGAAAGAGTTCCCCAGATTCCAGCAAAGAGGTGGACCGGAACAGCTCCGATTGGATCATCAATCCGCAAATGTTCCAGCAGATCCAGGCCTAACACAACGACAATGGCTGCGACAATCCCGATGAAAAAGGCACCGATTGGATCGACCCAGTAACAGGGACACGTAATAGCGACCAGTCCTCCTAAAAACCCGTTGACCGTGAGACCGAGATCCCATTTTTTGGAACGGATATAGGAATAAAACAGTGCCGCCAAACCAGCGGAACAGGCCGCTAAGGTGGTATTGAAAGACACACGCCCAATACCCACCGTATCAAGCGCCGAAAGCGTGCTGCCTGGATTGAAACCATACCAGCCGAACCAGAGGATCAAGCCACCGACAGCGCCAATGATCAAATCATGGGGAGGTGGAGGACCACCACCATCGCGTTTGAAAATGCGACCCAGGCGCGGACCAAGCGCAATTGCACCAGCCAGCGAGATGGCACCACCGATGCTGTGAACGACGGTTGACCCAGCAAAGTCATGGAAATTGTTGAGCGCCAGCCAGCCATCCGGACCCCACGACCAGTGGCCAATAATCGGATAGATAAAACCTGTAACTCCGATACTATAGAGAATGTCTCCCCAAAAACCACAGCGACCAATCATGGCTCCTGACGTGATTGTCGAGGCAGTATCAGCGAACGCAAACTGGAAAACCCAGAAGGCCAATGTCGGGATGCCGGTTGAGAGATAGGTAGAAGGGAGACCCATTAAAAAGAAACCCTGCGTACCGATTATCGGAGTACCCGGCTCAAACATGAAGGCAAAGCCCCAGGCCCAAAATAGAACGCCACAGATGCAGGTATCGGCAATACCCTCGACCAGAATATTGACGGATTCGCGGGAGCGGGCAAAGCCAGCCTCCAGCATCACAAAACCAACCTGCATACAAAAAACCAGGAAGGCTGCAACCAGCGTCCAGACCGTATTGACCGCATTAATCGTGGGCATGTCGGCGGTAGTATGCGCGCCTAATGCATGGGCCACCTGAGGAATCACCGTCCACATTATAACGAGGACAAGCGTCAGGCCCAGCAGTTTGCCGCCCATGTAGAAAGCGACATTCCGCCGGATCACCGGGTTGCGGAAATTGGTACGCAAACGCGTCCAAACACTAGGAAGAAAGGTCGTCATGAGGCGACACATCCTTTCTGCTGAAATATGAATCAGCATAAGCTACTGATGGCTCTCGCCGTACTTGAACGCAGCGGCGCGCATGACTGGCAAAGGTAGCCCGGCCTACCTTACATATATCCATACAACGTGTCGTCAGTATGTGATGAATTTGATCCTATTGCCAGGGACAAGCAGAAAGCTGTCAAGCCATGGAAATTGCTTTATGATCTGCTCTTCATCTACCTACCCTACACAAGCGAGATTGACTGGTCGCTTTGGGCGCGAGAAGGATACATGCTCTTCAGAGGGATCATCTTTGATGAAGGGATACTTGCTCTACCTCTCTTCTGTAAGTATAGAAAAAAAGTGATCTTCGTGTTAGAGCTATCTCGCATAAACTTGCAAAGAGTTTTTTGTACACTATGCACAATCCTCGCTAATAGAGCCTACGCTCTTGACAAAAATCAGAGCAAATCCCGTATTTTCTTGAGAGAATACTGAGGACATTATCCTTTGTATTGATAAAATCTTGATCTTACAGAAAGCCCTATGTACAAATTGTACATACATAAAGATGACCTTCTTGTCCCCTTTTCGGATAGTAGCGTGGCCTGCTCATCCTCATGGGGTAGATCTGGCTCCTCTTCAGTCACGCCAGAAGGGCTCACCCCATTTTGATAACCCGATGGAAAAGGGCAAGCAGCGATCGATGCCTTTCCGATATTAATCATAATACCCAAATATCACATAAGATCCATTTGGCTCCAACAGAGGAAAGGAAGTAGCTGAAATGACTGCTCACTGGAGAAAAAGCAGTCATTTCGGCTCACGCTATCTTTATGGGGATCAGGATCCTTTACCTCGCGCCTGGCCGCGTATCAGTTCCCCCAGACCTCGCGGGCGACGCTTGTGACCAGCTCCAGTTTCTGGCGCTGATCTTCATATGAGAGATGGTTGCCCTCCATCGTTGAAGCAAAGCTCCTTGACGGTTTCCAGGCGCGGCTTCTTGGTTGTCACCAGGCCGAGCACCACAAAACGATCATCAGGCACATGGCGCAGTGGCTCAAAACCGCCAGAGCGCTCATCATCATATTCGAGCAAGAAACGCTGGAAGTGGGTCTGGCCGAAAATACGGGCAATTGGCTCGTAGTCGCCTGCTGCGTAGAATTTGCTCTGGTTGTTCCCACGACAGATGTGCATCCCAAAGGTGATACCTGGGTGACCATCAATGATGGCGTTGTCCATATCGATACACAGATCGATCAGTGTATCGGGATCGTTGCCGCGCTGGCGATAGCCCTCGCGCATCTGGGGATCAAGGAGCGCGGCATACTGGGGCGCGTCGATCTGGATATAGGTACAACCCAGGCGAATCAATTCTGCTACCTCGTGACGAGAAAAATCCACGATATCAGCCAGGTAGGCGGCCTGATTCTGATAAGCACTCTTCGATTTATCGGGATCGTAATAGGCTGCCGCCTGCTGGGCGCTAATCATGGTTACTTTACCCGGCCTGGACGTATGTGAGCGCAGATACACCCAATCTTCCGCGCACATGCTCCTGCGCCATTTAAGCTTCTCCACCACCACCGGGCGTTTGAGTACCAACTGCTCTCCTGACTCGTCGCGAAAGGGAATCGCCCAGCCGCCCAGTTTATCGAAACCATCCAGCGCCTCAACCAGGTGTCCGTAGAAGGCATAACGTCGTTGCTCTCCGTCTGTAATCACATCAATCCCAGCGGATTCTTGGAGAGCGATGGCTTCGTTCACCGCCCGATCCTCAATAGCCTTGAAGTTAGCTGCACTGAGCTGACCCATTTCAAATTGCTTACGGGCATCCGCCAGGTAGGTCGGCCTGAGCAGGCTCCCTACTGCTTCACTATGATAGGTCATATTGCTTGCTCCTCTCTCTGTCGCGCCAGCCAGTACCCAGTCCTCTTGCCCAGCGACTGCTTTGTGGCGTTCCAACTCCATCAATATGGTTTTCTTCACCCGGAAGATTGCCGTTTTTCTATGTAATAGAACTGGAGATGCTAGTCTGCGCCTGGCTCACCTCGGAGGTCTCGATAACTGGCGTGCCGTAGCTCTTGAAGCTCGGAGGTAGTGTCCCGCCCCAGTAGACACCGCGGCCACGCTCTGCTTTTCGCCAGATGATAGGTTCCCAGTCGGGGGCAAAAATGAGATAGCCACCCGAATAGACCTCGATGCGGTTTCCTCCTGGCTCATAGAGGTAGAGATAAAAAGCCTGCGTGACGTTGTGCTTGGCTGGTCCGGCCTCGATAAAAAGAGCGTTCTCCATGAGAATATCGGCGGTGCGCAGAATATCCTCGCGCGAATCCAGCCAATACGCGACATGGTGCAACCTGCCTCGACTCCCAATTGCATCACGTGTGTAGGCGATATCATGTACGAGCGGCGTGACGCTGAGCCAGGCACCCTCTTCTGGTCCCTCCACTTCGGGCTGTAAAAGCTCACGCAGCTTAAAGCCCAGCACATTTTGCAGGAACGCCCGGTTGGGGGAAATATCGCGGCACATCAGGTTCACGTGGTCGAGCCGACGCACGGATGCTCCACGGGCAATATATTTTTGCTGCTGATTAAACAAGGTGGAACGCATGCCCGCAGGCGCAATATACTTCTCAGCGTCGTAATAGAGCTCCATCAGGTGCCCATCGGGGTCTATAAATTGGTAAGCCTTGCCATGGCCGAGATCGCCCTCGATCCATCCCCGGCCCAGACCACTGGCCGCCAACGCCTGGGCGCGACGTTCTAACGCCTGAGGGCTCGTTGTGCGCCAGGCCACGTGCGCCAGACCGGCCTGTTTCGCTTCGGTGAGTTTGAGCGTATGGCGCTCATAATCTCCCCAGGCACGTAAATAGACGGACTGGCCCTGCCGCTCCGTAACCTCCATCCCGAAGACGTCCTGAAAGAAATGCAAACTCTCGGCGGCCTTTGGGGTGAGTATTTCCACATGGCCCAGGTGAGCAATGTCCTGGATTGGCTCTTGAGCGTCGTTCATCAGAAAACTGCCTCCTTGTTCTTCAGATTTTGACATTTATCCAGGATTTTTGATGATTTCTTGAATAATTTGTGCGCCTAGATTGGCCGCAGGTAAACCACGGAACAAGAAAGCAAGATTTACCACGGCGCTCATCTCTTCCCAGGTTGCGCCTGCGCGCTGGGCGGCTCTGGCATGCAGATGCGCGGCGTCGGAAAGCAAGACCAGGAGCATGCCAAAAAGCATGAGCTGTGCTGTTTTTGTATCAAAACACTCCGGGTACATTGCATGCTGGCGAATTTCTTCCTGCATCGCTAAAAATGTGGGATCGAGACGCGCCAGCAAATCTGTGCGTGCCTGAATGCGCGGCGGCACAAAACCGATCAGTTCAACGTAGCGCTGGCGCATTGCTTCCAGCTCAGCATCGCTCATCTGGAAATCGGGGAGCGGGTTCCCCCCTTCGCTATGACTCATAAAAACACTCCTTTGCCTTTATGCCCCACAGAAAACCATAAATATAAACAAGTATAGTTCGCCTTGTCTATATTTACAATCCTCTTATTAAAACTCCTCAATTGGCTTAACGCGGTGAAACGATCTCTTTTCTCGCATCGTTCCATTTGTGTGGGCTTTCCTGAAGTCAGAGAGGAGACAAATACTATGCAACAAATTACCAGTGAAAGATGTAATCGCTTACGTAAGCTCCATAGCAGTCTTACTGAAGAATTAAGAGCTTTAAAGGAAACGCGGGAGGAGATGGAACTGGAAAGTTTTGAAAATCCCATAGAGACGGTCAGCGTGATCAAAAGTCTTCAGGGAACACTTAATACCATCGATCAGGAATTGGCAAAGTGTCCCGCTGAAAGCGAGTGAGCCTCACTCAATGCCAAACTTTACCCATCGTACTCTTCCTTCTAGGGGAATACGCAATCGTTCTATGAGTGAAGAGAACTGTCATAGGACAGGGCTATTGTACCTGTGACCGCAACCTCATCCCTACAGACATTCATAGTATCCAACCGGTTACGATGCGATGAGCGTAAACTCTGTGAGCAGATGGTCTCGATTGTCTGTCAACTCCTGTTGGGGTGAACCTGCCTTCCCAACAAGAGCTGGAAAATCACCCGTACAATCACGAGAACGGGTGAAGTCGCCCGCTTCACTTTCCGGCTATACTGCTCTGTAAGATAGAGCAGGGAATGGGAGGCAACGCCGCGGAGGCCGTGGCAAGGCTCAAGGAGGAGTCGGGCCTGGATCTCGTGGTACTCGGCAGTGGAGAACTGGTCCAGTCGCTGATGCAGCGCAACCTCGTCGACGAGTATGTGCTCCTGATCCACCCGCTGGTTCTGGGGTCGGGGCGCCATCTCTTCACCGACGGCGGTGCATTCGCCGCTCTCCGGCTCGTCGGCACCAAGACGACGACCACCGGCGTCGTGATTGCGACCTACCAGCAGGCTGAACCGACGGGGCAAACCACTGAATAGTTGAGCAATCAAAGTTGTCAATTCGCTCAAGCGGTGCACATCGCGCGGGTGCAGTCCGATATGGAGAAATCGTGACCGCCGAACACTCAAGCTGGCTTGTCTTCCAACGAACCAGCATGCATCTGCCAGCACGCACGAGCAATTTCCCAATCCTCCTCGGTATGCACGACCAGGATACGCGTGCTGGAATTTGCCGCCGAAATCTCCTGGTCTCCCGAGGCGGCAGCATTCTTCTCCTCATCCAGCGCCAGACCGAGATACCCGAAACGCTGACAGACCCGCGCGCGAATTTCGGGCGCGTGTTCTCCTACCCCTGCGGTGAAGGTCAACACATCGATCCCCTCTAGCGCAGCAATCATACTGCCCAGGCAGGAGCGCAGGCGGTAAATATAGAGATCCAGAGCCAGCTTTGCCCGCTCATTGCCAGCCGCCGCAGCCTTGAGAATGGCGCGCATGTCGCTGGAGATGCCGGAGATGCCTTTGAGACCTGATTGATGGTTAAGAGTATCCTCCAGGGATTCTGGTGTGGCGCCCTGCTCGCGCTGCAGGTAGAGGAGAATCGAGGGGTCGAGCGAGCCCGAGCGGGTACCCATCATCAGCCCTTCGAGCGGAGTGAAGCCCATCGTGGTATCGATGCTCTGCCCACCAAGAATCGCGGCCAGCGAGCAGCCGCTACCCAGATGGCAGTTGACGATACGCAGCAGGGAAAGCTCCTGCCCAACCAGTTGAGCGCTGCGTTGCGCACAGTACGCGTGGCTGATGCCGTGAAAACCATAGCGGCGAATGCCTTGCTCGAACCAGCTATAGGGACCAGGATAGACCTGCGCGACCCGTGGCATCGTATGGTGATAGGAGGTGTCGAAGACCGCGACCTGAGGCGTCGAAGCAAACAAACGTTCCGCGACCTCGATGCCTTCCAGGTTGACCGGTTCATGTAACGGGGCAAACGGAATAAGCTCGCTCAGGCTATCCCGCACCTCTGGCGTGATCCGCACGCTCCGCGTGTATTGTGTGCCTCCGTGAACCACGCGGTGCCCAATGACATCTATCTCAGAAGGCTGTGCGATCACCGCCATCTCGCCCTGCCAGAGGGATGAGAGCAGACGCGTTAGTATCTCTTCGCGCTCGCTGATCGGCTCTTCCGTCGTGGCTTGCTTTTCCCCGGCGGTCAGCGTGACCTTCATGCTCTCAGGCTTGCTTCCCCAGTCAGCATCTGCCGCCCAGAGAGGAGCCAGAGGCGTCAGCGCGGGGGCTGCGTCTCCGGCAAGCTCATACAGGCGGATCTTCTGGCTGCTGGAACCAGCGTTGAGGACCAAAATCTTCATGATCGTTCCTTCTTCCCTGTCTCTTTACTTGCTCCAGGTCCAATCACGCACTTCTGGCATATCATCCAGGTGTTCGCGTACATAATCATGATGTTTCGCCAGCATCTTTTCACATTCTTGCATCAATGGCCCGGTTAAGGCGCGAACTCGCTGCGTTCGTTGCATGACGAGCTGGCAGAGATGATAGCGGCTAACCCCGTTGAGCACGACCATATCGAATGGCGTGGTCGTGGTACCCTGCTCGTTAAAGCCACGCACATGAAAGCGCTCAGCGTTTGGCCGCCCATGCACCAGCTCGTGAATGGCGCGCTGATAGCCGTGAAAAGCGAAAACCACCGGTTTGTCCTCGGTGAAATGCTCAATAAAGCTGGCCTGGTCGAGACCGTGGGGATGCATATCGGGCGTAGCGAGTTTCATGAGATCGACTACATTGACCACGCGTACCTTCAACTCAGGTAAGTGATGGCGTAGCAACCATGCAGCGGCCACCGTCTCCATGGTGACGATATCACCAGCACAGGCCAGCACGACATCCGGCTCAATCTGACCAGCGTTGCTGGCCCACTCCCAGGTGGAGAGTCCACGCGTGCAGTGCTCAATGGCCTGTTCCATGTTGAGCCACTGCAGTTGCGGCTGCTTATCAATCACGATCAAATTGACGTAATTGCGGCTCCGGAAACAATGATTAGCCACTGAGAGGAGGCAGTTAGCATCTGGAGGCAGGTAGATGCGCGCAACCTCGCCCTTACGCGAAAGCATGGTATCGATCAGGCCAGGGCCCTGGTGGCTAAAGCCGTTGTGGTCATTGCGCCAGCAGGTTGAGGTCAGCAGGAGATTCAGTGAGGAGATAGGCTCTCGCCAGGGCAGCTTCAGCGATTCCTGCAACCACTTGGAGTGCTGGATAATCATCGAGTCGGCGATCATCGCAAAGGCTTCATACGTAGCAAACAGGCCGTGTCGCCCGGTCAGGGTGTAGCCCTCCAGCCAGCCCTCGCAGAGATGCTCGCTCAGTACCTCCATGACCCTGCCATCGTGAGAGACGTGGTCGTCGTTAGACAGAACAGGCTCAACCAGGCAGCGATTTTCAACTTCGAAGACCGCGCCCAGGCGATTGGAGTTGGTTTCATCAGGGCAGAACAAACGGAAATTTTGCTGCTGAGCATTCTTTTTAAAAATGTCGCGCAGATAGATACCAAGCTGGCGAGTCGATTCATGCAGCTCCACGGCAGGTTTCGGCACATCCAAAGCGTAGTCAGTAAACGCGGGCAGGTCCAGCGCGATCCGCAACTTCCCACCGTTAGCATGGGGATTGGCCCCCATGCGTAGCTCGCCCGTGGGTGCGAGCGCGGCCAGTTCAGGCAGGAAATGGCCCGCTATGCTGGGACCGGTCCAGCCTTTGGGAGTGCGCAGGACTATCACTGGCCAGCGCGGGCGCTCGCGAAACCCGTTGCTACGCGCCTCTTCCCGATACGTGCGAATGCGCGTATAACACTCCTCCAGGGTCGAGGCAAAGAGCTGATGCATGGTCATTGGATCGTCACCTTCGACAAAGTGGACCTCATAGCCCTGTCCGCTGAGCAGCGCGTGGATATCCTCATCGCTGGTTCGCCCCAGCACCGTTGGACCGGAGATTTTATAGCCATTCAGATGCAGGATGGGTAACACGGCCCCGTCGCGCACCGGATTGAGGAATTTCAAGCACTTCCAGGAACCCTCCAGTGGTCCCGTCTCAGCCTCGCCATCGCCGACTACCGCGACCGCGAGCAAATCAGGATTATCAAAGGCCGCTCCGTAGGCGTGTGCCAGCACATAGCCAAGCTCGCCGCCCTCGTGAATCGAGCCAGGGGTAGGCACGCTCACATGGCTGGGGACACCTCCCGGCGTCGAGAACTGGCGAAAGAGGCGGTGTATCCCCTCTTCATCTTGAGAGATCTGGGGATAGACCTCGCTATACGTCCCCTCCAGATAGACATTGGCCAGGAGCGCCGGACCGCCGTGGCCAGGTCCCGCCAGATAGATCGCCTTGACCTGGTGATCCTGGATCAGCCGGTTGAGGTGCAGATAAATGAAACTCAGACCAGGCGACGTGCCCCAGTGACCCAGCAGGCGGGGCTTGATATGTGCTGGCTGCAGCGGCTCTTTGAGCAAAGGATTAGCTTGCAGATAGATTTGTCCGGCAGTGAGATAGTTGGCAGCACACCAGTAGCGGTGCATCAACTGCAGACGTTGTTGATCGAACATGGATCGTTGTTCCTCTCGTTGTGCATACTGTTCACGCTGATAAGTGGAATTATGAGATCTCTTTCTTATTATAAAAGCAGCTTCTTCTGTTATACGGTTTCAAATGACTGCCCCAGATGCTTGTTGTGGCATAAAAACTCCTCAAGAGAAACAAAATCGCAGCTTACCATTGAAATACAGCCAGGAACACTGCTTAATCGCAGCGAGTGATGGCATCATACCCTTTACACGATAGCTACAGAAACGATGGTGACATTCGGTATCGAGAGAAACTAACGGTTGTCGATAGGGAACTGAGCATGCCTCCAAGGAGGAAAAACCGTTTTGAAGAAGAGCCTGTTTATATCGGAGAAATCATCCGATAAATTTTTGCTTGCCTGAAGCCTTGACATCACTCGGAAGCCAACTTATACTAGCTAAATCTTTTCAATCCTTTCTACAAGATGTTCCACGAGAACAGTAAATCAGGAGAAGTGATGAAAATTACCGCGCTCGAACTCTTTGCGGTCCCGCCGCGTTGGCTCTTTCTGAAGCTTTCTACGGATGCCGGGCTGAGTGGATGGGGGGAGCCAGTGCTTGAGGGGCATGCGCAAACGATTGCAACCGCCGTCCAGGAAGCCAGCGAGTACCTCATTGGACAGGACCCTACCCGTATTGAGGATATCTGGCAACTCTTGTACCGGGCCCGTTTCTATCGGGGAGGACCGGTGCTGATGAGCGCTATCGCGGGGATTGATCAGGCATTGTGGGATCTCAAGGGGCAGTTTTACCAGGTTCCGGTCTATGAGCTGTTAGGCGGCCCTGTACGCGAAAAGGTACCCATCTATTCCTGGATCGGCGGGGATGAACCCTCGGAGGTTGCACACAAAGCGCGAATACAAAAGGAAGCCGGGTTGACCGCGGTGAAAATGAATGCGTCGGGAAAAATGCACTATCTTGACTCGTTCGCAAAGGTGGATGAGGTAGTAGCGCGGGTAGGAAGCGCGCGGGAAGCAACGGGAAATGGGTTCGGCATCGCCATAGACTTTCATGGGCGAATCCACCGAGGGATGGCAAAAATCCTGGCTAGAGAACTTGAGCCCTTTCATCCTTTATTTCTCGAAGAACCTGTGTTGCCGGAGCATAACGATATCTTGCGCGAGATCGCCCGCCATACGACGATCCCTCTCGCCACCGGCGAACGACTCTATTCCCGCTGGGATTTCAAACATCTGCTGCAGGAAGGGTACGTTGATATTATTCAACCTGATCCTTCCCATGCCGGAGGGATTTCTGAGGTCAAGAAGATCGCGACTATGGCCGAGGCCTATGATACTACGGTTGCCCTGCACTGTCCACTTGGCCCGATTGCTCTGGCGGCCTGTCTTCAGCTTGACGCATGCACGCCGAATACCTTGATTCAGGAGCAGAGTTTGAACATCCACTACAACGAGACTGGAGATCTGCTCACGTATCTCCAGGACCCCTCCGTTTTTGCCTTTCACGATGGCCATATAGCCATACCCCATGGGCCAGGGCTTGGTATTAAGCTCAACGAAGAGGCAATCCGGCAGGCAGCCCAAATGAGTCAAGCCTGGCGAAATCCTGTCTGGCGTTTAGAAGATGGAACTATCGCCGAGTGGTAAGGGTCATTTCTCCATTTCCAACACGCGAAAGGAAAGGCTATCCCGCTCGCGTTGCTTCAACCCCCAGAAACCATCGCACAGACCTTTTTATTTCTCTGCTCCAGTATGGCAAGCTATATGACTGGCTCCGTCTTACTCGTGGATGGAGGCTGTAGCCTCTATCCAATGGATGAGGCAGAGGAGGAAGAGTGATTCCTGACGGAGGCGGATAAAATGGAACGCGTGCCTGGCGCTCTGAAACGCCAGGCGCGCGGTTTGCTGGAGAAGCAGATTTTCTCAGATGTTCTGACCAACCGCGTTTAGGGTGATTAGCCGCCGATTACATCCGTCAGTCTTTTAAGCTGATCAATTTCAGGGATGCAGGGCCACAAGATCAGTTCGTCCGTGCCAATATCGGCGAAAGCCTGTATGAGGCCGCGAACGCGCTCCGGCGACGTAGGAAGCAGGCTGGCTATACGCTGGGCCCGCTCGTTCGCGAAGGCATAATAATCCAGGATATAGGCCGTCGAGCGCTCCGCTGCGTTCTCGCCCAAACCAAAATACGCGCAGCCGACCAGGCGCGGTTTCCCTGGTCTGCCCGCTTCTTGCCAGGTTTGCTCGGTTAGCTGGAAAAACTGACCGGCCAGGCTGGGATCTCCACCTCCGGCAATAAAGCCATTTCCCCAACGAGCAAGTCGCTTGACTGCCGCAGGCGAATAGCCCCCGAGCAGGATCTCTGGCCCACCAGGCTGAACTGGAGCCGGACCGATCTGCGCGACCTCATTGCTCATCGCCTGACCCGACCAGATACGCGTCATGAGCGCGAGCTGCGCGTCAAAATCCTTGCCGCGCGTGTGATAAGAGGCGGATGTAGCTGTAAAATCATCTGCCCTGGCGCCTACTCCCAGCCCCAGCGTGAGACGCCCTCCCGAAAGCACGTCAAGGCTGGCACTCTGCTTCGCTAGCAGGGCCGTGGAACGCAGCGGAGCGAGCAGCACAGTTGTGACCAGACGAATACGCCGCGTTGCCCCCGCGGCGGCGGCCAGCGCAATCAGCGGCTCGTGATTTGCATACACAATACGGTCGATCAACCCCAGGCTGGAAAATGGGCCCGCATCAGCCTCTCTGGCCCAATCCAGAATGAAAGAGCCACTCGTTTGAGGGATCGACGCCGGTAAACCAATACCAATCTTCATCGCTTGCGCACCTACAAGTTGATTCTCTCAAAAAATACTTCCAGGTGCATCCTCCTTCCTAACTTTTTTAACAATAGTATACGCCCTCTTCATCCGCTATCCATTCTCCCTTTTTCTCATCTGCATAAAAAAGTGGTATGTCCTCGTTTTTTGGTGCTATAATTATAGAATAAATATTCTAATTTATGGAGGCCTTTGAGAGAAACCGAAGAAGTGGAGGAGACCAGGTATGATTACCATCTCTACTCAGCAAGGCAAACAGGTTGAGATTGTGTTAGAGAGCGAGTTACACTCCCCAATACAGGCGGGAGAACATGTACGCGCCTATTGTCATATTCATGGAAGTGATCACCAGCGTTCACTCTCGATCAAGAAATCCAGCGGTTGGGGCCACTGTTTCAACGCTGCCTGTGACGCAACGGTGCTGGTTGCTGAGTGGAATCGCCCGCTGGCAGCACGCCTGAGAGAGAGACTCCATGTCGTCCAACCGCTGCTGTTCCCGCCGCCGAAAGCGGTTCCGCAGTGGCAGCAAGAGGAGTTGCATGCACTGCGTTCGTTGGACGAGCAGATGCGCCAGGCGCTGGTTCAATCGCAGCGAGCGCGGTTGTACCTGCGTTCGCGTGGCATCCCGTTAAGGGTTGCGCAGGAGACTGGTGTTGGCTACCTGCCCCCAGAGCTGCTGAACGGAGCAGAGATGCGCAAGCAGCGAGGAGTGTTACGCCGGTGGGTCGACCGGATAATCTTCCCTCTGAACTCGCCGGATGGGGTGGGCTCTATCGGGCGCTCGCTCTGGCACTGGCAGCCGGGGATGAGTGAAGCCGCCCATAAGAGTCTGCTTGAGCGAGAGAACGGCCCGAAGCGGTGGATCAAGACCAACCCCGCTGGCTGGTTTGGCGCGGATGTTGAGCACTTCTCACACACCATCCTGTTCGTCGAGGGCGCGTTTGATCGCCTGACGTTGCTGGCAGCAGGCCTGCCTGCAACCGACATCATCGCGCTGGTGGGCACAGCCGTGCAGGTCGAGTGGCTGCCCGCGCAGGTGAAAACTGCCGTGTTGGCGCTTGACGGGGACGACGGAGGCCGTGAGGCCAGCAGACGACTTGCCAATCAACTTGCCCTGGCAGGTCTCCATGTTCAGCTCTGTCCACCGGATCCAGACGCCCTGGGCAAAGATTGGAACGAACGTTGGCAGCACCTGGGCCGCCGAAGCATCGCACCAGTGTTCGAGGTGTTTTCCGAGGCACAGGAGGTGTGATCCACGTGATGGTGATGGATGCCTCCAACAGGTTCACTCTTGCCGGACTGATGGCTCTTCGCGCAAAATTCGGTGGATAACTGTCCCTTCACACCTCTATATGAGCCAAATTCTTCTTAAATGGCTCCTTTTGCATAGCATGAGAATGGCCCTTTGCACAACAGCGAGAAAGACAAGGTGAAGTCCATTCCGAAGCCCACAGGCATACCGACGCGCATTCCGAGGAACAGCCACGAACTGAGATGGACCGTGACTCTTGACATGCCTTATTTCGCCTGCTATACTTTCAAAAACGTTTTTGAAAAACGTTTTTCTACCCCTTGCTTTACGAAAAATGGAGGTAGGCCCTGATGCGTCGCAAGGCAGTGACCATACGGAGTGTAGCTCAACGAGCTCAGGTTTCTATCAGCACCGTTTCACAAATCTTAAATGGGAACTCCCGCTATGTCAGCGCAGACAAACGCGAACGCGTTTTGCGAGCCGCGGAGGAGCTGCAATACCGCCCGAATGCGATTGCCAGGAGTATGGTGAAACAACGGACGGCAACAGTGGGGATGATTTTCACCTCAGTGGTTGACCATCTGTTTATACACACCATGAGAAGGGTACAGACTATCCTGGGTCCAGAGGGTTATACTATCTTCCTCGCCGATACTCCTGATATCGAAAGCGAAATGCAAGCGATTACGGCTTTGCAGGATCGACAAGTTGATGGATTTATTTTTGTATCCATGACCTCCGTTTCAGAGTCTGCCCATCTTTTGCGCCTCAAAGAAGCCGGGGTGCCTTTGGTCGCTATCAATCGCCCTCTAGGACAAGACTGCGATCTCAATCAGATTCATTGGAACGATTGGGAAGCAGGCTACCTTGCAACCAAGCATCTGCTTAGCCTGGGCCATACATATATTGCGACGATTAGCGGACCTCTTCAGGATCTGCCGCACTGGCAGAGTGCTTTCGATCGCCACCGGGGCTGGCAACAGGCTCTGGCAGGACAGGGGATCTCAGCATCACCCGGCTGGTCGTTTGATGGCAATTATACTTATGAGGGCGGGTACGCAGCTACCATGCAACTGCTCAAGCAGGCGGGGGCAAAGAGCAGATTGCCAACGGCTCTTTTTATCGCCAATGATGAGATGGCCGTCGGCACCTTAAGAGCGCTCCATTACGCAGGGGTTCGCGTTCCACAGGAGATCGCCCTGGTCAATGTCGGCGATACTCCCTTTACAACCCATATGGCACCAGCGCTGACATCGCTGGCTCACCCAATCGCTGAGGCAGGAGAAATGGCCGCCCACCTTCTCCTGGAACAAATTGTTGCGAACGATCCTCTACCCGCACAAAATATTATGCTGAGCTTTGATCTGCGGATACGTGAGTCCTGTGGTTCTAACCCGGAACCCTCAGGGCCGTTTTTCTAACATCCGACCATTCTACGCTATTTCTCGATGGCGATAAATCGATAGATATACACAACTATTGCACTAGACCAGTTACGCACCCACAAGACCACAAAAGAAAGGAGCAAGAAAGAGCAAGAAGAGAGATTTGAAGGAGCAATGGTTGCTCTTCCCGAACATCATATGCAAGGAAAAAGCAAAGGAGACAAAGCTGTGAAAGCCTATACGCGACGCACTAGCCTGTACTCATCGTTGATCATCGTGTTGTTGCTCACGCTGACCGCATGCGGGAATGGGGCCTCTTCTGCAAACACCACGAACCAGACGCTCCATGTTCTGGTAGGAGCCAATACAACGTATCCTACCCAGCAGAAACAATGGTTTCAGCAGATCGGGGCGGAATTTCACACACTCACCGGCGCGACCATTTCCTGGGATACCTATAGTAGCACAAGCCAGGAGCAAACCAAACTGCAAACCGCAGTTGTTAGCGGCAGCGGCCCCGACATCTTTAGCCTGGGGACAACGTTTGTCCCTACCGCTCAAGCTACCAAGGGCTTCGTTACGTTGAGTAATGCTGATTGGCAGCAGGTTGGCGGCAAGAGCAAATTCTTTCCACAACAACTGACCATGTCGGGTATCACGCCTGCCCAGACAATTGGGATTCCATGGATCATGGCTCCCTTTGCGATGGTCTATAACACAGACCTCTTCCAAAAGGCGGGTATTACCGCTCCTCCCACGACCTGGACCGAGTTCGTCCAGGATGCCCAGCAGATCACCCAGTCCTCGGCAGGAGCTTATGGAGCGGAAATGGACCCCTCGGATTCATTCGATACGTGGAAGGTTATCTGGACCTTAAGCAAACAGTTGGGCAAGGATTTCCTCTCTCCAGATCTCAAAACAGCCCAGTTGAATACTCCTGAGGCACAGAACGCCCTACAGTTCTGGTTTGATTGGGCCACAAAATACAAGATTGCTGATCCAAATGCGATGTCCTGGAAATCAGGGGATGCCACGCGTGCCTTTGGGAGTGGCAAAGTGGGCATGCAGATCATGATCTCTACCTCTATCATTCCCACCCTCAACAAGTCAAGCGTGTCTGGTCACTATGCCTTTGCTCCGATGCCGACTATCCCGTATGGCATGCAGCAGCGGCCAGCCAACGGCATTGCGGCTACCTCTATTGTTTCAGGCCAGATGCTGGCTGTCGCGAGTTACTCGAATGCGAAAGACCTGGCCTTGAAATTTATCAACCTGGTCACTGATACCCAGCACCAGCTCGACTGGAACAAAACCTTTGGGGATCTTCCGGCCAATGCCGCTGCCGCCAGTCAGTTAGCCAGCCAGAATCCTCAGGCTGCCGCTTTTCTGCAAGCGGAGGCTGGGGCCACTCCGACACCGTTCTCTGGTTCGTGGGCATCTATCCAGGTTGCTATGGCTGGGGTCTGTTCCAAGCTGGCCAATTCGGTCGCGACGAATCAGTATCAACCTTCTCTGATCAAGCCATTACTTGATCAGGCCAACCAGCAGATTCAAGGCACGCTCCACTAGAGAACCCTCTTCTCCACTTTGGCAGGCAAAACAGTAAGCGAGTGGTCTGCCAAAGTGGAGGGAGAGACGCCTCTTCTCATGGATGTCTAGCCAGGATTCGCCTTGTGCAGGCGAATCCTGCGATCGAAAAGGCGGTTAGCTATGCCCGTCAGTTCTACGCCAGAAAAGATGTCTGCCGCGATACCCAGAACCATTGCGTCAAATTCAGGCATGTTCCGCAAGCGCGGTGGGAGCCGCCGTCCGTTGTGGTTGTTGGGACCCGGTCTCGTGCTACTTCTGGTTATTATTGGCATTCCTTTTCTGATTGCTTTCTACATCAGTTTTCTCAATCTCGATCAGTATAGCTTGCGCAGTTGGCTGCAAGCTCCCTGGGTGGGATTGAGCAACTATGTTGCTGCTTTTAGCAATGGAAACGTGGTTGGCGCTTCAATGCTTGCCTCACTGGGCGTCAGCCTGAGCTTTTCAGTGCTCACAACTCTGTTGATCACGCCTATTGGCATACTGGCCGCTCTAACGGTGAATACGCCGTATCGCGGACGCGCCTTTGTACGCGCGCTCTATTTGATCCCCTATGTTATCCCCACCTTTGTAACCGCACTCATCTGGCGCCTGATGTTCTTAAATGGTACAGGCCTTGTCGATCGCTTCCTAGCAGCGATCCATGTCGCCAATATCAATACCTACTGGCTGCTCGGCTCGAACAGTTTCTGGGCCATGGTCATCACTGACACCTGGGCCTCGTGGCCTTTTATTTACATGTTGACGCTGGCTGGCTTACAATCTCTGCCCGCTGAAATCTATGATTCAGCCGCCGTAGACGGAGCAAACTTCCGCCAGAAAATGATGCATATCATTCTGCCCCACTTACGCCATACCCTGGCGCTCGCTGTGTTGCTTTCGACGCTCAATCACTTTAATAACTTTACCTTGCCTTTTGTAATGTTTGGGACACCTCCTCCCATTCAGGTAGATGTGCTCCCTCTGAATATCTATGTCTCTTCGTTTCAGCTCTTTAATTTCGGAGCAGGAGCTGCTATGTCAATCTTAACGCTCGTTATTGTTTTGATACCTGGATTCATTTATATCCGTTCACTGCGTTTAAGCGAGGTGAAAGTATCATGAGGCGTCAATACAAAACGCAGGAGATTCTACCATCATGGGTGCGTTTCCTTCTGATCATTGCGCTGGCAATCTTTATCTTGATCCCTGTCGTTTATATGCTCCTGCTCTCTGTGACGCCAGATATCGAGATTAACAATGGGCAGTTTTTGCCATCCCACTGGGCTTTCGAGAATTACGTGCAGATGTGGTCTACGATCAACCTTGCTCAAGGGTTGTTTAATAGTATACTGGTCTCGATAATTGCCAGTACGATTGCGGTGTTCCTGGCCGCCGGAACCGCTTATGTGATCACTCGCTTTCATTTTCGTGGCCGGATTGCCTATCTCTATTCTCTCGTTGGCCTCCAGGCTACCCCAAGTGTCATGCTCTTATTACCGCTATTCGTACTCTTTATCTCCATCCAGAGCGTGATACATGTAGCGCTAGTTGGAACATACACAGGAGTAATCATTACCTATCTAACCTTCTCGTTGCCTTTGACAATCTGGCTGCTGGTCTCCTACCTCGCGAATATCCCACTCGGTATCGAGGAAGCAGCTATGATCGATGGGGCTACGAGAATGCAAACGTTCTGGCGCATCGTTCTGCCATTAGCTCTGCCTGGCCTGGTTGTTGCGCTGGTCTTTTCATTTTTGACTGGCTGGAACGATGTGCTCTTTGCCAGCGTGCTTACTTCGCCAGAGACTCAGACGGTAGGCGTGCAGTTGCAAGTCTTTAGCGCCTCCCAGGAAGGCGGGGCATTACCACTCTATGGTCAGTTAATGAGCGCGGCTTTTATGAGTGGACTACCCGTGGTAATTTTATATATGGTGTTTCAGAAATATCTGATTGGCGGCCTGACCGCTGGTAGTGTGAAAGGATAATCCTCTCAAATCAGCAACTCAGCCGATAACTTCCATCAGCCAATTCCTGCCAAAGAGAGGAGCAGATTCTCCTGTCAGAGAGCCTTTTTGACATGTCCATGTGTGCGTGATACACTGCGCTAGGCCATATGCCTGGACTGCCATATCTCATCATTCAAGAATCCAGAAGGTGCCTGCCCTCAGAGCGATGAAAGGAAACCGCCATGAAATTGAACGCGAACGGCTTGAGCCATCTTGGCCTGAGAGTCACCGATCTCGCGCGGGCGAAACGCTTCTATGTTGATACACTCGGATGCCAATTGGTGAGGGAAATAGAGGGAGCGGTGTTAGTCAATATGTATGGAATGCTGATTGGATTGTATGGGGCCGATGCGCACTCTTCCAGCGATGATCACTTCGATCCATTTCGCGTCGGCCTCGATCATCTTGCGCTCGCTGTCGAAGACTCAGACACCTTAGAAGACCTGAAACAGGATTTAGATGCGGCGAGGGTACACAACAATGGAGTTGAAGAAGATCCAGAGACCAAAGACCGATACATTAGCTTCTATGACCCTGATGGCATTGCGTGGGAACTCTATGCGAGCGCGACCAGTCCCGACGTGTAAACCACCGGCCTGTGCTCCTCGTTTGCAGAGTGGCCCTGAGGACTGCTCTGCAAACGGATAACAAAAGCCTTACGCGAATTCGAGTTCGACCTGGTCAACGTAACACCATCCCCAATCCTCTCCTGGTTCAACGGACTTCATGATCGGGTGATTGGTGGCATGGAAATGCCTGGTCGCGTGCTTATTTTTCGACGAGTCACAACAGCCTACATGTCCACAAATCAAACATTCGCGCAGATGCACCCAGGTATCACCGGTTTGCAAGCATTCCTCGCACCCGTTGGCGCTCGGCGTCACCTCTCGGATCTCATCGAGATGCCTACAGGAATTAGTCATCAGGTTTTTCCTTTCCTCGAGACACACGTATCCCGGCTGGGAAACGGACACATGTTGAGTGCATTTTCAGGCAACAGAGGCACGTCTCCAGACTCTGTTGTCAATCGTAGTATAGCACGCCATTCTCAGGCCCTTCCAACTTTCAGGATGGAGAGGATGGTTTGATAGTGCACATAGAATAAATCCAGAATTTGACGCGCCAGCCTCCAATTCAGAAAATGCTCTCAATTATAGGCAACCTGATTGAGAACGCGCTTCCCTTACCCGGTGTGCTCTCCACATTGATCCGCCCACGATGCTCCTGGACAATGCTCTGGACAATTGCCAGGCCAAGACCACTGCCGCCCTGCTCGCGTGAGCGGGCGCGATCTGCGCGATAGAAGCGCTCAAAGATATGCGGTAGGTCTTCCAGGTCGATGCCGATACCGGTGTCGCTGACTGTGAGCGTGGCCTCCTGGCCCGCAATGCTCAGGGAGAGCGTCACTGAACCTGCGGCTGGTGTATATTTGAGCGCATTGTCCAGCAGAGCCACCAGGGCCTGCTTGAGCTGGTCGGTATCTCCGTAGACCTGTGCCGGCATGATATGCTGGAGCACGAGGCGTGGCATACTGGCCTCATCGTGTTGTTCGCTGGTGCTGCGATACTGGCGAAAAACGCCGAGTACCAGGCTATCCAGGTCAACACGGGGTAACGTTTCTGCGCTGGTTGGCGGGCTGGTTACGCGCGGCTTCTCTCGCGTGGAGGCTATTTCGTCGGCGCGGGCCAGCGTGAGCAGATCGTTGACCAGGCGGCCCATACGTTCGGCCTCACTTCTGGCATCCAGAAGGGTTGCTTCTCGCTCCGTACATGGCAGGTCGGGCGCACGCACCAGGAGATCAAGGTTGCATGAAATCGAGGTGATGGGTGCGCGCAGCTCGTGCGAGGCATCGGCAATAAAGCGTTTCTGCTGCTGGTAAGCGCGCTCCAGGTTAGCTAGCATGCCGTTAAATGTCGTGGCCAGCGTGGTGAGCTCATCGCGTCCCAGAGTACTCTTGAGATGTACTCGTTGCCGAAAATCCCGCGAGGCGCTGATCGTGCGCGCGGTGTTGGTCACGCGTCTGACCGCCGCCAGCGTGCCCCAGGTCAGACAGAGCCCACCGCCGAGCGCTAGAAGCACAACCAGCACTTCCCCGGTCAGCAACGTTGAGCGTAGATTAGCCAGTGATTGTTGGAGACTCTGTTCCGAACTTGCGGTCTGGATGATATGACCGGCGTTAAAATCTGGATTGATAGTCGTGTAGACAAGCACCGTTTGGCTTTCGTAGAAGATAGTGCTATAAATACCTTCGGGCGCCTTCCCTGTTTCTTGGAATTCCGCGAGAACCTTGCGCGCCGCTGGCTCATCCCAGGGAAGTCGATTGGAGTTTAAGCCTGAAACGGTTGTATCCAATCCAGGAGCGGCATCTGTGTTCGTAGATGCCAGCAGGGTCAGTTTAGCGTCGAATACCTTGATAGCGACGCCTTCTCCGCCTAGTGCGTTGACGCCAGGTAGCTGACGAACTGGAAGCGGATTTGATGCATTGGTAGAGAAGATCAAGTCCTTCCCAAGCTGGACGCTAGCTGCCCGGTTGCTGAGCAGCTTGTCGAGGTCATTATAGGCGCGCTGCTCGGCCTGTTGGTAGACCAACGAGCCAAAGCCCCACAGGGCCACGCCAAGCAGCAGCGCGTAAAACAAGGTCAGACGTACTGGTAATGGGAGCGACATGGCGCGTTCCTCCTCGTTTACTCCTGTTGACGCAGGACATAGCCAGCGCCGCGCACGGTTTGCAGCAGACGTTTTTCACCCTGCTGTTCCAGTTTACTGCGTAAATGCCCAATATAGACCTCCAGGACGTTGGGGCCGCCGAAAAAGTCGCTGCCCCAGATGCGGTCCATGAGCAGTGTGCGCGTCAGCACAAGGCGTGGGTTGCGCAGGAACATGGCCAGCAACTCGTATTCGGTCGTGCTTAGTTCAATCACGCGCTCTCCGCGCCTGGCCTGGCGAGTGGCCGTATCTAGCTCTAGATCGGCATATTGGAGAGTCGTGCGTGCCACATCGGGAGGCGGGCTACGGCGTAAGAGGGCCTTAACCCTGGCCAGCAGCTCTTCGGTCGCGAAAGGTTTGACCAGATAATCGTCGGCGCCTGTCTCCAGACCGCTCACGCGATCCGCCACGGCATCGCGCGCGGTCAGCATCAACACCGCCATCGTTTCGCCCGCGCTGCGCAAGCGCCGACAGACCTCCATGCCGTTGATACCCGGCAGCATGAGGTCGAGAATCAGCAGGTCGGGCGGCTTCAGCCGTATCTGGTTTAACGCGCTCTCGCCATCGCTGGCTGTGGAAATCTGGTAGCCCTCGTAAGAGAGCGTGCGCCGCAAGGCGCTGGTGAGGCGTGGGTCATCATCGACAAGCAAAATGTGTGTACTCATAGCTTTCCCGCACTGGCTCTGTACACGCTTCCTGTGGTGAGAGATAGCAGGGTGGCCTGGGCCACAGGCGCGAAGAAACAGGCTACGCACAATATATAGAGAAGCGCAATCAGGAGAGACACGGCGTGCCGCGTCTCTCCGCTCATCTGGTGTTTCAATTCGCAATCCACTCTATCCCCCAGGGGGCAGCTACAGGAGTGTGGAAAGCCTGTCCGGGATTACAGGTGCCAGCATCAAGCGCCATAATCCCCTTTGCCGGGTTTACGGCGTACAACGTTTTGCCATCACTGCTGAAACCGAGGCTGGTGAACTCCAGACCTGAGAGATAGTTATTGAAGGAGGGATTCTGGCTGGCGAGATCGCTGGTCTTGACCGACCAGATACCCAGCAGGCCAGCGAAGAAAAGCGTCGAGTTATCTGGCGAGATCGCTGCCCCGTTGTACAACAGACGCGAGCGAGTTGCAGTGCTGGCGTTGCTCGTGGTCGGGGTAAAGTGAGCGCTGGCACCAATGTTGAGCGAGAAAACCTGGTCACTGGTGTCGATGTCCACGGTGGTGACAGATCCGAGCGCTCCATTGGCGGCGTAGAGGGTAGCATGACCATCTTCATAGGTATGCATGGCCAGCGTATAGTAGTGAAGCAAACTGGGATCACTCCCCGTTGGGAGGTCGATGCAGCGCGCGCCAAGATAATCGCCGGTCAGGGGAAGAATGTGAATAAAGGCGACATTATTATGAGGATCGATGTAGAGCGTGAAGACCTTTGAGCCATCCGCTGACATCTGGCGTACCAACGCCATGCCAGTCATGTTCGGATCGTTAATATCGTCTTTATCAACAATAGGGTATTCGTAGAGCTGGTTCTTATCGACCTGGTAGAGGCGCACATAATAGTGCGAGGTGCCGTCGTGCAAGCGCTCCAGGAGATAGACGCGGCTGGCATCGGGACTGACAGCATCAAGATCGAAGTCACCTTGCAGAGAGATCGTTTTGAGCAGTGTACCTGCCCGCGTATCCAGCAGCGCGATTGTCGTTGAGCTTGTGTTCGTGGATAACGCGCGCAGAGCCAGCCAGTGCCCGTCGAAGGAGAGCACCGCGTGGTCGAATTGCGTGCCAGCAGTTGAATATGTGCCGTCGATGGTAAATGAGCGTATCACTCTGGCGTTGCGGGTATCAATGACCGAGATCGTCGTGCGGCCCTGGTGGGGAACAGCAGTGTAGAGGTGTTGATGATCCAACGAGGTCAGGCCATTGGGTAGCTTGATGCTCGAATTAGACGCGCCAGGCTGGAAGGATACAATCTGTAACGCGTTGGCATTCTGGTTCGCGGAACCGGCCAGGACGTAGAGATTACTGCGTGTTGCGGAACTGCTTGCGTTGCCTGAATTGCCTGCTTTGCTCAAACTTCCACAGGCAGCGGCGAACGGCAACAACAGACTCAGGATCGCAATGAGCCAGATGGATGATTTTTTCAGCATATTTTGCTCTCTCCTTTGCTCTTGCGAACGCGCGCTTTACACGCGTTCATCATATCATATTGCTTGCTATAAGCTGTTATAAAGCGGAGATCTGAATTGTAGCTGAAAACATTCCGCTATTGAGATGAGGTGGCTGGCAAAGTGGCTAGCAACTGCTGAGTTACGTTCTTCTCAGAGGCATCGGCAACCTGAATTTTTTTTCTGGCTGAAAGTGTATCATAAGAGAGGAACTGAAGATAATGTGGGTTCTCAATGAAAGCAAGCGGATGGTATGGAGCGATGAGGAATACGAGATGAGGAGGGATTGTTGTCACCATGAATGACAGCAGTGCAAAAATTCCGGAAAGATGAAGCATACCATGCACAACACACCAGTGATTTTGACGTCCGGAGATGCTCAAGCATTACCAGCGCGCGAGCGCGTAGGCTTAGCGGTCGCCAGGCTCGATACGACAACGATGATCAAAACGTTCATCGCTGCTGAGGCAGCGGGGGTGCGCCAGGTCTGGAGTACGCAAAGTTCTTTGCAGGCCGATACCTTGACCGCTTTCGCCGCTGCAGCGGTGCAGACCAAAACTCTCCGTTTGGGCACAGCAATTATTCCCACCTATCCCCGGCACCCGCTGACCATGGCCTCGCAAGCGCTGGCACTCAACGATCTGGCACCGGGACGGTTACGGCTCGGCATCGGTTCCAGCCATCGACCTGTTATCGAGGGGATCTACGGCATGAAGATGGAGAAGCCGCTTGAGCACCTGCGCGAGTACATCGAAATCGTGCGTGCAGCCCTGTGGAAAGGCGAGGTTGATCATCAAGGACAGTTCTTCAAGGTGAAAGCAACCCTCCCACGCACCGCCCAGATTCCTCTTCTGACCTCGGTATTGCGTGAGAACGCGTTTAAGCTGGCGGGCGAGATCGCCGATGGAGCACTCTCCTGGCTCTGTCCAGTCCCGTACTTGTTGAAAACCGGTCTTCCGGCTTTGCGCGCGTCGGCACAAGAGCATGAACACCCGGTTCCTTCGCTGGTGGCACACGTGCTGGTGGCAACCAGCCAGGATCGTCCCGCGGTCATCAAGGCCACGCGGGCGCAGATCCAAAGCTATGGGAAGCTCCCTTTCTATGCCTCCATGTTCGCCGATGCTGGTTATCCTGTGGACGCTCAGGGAAACATGTCCGATGATCTCATTGGAAGTCTCGTCATCTCTGGCAGTGCCACCACCATCACTGAGCGATTGAAAGAACTGCTTGCCTCCGGGTTGGACGAGCTCATGGTTCTGCCGATCCCTGTCCAGCAAGCAGAAGGTGAATTGCACCAACTGATGCAACTTATTGACCACGTGTAAACCAGGCTTGGCGCTTTCTTCTCAATCGCATCGGCGTCTGGTTGGGGATAGCGCGGCAGGAAGTTGCGAATGAACATGCTAAAGTTCTCGAACAGCAGCCGCTGCGCTTCGTTGGCAATGGTATCAAACACAACCGATGACTTCCCCGAACCAGATACGCCAGTAAAAATGGTAATTTTGCGTTTGGGCAGCCTTAATGAGACATCTTTTAAATTGTTCTCGCGGGCACCGCGAATCTCGATGTATTCTTGAGACATCGTGGTCTATACTCCCTTTAACACCGCGAGAATATTGCCAGCCGGATCTTTAAACCAGGCGATATCCGGGCCGCGATTCTGAGAAATGCCGCGTAAGATGCCTTTTTCGTCGACTGGTAGGCCTTCATAGCGCTCAAACTGCACGCCCCGGTTCATGAGTTCATCCACTGCTTCATCAATGTCCTCAACCTCAAAGTTTAAAATGGTGAACGTCGCTGGCTGGTGGTCATCTTTTGGATAAACAAAGACCGTACCGCCACCGGGCAACTGTAGCCCCAAGCCTGCCCCTGCATCGTCCACAGTCAGTCCGAGCGTCCCGGCATAAAACTCCCTGGCTTTTGCCAGATTATCAACCGAAAAACCGCTAAATGCTTGTTTGGTTTTCAACATAGTTATCCTCCTTACAAGAACACAGTATAGCAGAGAAGGAAAGGCGAAACTTCTCCTATCTTGCTCTCTCCTATGTTTAATTTGCTGCAGAAAGGCAATTTTATCGTGAGGTTACAAAAAAGGGCCAGAGGATCTCTTACGCTACGATGATTGCAGATGAGCCTCTTTAATAGAGGAGTACAATGAAAGTAGGGAGGAAAGAAGAAAATAGAATTTTGTAGCAGTGTTTCGGTTAAAGGTTAGAAAGAAGTATAAAAATATAATGAAGCCATTGAAGCATCAGCGACAGAACGATACCTCCGCAATAGGCCATCACCTTTTCAATAAAGTACCAGAAGTCACCATCTACTTCTGGATCATTAAAGTCCTCTGCACCACCGTGGGCGAGACTGCCGCAGACTTCCTGAACACAAATCTACACCTGGGTTTGACCGACACAACCTTCGTTATGGGCAGCTTGTTGCTCATCACACTCTGTTTCCAATTCGCAGCGAGGAGATATGTGCCGGGCATTTACTGGCTCGCAGTCGTCTTAATTAGCATTGTTGGCACGCTGATCACCGATAACCTCACCGACAACTTTGGGGTGTCTCTGGAAACAACGACCAGCATCTTCAGCGCCGCATTGGCGGCGATCTTCGTGGCATGGTACGCGCGTGAGAGGACACTCTCCGTCCACACGATTTATACGATGCGACGGGAAGTCTTCTACTGGCTCGCTATCTTGTTCACCTTTGCATTAGGCACTGCTGCGGGAGACCTCACGGCGGAGAAATTGAATCTGGGTTATATGGTGTCAGCGCTTCTGTTCAGTTCATTGATTGCAGTCATAGCCGTCGCTCACCTGCGCTTCAAGCTGAACGCAGTCCTGGCCTTCTGGATCGCCTACATTTTGACGCGTCCTCTGGGTGCCTCACTCGGTGACTACTTGACACAATCCAACACCGATGGTGGTCTGGGACTGGGTACGGTTCTGACAAGCGCGCTCTTCCTTCTTACCATTGTCATCACCGTCATCTACCTTACCATGACGAAAAAAGATGCTGTTCCCACCACAGGCAAACCTCAGCCCTATCATCTTCCAGATGATAGGAGCAGCGGAAGCATTCATACGGACGGTTGGGATGATGCCGAACCGTTACAACACGTGCTCAAAGACCGTCAAGAGTTGTCACCATTCAACCCGTATGGTACGCCATCCACATCGTTCGCCCACATGAATGACCGTGAAGAAAATTTGGTTCAAACTGATAATACCGTTGGGCTGAGGAACGACAATGCTCACGCGCCAGAGAAAACGTCTTTCCATTAATAAGAAAACTGCTTTAGGTGACAAGCCGCCCTTCTACCGCTCTGGCCCTCGCTGCTGGGCTAGCGATCGTCATAACCTGGCTCGGCATCACCATTCGTTGAATATCCACAATAGGGATATGAATGAATATGCCTGCCCGTGCGTTAAAAGCGCGAGCAAGCATCTACCTCTACAACATTCCTCAATGCTATTTTCTGGCACTCTTCGCGCCCGCGCCAGCACCGCGTGCCATTGCCGTAAAGATGCCTATCGCAGCGAAGAGCGCACAAACAAGGAGAGATGCATGGAAGCCGCTGACAAAGGTGCTTTGCAGGGCAAACAGATGAGCAGGCGCGAGATGCTGCGAACCGGGCGCAGTGAGCAATGTCCCGGCTGTGGCGGCTCCCAAAGCGGTGAAGACGCTGCCAGTGAGCGCAACGCTGGTGCTCTGGCCAATGACACGTCCTGTAGCAAGCAAGCCAGAGGCTTCGCCCTGCGCATCGCGCGGGGCCGCTCCCATCATAGTACGCGTGTTGGGCGATTGGAAGAGTCCCTGACCAAAGCCGGTCAGGGCCAGCCGCCAGATGACATCACAGGTGCTGCTCTGCGCGCTCAGCTGGCTGAGGAAGATCAGGCCGAGGCAGGCGATCGCCAACCCGATTGGTGAGAGCCAACGCGAGCCAACGCGATCGGCCAGCGAACCGCTCAAGGGCGCGGCTACGGCCAGAGAAAGTGGCAGCGGCGTCAGCATCAGGCCCGTATGAATGGTGGAGAAACCACGCAGTTGCTCAAAGTAGAACGGTAGAATGAAGCCAGGCGCGAAAAGAGCCATCATACAAAGCATAAAGCTGATATTCGCCATAGCAAAAGTCCGATTCGTGATCAGATGCAGATCCAGGATAGGATGCTCGACACGCCTCTCGACGCTCACCGCCACGACCAGCATCACCAGACTCACGCCAAACGCGCTCAACGTCCCCGGCGAGGCCCATCCCCATTCCTCGCCAAACGAGAGCCCCAGCGTCAACGCCGCAAAACCAATGGCCAGGAGGGTCGCGCCCCACGGATCAAAGCGCCCGCGCTCTCCCCACGCAGGTCGCCGCTCCTGGTACACAATGTACCCGATGGCCAGCACCAGCAGACAGATCGGCACATTGACATAGAAGATCCAGCGCCAGCTCAGATACTGGATGATGATACCACCAATCGTCGGTCCTAGAGCCACACCCAGCGAAACCACAACCGCGTTCAGGCCAAGCGCCAGGCCGCGCTCGCGATTGTAGAAAGCGCTGGTAATCATCGCGACATTCACGGAGAAGATCAGTGCGCCACCCAAACCCTGGAAGAGGCGGGCAAGGATGAGTAACCCGAGGGAAGGCGCCATGCCACAGAGCGCGGACCCCAGCACAAAGACCACAAGACCGGTCAAAAAAATAGGGCGACGCCCAACCATATCGGCCAGGCGCCCGAACGTCAGCAATACTGCTGCGATAATCACAAGGTATCCGATAATCACCCATTCGATAGCACCACTCACACCCACGTGAAAAGTACGCGCGATAAGGGGTAATCCGATATTTACAATCGATCCATCAAGTGTTGTAATAAAGCTGCTCGAAGCGGCAAGCGCCAGCACCACCCACCGATTCATCTGGCTTTGAGCCGACTCAGTAACCAGAGCAGGAGTGCGCTCAAGCCTGGGATTTGTGCCAGAGCCTAAGGCCGAAGTCCCCACACTGGCTGTCTCAAATCTGTTATACATAGTTGCTGGTTTTCGTTCATGCATTTCTGACTCCCTTTAGTATAAAGATATCGTTTTAAGAACAGAATCATCTGCGGCTCATCCAGAAAAAGGCAAAACGGAGCCTCCCTCAAGGGCTTGCAGATGATTGAAAAAAACCATTCAATTACTGCAACACAGTGCAACCTGAAATTATGCCCGCTCAGCGAGATCTATTGATAACCATCATTTATGATTGCTAGCACATTCGTGAATAAGTTTGAACAAAATCTAGAAATGGAGTAGACTCCCAGAGCGATTGTGGGGAGTGGTTAGGTATTGTCAACTTCCATTTTCTCTTGATGCACTTTTCCCCCGGTGTGGGATTTCGGAAACTTCGCCCTGGCTGCACGCTTCTGTCGTGCGACAGGGCGAATTACACCAGTATTTCCGCTCTTGCCATATAGAAAGACCTCCGCAGCCTTATCCCGCCTTGCCGTCTATTATCCGTTCTGAGTAGTCTGTATAATCGGGAAGCTGGCGCTGGTAGGCCCCGGACAGTAAAGGCGATGAAATCATGAAATCCGCGGAAGCGCGATTGCAGGCGACGGGAATATTCCAGACCACCGCAATACGTAAGAGGGCCTTCACATCGGAATCGTGCGGCTGTTGCGTTAAGGGATCCCAGAAAAAGATCAGCAGATCAATCTCCTGGTTCGAGATCTTCGCTCCAATTTGCTGATCACCTCCCAGAGGCCCGCTCTGGAGCTTGTGAATCTTTATGCCGGGGGCGATTTGTTCCAACAACTTCCCCGTAGTTCCGGTAGCGTAGAGTTCGTGCCGGATCAGTAAGGGTCTATTGAAAGCTGCCCATTCCAGGAGGTCCTGTTTTTTATTATCGTGCGCGACCAGCGCGATTCTCTGCCTGTGTTCTCCAGTCATAACTCACCTTCCTCTTTTTGCCAAGGATGGCATAGGGTCTGTTTTTACAACGTGTTGTGCTTGAAAAGACCATCATCTTTGTTGGGAATGGTTAACCATTAAGTTGTTGGAGAGATGCAGCTTCGCACTTGAAGAGAAGTCAATCAGAGGATTACCGTCCACAACCGTGTGACAGCGTAAAGAGAGGCATGGCTGACAAGAGTCGTCGTCAGCGTCGCAAAATCATCTTCTTCCTTGTCTGCTATTATAGCACAGATTTCAGACGAAGTCGCGCTCAATACAAGGCTGGACATAGGCAATGGCGCGCTGCATATGCACAGAGTCTTGATAGAGCCATGTTGTACAGCAAGCAGGATAGTGGAGAGCCTGGTGCAAGGATAACTTGCCCGCCGGGTTCGGTGGGGATAATGCAGAAACGTATGATCCGAAAGGAACGTGGGAGGAGGCTCAGTTGATTTACGCAATATATCTGGATATACTATGGTGAAAAGGGAACGCTCTCTAACGTTTCAACGAGGAAAGAGAAAAATGACAGAGAAGCTCACCATCCGTGATATCGCGCGAATGGCAGGTGTCTCCCCAGCAACGGTTTCTCGTGTGTTGAATAACAACCCACGTGTAGATCTGAGTATACGAGAACGTATTCTGCGCCTCGTGGAAGAGCATCAGTTTATTCCTGACCTCTCAGCCAGACAACTAGGAAGCCGACCTTCGCAAAAGAGTCGACCTTCGCAAAAGAGCCATCCATTTCAGGCGAGCTTTCCTCCTGATTTTCTCTGGGGGGCTGCCACGTCGGCGTACCAAATCGAAGGTGCTGCATTTGAAGACGGGCGCGGCCCTTCCATTTGGGACGCTTTTGCCAGGCAGCCTGGAACAATCTATCGAGGTGAAACCGGCGATAGAGCCGCTGATCACTATCATCGCATAAAAGATGATGTGGCGCTCATGGCAGCATTGAATCTCAGAGCGTACCGCTTCTCGCTTTCGTGGTCTCGTATTCTTCCTCAAGGTGTTGGGGAAGTGAATAAGCAAGGACTCGATTTTTATGATCGCCTGGTCGATCTGTTGCTGGAAAAGCATATCTGCCCAGTGGCAACACTTTATCATTGGGATTTGCCACTGGCATTACACCAGCGTGGAGGCTGGAAAACGCGCGAAACAGCAGAGGTCTTTGCCGATTATGCTGAGATTGTTGCGCGGAGGTTAGGAGATCGTGTTTCCTGGTGGATTACGCTGAATGAACCCTGGTGTTCTGCCTACCTCGGGTATGGAATCGGCACACATGCACCTGGAGAACATACCGTCCAGGAGGCAGTGAACGCAGGTCATCACCTGCTTCTTGCACATGCAAAGGCTGTTGCACGCCTTCGTACGTACGTCCAGTCGCCAGCTCGGATTGGAGTAACACTGAGTCTCACCCCCGTTTCCGTCGCTGACTCTGGTTCTGCGGTTCAGGAAGGGGCTGAACGAGCGGATGTTTTGTATAATCGCTGGTTTCTCGACCCACTGTTCCATGGAACCTATCCCGAAAGGCTTTTTCAGGACCTGGCGGTGCATCCTCCGGTGATCGAAGACGCCGATATGGCTCTGCTCTCCACTCCTCTCGATTTTCTGGGGGTCAACTACTATTCACGCACCCTTATTCGTACTCGTCGAGGCGTCGGTGTAGAACAGCCGGTTTCGGAAATGTATGAGCAGGTTGTGCCTGTTCCTGGAGCGACTTATACGGAGATGGCATGGGAGATCTATCCTCAAGGGTTACGCGATGTCCTCTTGCGCGTCCAGCAAGACTATGCCCCGCGTCTGATCATGGTGGCCGAGAATGGAGCGGCGTTTGCTGACCAATGGGATGGAAGAAATCATGTGCCTGATAGCCGGCGCGTGCAGTACTTGCGCGATCACATTCAAGAACTAGAGGAAGTGTGCGCGCAGGGAGTGCCGCTGTGTGGATATTTTGTCTGGTCCTTTTTGGACAATTACGAATGGACAGATGGTTATAGCAAAAGATTCGGCCTGGTGTATATCGATTATGCGACCCAGCGTCGGATTGTGAAAGAAAGTGGCCACTGGTATGCAGCGTTCATAGCGGCACAAGCGCCGTGACCAGTTTTCACCTCTCCCGTTGATCGTCATTTCATTGTTGCAGCCGCCTGAGAGGAGTACCTCGTGAGCAATCCTTCTGTTTCGTCTTCCTTACCCAATCGTTGGGTCATCGCCATCGCAGCCTTTTTCGTACAGCTGTCACTCGGCTCCGTGTATGCCTGGAGCGTCTTCCTGCCACATGTGATCGATATTTATCATGT
>WNFI01679785.1_pt1 | contig 33968 bp, 30 predicted proteins | sample 5400471 | NCBI WGS metagenome assembly WNFI01 (sample SAMN13153348, study PRJNA577476) | soil metagenome | isolation source: 100 cm saprolite on Douglas fir-dominated hillslope | place: USA:California | collected 2013-09-17 | reverse complement strand
ACGCGCTCAAAGGTTGATTTTCCGATCAACCTGACGTCCTAATTTAGGTCCATCGCGGCGAGACAATTGTCGAACCTCCATCAAAACCCGTCGCACTCATCCGCGCTTTCCTAGCCTCCTTGTTTATGAGCAATCCGATCAACGTCACGGTTTGGAGCGAATTTCGCCACGAGAAAAAAAATCCCAAAGTTGCGGCGATCTATCCGCAGGGGATACACGACACCATCGCTAGGTTTCTCGGGACTGCGTCTGACTTACGCGTCCGCACGGCCACGCTGGACGAACCTGAACACGGCCTCACGGACGCCGTCTTAGAATCGACTGATGTATTGATTTGGTGGGGACACATGGCACATAGTGAAGTGGCCGACGCCGTTGTAGTCAAAGCGCAGCGTCGCGTGCTGGAAGGCATGGGCTTGATTGTTCTACACTCAGCGCACTATTCGAAGCTCTTCAAAGCCCTGATGGGAACGACCTGTTCGTTGAAATGGCGCGAGGCCACCGATAAAGAGCGGCTTTGGAATATCGCTCCCGCGCACCCTATCACGCAAGGGATCGGCGAGCACTTCGAGATCCCAGCTGAGGAGATGTACGGAGAGCCGTTCGGAATTCCGACGCCAGACGAACTGCTTTTCATCTCCTGGTTTAGCGGCGGCGAAGTATTTCGCAGCGGAGCAACGTGGCAGCGCGGACATGGCCGCGTATTTTATTTCCGCCCCGGGCATGAAACGTACCCGACCTTCACCCTCCCCGAAGTCCAGACCGTGATCACCAACGCTGTCCGCTGGGCTCGACCAACGGTACGGATTCCGGATGTCTGCCCCAATGTACAGCCCCTCGAACCGTTGCCTCCCAAAGCACTTGAACCATCCTGAACTTGAAGTTCTGGGTTCTCTATTTCGGGATTCCGATCCCTGTCTCGCCTTGCTTCCTGTTTCGGGCGTCTAATTAAAATTTATTATTATAAGCTGCATTTTATATCAAAATGCGGCTCATAATGATATAATCGCACGATCCGAGGATTGCCGTCTAAGCACACGAACGGATTCCAAAAGACTCTCGACTCCGTCTAAAGACATGGGATGAACAGCGTCCCGAAATTAAAGATTTGGGCGCGCTGGTCGCTCTCGCCTGTATTCGTCAACCCTGGAGGCCAGGCGGCCTGCGCTCCCGCTGAACTAAGACCAAGACCGGCAAAAAACGTATTTTCCGAGAAAAGCTTGAAGCGAAAGTTCAGCGTAACGCTTATCTAGTCTAGCCGCTCGCACCCGCTTCCCTGACGCAAAATTTTTTCAATGAAGACCAAGCCGCTGAAGAAACCCATCTCCGTAAGGCTCGCAATCATCGGCACGGGAAGCATGGCCAACACTCATGCTCAAAGCTTTAGGGCTATTCCTGGCTGTGAGGTCGTCGCGGCCGTGGACGTTGACCGCGCGCGCGTTGAAGCATTTTGCAAAACTTACGAGATCCCATCTGCGTTCACGCGTACCGAGGACCTATTGGCGGGCGCATCGCTTGATGCGGTGAGCATCGTGACACCCGACGCGTTGCACGGTCCGGTCTCGATCGAATGTTTACGCGCGGGCAAACATGTTCTTTGCGAAAAGCCACTCGCGCTTCATTACCTTGAGGCCCGGGAAATGGTGCTCGCGGCGCGAAAAGCCAAAGTCATGCATATGGTCAATTTCTCGTATCGCAATTGGCCGTGCATCCATGCGGTCGCCGCTCACGTGAAGCGAGGAGACATCGGAGAGGTGCGTCATGTCGAGGCCAGCTATCTTCAATCGTGGCTCTCGAGTAAAGTGTGGGGAGACTGGCGTACCTCGCCGACCTGGCTTTGGCGGTTGTCGTCCGAGCACGGCAGCAAGGGTGTGCTGGGGGACGTCGGCGTACACATTTTGGATTTCGCTACCTACCCGGTCGGACCGATCCACCGGGTGTTCGCAAAACTCAAGACGTTCAATAAAGCGCCGCGAAATCGCGTCGGAGCGTACCGCCTCGATGCGAATGACTCCGCCATTCTCACGGCCGAATTTGAAAACGGCGCTATCGGCACCATCCACACGACGCGTTGGTCCAGCGGCCATGCCAATCGGCTTCATCTCAAAATCTCCGGTACGCATGGCGCGGTTGAAATCGATTCGGAGCGCTCCACCACGCACTATCGCATTTGCATCGGAAAAACCAGATCAACCTGACTTCGCGCGCGGAGCCGAAGTTCAGAAAATTCTGGATGCTTGCTTCGCCTCCGACGTCAGCGGCCAGTTCGTAAATATATAACGGAACGGCGTGCTTCGCCGAAAGATGGTTAGGTACCAAAAGAGCTTCGCGGCATTGTACGACCCGTCAGCGCGTCGAAGCCTTCGGTTGAGCCGATTTTTTGCGAGGATCGGCGCCGGTCGCTACAAGCAACTAGCAAGCTGCAACTCCGAGAACGTCTTGCCGATTCATGCGTTACTCTCGCTTTAGAACTAAAAAACACCGCCCTTTGGAGACAGCGTTTAATTGTTCTTCAGTCTGTGACCTCGAAATCTAGTGGAAACTTACAAACGTTGAATCCGCGAGCGCCACCGTTTCAGTGCCGGAATCCCTTTTGATTTCCGAAACTACGTGCATCAGCGATGCAACTAACAATAAAACCGTGGCCCATATCGCCGCTCGGGCCGAGGAAACCACGCGAACGTTACGTTGGGTATTCAGTTTGAGATTGCGATTAGCGACGTCCCCATAGACACGAGAAACGTATTCTTTCCACCGAGTTTCCTTGTCCACGGGTTCGCATCCCACCGCTTCGGAGCTATTCGCCTCCATAATGGAAATGCGACTAAGGAGAGAATCTGGATCCGGAAAATAGACGTACTGAGAGCCTAGTTCCAAGCAATAGATCACCAGAGAGATCGCGTAGCCTAGAGTGATCGCGGCAACTGCGGCCAAGCCCCAAAAAAAGAAGTCAAGGAATCCGATGCCCAGACCGCGGTAGTGCATCACCAGATAAGTCATGACTGCGGCCAGTCCAACCAATAACGCAGAAACCAAGATGATCTGCATTTTCAGCTTCTTCATCTTGTGGTTCTGGAAGGAGTAGGCTCCTTTCAGGAAATTGTATTTCAGTTCAATCGAAGTCGCAGACATCGGTTCGTGGTTTAACGCAGGCGAAGTAATCTCCGGAGTTGTCATATTACCAAAAGAAGTAGCGTTCAGTATTCACCAGAAACTCGGCCGTCGGCGGACGAATAACGACACGCCAAACCTTGGCGTACTGAGACCAGGGTCCCGGGATTTCGGTATCGCAGATGATGTCGGACGTAAACTGAGTCCCGTGCGAACGGTGATGAAGGCGTTCTTCAAACATGGAATGGCCTTCTTCCGACGAGAAGAAAAGGCAGCGACGCTCGAACAAGTCCGAAGGTGCCGGACGTTGCTCAACGCCACGAAAAATGTAGTTGAGCGAAAGAACGAACTCATTGCGGGCCAGCTCAATGACCGCGCGCTCGCAGGCGCTGTGAAAGCTTTCCCCCGCGCCATGCCCGTAAGAGTAAAAACCATAGTCAGATTTTTTGAACGCAATCACGGCCACGCCGAAACCGATCGGGCTTGGGATAACAAGCGCTTGAACGCCCGGCCATTCGGTTTCGCGCAAATCGCCCTCCACCGCACCCTCCCACCACGCGATTACGCTTACGCGTTCCACTGCTTCGAGCAGCGCGTGTTTGCGCGCTTGGGTCGTGAAAAACTCCGGGAAAGCGGCCATGCCGTTCGAGGACTCGTCAACGTCGAAACCGTAGAGTTCGCGATCAGCGGCATGCACCTTGGCATGGAAAGCCCAACGCTCCATCGACTCGGATATGGCCATGAACCGGGCGATCATAGGCGAAGTGGACGCCCCCGTACCGTCGGCATCGCTGTAGAGCGCGTACTTGGGTTTCTTTTGAATCAAACCCGGAGCCAACCGCGCGTTCGCTTGAAACACGCGACGCCCATAAATCGGAAACTCGCTGACATCAACGCGGGCGATAGGCCCACCATTGTTGGCGAGGACATTGCGGTAGCGAACTGAAGCGAGACTGAACATAGAGCCCTCCTTTAGATCGTTTGAACCTCAATTCAGTGACTGATCTCCATGTGCACAGGGAGAAATGCATGGGCTCGTACTAGGATCTAGACTATTTAGCGTCACGATTCTACCGTCTGTTTCTAAAGTCGCCAAAGGATCAAACTTTTCGGCCGCACGCAGAAACCCGCCACAAAGAAGAAGACTTGAAACAAGTCCGAAAATTAAGCGCTGGATATTTTTCATGGTGCGATGTTGAGCCAACCCGGTGCCTGATCCTACCTATGAAAACACGTATTTTTACGTAAACCGTTACGCTTTTTCAGTCGTCGTCATTCAAAAAAAAGCCCAAAATAGACTCCCTTGTATCTTGTCTGCATTCGCTTTTTCCCGGTTTCGATTTTAACGCGGTTGGCTCTTTTTTTCCTCCTAGGCTTACCGTGTGTAAGCTATGGAGAGATTGGGAAACCGCTTGTTAAGTCTTTTTCATCTCGGGAAGTCGGAAACGAAACCAAAGCTTGGAAAACTATTCAACGAGATGACGGCCTACTTTATTTTGGGTCTAATGACGTTCTTCAATACGATGGAGAACGCTGGGCCTCATACGTGGTACCAAATGGCTATGTGGTACGTGCCATGGCTTTCGATCAACAGCACAAGCTCTGGGTCGGGGCAACGAACGAAATTGGATTCTTCGATCTTAAAGATGGAGCAATTTCAACGTATCATTCTCTTATATCGGAATTACCTCAAGATATCGGTGCATTGGGAGATGTTTGGTATGTCTTCACCCAAGATAATGTGGTTACTTTTATAACCCATGACCGAATTATTCGCTGGGTTGATGGGCATATAAAGATCTGGGAAATGCCAGGGGAATCCAAGCTACCGGCCTTTTTGCTCGATGGAAAAATATATGTTCATCATCACAAAACCGGACTCTGGGTGATCGAGCCGGACGGTCCAAAACTTTATCTCCCTCCAGAGATCGCTGGGCCGGTATCAATAATATGGGCGAAAAATGCTCAGAATGGACGAGTGTTCCTAACGAACAACGGCTTTTTTAAGCTAAAAGAAAACAAGCTCGTTTCACTTTCGGAGCTGACCGCAGAGTTTATTAAAACAAACATCCTGAGCTCCGTCTGCGAACTTCCTAACGGCGACGTTTGCATCGGTACTCTCAAGGGCGGCTTGGCTATCGTAAGCCTAAATGGCGAGTTAAAGACAATATTAGACTCAAACAGCGGTTTGCCTACCCGTTCGATCTTTTCTTTGTTTTGTGATCGCGACGGAGCGATCTGGATAACTTCGTCGAATTCGATCTTCCGGATTAAACTGGATGATATCGTTTCGCTCTTCGACGCGACGCAAGGACTTTCAGGAAAACCAATGCGAACGATAACCGAGCACGCAAACCAACTCGTCATTGCGACGGATGAAGGTGTGTTCGAGATACCTCTGGCGCATGGGGCTAAGGAACATTTTTCGCTGTTCAAGGGACTAGCGGGAAACTACCAAGAAATCCGAGATATCGAAAATGGACTTTGGGCTGCGGGTTACCAAGGAATTGAATTGTTCAATGAGCCAAACGTTAGAAGGATTTATATAACCACGGGTCAGGTTTTCACCTTCCAACGCTCTTCCGTCTCTCCAGAAACATACTATCTTGCCGATCTCTTCTCCGTGGTGCGCCTTGTATTCCCTGCGACGACTCCCGTCGCTCCGGCGACAATATCGACACTGCCAGATCAACCAACGGCTCTAGCAGAAGATATTCGTGGCGACTTATGGGCCAGCACTTACGCACGCGGAGTTTTCAGGATAAAAAATCCCCGTACCGCACCAACGGTCGCATGCGAACTAGCGTCATCAGGCCCCTCCTCGGTCGCTCGAGTAAATAAGTTCATTCTCTCATTTACGGGGAATGGACCGGTCTTTACCGCTGGTGGTTCGGCTAAGTTTAGTCCAATCCCTGTACTACCCCAATCTCTACCGGCGGCTATTTCGAATGTTGGCGTAAAAGGTGAAGTATGGCTGGCATTCGAAAGTCCATTTAAGGACGGAGTCAGAGGGTTTTACATCGGTAAATTGGAGATAGATGACCAAGGAACCACTAAATGGGAATCTTATGCTATTGAAGGCAGCATAGCTACAAATGGAATAAGGACGCTTTTCTTGGATAGCAGAAACATCCTTTGGATCGGAGGAAATGAAGCGCTTTTGCGTGTCGACGTTTCTAAACTTAAGGCGGCGCACCGGCCGGTTGCCCCTCGAATCACGAGTTCATGCGTTTATGGTGAGAAACTAGACTACCAAGGAAACCTAATCCGACTTGAATTCTCAGCCCTGGAATACGGTGACCGCGAAGGAATAAGATTTCAGTCCATGCTTGATGGAAATGACCGGGACTGGTCGGCGCCAACTAATGCAAACTCAGTTACTCTTAACAGCCTAAGAGAAGGCGAATATGAGTTTCGCGTACGAACCATTACCGATACGGGCCTGGTAAGTACGCCAGCCACTTGGAAATTCACTGTTTTGCCCCCGTGGTATCGGACCAGTGCAGCTCTCGTCGTCTTCGGTCTTTTAACGCTCAGCGGCGCGTTGGGTGCCGTTCAACTCAGATCGCGTTATCTAAAGAAACAAAACCTGCGTCTTGAAGAATTGGTGCAGAAAAAAACCGCGCAACTCGAGAAGGCGAACGCCGCCAAAACGGAATTCGTCGCCAACATGAGCCACGAAATTCGAAATCCGATTTCCGGCATTCTTGGTTTGGCTCTTGCTCTTGAAGAGACCCCGCTCTCCGACGAGCAACGGAAAATAAATGAATCGGTACGCAACTGTGCTGCTCTGCTCGCCACGCTCGTAGACGACGTGCTCGATTTTGCAAAGATCGAAGCAGGAGAAATTGAGCTTAAGCCCGCCGTCTTCGGTCTTCGCACCATAGTGGACCAATGCGTCACCATGCTGAGGGAGGAGGCCCGAAAAGTGGGGAGTAAGATCACGGTCGAGTTGGATAGTGCCTTGCCCGATCAATTCGTGGGTGACTCTGCTCGCATTCAACAAATTTTAATTAACTACCTTGGAAATGCCCTCAAGTTCGGCGCAGGACAGCAGATCGTGGTCGGCGGCGCTATGGATCCAAATGGACAGATTCGTCTCTATGTTCGCGATCATGGTCCCGGAATCGCGGAGGACGACGCCACCAATCTCTTCACAAAGTTCACCCGGTTAAAATCGGCTCGCGATGGTAATATCCGTGGCACCGGGCTCGGACTCGCGCTTTGCCGCGCACTTGCGAAAAAGATGGGAGGATCGGTGGGCGTTGAATCAAAGCTGGGGAGTGGATCTCAGTTTTGGTTAAGTTTACCGCTGGCTCCTGCCACCACAGCCATACCGGTCGAGAGCTTCACTCATGCGACGAAAGCTCTCCTCGCCCTTATTGTAGAAGATCTCGAATACAACGCTCTGGCGATGCGTGCCGTACTGCGCAAGGTGGGCTTACAATCAGAAGTTGCCGTGGACGGAAATATGGCTGTCGAAATGCTCACAAGCGGGCGATTCGACGTGGCATTTATGGATTGGGATTTACCGGGTAAAAATGGCGCGGAGATCACCAAAACATATCGGGCGATCGAATCGCGAAAGCGCCACACCGTTATCATTGCGACCACGGCACACTCAACACCCGCCATCCGTGACGCGTGTTTGCGGGCCGGTATGGATGCGTTTATCAGCAAGCCCCTTACGCCCGAAAAAATTGCCAGAGCCCTGCGGGAATTAGAAGGCGGTATGGTCTCCACTCCGTCCGTGGAAACTCCGGTAGAATCTACGGAGAGAAAGCACGGTCTTGACCTTCAACTTTTGCATTTTTTGGCCGACGATTCCAAAGACGGTCTCTCGATCCAAATCGATCGGTTCCTCACTTCGTTCGAGGAAATCCGCACCCAGGCGCGGCAGGAAATTGAGGTAAGTCGCGACCCTGCCACACTATACCGTGCCGGACATCGTCTCCTTTCTCATGCGAAAATGATCAGCGCAGGCCAATTGGAATATTTTGCGCTCCGCTTTCAAGAAGAGGCCACGGCCGGTCACTTCGATAAACTTCCTGCGACGCTGGATAAGTTCGACGAGCAGTTTGCGGAAGTCAGGAAAGCGTTGGAGTCGATCCGCGTTTCGCCGGCGCCCGTGTGAATCCATGCTCGATCGCGAAGGCGATCAGCTTCGGAGTACCTTTCATATTCAGCTTTCGCATGATGTTGCTGCGGTGCGTCTGCGCGGTTCGAGAAGAGATACTAAGTTTTTCACCGATCTCTTCGTCAGTAAGTCCCTGTCCGATTAACGATAAAATTGCGCACTCCCATTCAGTCAAAACCTTCGCGAAGGAATTGGGATCCGTTCTGCGCAGGAGTTTAGCTTCCTGAAATACCGGGGAAAAATAAGACCGTCCTTCCTTCAACGCCGTAAGAGCGTCCCGCAACGCTGCGATCGTGTTCGTATTCTTGTCGATAAAACCGTTCACCCCAATTTTTTCGACACGGAAAAGCGTGTAGTCGTCGCAGTGAGACGAGAGCACGAGGATTTTAAGGGTAGGTATTCCGCTCAGCACTTTTTCTGCGACATCGAATCCTTCCATGTCTGGCAGAGATAAATCAAGGATCACCGCGTCTGGTTTGAGACGTAGAATCATCTCGATCGCGGTCGCTCCCAAATCTGTTTCGCCTACGACGATGTGCCCAAAATCACGCGTGCAAGCCTTGCGCACAGCCTCCCGAAACATCAGGTGGTCATCCACGATTACAATCTTCACACGCGTCTTAAACCAGTGAATACCGCCATACTCAAGCTAGCTTCGACGAATGGCTTACAAGATGCGCCGTGCCGACCGTAACTCAGATAGCTTTTCTGAATGTCGACACAGCTGCTGCAATAGGTATTTCATCTATGCAGTCAATCCGAACCCAAGCGAAGTAGGGTGATTTCCTGTCGCATCACAGCGGGACGAGCCAGTATCTCGGCACGTCATATCGAATGCCGAAAATCCGATCCTGCGACGTACTGATCGCGAGATAACCTGACATGACGCGGTCTTATCGGATGCGAGATGGATTGCGTACGTCACGTTGAAGTGAAAATGGCCTTCCCACTTGCGGCATCGATTATTCTGCGATAAAAGACCGTCTGTTCTACTGCTCGGAATGCTCATCGCTCAGACGGTGAAGTCCGATTGGATCGCTTAAACCCGATAGACTATTTCCTTTATGCTTAATCTCACGATAAATGGTCAGATTCAATCAGTGGATGTAGCGCCCGATACTCCTCTCCTCTGGGTTCTCCGAGATGCGTTAGGGATGACCGGCACAAAATTCGGATGCGGCGCAGGCCTCTGCGGCGCTTGCACGGTTCACATCGATGGCAAGGCCACCCGCTCCTGCATCACTCCAGTCTCCTCTCTGGCTGGGAAAAAGATAACGACGATCGAAGGACTTTCCGTCAATCGCAGCCACCCCGTTCAAAAGGCTTGGCTTGAGGTTGATGTGCCTCAGTGCGGTTACTGCCACTCTGGTCAAATTATGTCTGCGGCTGCGTTGCTCTCACAAAAGGGCAGCAAGGTAACCGATGCCGATATCGACGAGGCCATGCAGGGCAATATTTGTCGCTGCGGCACTTATCCACGTATCCGCGCCGCCATCCATCGCGCAGTTGAAATGAAAGGAGCCTCTGTATGAACACTTCAGCTCTCTCTCCTTCCGATACTTCACGCCGTGATTTTATAAAAAGCGCGGTCACGCTCACCGGAGGCCTGGTCATCGGGCTTTACTTACCCGGTCGCAGCCGCGCTGCCGAGATGACGGCAGCGTCATCGTCGACCCCGTTCGCGCCGAACGCTTTTATTCGGATTGCTCCAGATGACACCGTCACCATTTACGTTGGCAAAGCCGAGATGGGTCAGGGCGTGTATACGTCGATGCCAATGCTGATCGCCGAAGAGCTTGAAGCCGATTGGTCCAAAATCAAAGTCCTGGCAGCACCGGTCGATCAAGCCTACGCTCATCCGATCTTCGGTATTCAAATGACCGGCGGAAGCACGAGCGTTGCCAGCGAATGGGAGCGTCTCCGCAAGGCAGGCGCAACCGCCCGTGTGATGTTGATTCAGGCAGCAGCCAACACATGGAAAGTTTCCCCAGATGTTTGCCGGGCAGAAACCGGTTTCGTCATCGGGCCTTCCGGCCAAAAGCTCTCGTATGGAAAACTTGCGGACGCTGCTGTCCAGGTCGCTCCGCCAAAAGAAGTGGTACTGAAGGATCCATCGAATTTTAAAATCATCGGAAAGCCGATCAAGCGGCTCGATTCCCCCGGTAAAGTCGACGGCACTGCCCAATTCGGGCTTGATGTGCGGCTCCCCGGCATGCTCACCGCGGTCGTTGCGCGCCCTCCTGTTTTCGGCGGTAAAGTAGTGAAAGTTGATGACACCGCGGCCCGTGCTATCCCCGGCGTGAAAGATGTGGTTCAAATACCTTCGGGTGTTGCCGTGCTGGCAACCGGTTTCTGGCCAGCCAAGAAAGGTCGGGACGCGCTCAAGATCACCTGGGATAATGGTCCCGGCGCGGCGCTGTCCTCTGAAAAGATGCGGACGGACTACGCCGAGCTAGCCAAAAAGCCGGGTGCCATAGCCCGTAAGGACGGCAATATCGAAACAACGCTCACGAGCGAAAACGGTAGCAAGCTTCTCGAAGCGGAATACGGGGTTCCGTATCTTGCTCACGCACCGATGGAGCCGCTCAACTGCGTGGTAGATTTTAAGGGTGATCGCGCTGAAATCTGGACGGGCTCGCAATTCCAGACCGTCGATCGTGGAACGGCCGCGGCGATCCTTGGATTGAAACCCGAACAGGTTCAGCTTCACACGATGCTGCTTGGCGGCGGATTTGGACGCCGTGCAAATCCCGCTTCGGATTTTATCGCTGAAGCCGCATTCGTTGCCAAAGCAACAACCAGCCTCAAAGCCCCGATCCGGGTAGTTTGGACGCGCGAAGACGATTTACACGGCGGCTACTACCGACCGTTCTGGCATGATCGCATTGCGGCCAGTCTCGATGCTCAGGGCAACCTCGTCGCCTGGAAACACACGATTGTCGGACAGTCCATTCTCGCGGGGACTCCTTTCGAAGCAGCGATGGTCAAGAACGGCATCGACGGCACGTCTGTAGAAGGTGCAGCCGACCTGTCTTATTCTATTCCAAATATTCAGGTCGATCTGCACAGTCCGCGGCTTCCTGTACCCGTGCTTTGGTGGCGCTCGGTCGGTCACTCGCACACGGGTTTCGTTACAGAAAGCTTTTTGGATGAGGCCGCTCACGCTTCCGGCAAAGACCCGTATCAATTTCGGCGCGCGCTATTAAAGGATAAACCCAGACTTCTCGGGGTCCTCGATTTGGTCGCGACCAAAAGTGATTGGAATACGCCGGCTCTTGCGGGGCGCTCGCGCGGCATCGCGGTTCATGAATCGTTCGACAGCTATGTTGCCGAAGTGGCCGAAGTCTCAGTGGAGAAAGACGGCACGCTACGCGTGCATAAAGTTATCTGCGCAGTCGATTGCGGCCGTGTGATTAATCCCGATACCGTAAAAGCCCAAGTTGAGAGCGGAGTCATCTTCGGGTTGAGCGCGGCGCTCTATGGCGAAATTTCGCTGAAGGACGGCAAAGTCGAGCAGTCCAATTTCAACGATTACTCGGTGGTACGCATCAACGAGGCTCCTCAAATCGAAGTACACATCGTGCCAAGCACCGAAGCCCCGACCGGCATCGGCGAGCCCGCTACGCCGCCGATCGCACCTGCAGTCGGAAACGCCATCTTTGCCGCTACCGGAAAACGAGTACGTTTCCTCCCATTCAGCCAAGCCGACTTGTCTCATGCGTAAATCTATGAGCGCTTATTTGACTTTAAAAGCGCTTCATATATTTATTTATACGACTTAACAAACTCCCCATTAAGCAACTGATCCAACTCGCACTTTTCTCCAATGAGTTTCCAACGCCTCCTCCTCGCTACGCTTTTCGCTTCTCCACTCGCTGCGTTTGCCGATGGAAATCCCAACATGGGTAAACGCGCCTTTCAAAACCAGTGTACAGCGTGTCACACCATGACCCCTGAAAGCGGCCCAAACGGACCTTCATTGACCGGCGTGGTCGGTCGTAAAGCTGGCGCTGTTTCGGATTTTAAGTATTCCGACGCCTTAAAGAGGTCTGGCCTAACTTGGGACGAGAAGACTCTCGACGAATATCTGACGAATCCAACGGGAAAAGTCCCCGGCACCTCAATGACTTTAGGCGTAGGCAAGGCCCAAGACCGCGCCAACGTTGTCGCCTACCTCAAAACGCTGTCCGGCAAGTAGGCTTTTTTGGTGCGGAAACTAAGCAGGGGCCGTCATCCCAGTAAGCCCAACAAGGAAAGCGAATAGGAGTCGTCGACGCCTCTCATTTGTCGCTGTCCTCGCGGTTGCCTAGTTTCCGGTCAACGGCTTTTCTTAGTTTCTGAATTAGGCGGTGAACTGCCGGGTTTTGCCCGATCGGCGACGAATTGAGCAAAGGTTTCGATGAACTTGGCGTGCTCGCGGATGAAACGGGGGTCGTGGGGATCGAGGCCCACGGTCAGTTTTGCTATATGCGGCAAAAGGAGTGGCGCTATGGTTAGGCCGAGCCAGCTAACCAGAAAGTAGCGCGTATCGACAAATTCCGGCCAGCCTCCCGGACCGGATGCACGACGCATTTTTTCCACCCCGCCTTTCCAAAACTCTTTGCGTTCTTTCTCCCCGACGACGGGTCGGTTCTCCCATTGAAGCCCCTCCCATAAGAGCAGGCGCACCCATTCTGGTTTCGTGAAATAAAAAGAATGCCAGAAGCGCACGGAATCGACCGGATGATCGGGAGCCTCGTCTAGAATGCGCCCTTGTTTCCAGGCCGATTCCAGCACCGCTTCGAAAAGCCCGTCTTTGTTACCGAAATAATAGAAGAGCATCCGCTTATTTACCTTGGCAAGCCGTGCAATGCGATCGACCCGCGCACCCGCATAGCCGCCGCGAGAAAATTCTTGGAGAGCATATTTAAGGATGCGCTCACGCGGAGGGGTGGTCGATTTTTTAGCCATTAAAAATAAATGAACTGGAGCGGAAAACAAACATCGCCCGCATAACTTTTGCAGAAATTGGATCCCGTTAAGTACGCCCAACCACCGCCGTTTTGGGACGACGCTTACGCTCGGTATATCATCGCCGTCTACTACGGCAGGATGAAGCTCCGCGGCAGACTGCCCGCTTCGCTCGCCGTGCTCATGGTCGGCACAGCGCTAGCTTGGTTATTTTACCGCAACGGGACGTCCCTGTTGGTGCCTGTCGGCAAGCTCGCGTCCGATCAAGTGGGCTTGCGCTTGCCGATTCCTGCGATCGGCGATCTGTGGCATTCGTTACCCTACCTGCTTCCCTATTTGCCTGTAACCATTCCGATGGGTCTGTTGAATCTCATCAGTTCACTGCGGAGCATCGAATTTGCAGCTGCGGCTGGAAATAATTTTCCCGGAAAGCCTTCGCTCATCATGAATGGCCTGGGAACGCTCGGTGCAGCGATTTGTGTTTTCCCTACACCACCACGCTCTACTATGGGCATCCCGCCTGGAAGGCATTGGGTTCACGAGCAGGTTACTCCACGCTCAATGCATTTTTTTCATCGCGATACTTCTGACAGGCACATTGAGTTACATCATTTATATCGTGCCGATTGAAGCGGGCATGTCGGTATTCGTGTGGATCGGTGTGACCATTTTTATCCAAGCATTCTCTGCCGCACCAACCAAACACTACCCCGCCGTCGCGATCGGAATGCTTCCGGTGGCAGGAGGTTTTAGCGCACTTGTCATCAGGCATGCACTTGCCGGCGCCGGTATCACATTCTCGCCTGAGCTTTTGGATAAAAATTACTCACAGTCGAAACTTCTCAATCACCGGTGTTTTTGCCACCGACTCCGGATATATTTTCATGTCTGTCGTATGGGCGGCTGCAACCGTGGCCATCGTCGAACGCCCATTTCGCCGGGCTGCACTATGGATGGTTCTCGCGGCCGGATTCTCGGCACTGGGTTTTATCCACAGCTACAAGATAACCACCTTCGACGTCATCACTGTGATCCGGCCTGCCTGGAACTGGACTTGGGCCTACTTGATCATGGCCGCCACATTTTGCTCGGCACCCTATCTGTTCAAGCCAGATGACTCCGAGGTACAGATTTGACCACCCAAAGTAAGCAGGCGGCTATCTCGATAGAACAGGCTCGAAAAAACTATTTTAGTAGACGAATAAAGAATTTATATATTATATAAATATACAATTTCGCTACTAGACAGCCGAAAATTTTCGCAGGTATTTCAGCGCAACTTCGAAGTCGTTCGGCATCGGCGTGTGGATCACAAGAGCCTCCTTGGTCTCGGGATGCTTGATCGTAAGTTCGCCGGCATGGAGCGCCAGTCGACCGATGAGCGGTTTTTCGTCGGAACGCCCTTTGTAGCCTCGCTTGAGCTGGGAAAGAAGCAGCGTCGACTCATCGCCATAGAACGGATCGTTTAAGATGGGATGTCCGGACACTTGGAGATGAACCCGTATTTGATGTGTTCGCCCCGTTAACGGACGGCATTCCAAAAAAGACCAGCGGCCAAAACGCTCCAATACCGAGAATTCCGTGACACACGGTTTTCCGGTTTTCTTCTGAACGCGCATCCGCCCGAGATGCCGAGGGTCGTCGCCCAAAGGCAAATCAACGGTGAAGGTGTCTTGCGCAGGCGACGCCACTGCCAGGGCCAGGTACTTTTTTCCCACCGTTTTTCCTTGAAATTGACCGCTTACAAAGTCGAGCGCACCTTTGGTTTTCGTGCACAAAACGATACCGCTGGTGTCAGCATCCAGACGGTGAACATTCGCGACATTTTGCCCGAGCCGGGCGTGTACCATCGTCATGAGATTTTCCCGAGTCTTGTCCCACCGATCGGGCGCGATCAGCAGCCCGCTCGGCTTATCGAAAGCGATCAGGGTGTCATCCTCATAGACAATGGGCGGGAGCGGCATAGTACAATTACGGTTTGCTAGAGAGCTCCTTACCATGCAATATCTTACATTTACGAATCAGACCGGTAACGTTTCCGTGACGCGGCCGATTTGCCATTTACGCGCGAGATAATCCGACCAAATCTGCTATTAAAACCGATGCCCGCGCTGAGCTTCCTTCCCGCCATCTCTCTCCTAACTCTGGCTTCCAACCTGCCCGCCGCTTTGCCGCTGCGCACGCTGTTTCGGACCGCCGAGTACAAGCTTCGCCCGCCTCGTCCTCTTCGCTTCCAACCTCAGGTCAGTGCGGCACAAGATCGCGTTCTCGGGCAAGGTATAGCAGGTCCCCATCAGCGGGCCGATATCGCGTGGGAAGAACGCAAGGGTTCGGTTCCCACCATCGTAGTCGGGGGTTTCGTTCCGGACGCAACGGAAGCGGTATATTTGATGCGCGGTTACCTTTTGCGGCAGGGAAGCCTCTTTTACTTTAACTATCCGCGCCACGGCTTTTCAGCCGAACTGATTTTTGCCCAACTCGACGATTTGGTCGAAGAACTGACCGGCACCTATGGTCAACCGCCCGTGATCCTTTCGGTCAGTTTCGGCAGTGGAGTTGTGTTGGAATGGCTGAAACGTCGTAGTCATAAAGGACGCTCACCGGAATTGGCCGGACTGATGATGGTGAGCCCGGTTCTGTGCGTCGAAGATCTCCTCACCCCCGGTGAACCCAAGCCCACGACGCTGTTGGGCCGCGCGGTCAAACCCTATCTCGACGCAAAGGGTGCAGTCTCCTCTGCGATTGTGGAAAAATCGCGCACGATCTTTGCGAAAATGTTCGAGGCCGGGGCTCAAAACAAAGACGCCCTTCGGCTGATCATGACCAGGGGCGAACTCTCTCGACTGAAAGATGCCGTCATCAGCACGATCAATGGTATCGATGCAACGGGCGCCACAGAACGCGTGCAAGCCCTTAGTGACTTCTCACCTCTTTCTTCGGAGCATGGCGTTTTGTGCGACGCGCCGACGTTAATTATGTTCGCCGAAAAAGAAGGCGCCGTCATCACCGAAGGCTCACCGAGTATGGCGACGCTACAGTCATCGCCACGCACCTATTTTCCTCAAGCGCATTGCAAAGTTGTTAGCAATAGTCAGGGAAGTCCCGTACAGCACGCTTCATTAATTTTTCACTGCTTTAACTTCCTGATCCCCATCGCTGGTTTCTATAGAAACGTAAAAATTCAAAGAGCGCGTCGCGCAGCCTGAATTCGCTTGCGGCACCCCCCTCCATGCTCTGCCTTGGACAGGAATGTTCGCCCCGTCGCAAAGCTTGGTAAGGGTTGGTGCAGGCCTGCTTGGCCTTCGCACCACCCTTAAGCTTAAGTACGATGGCAATGGACGCGCGGCCCAAGAAAAGGTTCTGAAGAACCTGTTGGGTAAATTCGCGAAGACCGCCTTCGGTTCGGAAAACGGAATCGAGGCAGGAATGGGTTATAACGAGTTTAGTCAACGGGTAAGCCCACGAGCTTACGAGGACTTCCACGACTACGTGGAAAGAATGAAGCGGGGCGAAGCCGACGTCCTATGGCCGGGCACCTGTGCTTACTACGCCGTGTCGTCTGGAACTACTGCGGGCCGCACTAAGTACCTGCCGATCACGAATGAAATGGTCGATCATTTCAGCAAAGCGGGATTGGCCTCACTCCTCTTCTACACCACGCGTGTGGGGAAGAGCAGCATCTTTGCAGGTCGTCACCTGTTCCTCGGAGGGTCGGCTACGCTTAGTCCGATTCCGGAATCACTTCCCTTCCAAGCCTACGGCGGCGATCTCAGCGGCATCACGGCTCTCAACCTTCCCTCGTGGGTTGAGCGTTATCTGTACGAGCCAGGTTTGGACATCGCTCAAATGAGCGATTGGCCAAAGAAGATTAAAGCGATCGTAGAGCGTTGCTGGTCTCGCGATATCCGGGTTGTCGCAGGTATCCCCAGCTGGGTGCTGATCTTGGCTGAGGCGTTCGCTGCTCGCGCTAAAAAAGAACACCGACCCCATCCCAATCTCCAGGCACTTTGGCCTAATCTCGAGTGCCTCATTCATGGCGGAGTTCCGATCAGTCCTTTCAAGGACCAGCTCAAACAGGCGCTCAGTCCGACCGTAAATTTTCACGAAGTTTATCCGGCATCCGAAGGTTTTATTGCGGCTCAAGATAGTGACGCGGCCGCCGGCCTCCGATTGATGACGGATGCTGGGATCTTCTATGAATTTCTTGCACTCAAGGACTACGACGACGAGACGCTCTACGATCTCGGACCCAAAATCGTACCACTTGAAGGCGTGCGGATTGGAATTGATTACGTGCTGTTGATGACCACGCCAGCGGGTCTTTGTCGTTACGTAATCGGGGATGTGGTCCGATTCATTTCCACGACTCCCCCGCGATTGATCTACGTCGGTCGGACGAAACTTCAGCTGAGTGCCTTCGGTGAACACGTTATCGAAAAAGAGCTCACCGATAGCCTGCTCGCGGTATGCCAGCGGCATAATTGGAACATCGTGAACTTTCACGTCGCGCCGATGTTCGCTGAACCTGAAAAAGGACAACGCCGGGGACGCCATGAATGGTGGATCGAATTAAAGGCGCCTATGGTGGAGACACCGATCGGCAAAGAGATGGCGGCGCAATTGGACGGCGAACTCATCAAGCGGAACGACGACTACGAAGCTAAACGCAAGGGCCTCGGATTAGAGCCACCTGTTGTGCGCTTAGTGATGCCCGGTGTATTCGAACAGTGGATGAGGCATGCGGGAAAATGGGGCGGTCAAAACAAGATGCCCCGTTGCCGTTCGGACCGCGTCATTGCGGACCAGCTGGCACAACTAACGCGTTTCCACCAAGACTCTTAAGGACCGGCCAAGAGCCGACGAAAAGTCGTCGAAGGATTCGGGAGTGGTTTTCGGCATTGGTCATTTTTGACCAATTTGAGACCTCCAGAAAGGCTGGCACGGCCGATGCTATTTCTCAATCACTCTCGCCCTGCTTGCAGGGTTTTGGGGTAACATGGATGTTCAGCCTAGCTGAACAAGAAAATAGTGGGCCCGGCGTTAGGGGTTATCGCCGGGCCCTTATTTTTTTCCCTGCCGAGAAGTCGTGCGCTTCATAGCAGAAAGCAGGAACTGCGGAGTACTGGCCGGTTTCTAATACTAAGGAATTTGACCGCTCCACTTGCAGGTTGGAGCGGGTCGTCTACGCTAGTCGGGTCTATGAAAAAAATTCTTCTAAGCTTGGCTGCCCTCTTTTCACTCACAATGCACGCCGAGATAAAAACCAAGACCGTCGACTACAAGCATGGTGACGTTAGCCTGCAGGGTTATCTTGCATACGATGACTCAGTCAAAGGGGCTCGCCCTGCGGTGCTGTTGATCCCCGAGTGGTGGGGTCTTACGGATAATCTGAAGAACAAGGCCCGCGAAGTTGCGACAATGGGTTATACGGCCTTCGCCGTCGACATGTACGGCAACGGTAAAATCACAACGGATGCCAAAGAAGCCGCTCAACTCGCCGGTCAATTTTACGGCAAGCCGCTTATGGCCGAACGCGCCAAGGCAGGCTTGGATGCACTCCTCGCTTCAGGCTTGGCCGATTCAAAGAAAATTGCCGTTATCGGGTTCTGTTTCGGCGGCGCAACCGCTCAAGTTCTCGCCTACAGTGGAGCTCCGGTGGTCGGAGTCGTAAGCTTCCACGGCACGCCCATACCCGCCCCGGCGGGAACACATATCACGGCCAAATTTCTTTTGCAGCAAGGTGCTATCGACCCCTTTATCAAACCCGAAGAAGTGAGCGCATTCGAAGACGCCGCAAACAAGGCCGGACTCGATTGGCAGTTCATTTTCTACAGTGGGACCGTGCATTCGTTCACCAACCCAGAAGCAGATTCGTATCACCTACCTGGCGCGAGTTACAACGCTTCCTCCCACCATCGCTCATGGGCTCTCATGGGGACTTTCTTTAAAGAAGTTCTTAAGTAAGCGATACGCTTTCGGTTCTTCGAAAAAAAACCCGGCGTGAATCACGCCGGGTTTTCTTTTTAAATCTAGAACAAAGGTCAGAGAACCGACTTGATCAGTTTCTCGTAATCACTGGTTTCCAACGCGCCGACTTTTTGATGCCGGATGCGACCTTCGCGATCGATAAGAAACGTTGTCGGTATCGCTTCTACACCACCAAATTGCTCCGCGATGGATTGGTCTCCCATCACAACGGGATAGTTCATTTTGTACTCATCCATGAACTTTTTCACGACGGTAGGGCCCTTGCTATCGAGCGAAACGCCTACAATAACGAGCCCGGCCTTGCCATATTTTTTGTAGAGGTCGACGTAGCCGGGAATTTCAGCGCGACAGGGAGGGCACCACGTCGCCCAGAAATCGAGCACAACTACTTTGCCCTTAAAGTCTGCGGAGGTGAGTTCCTTGCCATTTACATCGCGAAGCTTCCAGGACGGCGCCAGCGGTGAGCTCGCGGCTGCCTTGACCGCATCGTCGTTGGCCGTCGCTTTGACAGCAGGGAAGAAAGAAAGCGCAGCGAGCGCCGTAGCGTAGGAGAACAAGCGAGTTTTCATAAGCGGAAGCTTCAAGTTTCAAATAAGAGACCAAAGCGCAAACGCTCATTCCCGAAAAAACGCTTAATTTGGTCTGGTCACCGGAAACTCGACCGCAAGTGTTTCGATAAATTTTTTCATCGCGGGCGTTAGCACGCGGCCTTTGCGGTGCAAAATCGCAAGAGGTCGACTGAACTCTTTGCCCTTAAAAGTTAAAGCAACTAACGTTCCCTGCTGCACTTCTTGCATGACAGTCGCTTGTGGCACGATCGCGATACCATGATCGATTTCAACCGCGCGCTTCACGGTCTCGATGTTGTCGAACTCCATCACGGGTTCGATCTCAAGTTTGTTGTCCTTAAATATCTGATCGACGGCTTTGCGTGTCGGGATATCGGGATCGAAGCCTATAAACTTTTGCCCCGCTAAGGACTTAATATCTACTTCACCGCCGGCTTTTACAAATGGATGCTGCGGCGGAGCAATGAGGACGAGCTTGTCGTTGCGAAAAGGGATGGTTTCAATCTGGCGCATCTTGATCGGGAAGGCAACAAGGCCAAAATCCACCGAGTTATGAAGAATATCTTCATACACCAAGTTCGAGCGCCGATATTCCACACGACAGTTTACCTGCGGGTAATCCTGCAGGAATTTTTTGATATACGGAGGTAGTTCGTGCAGACCGATCGAATAAATCGTCGAAATGCGGATGGTCCCGCTGATGACCTTTTTCATCTCCTGCAGCTCGCTTTGCAACTTGTCATACTGAAGCAGAATTTCCTTTGCCGCTTCGTACACACGCTGTCCCTCTCGCGTCAGTTGAAACTGCTTTTGGCTGCGATCGATGAGTAACGTTTTGAACGTTCGCTCCATTGCGCGTGCCTGTTGGCTCACCGCCGATTGGGTGATACCATTGAGTTTCGCCGATTTGGAGAAACTCTTCGTTTCTACTAGGTCCGCGAAGATTTTGAAATTTTCGATCTGCATGGCTTTTTTCTTTCTGTTGCCTTCAATAAATCATTCTAATCGTAGTGCAAATCCATAAGCAGGAACAGCAAATCTAATGTTTATTGACTACCAAACCTTTTCGGAGCGGGTCGCCGCTGTTATGGCGCAGATCGCCGCGGCAGCGCGCGCGGCGAGTCGTAATCCAAGTGAGATACAATTGCTTGCGGTCACCAAAACCCACCCCGTTGCGGCAGCCGAATACGCCGCCCGCTACGGTTTAAACGCCGTAGGCGAGAACCGCGTGCAGGAAGCAGTGGAAAAGAAGCCGCACGTCCCCGCTCTTCTTCGCTGGGAACTGATCGGGCATTTGCAATCAAATAAGGCCAAGCTCGCCGTGGAGTACTTTGACCGGGTTCAAAGCGTGGACAGCACCAAACTTCTCAACGTTCTCGATCGCGCTGCAACCGAACGAAACAAAAAGCTTCATATTCTTTTGCAAATCAACGCCGGCAACGATCCCGCGAAATTCGGCGCCGAGCCGACTGATGCTCCGGCACTGCTCGAGACAGCTCTGGCAAAATCCAATCTGGTAGTCGACGGTCTCATGACGATTGCTCCGCTCTCCGATAATCCGGCGGTCGCGCAGAGAACTTTCGAAAATCTTCGGACCATTCGCGATACACTTTCGTCGCAATTCGGCGTGCCGTTGTCCGAACTTTCCATGGGGATGAGCGGCGATATGACGATAGCCATTACCGCAGGAAGTACCCTTCTACGGGTTGGCACAGCGCTCTACGGCAGCAGGCTTTCAACTGCTTCGAGATGACGTAATGACAGATCAAGATGACGCAAATTCCAATCGAGATCTGTGTCGCTGGTTCCATGTAAATTCTGTCGCGCAGTTTAGTTTCCGAGTTGCTTAGCGCTCAGAAAAGTTTTGTTTCTCACTACGTGGAAACGAAAAAGCTCAGCCAAGATCGCCGCGACGCTTTCATCAGTTTGATCGACGATTCCACCGCCTCCGTACGCAGGGCTCTCATGTTAGAGTTCCAATCCCTCGGAAAAGAAGGGATGCAGTTCCTTCAGGAATTAGCCAAGGGACACAACCGAGTCCTCGCATGGCATGCCAATTGGTATCTTCGAGAACTTAAGTTCACCGATCCCGTCGCTGAATTCAAAGGTTTCATCCGCTCGCTCAACTACGAACTAGAAACCGGCGCTCTCCTGCTCAGTCATGTCGTGCATCCGGATCTCGATATCGGTGCATGTTGTATCTTCCTCGACGAAATCGCTCAACGCTGTCGCGAGCTGATTGTTGAGCCCGCAACCTCTCGTGATAAATGCCGTGTTTTGAATCGTGTTCTTTTCCACGAATACGGCTTCCACGGTAACATCGAGCACTACGCCGACCCTCTGAATAATTTCCTCGATCAGGTTCTCAATCGCCGCAAGGGCATACCCGCCTCGCTCTCAATCGTTTATTTGTTGGTTGCGAATCGGATCGGGATGACACTCGAGCCCGTCAAACTGCCGGGCAATTTCGTGGTGGGCTGCTACCTCGACGATGTTCCTTTCTTCATCGATTGCTTTGAAAAGGGTGTGTTTTATAGCGCCGACGACATTTTTGCTCAGCTTCGGCAGAATAAAATTATTCCAAAGGTGGGCGACCTCGCTCCAACGCCTGTGCGCGAAGTGCTCCATCATTGCTGTCGAAGCTTGGTGAGCCACTACACCGCAGCAAACGATATGGAACACGCTCGACTATTTGCCGAGTTCGCCGAGGAATTCGAAGCAACGTACGAGCGCCACGCGCAAAGCTGATTGGGTCGCTCTTCCAGCGTTCAACGAGCGATCCGTCGCACGACTAAACCTGGTTCGCTCTTTTGCAGGAGGCTTTCTTCAAAAGAGCGGGCAACTATTATCTTACAGTCTGACAATCGTCACCTGTACGTCTCCATTCTAGGGACTCAAATTATCCTATGCCCCGTTTCACCCCGCCTCGGTTTTCCCTGTTCATTTTATTCGCCGTTTGTTTCTGCATCAGTTCAGCGCTTTTGAGTTACGGCGCGGACAGCACATCGCATGTTCGTCTGGTGGGTGACTCCACGATGGCTGACAAACCGCTCGAAAAACCTAATCCCGAACGCGGCTGGGGTCAGTTGTTTCCGCGATTCTTTAAAAACCTTGCTGTGGTAGTTAACTACGCAAAAAATGGCCGGAGCACCAAGAGCTTCATCGATGAAGGCCTCTGGCAAAAAACTTTTGATGATCTCCAGCCCGGCGATTTTGTGATTATCGAGTTTGGGCACAACGATGAGAAAACCGAAGACCCCAAGCGCTTCACCGATCCGGCCACCACTTTCCGTGAAAATCTAAAACGGTTCATTCGCGAGTCTCGAGCAAAAGGTGCTTTTCCCATTCTCGCCACGCCGATCAATCGCCGCAATTTCGATAAAGAGAACAGGCTCGTCGACACCCACGGCGCGTATCCCGATGCCATCCGCGCCGTCGCCACGGAAGAAAAAGTACCCTTGCTCGATTTGCATCACGATACCCGACCGTTTCTCGAAAAGCTGGGACCGGAAGAGTCGAAGAAATTTTTTGTCTGGGTCGAGCCCGGTCAGTACGAAATCATTCCGGAGGGTCGACACGACAACACCCATCTGAATGAAGCCGGCGCTATCGCGGTCGGTGAAATCGTGGTCAAAGAAATCCGCGACGAGAAAATCCCGCTCGCCAAATGGTTGAAGTAAATCTCCCCGTAACCGCCTTTCTTTGTTCGGAACTCTCCTCCTTTATCCACTAATTTATGAATCGCTTACCTGCCCCACTCCTTATCGTCATCACTATATTTATGAGTGTTTCCGCATCGGTACGTGCCGCCCAACCTGTCGAATTTCCTCTCTGGCCAGACGGTATTCCCGGCGCTCTTCCGCCGGAAAAAATCACCGATAAGGACACGGCTATACCCACGCTGACACCCTATATTCTCAACGATGCCTCAGCGACCCATCCTGTGGTCGTAGTTTGCCCGGGCGGTGGCTATAGCCATCTCGCCATGGAGAAAGAAGGTTTCACGGTGGCGCGCTGGCTCAACTCGCTCGGCATCTCCGCATTGGTTTTGAAATATCGTCTCAAGGATTACGGTCATCCTGCCCCGCTTCGCGATGTTCTCCAAGCCGTGCGCACCGTTCGCTCCCGCGCTGGCGAATGGCATGTCGATCCGAGCACCGTCGGCGTGCTTGGATTTTCTGCCGGAGGCCATCTTGCCTCGTGTGCGGGAACATTATACGACGCTCCGGAAGGCAAGACCGGCAGCTCGCTTGATAACATCAGCGCGCGCCCCGATTTCCTCGTGTTGGTTTATCCTGTGATCACGATGAAGGATCCTTTCGTGCACAAAGGGTCCCGCCTCAGTCTGCTCGGAGCCTCGCCTTCCGCAGAACTGATCTCGGAACTGTCGACCGAAACTCAAATCACAAAAAATACACCGCCCACCTTTCTTGTTCACAGCAGCGCCGATACCACTGTGCCTTCGGAAAACAGCGTCGAATTTTATCAAGCGCTTCGTCGTGTGAGCGTCCCGGCCGAAATGCACCTTTACGAAACCGGCCCGCATGGTTTCGGGATCAACCCTGGATTTGGCCCCACGTCTGGATGGCCCAAGCGCTGCGAGGAATGGATGCGGGCCCGCAAAATTATCCCACAACAAGCATCCTGACTCAGATCTGCCCTTGGCGAGGCGAACGAGTCTCGCGTCTGTTTTGGATCTAGGTTTTTAGTTTAGGACTACCCCTCCATGTATCGGTTTCTTCCGCGAATCGCATTATCGTATTACGCCTTTCTCTTCATCGTTCGCGCCGAACCCATCGATCGCCATGCGTGGGTGACGCGGCATAATCCTACAATTCACGCCATTGATCCGCAGGCGCCATTTTCTGTCGGTAATGGAGGTTTCGCTTTCACGTGCGATGTCACAGGTCTCCAAACGTTTTCAGATTACTATTACAAAAACGGCATCCCCACCGAAACGCTCGCGCGCTGGGCCTGGCACACCGATCCGAATCCCAGCCACTTCACATTGGACGATGCCAACGTTTTGTACGCTGAACGAGGGCGCATGCAGGCCTATCCCACAAAGGCGAGCAACCCAGCCGGTATCTGGCTGCGCGAAAATCCCCGCGATATTCCGCTGGCGCAAATAGGACTCGATTTGAAGAAGGCCGATGGCTCCGCAGTCGGCCCGACTGACATTACGCACCTGTCGCAAACGGAGGATATGTGGAGCGGCACGATTACAAGCGACTATCAAATCGAAGGTGTTCCCGTGCGCGTCGTTACCGTCTGTCATCCGGATCATGATTTGTTGGCCGTGCGGATCGAATCGCCATTGATCACGTCCAATCATTTGGGTGTTAAGCTCGCGTTTCCGCGCGGTCACAACCGCGCCCAGAAAAACACGCCGGCTCTCGATTGGAGCTTGCCCGAATCACATCGAAGCACCGTCGCGCTCCATGAACCACGCCGAGTCGAGATCGAACGCGCCATCGACGACACGCACTATTCCGTTCGTGTTGAGAGCGGATCAAATCTGAAGTTCTCCGAGGAAAGCCCGCATCATTTCTTACTCGCCACCGAACAGAACAATCCCGTTTTAGAATTTACGATCGCGTTCTCCGCCGCGCCTCTTCCGAAAACACTTCCTTCGGCAGAAGAAACGCGCGCGACAAGCGCAGCCCACTGGAAAAAATTTTGGTCAACCGGTGGCGTGGTCGACTTCTCAGGCAGCCGCGATCCACGCGCCAACGAACTCGAACGCCGAGTCGTGCTTTCACAATACCTGACCGCTATCCAATTTGGCGGAGACATGCCGCCGCAGGAATCGGGACTCACCTGCAGCACGTGGTATGGTAAGCACAACAGCGAGATGGTGTGGTGGCATACCGCCCATTTCGCCCAATGGGGCCACGATGAGTATCTCGCAAACACGCTGCGCTGGTTTCAAAGCCATTTACCGGAGGCACGCAGCCTCGCACAGTCTCGTCAGCTCAAAGGCGCGCGCTGGGCTAAAATGGTCGGTCCCGAAGACCGCGAAAGTCCAGGTGGCAATCCGCTGATCATCTGGAATCAGCCTCATGTCGTTTATCTCTGCGAGCTCCTGTATCGCAACCAACCGACCGCCGAAATTCTCACTCGCTACCGCGACCTGGTACAAGAGACGGCGGAGTGCCTTGCTTCAATGACGAGTTGGGACGACACACGTCATCGCTACGTGCTCGGACCTCCATTGTGGATCTCACAGGAGATCTATGATCAAACGACCAGCCAAAATCCAACCTTTGAACTCTCTTACTGGGCCTTCGCGCTCGAAACCGCTCAAACCTGGCGTGAGCGCCTCGGCTTAGGTCGCTCCAGTGAGTGGGATAAAATCATAAAGAATCTTTCGCCGCTGCCCGTGCGCGACGGTCTCTATGTCGCACTCGAATCGCAGCCGGACACGTTCCTCAGCAAGAAGAGCCGCAGTGATCATCCCACGATGCTGGCCCCGCTCGGGGTCCTACCGGGAACGTTGGTTGATCGCGAAACAATGCGTCGCACGCTTAACCAGGTTCTAAAAACATGGGATTGGGAAACAAAAATCTGGGGCTGGGATTATCCCATGATCGCTATGACGGCCGCGCGCTTGGGCGAACCTCAAACAGCGATAGATATCCTGCTTTCAGAACGTTCCAACAATTATTATACAGCTAACGGCCACTGCCCTCAGCGCGGTGATCTGGCCCTCTACATGCCGGCCAACAGCGCTCTTCTGGCCGCAGTCGCCCTGATGGCGGGCGGCTGGGATGGGTCGGCTCAACCCGCTCCCGGTTTTCCTAGAAACGACCAATGGTCCGTTCGGGTTGAAAGCATTCACCCCTTTCCCTGATCATTGCTCGCGGGCCTCTATAAAACAATTTGTAGGCTACTTTTTCTTAGTTTTAAGCGCTTATAGATTTGTATTTTTTGGGGGACGAATTGGTTATAAAGGGGCGCCAAATGACCGTCCCGTCGGCCGAGTGCGGATCTCACAGAGGACTTGTGCAAAGCCATCGCTAAACTCCGAAGGTGGGGCGGGACCGCTGAGACCGCCGTCATGTGGAACGTGTACAGACCTAGCAATCGATGGACGCAATCTGCTTACATGGAATCTTAGTTCTTCATCGGTCGTATCCCCGACGGCGGGCCCAGCGGTCCCGCCCCACGCCCAGAAGAATCGTTCGGTTTGCGGCTTGGCGCCTTTACGCGAGCATTTCAGGGTCACCGGCCTGATTTCGAGAGCAGCGCCACGGTCAACGTCAGTTATTTCGGAGACACACCTTAGCTCTCTAGGCCGAATACTGCCTTAGCGTAGTTATCGATACTGAAAGGCTGCAAATCTTCCGGCTGTTCTCCCAAACCCAGGAAATAGATGGGCAACTTCAGCTCGCGCCAAATTCCCACCAACGCACCGCCACGACTCGTGCCATCCAGTTTGGTGACGATAAGGCCAGTCAGACCGAAACTTTTATGGAAGACTTTGGCCTGCTCGATTGAGTTCGAACCGAGGCTACCGTCGACCACGAGCCAGCGGTGTTGCGGTGCAGCCGGATCGTTCTTCTGCAAAACCCGCTTAATCTTGGCTAGCTCCTCCATCAAGTTGCTCTTCGTGTGCAACCGGCCCGCTGTATCGATCAGCAAATACTGTCGTCCCCGGTTCTTTGCCGCCTGCCATGCATCAAAGGCCACTGAGGCCGAATCGGCACCCGTGTGACTGGAAACCAGCTCGATATCCAAACGTTGTGCCCACGATTTTAACTGCTCGACCGCTGCTGCACGAAAGGTATCTGCCGCCGCAACGATGACGGATTGGCCTTCATTCTTCATTTTCCACGCGAGCTTTGCCGTAGCGGTCGTCTTGCCGGAACCGTTGACCCCGATCAGACAAATGACCGTCGGCTTGCCTGTCTCGCCATCCTTCAGCGGTGTCTCCAAAATTCCTTCCGCCCCTGCCAGCACGCGTTTCAAAACCGCCGCGCCGATCGCACCTGCCTCCTGTCCTCTCAGGGATTTATCTTTTTTGTACGCCGCTTTAATTTCATCGAGAATCTCCTGGGTCGTTTCCACGCCAAAATCGGCCGAGTAGAGCGCTTCCTCTAAGCTCTCGAGGGACGACGCATCGATCGGCTTCGCTCCAAAGAGTGCCGCAGTCTTTTCGGTAATGGCCGAAACCGTCTTCGCGAAACCATCTTTAAACTTTTTGAAGAAAGAAAACATGAACTAAACCTGTGGTGTGTGACTTGTGATGCGTGACGGGAGGCCGGAGGCGACTGTGTGATTGCTTCACGTATCACACAGCACACGCCACATAGGCCTCACTCGTTAGTTGGTTTTCGGGCGTCGCGACCCAACTGGTCTTTCAGTTTATCGAGGATACCGTTGATAAAACGCTTGGCATCGGCCGACGAGAATTGTTTGGAAAGGTCGATCGCCTCGTTAATTGAAACGACAGGCGGAATGTCCTTTCGATAGAGCATCTCGAAAATTGCGAGCCGGAGGATCGCGAGGTCGATTTTGGCAATACGCTCGAATTCCCAATTTTGGGCCAACGTCTTGATGTGGCCGTCGATGTCGACTGCGTGTTGGACCACACCGTGGATAAGTTCTTCGCCGAACGCGTAGTAGTCGCGAGGATTCGGCTGCTGGGCGAAAAATTCCTGAAGATCGGTCGCGAGATTGGCCGGAGCGTTGAGGCTCCACGCGTAGAGATACTGCATCGCGATGACGCGACCTTCGCGACGTTGGGAAAAATTGGCCATAGGGAGAGTGAATTGAGCACAACGGCTCGCGGAGAACAAAACAATCTTTGGGAAAGAACGTGGAGTGAACGAAGCAGAACCGGGCTAGTTCGGCATGGATGAACTCAGGGTTTTAACAACGCGCGGCGAAGCTCCGCCATTTTAAGTGCGGCTTGCGCGAATTCCGCGCCGCGATTGATTTTTCCCAGACAGCGATCCTCCGCCTGGCTTTGATTTTCGGCCACCACGACGCCGTTAATGACCGGCAAACGCTGGTCGAGTGCCACGGCTTGCAGCGCATCGGTCACACTGCTCGCGATCAGTTCGTAGTGGATCGTGTCGCCACGAATCAAAACACCCAAGGCCACCGCACAGTCCAACCGATACCGACGCGCCAGTGCGCTCACCGCAAAAGGCAGCTCCGCCGAACCGGGCACGCGGACCACATAGACATTCTTCTTCTTCGCACCCGCCTCGCGCAATCGCTCATACACCTGTTCCAACAGCCCATCGACCAGCTTCGGATTATAGCTCGCAGCGACCAGACCGAAGGAGAACGACTTGGCATTGACGGACATGGCTTTAGGAGCGTCGAGACTCATGGTGGGTTATTTTGATTTACGATGGATGATGTATGGATTGGACGGAAAGACAGTGCCTCACGCAAAGGACGCGGCGGTCGCGGCGGATTAGAGGGACTACAATAATCCGTTCGCACCTAGTAATTTCAAGCATGTACCGAAAACGCCTAAAGTGATTGATCGTTTCAGACGCTGCGATCGCCACGTCCTTCGTGTGAGGCCTTTCAGTTGCCCCCGCGATCAAGAATCCCTCAGATTGCCACGTGTTCGATGATCTCCAAGTTATACCCATCGAGTCCGACCACCTTGCGGTTGTGGCCGGACATCAACCGAATCTGTTTGAGGCCGAGTGCGGCAAGAATTTGAGCGCCGATGCCATAATCGCGAAAACTCATCGGGGCACTTAACGCTTCTGATTTTTGTCCGGGCTTGGGAGCATCAAGTCGCCACAACGAATCTTTTCCACCATCGGTCTGCTCCATGTAAAGGACCACGCCGTGTTTCTCGCGCGCTACGCGTTCAAGCGAGCCGATCAACGAATGATGGCTGTCCATGCCGTTCGCACGAAATACATCGCTCAATACATTCTCGCCATGGACGCGAACCAAGGTTGGATCCGGGCCGAGCGTACCCATCGTAAAAGCGAGATGATGTCGTCCGTCGATTTTGCTGCGAAAAACGTGCAAAAGAAATTCACCGAATTCCGACGAGAACCGACGTGAAACAACCTTTTCGATCAGACAATCCGTGCGGTGCCGATATTCGATAAGCGAAGCGATCGAAATCAGTTTGAGGCCAAATTTATTTTTGAATTCAACCAGCTCGGATAGCCGGGCCAGTGTACCGTCTTCATTGAGGATCTCACAGATCACTCCGCTTGGATGTAGCCCCGCGAGGGACGCCAGATCTACCGCGGCTTCCGTATGGCCCGCTCGCTCCAGGACGCCGCGAGGTTTGGCACGAAGGGGAAAAATATGACCCGGCTGAACAAGGTCTTCGGGATGCGACTCCGCGTTGGCAAGAATCGAGATGGTACGCGCCCGGTCAAAAGCACTGATACCTGTAGTAATACCCTCCGCAGCATCGACCGAGACAGTGAAGGCTGTCTTATGCGATTCGCGGTTCTCTTGAACCATTTGGCCAATCCCAAGCCTTCGCAGCTGTGCGCTGGTGGTCGGCACGCAGATCAAACCGCGCGCATAACGAATCATCGTATTTACAGCCTCTGGAGTGACTTTCGATGCAGCCATAACCAGATCGCCTTCGTTCTCACGACCTTCGTCATCGGTAACAATTACCAACTTGCCGGCAGCGATGTCCTGTACGGCTAATTCCACTGGATCGAACGTGTGAGAGACTGTCATAAAGGAACGTAAAGAATCGCCGATCCCGAAAGGCTGTCAATTGTCCCACGTAAGAGTGGAAATCAAAATACGAAATCGTCCCGAATAACTTGCCCCCATCTAAGAGCCCTTGATGATGTAAAGGGTTCATGCGTTTCCAGCTCACTCACCTCACGCATTACGTTTATGCTACAGCCGCTTCGGAGTCCTTCATGGAAGCGCGGCTCACGCCTTGCACCGATGAGCGCCAGCGTCTGATTTCCCGAACGCTGCTGACCACACCGAGCTGCAATGTACATACCTACACGGATTACTTCGGTAACATCGTCGAGACGTTTTCAATCATTCACCGGCACAAGGCGCTAATTCTAAAAAGCCAGGCCAACGTAGAAACTCTCCCGTTCAATCCACCTGCGCATGCCGTGGAGATCAGCGTTTCCGAAGCTCGTCAGCTGTACCGCCGGGAAAAATTGCGCCTCTTCGAGTTTCTGATGCCCTCAGCGGCTATTCAACTCTCGCCACAGACAAGCCGGCTCGCCAATCAGTTTTTCAAACCGGGTTTCGCGATCGGCGAATCCCTGCTACGTCTGACTGAGTGGATCTATAAAAATTTTCGCTATCAGTCCGGTCTGACCCACATTCACACCTCGGTAACCGAGGTTTTTCGACTGCGCGCGGGGGTCTGCCAGGATTTCGCGCAAGTCATGATCGCTGTTCTGCGTTCAGCGGAAATTCCCGCGCGTTACGTCGTCGGCTACATCGAAACCGAGGGGGAACGCAAAGCCTCGGAGCTTGCTGCGGCCGCGTTTGGCAAAACCTCCAAAGCAGCGCCGAGTAAATTAGTTGGCGCAAGCGAAAGTCATGCGTGGGTCGAAGTCTATTTGCCGGGAGGATTCTGGTGGCCACTCGATCCCACTAACAATTGCACGGTCGGTGAGCGTCACGTGAAAGTCGCCTCCGGCCGGGACTACCAAGACTGCACTCCGACCCACGGCGTCTTCAAAGGCGCCGGCACCCACAAATTGAAAGTCGCAGTGGTCATGAAAAGAAACTGAGACTATTTATGATTTGTGATTGATGATTTATGATCACGAAAGGCAGCTTTTCTCTCTACAATCACAAATCTCTTCAGCTTCCTTCTCCGCTCGCATTGAGCGTGAACGTATATATCTCGGTCGGCTCGGAGCCGTCGGCGGCGCCGGGCGGGAAGAGCGAAAGGATGACTTTGTATGCGTAAGGCGGCTTCACCGTTTGAGGCGAGGCGAGTTCGTTACCAGTGGCATTACTCAGCACGACCACCGGGTGCCGCACCCGATAATTAGGCGATTCGTAGCGAACCAACGCCCGTCCCACATCCGGATCCATCGGTTTTTTCTTCTTATCATAGAAGCCCAGTTTGAAGCTCGCATCCTCTCCTCGAAACGTCAGGAAACTTCCATTGGGCCGTTTGATGACATAGCCCTTCAGCTTAGGCTCGGCCTCGGCTGTTGCGCCCGGGCTCGCGTCGGGACTGCCGGATGGAGCGGGTCCTTTTTTTGGCGGGGCCGCGACCGCGAATAACGGTAGCGACAAAATCAAAACCCAAATCCGCATATTTAAAATGGGCAGTTTCATAGCAGAAGCGTAAGGGCCCTATTAGCCATCGCAAGGGGCTTACTGGACGGTCTCAAAATTCACGGACTTTTGACCCACGAGCGCCAAAAAAGAGCCAGCTTAGGACTCCCAGCGTCACTAGGCTAATTGCCAACCCTGCCTTGAGGTGGCGTGGAAAATAGAAGAATTCGACATCACGGTCGCCTGCCGGCGCAACGACCGCACGCATCCAACAATTGGATGGAAAGCAGTTGTCGTTATAATTTGTTCAATTGTGATAATAGCAAATAATAACACTCCGCGCAGTTGACCGATTGACGGTAAATTGGGGCACCAAATGCCTTCTGTGACCGGTTCAGTCATTCTGACTCTTTGTGGTTCTTTGCGCCTTTTCGAGGCTATTTGTTTGGGTCTTAACTGTAGCCGCGTGCTTAAGCGCCGCGATCCACGCCGACTCTTTCTTTTTTGGCCTCCATCACAGTCCCATCGAGAGCCAGCGAAGCCCCCGACCCCCTATTCGGGCTTCGCGTCGGAATCTCGCTTCATCTGTTCCCTGAGATTCTGCCAGCGGTTCAGACGTTCGGCGATCTTGGCCTCGGCCCCGGCGAGCTTTGGCTCGTAGAGTCTGAGCGGCTTTTCAAGGTAGTCCTGACCCGAAATTGCCTCCGGAAAATCGTGGGAGTAGAGATAACCTTTGCCGTGACCTGCCCGCTTGCTCGCTTGGCCGCCTTTGTCTCTCACCGGCAGCGGAACGGCCTGTACGGGCTGCTCCGCGAGGGCTTTGCGTGAGGCGGTAAGCGCCATCGTTGCGGAATTACTTTTCGGTGCCAGCGCGATGTAGAGCGTGGCATGAGCCAATGTCAGTTCCGCTTCGGGCAAACCGATGAAATCCACTGCATGATGGGCCGCGACGGCCAACGGCAGCGCCAGTGGATCGGCCAAGCCCACGTCCTCGCTGGCAAGAATCACGAGCCGACGCGCAATGAACCGCGGGTCCTCGCCGCCTACTAGCATTTTGGCCAGCCAATATATGGCCGCATCGGGATCCCCGCCACGGCAGCTTTTTATAAACGCGGAAATCGTATCGTAGTGCTCGTCTTCGTCGGCATCGTAACGGATGCGACGTTCGCGGGCGAAGACCTCGAGCTCTTTCTCCGTAACGGCCGAGCCTTCGGGTAGACTGAGCACAATCACTTCGAGCGCATTGAGGGCGCGCCTCAAGTCGCCGTCGCACAGTACAGCAAGGTCAGACAAAATCTTCTCGTCCCCCGTACAATGACGTTCGCCTAAACCGCGTTCTCGATCGACTAACGCTTTGGCCAACACACTCGCCACGGCCGCGGTTGATAGCGGCTCCAAGCGAAACAGGTGACTGCGCGAGAGCAGAGGCGGATTTACGTAAAAACCGGGATTATGCGTGGTCGCGCCGATCAGCCTTACATTGCCCTCTTCCACATCGGGCAGGAGCAAGTCTTGTTGGGACTTGTTGAAGCGATGCAGTTCGTCGATGAAGAGAATCGTTGCCAACTCGGGACGTCGGCGCGCATACGCGAGAATCTCGCGCAGCTCAGCAACGTTCGACATCACCGCGTTGACGCGCACAAACCTGCTCTTGGTTTCGTGCGCGATCACTTCGGCCAAGCTGGTTTTCCCGCAACCGGGCGGGCCATAAAAGATCAGCGAGCCAAAGCGATTGGTACGAATGAGCTGCGGCAGAAGATTCCCTTCGCGGATAATATGCTCCTGCCCCACCACCTCAACGAGAGAGCGAGGCCGCATCCGCGCAGCGAGCGGTTGATGCCGATTCTTGCCCACGTCAAGTTCCGCTGATTCACGTCGCTCAGGGGATGGCGACTCGGCATCGGGAAACAGCATGGGTTGATCATCGGCCGACATTCCATCACTTGAAACCAATCCGCTGACATCGTCAGCGAAATTCCTCTCTGAAACGAATC
>WNFI01511137.1_pt1 | contig 33969 bp, 29 predicted proteins | sample 5400471 | NCBI WGS metagenome assembly WNFI01 (sample SAMN13153348, study PRJNA577476) | soil metagenome | isolation source: 100 cm saprolite on Douglas fir-dominated hillslope | place: USA:California | collected 2013-09-17 | reverse complement strand
CATGTTGCGCATGCTTCACATCGCGCTCGTCGCATTGGTCGCCGCGATCGCGCCGGATGCCCATGCCCAGAAGGAGCGCGAGGTCGCGATCGGCCTGCAGGCCGCGATCACGTCGATCGATCCGCACTATCACAACCTCTCGCCCAACAACAGCCTCCTGCTTCACATCTACGAGCCGCTGGTCTATCGCGATCCCAACGGCAAGCTCGTCCCGGGGCTCGCCACCTCGTGGAAAGCGCTCGACGACCTCACGTGGGAATTCAAGCTGCGCAAGAACGTCAAGTTCCACGACGGCACGCCCTTCACCGCGGAAGACGTCGTCGCCACGTACAAGCGCGTGCCCAACGTCCCCAACAGCCCGTCGTCGATGGCGACGTTCACCAAGCCCATCGTCGAGACGAAGATCGTCGATTCGCACACCATCATCTTCAAGACCGCAACGCCGCACGTGCTGCTGCCGAGCGACCTGGGCGCGGTCGACATCATTCCCAAGGCGATCGCCGAAAAGGCCGCCACCGAGGATTTCAATTCGGGCAAGGCGGCGATCGGCACGGGACCGTACAAGTTCGCCGAATACATCCCCAACCAGCGCGTCGTGCTCAGGGCCAACTACGGCTACTGGGGCGGCGAGGAGCCCTGGGACAAGGTGACGTTCAAGATCCTGAGCAATCCATCGGCGCGCGTCGCCGCGCTCCTCTCGCGGGACGTGCAGATGATCGAGACGGTGCCGACGGCGGACATCCCGAAGCTTTCGGCCGACAAGGACTTCGCGCTCGCCGACAAGGTCTCGAACCGCGTGATCTACGTGCACCTGAACCAATGGAGCGACAAGAGCGCGCCCTTCGTCTTCGCCAAGGACGGCAAGCCGCTCGACAGGAACCCGTTCAAGGACGCTCGCGTGCGCAAGGCGCTCTCGATGGCGATCAACCGCCAGGCGATCGCGGATCGCATCATGGAGAAGAAGGCGGTGCCGGCCGGGCAGCTGCTCGCCGATTTCTTCTACGGCACGAGCAAGAAGTTGAAGCCCCTCAGGTACGACCCCGAGGGCGCGAAGAAGCTGCTCGCGGAAGCGGGATACCCGAACGGCTTCACGCTCACCGTGCACGGACCCAACAACCGCTACATCAACGACGACAAGGTCGCGCAGGCGATCGCGCAGTTCTATTCGCGCGCCGGCATCGATGCCAAGGTGGAAACGATGCCTTCGAGCGTGTACTTCACGCGCGCCACCAGGGGGGACTTCGGCTACATGCTGCTGGGGTGGGGCACGGAATCCAACGAGCAGGGCTCGAGCCTGCGCTCGTTGCTGGCCACCTACGATCCCAACAAGGGCATGGGAGTGGTCAACCGCGGGCGTTACACGAACCCCGTGCTCGACGAGCAGATCTCCGCGGCGCTGGTGACGATGGACGAGAAGAAGCGCGAGGCGATGATCCAGCAGGCCGCGGAGACGGCGATGAACGACACCGCGCTCATTCCGATCCACTTCGAAGTGAGCACGTGGGCGACGGCGAAGGGGTACAAGTACACGCCGCGTACGGATCAGTACACGCTAGCGACCGGGCTGAAGCCCGTTCGCTAGCCCATGGCCGGAAGGCCAGACTCGAAGAGACTCCCTTGCTCGCTTTCGCTATCCGTAGATTTGGGCAGAGCCTCTTCGTCCTCGTGGTGATGGCGTTCCTGGTGTTCGTGGGGGTCTACGCGATCGGCAATCCGATCGAGCTGCTGATCAATCCCCAGGCCGACGAGATCGAGCGCGTGCGTGCGACCGCCGCGCTGGGATTGGACAAGCCGTTCCTCGAGCAATTCGCGACGTTCCTTGCGCGCGCATCGAACGGCGATCTCGGCCGCTCGTTCGTCTACAACATTCCCGCCATCCAGCTGATCCTCGACAAGCTGCCCGCGACGCTCGAGCTGGCGCTCGCCGCCACCGTCATCGCGGTTGCCGTCGGGATTCCCCTGGGACTGATCGCGGGGCTGCGGCCGCACTCGTTCGTCGGACGCGCCATCATGGCCGGATCGATCCTCGGCTTCAGCCTGCCGACCTTCTGGGTGGGCCTGGTGCTGATCATGGTGTTCTCGGTGCAGCTCGGCTGGTTGCCGCCCAACGGCCGCGGCGAGACCGTGCTGCTCCTCGGGATCCCGGTGAGCTTCCTCACGTGGGACGGGCTGCGGCACCTCGCGATGCCGGCGTTGAACCTGGCGCTGTTCAAGCTCTCACTGCTGGTGCGGCTCACGCGGGCGAGCACGCGCGAGGCCGCGCTGCAGGACTACGTGAAGTTCGCGCGCGCCAAGGGTCTCGCGCCCCGCCGGGTGATCGGCGTGCACATCCTCAAGAACATCCTGATCCCGATCGTCACCGTCATCGGCCTCGAGCTGGGCTCGGTGATCGCCTTCGCCATCGTCACCGAATCGATCTTCGCGTGGCCGGGAACCGGCAAGCTTCTCATCGACTCGATCAACCAGCTCGACCGCCCCGTGATCGTCGCCTACCTGCTGGTGATCGTGACCCTCTTCATCGCGATCAATTTCGTGGTTGACGTCCTGTACTCGCTCCTCGACCCGCGCGTGCGCCTGGGCGCGGCCGCGGCGGCGCACTGACATGCACGAAGCGACCACCACGCCCGCCCCAGGGGCCGCGCAGAAGCCCGGGCTTGCCGCGGTGTCGCCATGGCGGCGCTTCGCGGCCGAATTCGCCGAGAGCCGGGTGGCGCTCGCCGGGTTGATCCTGCTCGCCGCGATCGTCGCGGTGGCGATCGCCGCCCCCCTCATCTCGCCGCAGAATCCCTACGACCTCGCGCAGCTCGACGTGCTCGACTCGAAGCTGGCGCCCGGCGAGCGCTCGTCGACTACGGGCCAGCCGTATTGGCTCGGCACCGACGATCAGGGACGCGACATGCTCTCGGGAATCTTCTATGGGCTGCGCATCTCGCTGTCAGTGGGAGTGGCGAGCACCGTGATCGCGCTCAGCATCGGCCTTGTGCTGGGGATGGCCGCCGCATACTTCGGCGGGTGGGTCGACGCGGTGATCATGCGCATCGCCGATATCCAGCTCTCGTTCCCGGCGATCCTGATCGCGCTGGTGCTGCTCGCGGTGCTGGGGCAGGGCGTGGGCAAGATCATCGCCGCGCTGGTGACCGTCCAGTGGGCGTATTACGCGCGCACCGTGCGCTCCTCGGCGCTGGTCGAGCGGCAAAAGGAGTATGTCGAGGCCGCGAAGGTGCTCGCCCTGTCGCAGGCGCGCATCGTGTTTCGCCACCTGCTTCCCAACTGCCTGCCGCCCCTCATCGTGGTGGCGACGGTCCAAGTCGCCCACGCGATTCTTCTCGAGTCGACGCTGTCGTTCCTGGGCCTGGGCCTGCCGATCACCGAGCCGTCGCTGGGCCTGCTCATCTCCAACGGGTTTCAGTACCTCCTGTCCGGAAAATACTGGATCAGCTTCTATCCGGGCCTCGCATTGTTCCTCTCGATCCTTGCCATCAACCTCGTCGCCGACCAGCTGCGCGACATCATGAATCCGCGCCTGAAAAAATGACCGCCGCGCTCCTCGAGGTCGAAGGGCTCAAGATGCATTTCCTCACCAAGGCGGGCGTGGTGAAGGCGGTGGACGACGTGAGCTTTCGACTTGAGCGCGGCCGCATCCTGGGCCTCGTCGGGGAGTCGGGCTCGGGCAAGTCGATGACGGGCTACTCGATCATGGGCCTCGTCGATCCCCCGGGACGCATCATCGCGGGGCGCATCGCGTTGAATGGGGTCGGCATCACCTCGCTCGACGAGCCGGCGTGGCGCAAGCTGCGCGGCAACCGCATCGCGATGATCTTCCAGGATCCGATGATGACGCTGAACCCGGTGCTGCGCATCGATACGCAGATGATCGAGGCGGTGCGCGCCCACTCCGACATTTCGCGCGCCGCGGCGCTCGATCGCTGCCGCGAGTCGCTCGGGCTGGTCGGCATCCCGTCGCCCGACGAGCGTCTGCGCAACTATCCCCACCAGTTCTCGGGCGGGATGCGGCAGCGTGTTGCGATCGCGATCGCGCTCATCAACCGTCCCGACGTCGTGATCGCCGATGAGCCCACCACGGCGCTCGACGTCACCATCCAGGGGCAGATCCTGTTCGAGATGCAGCGCCTGTGCCGCGAGACCGGCGCCGGGCTCATCTGGATCACCCATGACCTCTCGGTGATCGCCGGCCTCGCCGACGAGGTCTGCGTCATGTACGCCGGGCGCATCGTCGAGTCGGGGGCCGTGGATGATCTTCTCGACCGGCCGATGCATCCGTACACTCGCGGGCTCCTCGATTCGATTCCCGCCCGCAATGTGCCCGGCCGGCCGCTTGCGCAGATCCGCGGCATGACGCCCTCGCTCCTGAACCTGGGTGAAGGCTGCGCCTTTCGCGAGCGCTGTTCCCGCGCGCTCGAGGAATGCCGGGTGTCGCCTCCCACCCGCTTCCCGCAGGCGCACCACGGGTTGCGCTGCGTGAATCCCGTCCCATGAGCGCCGCGAACGCCCCGTTGCTCGAGCTGCGCGGAGTCTCCAAGCGCTTCGTCCGCGGCACCGACTTGGCGGGGCGCATCGCGCGCAAGCTGGGAGCGAGAGCGTCGGAGTCGACGGTGCACGCGCTTGATGGCGTGGACATCCGGGTGAACGAGCGGGAGGTGGTAGGACTGGTGGGAGAATCAGGCTGCGGCAAGTCGACCCTCGGACGCGTGGTCTCGCGAATCCTCGAGCCCACCACAGGCGAGCGGCTGTGGAAGGGACGCCCGTACCGCGATTTCGAGGGTACGGATTCGCGTTCCGAACGCCTCGCGGTGCAGATGATCTTCCAGGATCCCTACGCATCGCTCAATCCGCGCATGCGCATCCTCGACATCGTCGGCGAAGCTCCCGTCGCGCACGGCTTGATTCGCCCGCGCGAGCGCGAGGGTTACGTGGCCGACATCCTCGGGCGCGTAGGCATGGACGCGAGCCTCATGCGCCGCTTCCCGCACCAGTTTTCGGGAGGGCAGCGCAGCCGCATCGGCATCGCCAGGGCGCTCGCCGTCAAGCCGCGCTTCCTGGTCTGCGACGAGGCCGTCGCCGCGCTCGACGTCTCGATCCAGGCGCAGGTGCTGAACCTCTTCATCCGCCTGCGCGAAGAGCTGGCGCTCACATACCTGTTCATCAGCCACGACCTGGGCGTGGTGCGCCACGTCTCCGATCGCGTCGTCGTCATGTACCTCGGGCGCGTGGTCGAATCGGGACCGACGGCGGAAATCTATGCGCGGCCCAACCACCCGTACACCGAGGCGCTCATCGCCGAGGTCCCGCGAATCGATGCGCGGCATCGCGATTACATTCCCATCAAGGGCGAGATTCCATCTCCGCTCGCCCCGCCTCCGGGCTGCCATTTCCACCCGCGCTGCCCGAAGGCATTCGCGCGCTGTCGCGTCGAAGCGCCGCGCCTCATCGAGATCGGGCCGGGACGCATGTCCGCCTGCCACCTGAATGACCTCCCATGAACCCCGCCTTCACTTTGATCCATCCCTCGGGCCACGCCGTGCCGCTCGTGCTCGATTCTCCGCACAGCGGCACCGACTATCCCGAGGATTTTCGCGCCGCGGTCGGCCGCGAAGCGCTGCGGCAGGCCGAGGACAGCTTTGTCGACGAGCTGTACGGCTCGGGACCGAGCCTCGGCGCCACCCTCATCGCCGCGCGCTTTCCGCGCAGCTACATCGATCCCAACCGGTCGCTGCTCGACATCGACGCCTCGCTCATCGACGCCCCGTGGCCCGGCCCCGCCGTGCCCAGCCGCAAAACCGAGCTCGGCATCGGCCTCATCTGGCGCGTGCTCGACTCGGGAGAAGCGATCTATGGCCGCAAGCTCTCGGTCGCGGAGGTGAAGGAGCGCATCGTGCGCTACCACCAGCCCTACCAGAGGGCAGTCAAGGATGCCCTCGACGCCACGTACGACCATTTCGGGGCGGTTTGGCACATCAACTGCCATTCGATGCCGGCGATGAGCGGACGCATCTCCGAGGAGGGGCCCGGCAAGCCGCGCGCCGATTTCGTCCTGGGCGACCGCGACGGCACTACCTGCGAGCCGGCGTTCACCGCGCTCGCGGCGCAGAGCTTGCGCGACATGGGCTACGGGGTGAAGATCAACGATCCGTACAAGGGCGTCGAGCTGGTGCGGGCGTTCTCCGATCCGGCCGCGCAACGCCACAGCCTGCAGATCGAGGTGAACCGCAGGCTCTACCTCGACGAGCGTACACGCGAGAAATCGTCCGGATATCCCAAGTTGAAGCGCGACATCGACCGGCTCCTGAAGACCATCGCGGATTACGCCCTGGAGCGCGGGTCCCACGTCTGCCGCGACGACCACCATCACGACCACGACCATGATCACGACCGTCATGGGCACGATCACGATCACCGTCACAAGCACTGAGACACCATGCCGCCCATCGCCGTAGAGCTCCAAGCCCCCGACATCGAGCGCCACCGGCGCTCCGACACCGGCACCGATTTCGTCCACACCCTGGCGAGCGGCAAGCCGGGTCCCCACGTGATGGTGAACGCGCTCACGCACGGCAACGAGATCTGCGGTGCCCTTGCCGTCGATCGGCTGCTGCGCGAGGGCGCGCGCCCCAGGCGCGGCATGCTGACCCTCGCGTTCGCCAACGTCGACGCGTTCCTCAAGTTCGACGCGCGCAATCCCTACGCGACCCGCTTCATCGACGAGGATTTCAACCGCGTCTGGACTCCCGAGGTCCTCGACGGGCCGCGCGACAGCGCCGAGCTGCGGCGCGCGCGCGCCTTGCGCCCCTTTGTCGCGGCCGCCGACTACCTCCTCGACATCCACTCGATGCTCGAGCCGAGCCCGCCGGTGATGATCTGCGGCCCCCTCGAGAAGGGCATCCGCATGGCCTTCGAGGTCGGCGTGCCGGAGCACATCGTGAGCGACACCGGGCACGCGAACGGCACGAGGATGCGCGACTTCGGCGGCTTCGGCGATCCCGCGAGCCCGAAGAACGCGCTTCTCGTCGAGTGCGGGCAGCACTGGGAGCGCAACGCCGAGAAAGTCGCGTGGCAGACGGTTTGGCGATTCCTGCGCCACCTCGACATCGTGGACGCGGCCCTGGCGGCGCGCGAGATCGAGGAGGCCGCCCCGCCGCAGAAGCTCATCCGTGTCACCGACGCCGTGATCGCGAGCACCCCCGCGTTTCGCTTCGCCAAGCCGTTCACCGGCCTCGAGGTCGTGCCTCGACAGGGCGACGTGATCGCCTGGGACGGCGACCAGACGGTACGCGCTCCCTACGACAACTGCGTGCTCGTCATGCCCGTTCCCAACAACGTGAAAGCAGGACTGACCGCGGTTCGCCTGGGCCGGTTAGAAAACCGGGGACAGACCCCGATTTCCGGGCAGGAAGCGCACTCGTAGCGGCCAGCGGAAATCGGGGTCTGTCCCCGGTTTTCTAACCGGCTACGTCCTCGCTCTTGCCCGAAGGACGGATGCCGAGCTGCTTCAGCTTCCGGTAGAGGTGGGTGCGCTCGAGTCCGACGCGGTCGGCCACGCGCGACATGTTGCCTTCCTCGCGGCGGATGTGGTGCAGGAAATACTGCTTTTCGAACTGCTCGCGTGCATCGCGCAGCGGAAGGTCGAGCGAAACGCCCACTTCCGTGGTCGCCTGCTCGCGCGGGCCGAGGTTGAACTCGCGCGCTACCCGATTCACGTCGTCTCCGGTGATATCGTTGGCGAGCGCGGTGAGCGCGAGGGTCTTGACGACGTTCTGCAGCACCGGCAGGTTGCCGGGCCAATCCAGGTTGCGCATGACGTTGAGCGCGCCCACCGTAAGCGTGCGCAGCGGCACCTCGTTGGCATCTACGAGCTGGGTCAGCATCGTCGCCGCGATGTCGGGAATGTCCTCGGCGTGGTCCGAGAGTGCCGGCACGCGGATGGTGAGCCCCGAAAGCTGGTGGTAGAGGTTGGCGTCGAAGCGTCCATCCTCCACCATCGCCGGCAGCGGGCCGGTCGCCGCGCAGATGAGCCGGACGTTGAATTTCTCGATCTTGCCGAGCAGCTGGGCGAGGCCCTTCTGCTCGGGCCTGGAGGTGAGCGCGATCTCCGGCAGGAAGAGCGTGCCCTCGCGTGCCTCGTTGAGCGGCTCGAAAGGGTTGGTGGCGAGCCACTCGGTATCGTCCGGCGCGATCCACGGCGTATTGGGGATGTGGAGCTGGCGCGCGCACAGCTCGAAGCCGCAGCCCGGATCGCCGGTGAGGAGCACGGGGGTGCGCAGCCGGCCGACCTGCTCGAGTCTCTGACGCAATTCCTGGATCACGCGGGCGCGCCCGAGGTTGACGAGCGCCAGGCCGGTCTTCGGCAGCGCGCGGCCGCCGGCCAGCGCCTTGCCGACGGTGGCGAGCAGCTTGGGAAGGCTGATCGGCTTCTCGAGGAAATCGAAGGCGCCGATGCGCGTCGCCTCGACGGCGGAGTCGATGGTGCCGTGGCCCGACATCATCACCACGGGCATGGTCAGCAGGCCGCTTCCCGCCCACTCCTTGAGCAGCGTGATGCCATCGGTGTCGGGCATCCAGATGTCGAGCAGGACCAGGTCGGGGCGCATCTCCTTGCGCGCCGAACGCGCGGTCTGCGCGTTCTCGGCCAGGCGCACGCCGTAGCCTTCGTCGCGAAGGATCTCGAATAGCAGCTCGCGGATGCCGACTTCGTCGTCGACGACGAGGATCTGGTTTGCGGACATTCGCGGGGGTTCTTACGCCGCCTTGGAAGGCAGGACGATGCTCACCGTGGCGCCGTGGGGCTTGACGTTTTCGACCAGGATGCGGCCGTGATGTTCGTCGACGATCTTCTTCACGATCGCGAGGCCCAGGCCGGTTCCCTTCGGTTTCGTCGTGACGTACGGCTCGAAGATGCGTCCCATGACCGCCTCGGCGATGCCGGTGCCGTTGTCGCGCACCGTGAGCAGGACCCCGCCCGTGCCGAGGCTGGTGTTGACCAGGATGCGCGGGTTCTCGACGCCGGTGAGCGCGTCGAGCGCGTTCTGGAAGAGGTTGTGGAGCACCTGCCGCAGCATCGCGGGATCGGCGTAGATCGACGGCAGGTTGTCGGCGAGGCGCGGCTCGATCGCCACCCCCATCGCCTCGTAAAGGACCAGGACCTCGCGCACCAGCTCGTTCAGGTTCACCGCCCGGGCTCGGCGGAAAGCTGGATCGGGGTGAGCGGGTTCTTGATCTCGTGGGCGAGGCGCCGCGCGACCTCTCCCCACGCGGCGTCGCGCTGCGCCTGGATGAGGTGCGTGATGTCGTCGAACACCACCACGTAGCCGCTCTCGCCGCCCATGCCCAGGCGCGTTCCGCGCATGAGGAGCGTGCGCTGGCCGTCGGCGCGGCGGTACTCCATCTGCTCCTCCCACTGCTTCATCCCGGCCGAAGCGAACTGCCGCAGCGCGATCTCGGCGAACGGCGCCACCGATTGCACGTGGCGCGGCCACTCCGAAAGCTTGAGGCCGTGGAATGCCCCGCCGGAAATGCCGAGAATGCCGCTCGCCGCGGCATTCATCGTCTTCACGTAGAGGCGCTCGTCGAACGTGAGCACACCCGAGGTGAGGTTGGAGAGGATGCTCTCGAGGTACGTCTTGGAGTCCTCGAGCTGCTGCTGGTTGCGCTCCATCGCGTCGGTGGCGTCCGCGATCTGGCGCGTCATGGTGTTGAACGACTGCGTCAGCACGCCGAACTCGTCGCGGCTCTTCACCGGGTTGAGCTTCGAGTAGTCGCCCTTGGCGATGGCGCGTGTCGCCTCGGCGAGCGCCGAGAGCGGTGCGGAGAGCTTTTCCGAAAGGACGAACGCGAGGGCGAGCGCGGAGAAAAGCGTGAGCAGCATGACCAGGGTGAGGGTGATCCCGAAGAGGCGCTTCAGCTCCACGCGGGCGTATTGCAGTTGCTTGTATTCCTGCAGCCCCGCGGCGACGAGCTCGGCCTCCTTCTCGATCGCCGGCGGCACGCGCTGCAGGATCTGGAGGATGCGGATGTCGTCGGCGATGGTGAGCACGTTCACGGGCACGATCACGCGCAGGTACAGGCCGCGCTCGCCGATCGCCTCGATCTTGCTCACCTTCTGCTGCGATCGAACCTGGCGCAGGACGTCGGGGCTCGGCAAATCCGGAAGAAGGGCGACAGGCTGGGACCCGGCCTGCGCGATGATCCGCCCGCGCGGCGTCATCAGCGTCGCCTCCTCGATCGAAAACTGCTCACGCAACCGGGTGAGCGCCGCCCCTTCGTTTCCCGGCGACGAGGCGAGGGCCTGCGCCATCGCATCGCCCTTCTGCGCGAGCTCCTCGAGGGAGTTCTGCAGGACCCGCTGCCCGAGGCTCACGCCACGGTTCAGCGACTCCTCGATGCGCACGTCGAACCAAGACTCGATCGATCGCTGCAGGAACTGGAAGGAAATCGCGTACACCAGCCCGACGGGAATGAGCGCCATCACCGCGAACACGACCACGAGCCGCAACGTGAGCTTGGAGCCGAACACGCGCTCGCGCAGTTTCTTGCGCAGCACCATCAGCTGGTAGACGATCAGCGCCATCAGGCCGACCGACAGGCCCACGCCGATTTGCAGCAGGAGCTGGTAGTTCTGCGCGAAGAACGGGTTGTTGTATGAAGCCTCCGACATCAGGTACACCAGCGCGGCGCCGGCGACCACACACAGGAAAATCAGGGCTTTCATCTAGGGCGTCAGCGACCAGCGGTGCCAATCCGAGGCGAGCGTCCAGTCGCGCGAGGCGATGGCGTTCAGCTGGAACGGCTTGGGCAGCTGGGCTGTATCCAGGCGCATGCGGATCCCCGCCTGGTAGGTGACGTCCTTCTTGAATGTGCCGCGGTCGGCGATGTGCACGCCGCGCAGCCGCGCGAGGACGCGCGTCACTTCCTCGAAGCGCGTGAAGTTCTGGTAGACGTTGCCGACCGCAAGGCGATACTGCCGGAGCAGCGGCGTGTAGCTGATCTTGTAGGTCTGGGAAAACTGCACCGGCTTCTCGTCGAACCAGTACCAGCGGGGGCGCGCGAGCTCGAACTCGACCACGAAGTAGAGCGGCACGCCGCGGTTCACCGCCTCCTCGAGGCGCGGGTTGAACTGGATGTCGAATTCGGCATCGAGCTGCCAGCCGTCTTCGACCGCCTCGACGGTCGCCGACTTGACCGAGATGCCTTCGGCAAATACCGGGGCCGCGAACGCGAGAAGGAAAAGTGCCGCGAGCCCCTGGCGCAAGAGCGCCTTCCACGCAGCTGCAGGCGCGGCGCGGAAGAGCGAATTCGAGAAGGGCACGAGGCTCATCGGATCTCTTGTCGCCGTCGAAATCAACCCGCTCGCGGCGGTAAACCCTACGAGCAACAGCGCGGCTGGAACTGAAGGCCGGGACCGTGCGAGTGTGGCGCCCGCGAGACAGGTGATGCGGCTAAGAGACAACTTACCACTTTTCGCAACAGCTTACCAGAGGCGCCTTCAAGGGGCCATGAAGGCTTTACGCATTAAATCAATGGGTTGCGGAAAGCCCCGGAGGAAGTCCCCGATGGGCATCCTTTTGCCCCCCGGGCGCTGCACACGAAGGATGTTGAGCGCGCCCTCGCCGCACGCGATCACCAGCCGCGCCGCGCCGCTATCGACGACCTCCCCGACTGAGCCCTTTCCGGCGATCGGCTCGGCTTCCCAGATCTTGAGGCTCTCGGCGAGGAAGGCGGCATCCGCGCCGGGTGCCGGATCGAAGGCCCTGACCATGCGATCGAGCGCCAGGTTCGATCGAGACCAATCGATGCGCGCCTCCGCCTTGGCGATTTTTGGAGCGTAGGTCGCATCCTGGCTGGACTGCGCGCGAGGCACGAGGGAATCAAGCCTCTCCAACGCGGCGACGATCGCCTCCGCGCCGAGGCGCGACAGGGCCTCGGTGAGCGACCCCGTGGTATCCCGGGCGCCGATGGGGTGCGCCGTTTCCAGGAGCACGGCGCCCGTATCCAGGCCCGCGTCCATCTGCATGATGCTCACGCCGGAGAGCGAATCGCCAGCCAGCAGCGCGCGTTGAATCGGCGCGGCTCCGCGCCACCGCGGCAGCAACGAGGCATGAATGTTGAGGCAACCGCGCCGTGGAATCGCGAGCACGGATTCGGGCAGCAGCAACCCGTACGCGGCAACTACCATCACGTCGGGGTCGACCGCCCGGATCTGCGCCGCGGCATCGCCCTGCTTGAGCGAAGCGGGCTTCAGGAGTGGAATGCCGAGGCGTTCCGCGGATTGCGCGACGGCGCTGGATCCGAGGCGCATGCCGCGGCCCGCGGGACGATCCGGCTGCGTAAGAGCCAACGCCACCTCATGCCCGGCAGCGGCGATGGCCTCGAGGGAGCGCGCTGCGAATGCGGGGGTGCCCGCGAAGACGACGCGCAAGGGAACGCGGCCGCGCTTCAGGCGGCCTTGCGTTGGCGTTTCTTCAGCTTCGTGCGAACGCGGTTCTGCTTCAGCTCCGACAGGTAGTCGATGAAGACCTTGCCCTGGAGATGGTCCATCTCGTGCTGGATGCACGCCGCGAGCATTCCGGAAGCGTTCAGGGTGAAGCGCGCGCCGTTGCGATCGAGCGCGGTGACGGTGACGCTCTCGGCGCGCTCGACGTTGTCGTAGATGCCGGGAATCGAGAGGCAACCCTCCTGGTTCACCGCCACCCCCTCGCGGCGCGTGATCTCCGGGTTAACGAACACGCGCAGGTCGCTGCGATCGTCGCTCACGTCGATGATGACGATCTGCTTGTGCACGTCGACCTGGGTGGCGGCGAGTCCGACCCCGGGGGCCGCGTACATCGTTTCCGCCATGTCCTCGATCAGCTTTCGCGTCGCGGCGTCGATCTTTTCGACGCGTTGGGCGGGCGTATTGAGGCGCGAGTCGGGGTACTGGAGGATCTCGAGGATGGCCATAAATGCTTGCTAATTGAAGAAATTATGTGCAGAATTTACTGCACTACATGAAAAAGGGGGCGTAACCCTTTTCTGAATATGGGTCCCCAACTCCATATCCACAAGTGAGTGTCGCCATGCGAAAGACAATTATAACTTTAGTCGTCGCCGTGGCCAGTTTGGTTCCGGCCGCGGTGTGGGCCGATGGCATGCCGCCTTCGGCCGAAAAAGCGCCTCCCAAGGGCGGGGCGGAAGGTACCAAGGCGGGCGCATCGCGCGTCACCATGGCCGACCTCCAGCCCGACGCGCCCGGGGAATACACGGTGCAAAAGGGCGACACGCTCTGGGGCATCGCCGGGCGCTTCCTCAAGGACCCCTGGAAGTGGCCGCAGATCTGGGAAATGAACCGCGACCAGATCAAGGATCCGCACTGGATCTATCCTGGAAACGTGATCCGACTCGACCGCTCGGGCGACTCCCCGCGCCTTTCGCTGGATGGCAGCGGCCCCGGAGGGCACTCGGGACCCGCCACGGAAGCGACCGCGGTGGCCAACGTGGTCAAGCTCGATCCCCGCATTCGGGTTGAGACCCTCGACACCGCCATTCCCAGCATCCCGGGCTCCGCCATCGGGCCATTCCTCACCAACCCGCTGGTGGTCGAAGCGGGCGGCCTCGACGGCGCGCCGTCGATCGTCGCCACGGAAGAAAGCCGCGTCATCGTCGGCGCCGGAGACACGGCCTACGCCGATCGCATCGGAACCAACGCCGGCCTGAACTGGCAGGTGTTCCGCCCCGGCGTCGCGATACGCGATCCGGAGAGCGGCGAGGTCCTCGGCTTCGAAGCGAAGTACGTGGCCGACGCGCGCGTGCGCCGCTTCGGCAACCCGACGACGCTCGAGATCACCAAGTCGCGCCAGGAGGTCAATCGCGGCGACCGGCTCGCGGCGGCGCGCGAGACGAGCTATCCCAACTACGTTCCGCGGGCTCCCGAAAAACCGATCCGCGGCGTCATCATGACCGTCGAGGACGGCGTGTCCGAATTCGGCCAGTTCCAGATCGTCACGATCAACCGTGGCGCGCGCGACGGCCTGGAGCTCGGCCATGTGCTCGCCTCGTATCACAAGGGAGCGGTCCTCAGCTACGGCAGCCGCGAATCCGCTCCGCTCGATATGTCCGCGTCCACGGTGAGCGGCTGGTTCAAGGGTTGGGGCGAAGGCTTCGACAAGTGGAAGAACAACTGGGAGATGCGGTCCACGCCGGTGGTTCCGGATCCGCCGCGCGGACAGTCGGGCGAAACCGCGATGGCGGGCGCGGCGCTCGTCGACGGCCCAATCACGCTGCCCGATGAGCGCAACGGGCTGGTCTTCGTGTTCCGCGTCTTCGACAAGATGTCGTACGCGATGGTGATGCGCGCGAGCCGCCCCATCTACATCGGCGACGTGGTGAAGACACCCTGAGCGGTTCGCCGCGCGGGCTCATGGAAGGGGGCTTCGGCCCCCTTTTCATTTTTCCGGCCTGCGGTCAGCCTGGCGTGACCTCGCGCCGTTAATCGGGCATCCTCCCGTTCCGCAATCGCGGCCTCCCCTGCACATGCTTTCCTCGCGTGACGACATTGTCCCGTGGCTGCGCCTCACGTTGGTGCCAGGCCTCTCGCCCGCCGCGCAGCGGCGACTGCTCAAGGCTTTCGGCAGTCCGCACGCCGTGCTCGCGGCCACGGCGCACGATATCTCCGTGGCGGCCGAGGACGCGAGCGTCGCGCCACTGCTCGAAAAAGGACCGAGGAAGGGACTCCTCGAGGCCACGCTCGCGTGGCGCGAGGCTGACGGCTGCAACCTCATCACGCTCGCCGACGCGCAGTATCCGAAGGCGCTTCTGGAAATCCACGACCCTCCGGCGGTCCTTTACGTGCGCGGCCGGATCGAAATGCTGAACGTCCCGGCCTTCGCCATCGTCGGAAGCCGCAATGCCACCGCGCAGGGCTTGCGCGATGCCGAAGCGTTCGCCCTCGCGCTGTCGGAGGCGGGGCTTGCGATCGTGAGCGGATTGGCGCTCGGCATCGATGCGAGCGCGCACCGCGGCGGGATCGCGGGGGCGGGATCGAGCATCGCAGTGGTGGGAACGGGCGCGGATCGCATCTATCCGCGGCGCAATCGCGAGCTCGCGCACGCGCTTGCCGAGAAAGGATGCCTCATCTCCGAATTCCCGCTCGGTACGCCGCCCGACACATGGAACTTCCCGCGCCGCAATCGCCTCATCAGCGGGCTCGCGCGTGGTGTCCTGGTGGTGGAAGCCGGGCTGCCGAGCGGCACTCTCACGACCGCCAGGTGCGCGGTGGAACAAGGACGCGATGTTTTCTGCGTTCCCGGATCGATCCACTCGCCGCTCTCGAAAGGTTGCCATTGGCTGATCAAAGAGGGCGCGAAGCTCGTCGAAAGCGCCGACGATGTGCTCGAAGAGCTCGGCCTCGGGCGGCGGCGATCGCCGCGCGAAGACACGCCTCGCGAAGGCGAGAAACGCGATCCCTTGCTTGACGCGATGGGATTCGCCCCCATCTCCATCGACCAGATGGCCGAGCGCACCGGCCTCGGCGCTGATAAACTCGCGGCCCAGCTTTCCCGGCTCGAAATCGAAGGTTGTGTCGCGGCGCTGGCCGGCGGCTGGTTCCAGCGCACGCCGGCGCCCGTAATAGAATGAAATAGGAAAGCCCGACTCCTCAACCCCATGGCATCGAATCTGCTCATCGTCGAATCGCCCTCGAAGGCGAAGACGCTCAAGAAGTATCTCGGCAAGGACTACGAGATGTGGACGCCATCGCGAAGGCGGTGAAGGACAGCGACACCGTGCTGCTCGCGACCGACCCGGACCGCGAGGGGGAAGCGATCGCCTGGCACCTTTCCGAGATCCTCAAGTCGCGCAAGGCGCTCAAGGACAAGAAGCTGAAGCGCGTCGTCTTCTACGAGATCACCGAGAGCGCGGTGAAGGACGCGGTGAAGCACCCGAGAGCCATCTCGATGCAGCTCGTGAACGCGCAGCAGGCGCGCCGCGCGCTGGATTACCTCGTCGGCTTCAACCTCTCGCCGCTGCTGTGGAAGAAGATCCGCCGCGGGCTTTCCGCGGGGCGCGTGCAGAGCCCGGCGCTGCGCCTGATCGTCGAACGCGAGCTCGAGATCGAGGCGTTCAAGACGCAGGAATACTGGACGATCCATTTCGACAGCGAAAAGGATCGCATCGGCTTCACCGCGAGGCTCACGCATTTCAAGGGCGAGAAACTCGACCAGTTCGCGGTCGGCAACGCCGCGCGCGAAGAGGAGATCCGCGGCTTCCTCGAAGCCCACGCCAAGGGCGTGGCGAAGGTGAAAGAGGTCGAGAAGAAACGCAAGCTGCGCTCGCCCGCCGCGCCCTTCACGACCTCGACCCTGCAGCAGGAAGCGGTGCGCAAGCTCGGTTTTTCCACCGACCGCGCGATGAAAGTCGCGCAAAGCCTCTACGAAGGGGTGAGCGTGGGCAGGGTCGTGACCGGCCTCATCACCTACATGCGGACGGACTCCGTGACCCTGTCCAAGGAGGCGGTCACGGAGATGCGCGGCTTCATCACCAAGAACTACGGTGCGGCGTACCTGCCGAAGGCGCCGATCCAATACCGCAGCCAATCGAAGAACGCCCAGGAAGCGCACGAGGGGATCCGTCCCACGTCGATCGCGCGCACGCCCGAATCGGTGGCGCCCTTCCTGAACGACGAGCAGCGCAAGCTCTACGAGATGATCTGGAAGCGCGCCATCGCCTCGCAGATGACCCCGGCGCAGTTCGATACCGTCGCGGTCGATTTCACCGTCGGGGGTGCGGACAACCTCTTCCGCGCAACCGGCCAGACGATGGTCTTCCCGGGCTTCTACGCGGTGTACCACGAGGACCAGGACGACGCCGCGGAGGAGGAGGACAAGCGCCTGCCCGCCTTCGAGGCCGGCGACGCGGTGAAGATCCAGAAGCTCTACGGCGAGCAGCACTTCACGCAGCCCCCGCCGCGCTACTCCGAGGCGAGCCTCGTGAAAGCGCTCGAGCAGCACGGCATCGGCAGGCCCTCGACCTACGCGTCCATCATCTCGACGCTGGTGAACCGCGAATACGTGACGCTCGACAAGAAGCGCTTCATGCCCACGGACGTGGGGCGCGTGGTCAACAAGTTCCTCACCGACCATTTCGCGCACTGGGTCGACTACGCGTTCACCGCCAAGATGGAGGACGAGCTCGACGACATCTCGAACGGCAAGGAAGAGTGGATTCCCGTCCTGGAGCGTTTCTGGAAGGACTTCTCGGCGCAGATCGTGGAAAAGGAATCGGTCTCGCGCAAGGACGTGACGCAGGAGCAGATGGACGAGATGTGCCCGAAGTGCGGCAAGCATCACCTGACGCTGCGCCTCGGCCGCCGCGGGCGTTTCATCGGCTGCGCCGGCTACCCGGACTGCGACTACACGCGCAACGTCGACGGCGCCGAGAACGCCGAGGCGGTGAAGCGCGAGATCGGCGTCGATCCACGCACCCACAAGCTGATCCAGCTCCTGCAGGGCCCCTACGGCCCGTACATCCAGCTGGGCGAGCCCGAGGGCGACAAGAAGCCCAAGCGTGTCTCGCTGCCGAAGAACGTCGCGCCCGACGCGGTGACGCTCGAGACCGCCCTGAAGCTTCTCGCGCTGCCGCGCGACCTGGGGCCGCACCCCGAGGGCGGCAAGAAGGTCCACGCCGCCATCGGCCGCTTCGGCCCGTACGTGAGCCACGACGGACACTTCAAGTCGATCCCGAAGGACGAAAGCGTCTTCGACATCGGGCTGGAACGCGCCGTCGCCTTATTGAAGGAACCCAAGGCCTTCAACGCGCGCGGAGCGCTCAAGGTGCTCGGCAAGCATCCCGCCGACAACCAGCCCGTCGCGCTTTATTCGGGGAAATATGGCCCGTACGTGAAGCATGGCAAGGTGAACGCGACGCTTCCCGACAAGGATGCGATCGGCACCATCACGCTCGAGGAAGCTGTCGCATTGCTCGCCGCCAAGTCCAAGAAGGGCAAGGGCGGTTTCAAGCCGCGGATGAAGAAGGCCGCCTGAACGTTCGGTTTTCGCTTTTCTTGGGGTCTGCCTCCGGGCCACTACACATCGAGGTTCTGTACCCCAAGCGCGTTGTTCTCGATGAACAGTCGCCGCGGCTCGACCTCATCTCCCATCAGCGTGGAGAACGTCTCGCCCGCGCTGATGGCGTCCTCGATCTGGACTTTGAGCAGGATGCGCTGCGTCGGGTCCATCGTCGTTTCCCAGAGCTGCTGCGGATTCATCTCGCCCAGGCCCTTGTAGCGCTGGATCGCCATCGCGCCCTTCGCCTCGGAGAGCAGCCAGTCGAGCCCGTCCTTGAACGACTTGATCGAGCGCACCGTGTCGCCGCGCTTCACCTGGGCATCCTCCTGGATGAGGCCGGCGAGGGTCTGCGCGGTCTTGACGATCTGCGCATAGTCGCCGCTTTCCAGGAACGCATGGTCGATCACCGTCTCGACCTTGTTGCCATGGACGACTTTCTCGAGGCGCAGGCGCCAGCCGTCCGAAGTCGGGTCGCGCTCGATGTGCGTCCTTGGCGGATGCGGCAGGAGCGCCGCATGGAATGACCTCGCGGCTTGCGTGGCGCCGTCCTTGTCGCCGAGCGAGATCTTCGGCATCGACAGCATCGAGCGCAGAACCGTGGGATCCATGGCGATCGAAAGCCGCTCGATCACGGCCTCGGTGGTGAGGTATTCCGAGGCGATCTTGTCGAGCGCGTCGCCCGCCAATGGCGCCGCGTTGGCTCCCGGCACGAGGGCCGCGCCATGCAGAGCCCTGCGCAGCTGGTGCTGCTTCAGCTCGAGCTCATCCTTCAAGTAGCGCTCTTCCTTGCCGCTCTTCACCTTGTAGAGCGGGGGCTGCGCCACGTAGATGTGGCCCTTCTCGAGCAGCATCGGCATCTGCCGGTAGAAGAACGTGAGCAGCAGCGTGCGGATGTGCGCGCCGTCGACGTCCGCGTCCGTCATGATGATGATGCGGTGGTAGCGCAGCTTGTCGATGTTGAATTCTTCACCGATGCCGGCGCCCAACGCCGTGATGAGGGTCGCGACTTCCTGCGACGTGATGATCTTGTCGATGCGCGCGCGCTCGACGTTGAGGATCTTGCCCTTCAAGGGCAGGATTGCCTGGTTCTTGCGGTCGCGTCCCTGCTTTGCGGAGCCGCCCGCGGAATCGCCCTCGACCAGGTAGAGCTCGCACAGCGCGGGGTCGCGTTCCTGGCAGTCGGCGAGCTTTCCCGGCAGGCCGATGCCGTCCAGGACTCCCTTGCGCCGCGTGAGCTCGCGGGCCTTGCGCGCCGCTTCGCGCGCGCGCGCCGCCTCGACGATCTTGGTGCAGATGATCTTCGCATCCGCCGGCTTTTCCATCAGGAACTCGGCGAGCTTCTGCCCCACCACTTCGGAAACGACCGGCTGCACCTCCGAGGAAACGAGACGATCCTTGGTCTGCGACGAGAACTTTGGCTCGGGCACTTTCACCGACAGTACGCAGATGAGGCCCTCGCGCATGTCGTCGCCCGTGGTCTCCACCTTCGCCTTCTTCGCGATCTCTTCCTTCTCGATGTAGTTGTTGATCGTGCGCGTCATGGCGCTGCGCAGCCCGGTCAGGTGCGTGCCCCCGTCGCGCTGGGGGATGTTGTTCGTGAACACCTGCACCGACTCGCCGTAGGAATCGTTCCACTGCATCGCCACTTCGACGGTCATGCCCTCCTTCTCGCCGATCGCGTGGAAGATATTGCCGTGCAGGATCGTCTTGGAGCGGTTCATGTACTCGACGAAGCCCTTCACGCCGCCCGCGTGGGCGAAGTTCTCGCTCTTGCCGGTGCGCTGGTCGATCAGCTCGATCTTGCAGCCGTTGTTGAGGAAGGAAAGCTCGCGCAGGCGCTTGGCGAGGATCTCGGCGTGGAACTCGACGTGCCCGAACGTTTCCTTCGAGGCGAGGAAGTGGACTTCCGTGCCGCGGCGATCGGTTTCGCCCGCGACCTCGAGCGGCTTCACCGGCACCCCGTCGCGGAACTCCATGTAGTGCGTCTTGCCGTTGCGCCAGATGCGCAGCTTCAGCCACTCGGAAAGCGCGTTCACCACCGAGACGCCGACCCCGTGCAGCCCGCCCGAGACCTTGTAGGAGTTCTGGTCGAACTTGCCGCCGGCGTGCAGCTCGGTCATGACGATCTCGGCGGCCGAGCGCTTCTGGTCGTCGTCGTCCTTGATGTCGGTCGGGATTCCGCGCCCGTTGTCCACGACCGAGATCGAGTTGTCGGTGTGGATGACGACCTTGATGTCGTCGCAATGGCCGGCGAGCGCCTCGTCGATCGCGTTGTCGACGACTTCGAACACCATGTGGTGAAGCCCGGTGCCATCGGAGGTGTCGCCGATGTACATGCCCGGGCGCTTGCGCACCGCGTCCAGGCCCTTCAGGATCTTGATGCTGGAGGAATCGTAGTCGTCGGCGGTGGAGCGGCCGCTGCTGCTGATTTCGGGAAGCGTTGCCATTAGATGCGCATCGGCATCACGACATACTTGAAATCGTCGCGGGCCGGCATTTGCACGAGCGCGCTCGAATTCGAGTCGCCCATCGTGAAGGTCACGGTCGGTGAGTCGACATGGTTCAGCACGTCGAGGAGGTAGGAGATGTTGAAGCCGATATCGAGCGGGTCGCCGTCGTACTCGACCGCGAGACCCTCCTCGGCCTCCTCCTGCTCGTTGTTGGTGCAGATGATCGACAGCGCGTCCTTGGTGAAGACCAGGCGCACGCCACGGATTTTTTCGTTCGACAGAATCGCAGCGCGGTTGAGCGACTGGGCGAGCGTTGCGCGGTCGAGCACCACGCGATTCTTGTGCGAGGCGGGAATCACCTTCTGGTAGTCGGGAAACTTGCCCTCGACGATCTTCGACACGATTTCGATTCCGCCGAACGAAAAGCGCGCCTGGTTCGAGCCGATGGCGAGCGAGACGGGCTCGTCGGTGTCGCCCAGCAGCTTGATCAGCTCGAGCACGGTCTTGCGCGGCAGGATCGCCTCGACCGAGCCGTGATCGCTCCCCAGCGACTGGCTGGCGTACGAAAGGCGGTGGCCATCGGTGGCGACCACGCGCAGCGTGTCCTTGTCCACCGAGAAGAGCACGCCGTTCAGGTAATAGCGAATGTCCTGCACCGCCATGGCGAACTGCACCAGGCGCAGGGCGTCCTTCAGCGCCTTTTGCGGCAGCGTGAGCGTCTTGGATGCGTCCTTCGCCTCCACCATCCTCGGGAAATCCGCCGCGGCCAGCGTCTGCAGGTTGAAGCGGCTCTTGCCGGCGCGGACGGTCATCCGGTTTTCCTTGGCCTCGAGCGAGACCTCGGCGTCCTCGGGAAGGGAGCGCAGGATGTCGTAGAGCTTGCGGGCGCCCGCTGTCACCGACCCCTCCGCCGTTCCCTCGAGATCGGCGCGCGAGGTGATCTGCACCTCGAGGTCCGTCGCCAGGAATTCCACCCTGGAGCCGGAAGCCGAGATGAGCACGTTCGACAGGATGGGCAGCGTGTGGCGGCGCTCGACGATCCCGGTGACCTGCTGCAGCGGGCCCAACAACTTGTCGTTGCTCGATTTGATTTTCAGCATGATCTATCTATTAGTTATCTTTAGAAGAAACACCAGTCAACAGCTAACAGGAGGAGCTCCGCAGCGGGATAACTCCGAAATGCGGCTATCGATCAGACAGTTGACCATCATTTAACGTGGGGTCGAAAGACCCGCTTTGCAACGCGAGCTTGTGGACAGAAACGGGCCCGGAGAGGCCACCGGAAACAGTCCACAGGTTCTTCATGGGTTCAGGCCCTTTCATCCCAAGAGTATCTGTTGGAGCTGTGCGTAGTCGCGCGCGAACTCCTGGTCGCTCTCGCGAAGCTCCGCGGTCTTGCGGCAGGCGTGCAGCACGGTCGTGTGGTCACGGCCGCCGAATGCTTCGCCGATCTCCGGAAGGCTTTGCTGCGTGAGCTCCTTGGCGAGCGCCATCGCGACCTGGCGCGGCCGGGCCACGGAGCGGAAGCGCTTCTTCGAGTACATCTCGGAGACCTTGATCTTGAAATAGTCGGCGACCGTCTTCTGGATGTTCTCGATCGAAACCTGGCGATTGAGGACCGCGAGCAGGTCCTTCAGGGCTTCCCGGGCGGTGCCCACCGTGACCATCGCGTTGTTGAAGCGCGCGTAGGCCAGCACTCGCTTCAGGGCTCCTTCGAGCTCGCGGACGTTGGAGCGGATGTGCTTGGCTATGAAGAAGGCGACGTTCTCGTCCAGGCGCACGCCGTCGTTCTCGGCTTTCTTCAGCAGGATCGCCACGCGCATCTCGAGCTCGGGCGGCTCGACGGCGACCGTGAGGCCCCAGCCGAAGCGTGAAATGAGGCGCTCCTCGATTCCGGTCATCTCCTTGGGGAAGCAGTCGCTGGTGATCGCAACCTGCTTGTGCGCCTCGAAAAGCGCGTTGAAGGTATAGAAGAATTCTTCCTGCGAGCGCGACTTGCCGACGAAGAACTGCACGTCGTCGATAAGGAACAGATCGAGCGAGCGGTAGTAACGCTTGAGGGAATCGAAGCTCTTGTGCAGATCGAGCGAGCGGTAGTAACGCTTGAGGGAATCGAAGCTCTTGTGCTGGTAGGCGCGTACCACGTCGGCCACGAACTGCTCGGCGTGGATGTAGCGCACCTTCGCCTTGGGGTTGCGTTTGAGGACCTCCGTGCCGATCGCCTGCAGCAGGTGCGTCTTGCCCAAGCCGGTGCCGCCATAGATGAAGAGCGGGTTGTATGCCGTGCCCGGGTTCTCGGCGACCTGGATCGCCGCCGCGCGCGCGATCTGGTTGGCCTTGCCGTTGACAAAGTTCGAGAAGGTGAAGCCCGGGTTGAGGCGATGCTCCTCGCGCGAAGGACGCTCGGGCGGGGTGGAGATCGCCACCGGCTCGGGAACCGTGATTTCGGTGTCTACGGGCTTCTCGTCGAGGACCAGATTCACGCTCAGCCGCCGGCCGGCGACGCGCTCGACGCGCGACTCGATCTTGTTCAGCAGGTTGGAGCGCACCCAGCGCAGCACATGGTGGTTGGGGGCGACCAGGACCAGCTGGTTATCCTGCCGCTCGGCCCTGAGCGGCTTGATCCAGGTGTCGTACTGCTGGGCCGGCAACTCTTTCTTGAGCTCTGCGGCGAGCGACGGCCAAAGCGAATCCATGGGCGAAATCGAGTGGGGATGTGGGGGCGAAAAACGCGGACAGGCGATCTCGAATTTTATCTGGATCGGACGGCGTTATCCACAGGCATGGAAAGCCTTGAAAACACTGGTGGTGTCTCAGTTTCAAAGGGTTTGCGGTTGACCGCTAACCTCAAATCGTGGCTTATTCGGGTCATATGCCTAAACGCTCAAGCAAGGGCCGCGACCCCAATTCCACGGCCTTCAACATCGTTGCCCAGGCTACGGGCGAAGCACCACTACCCGACGATGGCAAGAACCCCGCTGCGGTCGCCCTGGGCCGTCTAGGCGGCCTCAAGGGTGGCAAGGCGCGGGCGAAGTCCCTGAGCGCAAAGAAACGCTCTTCTATTGCGAAGGCAGCAGCGGTAGCTCGTTGGGCAAAAAATCGGACATGAGCGGCAATTGCAGCGTGTCCCCTTTTCTTGGGTGCGCGGTGTCGAGCATGTGCATGAAGTGATCCCAACTATTCGACACCCGCATTAAGGTGACTACCGCATGTAGATGCTGAGCGAGGGCGGGATGCCCTACGTCATCGGTGAGCCACTGATGGTGCTTAGACAGCCTGCGGCCATTCTCCGCAGGATTCCTTTTCTCAAGCTCGTCAAGAATGTGCGGCGCGAGCCTCGCGTACACAATGTCTTTGGTGTAATACGCGACCACCTGCGGCGGGTTAACTTTTCTGCCCTTCCATGGCCAGCTCCGCAAACGGAAAATCTGCTCATAGAACTCGTCTGGAAATTTTTTCGCCCAGGCCGCTAGTTCTTTTCGGAGATAAGCATCCAGCAGGGCTTGAAGGGCGTGCTTGTCGCGAAGCTCCTGATAACCCGTTGCCTCATCGACGAGAGCGATTACTCCAACCCGAGACAGCGCGCGAACCAGAATCTCGCAAGCTTTCGCGATCCGTAGTTGCGGCTCCGTGAGGACCCCGCCCGCCTCTCTCGCCGACAGGTAGGTTTCGCACACCACCGGCAAAATCTCGGCGCGATACCCTTCGCCTTTGGCGCCCCGATCTGTGCGGAAATTGATCGGGGAAAGTACCGAACCTAAGTCGGCGGAAATAAACGGTTTTAGGTTCCCTGCCTCTAGGAAAACGGGTAGTTCGGTCCCGGAGTACTTTCTGCCCCGCCAAGTGCGACCCAGGGATTTCATGATGCCTCGCGTCGAGAGCACCCGCTCCCCGCCCTCAAGGACGTAGCAAGGCAACTCGGCCTCGCCGATCTTGAGTACGCCCGAATGAGTGGCCTTGGGATAGACGCTAGTCCAGCGCTCGGACGCGGCCTTTCGCGCAATTGATGACCGCTGTTCGGCGGTAAGGCTCTCAGCCCTGGCCACGCCACCCTTGGCGCGCCCTTTTACTGCGTCGTCCTCTGCCATGCTTGCTCCGATGCCAGTCGAATGCTTGCATAATACCCGGATTTAAGCATAATGCAAGCATGTTGAAGATAATGCTTGCATTTACTAGAGCGCTCAAGCATAATGTTCACATTGGAGGTGTGAACATGAATCGCCTGACCATTCAAGAACGAGCCCGAATCCTTCACTGCCTAGTCGAAGGAAACAGCATGCGAGCCACCTCCCGCATGTGCGACGTGAGCATCAACACCATGACCAAGCTCCTGGTAGACGTTGGAGCCGCGTGCTTCAAGTACCAAGACGAAGTGATGCGCGATCTTCCCTGCACCAAAATCCAATGCGACGAAATTTGGTCGTTCTGCTACTCCAAGGACAAGAACGTTCCCGCGTCGCGCAAGGGCGAATATGGCATTGGCGACGTTTGGACGTGGACGGCGCTCTGCGCGGATACGAAGCTCGTTCCCTCATTCATGGTCGGAAAGCGCACCTTCGAACACGCGCAGTACTTCATACGCGACCTGTCGCATCGCATTCGCCACCGCATTCAATTAACCACGGACGGCCACAAGGTTTACTTGGGCGCGGTAGAAGCGGCGTTCGGTTCGGAAATCGACTACGCCATGCTGATTAAGATGTATGGCAATCCGAGCGGGAAAAACGAAGAGCGCAAGTACAGCCCCGGCGAATGTTGTGGCACGATCAAGGGCGTTGTGTGTGGAGAGCCGGACCAGAAACACATTTCAACGAGTTTCGTCGAGCGGCAGAACCTGACCATGCGGATGGGGATGCGCCGTTTCACTCGCCTTACTAACGGGTTCTCCAAGAAGGTCCAGAACTTGGAGTGCGCGGTCGCGCTGCACTTCATGCACTACAACTTTGGGCGCATTCACAAATCGTTGCGCGTTACTCCGGCGATGGAAGCCGGGATTGCGGATCACGTTTGGTCGCTGGAGGAAATTGCTTCCTTAGCGTGATGGTTCAATTTTTTTTCTTTGGCGTTAAAGGATGCGCCTGCTTTTGATACACATCGGTTGGACGCGAGCCGTATCGTGCAGCTATGTCGCATGCCGTTTTTAGTTCAAAAAATGTTAGCTGGCATGGGCGGTCGATAAGCGGGGTCAGCTCGATTTGAAGAGGACCGTTGTTCATTATTTCGAGAACAATTGGGCCTTCCCACCCAGGCTGAATCCAAGGCGCTGTTTGATGCATGCTCAGGCCGACTCTTGCATACGTGCTGCGCCCCTCGACTAACGCTATTAGATTTGGCGGAACGGTAATTGATTCATGGGTCATGCACAGCACAAATTCACCGGGACTCAGCGCGTAAGACTGCTGGTGCCCATGATCATCTTTCTCTTTCAGCTCGATCGTATTCCAAAAGCCGGAAAGGCTGAGCGCACCTAGTCCGCTCGCTACGGATAGCTTGACTCCGGGGACGCTGCGAAGCTTGGTAAAACTAAAACCAAGCCGCAAATCTATCGATGCCTCGCCGAATTGATCCGGTTCTAAATCGGGACTAAATGCGATTTCCCCAGTCTCGATAGATTTTTTTATATCGGTCTGGGATAGAACCATTTATGCGGCAATATGTTGGAGATGTTTTTTTGCCCAAGTGTGCGGAAAGAATGTACGACCGTGGGCGGCCGTAAAAAAAGAACCAGGAATACGGACCCAAATCGCATCTGATTCTCTTCGGATCACTTCCGCACGAATAAATGATTTCCCATCCTTCTCTTCGATAAAGCGAGAAGGAACAAATCCCGATAGCACCTTTTCTTCTTGAGAAATCGTTACTAGTTTCTCATTCGGAAAAGGTCCTGCGCCAACCTCACATGGAATCAAGACGGGGTCGCCGGGATTAAATGCGGTCATAGCCTCTCCAGTAGGTACTGCGACAAAAACAAAAACGCCCCACCACTACATATTGGGGTCGACTATTTGAATTGATGTCATTTAGCGGTTGCGCCGTTTAGGCGATCCTACTGAGAGAGATTGCACTAAGCAAGAGAAATTACAATAAAAAGAGCCCACAAATCCTTGATCCGCTTGTGTGTTTCAAGAAACGCCTACACAAAAGGCAACTTAAAGGGAATCAATAAGATGGGACCAAGCGCACTGTGAATTAGGTGTGCGCAGGTCGGTTAGCAATTGCAAACTTTGTGAATTAGTCGATCCCCTCTCCAAATAACGTAGTTTCGGCGGATTGGTTGCCAAATTCCCCACCCTTGCAGGCGGGAACGGGCTCAGATGCAAGAATCTCGCCCATTGCCTTCTTTTTCTTTTTAAAACATCAAAGTGAGACACCACCAAAACACTGACGCAATGGAAAGCGTGCGTTGAATCCGCTATAATTTCAGGCTTTGCCGCAAGCGCGTCGCAGTCGCGTAGGTTCCATGCCGCGCAGCGCCCGGCCCGAGGGTTACTCGCGGCGCCACCGCTTTACCGCGCGCGGCTCGTTCGGCTCCGTGCTGCGCGGGTCGCGCAAGCTGCGCGGGCGTCTTGCGGTGATCCACGTGGCGCCCGGACGCGCCGGCCTTTCGCGACTTGGCATCGCTCTTACCCGCCGCCTCGTTCCGCGCTCCGTCGACAGGAACTTCGTGAAGAGGCTGTTGCGGGATGCGTTTAGACGCCATGCGGTCAAGCGCGCCGGATTCGATTGCGTGGTCGCGCTGCGGGAGCGCTTCGAGCGCGCCCACGCGGCGGCGGTAGCGGCGGAGGTCGGGAATCTCTTCGACCAGCTTTCTCGCGGCGATTCCCGCTGAATGAGGCGCCTCCTGCTGGCCGCGATTCGCGGCTATCGCTACCTGCTGAAGCCATGGTGGGGCAACCAGTGCCGCTTCACGCCCTCCTGCTCCGAATACGCGATGCGGGCGATCGAGGAGCATGGAGCGATGCACGGCTCGTGGCTTGCCGCGCGGCGCGTTTGCAGGTGCCACCCGTGGCATGCGGGCGGCTTCGACCCGGTCCCGTGAGAACGCACTCGAAACGATGGATACGCAACGCCTGATCGCCCTCGTCGTCTTCTCCTTCTCCGCGATCCTATTGTGGGAAGCCTGGCAGAAGCACAACGCGCCGAAGGTAGCCGTGGCCACGACAGCGGTACCCGCGGCCTCGAAGGCGCCCGCCGGCGTGCCGCCGCCGCCCGCAACGCCCGGATCCGGCGCGTGACCATGAAGAACGTGCACTCGGCGCAGGACCGCAACCTGCCGCTGACGCTGCTCGAGCCCGATCCGCAGCATTTCTTTGTCGCGCAGTCCGGGCTGCTCGGTGAAGGCCTGCCCACGCACCTCACCGCGTACGAGGCGGAGCGCAGGTCCTACACCCTCCCCGACGGACGCGACGAGATCGAGGTGCGGCTGCGCTCGCGCGATGCGCGCGGCGCGGAGGTGGTGAAGCGCTACGCCTTCCATCGCGGCAGCTACGTGATCGACGTGAGCTACGAGGTGAAGAACACCTCCGATAAGCCGCTGGCGCCGGTGGCCTATTTCCAGTTCATGCGCGACGGCAATCCGCCCAGCGAAGCCGCCGCCCAGACGAGTGCCTTCGCCGGCGTGACGACCTTCACCGGTCCCGCGGTCTACACCGAGGAGGCGAAGTTCACGAAGGTGGACTTCAGCGACATCGCCAAGGGCAAGCAGTCGTATCCCAAGACCGCGAAGGATGGCTGGATCGCCATGATCCAGCACTATTTCGTCTCGGCATGGCTGCCGAAGAACGGCGTGGATCGCGAGTACTACACCAACAAGGTCGCCGAGAACCGCTATACCGCCGGCGTCAAGGTTCCGCTGGGCGCCATTTCCCCCGGCGGGACGGCGTCGGTCACGGTGCCGGTCTACATCGGGCCGCAGGAAACCGGGACGCTGGAGAAGGTCGCCCCCGGGCTCAAGCTCGTCGTCGACTACGGCTGGCTCTACATCATCGCCGCCCCGCTCTTCATATTCCTCAAGTGGATCCACAGCCTCGTGGGCAACTGGGGATGGGCGATCATCATCCTCACCATCACCATCAAGCTAATCTTCTATCCGCTCAACGCCAAGGCGGGGCGCTCGATGGCGCAGATGAAGGTGCTCACGCCGAAGATGGAGAAGCTGAAGCAGCTCTACGGCGACGACCGGCAGAAGCTGAACCAGGCGATGATGGAGCTCTACAAGACCGAAAAGATCAATCCGCTCGGCGGGTGCCTGCCGATCCTCGTGCAGATCCCGGTTTTCATCGCGCTCTACTGGGTGCTGCTCGCCTCCATCGAGCTGCGCCACGCGCCGTGGCTGGGATGGATCCAGGATCTCTCCGCGCCCGATCCGTACTTCATCCTTCCCGTGATTTACGCGGTGTCGATGCTCGTGCAGACGAGGCTGAACCCGCAGCCGGCGGACCCGGTGCAGGCGAAGGTGATGCTCCTCATGCCGATCATGTTCAGCGTTTTCTTCCTGTTCTTTCCGGCGGGCCTGGTGCTCTACTGGGTGGTCCAGAACCTTCTGTCCATCCTGCAGCAGTGGCACATCAACAGAACCCTCGAGCGCGAAGCGAAGGCGAAAGCCCGGCGCTGAGGCGCGCGGGTGACACCATCGCCGCGGTCGCGACCCCTTCGGGCCGCGGCGGCATCGGCGTCATTCGTATCTCAGGTCCCGCGGCGCGCGAGATCGCGGAGGGCGTGACCGGTGGCGTGCCTGCCGCGCGCCACGCGCAGCTCGCCCGTTTCAACGCCGCCGGCGGCACCTTCATCGATGAGGGGCTCGCGCTCTTCTTTCCCGCGCCGCACTCCTATACGGGCGAGGACGTCCTCGAGCTGCAGGGACACGGCGGCCCGATCGTCATGCAGCAATTGCTGCGCCGCTGCGTGGAGCTGGGCGCGCGCGTGGCCGATCCGGGAGAGTTCACGCGCAGGGCGTTCCTCAACGATCGCCTCGACCTGGCGCAGGCCGAGAGCGTGGCCGACCTGATCGATGCCTCGAGCGTGGAAGCGGCGCGTAGCGCGGCGCGCTCGCTCGCGGGGGATTTCTCGAGGCGCATCCACGCGCTCATCGGCGCGCTCGTCGAGCTGCGCGTGCATGTCGAGGCGTGCATTGACTTTCCCGAGGAGGAGATCGATCCCGCCGATCGCGCGGCGCAGTCGGCGAAGCTCGCGGCGGTCATCGCCGCGTTGCGCACGCTCCTCGACGAGGCACGCCAGGGCGCGGTGCTGCGCGAGGGGTTGAGCGTCGTTCTCATCGGCCGGCCGAACGTCGGCAAGTCGAGTCTCCTGAACCGCCTCGCGGGCGATGAGGTCGCGATCGTCACCGCCATCGCCGGCACCACACGCGACTACGTGCGCGCCACGATCGCGCTCGAGGGCGTGCCGATCCATCTCATCGATACCGCGGGACTGCGGCGAGCCGCCGACGAGATCGAGCGCATCGGCATCGAGCGCACATGGAAAGCGGTGGAGGGCGCCGGCGCCGCGCTCTTCATCACGGAGGGCGATGCGCAGCCGAATGCCGAAGAGCTCGCGCATCTCTCCCGCCTGCCGCGCGAGATGCCGGTCGCACGCGTGGTGAACAAGATCGACCTTACGGGGGCAAAGGCCGGGCTCGATGGCCCCGGCCTTTTGCGCGTCTCGGCAAAGACCGGCGCCGGCATCGACGCGCTGCGCGCCTGGCTGCTGGAAGCGGCGGGATGGAAGCCTCACGGCGAAGGGCTCTTCATGGCGCGCGAGCGGCACCTGCTCGCCCTGGAGTCGGCAGGACGGCATCTGTTGGCGGCCACTCACTCCATACAAGCCTTTGAATTAATGGCAGAAGAGTTGCGGCTTGCGCAAAACGCCCTTGCGCGCATCACGGGGGAGGTGACCGCCGACGACCTGCTCGGAGAGATCTTTTCGCGCTTCTGCGTCGGCAAATAGAGATCTGTTCCACGTGGAACCAGAGGGGTCGCGCCGCTAGCTGGGGTTCCACGTGGAACGATGGGTCGAAAGCGGCGATTCCCGTAGAATCACGGTCTTCGCTCCTCGCGCGCTCCAACCCCGCTTTTCCAGCCGTGCACCGATGAATTTCCCGGACCGTTTCGACGTGATCGTGGTGGGCGGCGGCCATGCCGGCACGGAGGCCGCGCTCGCCGCCGCGCGCTCGGGCGCGCGCACGCTTCTGCTCACGCACGCGCTGGAAACCCTGGGGCAGATGTCGTGCAATCCGTCGATCGGCGGCATCGGCAAGGGCCACCTGGTGAAGGAGGTCGATGCGCTCGGCGGTGCGATGGCGATCGCCACCGACGAGGCGGGGATCCAGTTCCGGACCTTGAACGCGAGCAAGGGGCCGGCGGTTCGTGCCACGCGAGCGCAGGCCGACCGCGTTCTCTACCGGGCCGCCATCCGGCGCCGCCTCGAGTCCCAGTCCAGCCTGTGGCTGTTTCAATCCGCTGTCGACGACCTCATCGTCGAGGGGGACCGCGTGCGAGGCGCGGTGACGGCACTGGGCCTGCGATTCGAGGCCAACGCGGTCGTCCTCACCGCCGGGACCTTCCTCGGCGGACTCGTCCACGTCGGGCTGTCACGCTACCAGGCGGGCCGTGCCGGGGATCCGCCGGCGAACTCGCTCGCGGCGCGGCTGCGCGAGCTCAACCTTCCGGCGGGACGGCTGAAAACCGGGACGCCGCCGCGCATCGACGGGCGCACCATCGATTTCTCCAGGCTCGTCGAACAGCCGGGTGATCGGCCGGAGCCGGTGTTCTCGTTCATGGGCGCGCGCGCCATGCACCCGAACCAAGTCGCTTGCTGGATCACGCATACCAATGAGCGCTCGCACGAGATCATTCGCGGCGGACTCGACCGCTCACCGATGTTCACCGGCGTGATCGAGGGCGTGGGCCCGCGTTATTGCCCGTCTATCGAGGACAAGATCCATCGCTTCGCCGGGAAGTCCGGGCACCAGATTTTCCTCGAGCCCGAAGGGCTCACGACGCACGAGTTCTATCCCAACGGCATTTCGACGAGCCTGCCCTTCGACGTGCAGCACGCGCTGGTGCATTCGATCGCGGGGCTGGAGCGCGCGCACATCCTGCGCCCGGGCTACGCCATCGAGTACGACTATTTCGATCCGCGCGCCCTCAAGTCCACGCTCGAGACCAAGGCGATCGCGGGCCTGTTCTTCGCCGGCCAGATCAACGGGACGACGGGCTATGAGGAGGCCGCCGCCCAGGGATTGCTCGCGGGGATCAACGCGGCGCTGCAATCGCGCGGCGAGGCGGGGTGGTGCCCACGGCGCGACGAGGCCTATCTCGGCGTGCTGGTCGACGACCTCGTGACGCGCGGCGTTTCCGAGCCGTACCGGATGTTCACGAGCCGCGCCGAGTATCGCCTGCAGCTGCGCGAGGACAATGCAGACCTGCGGCTCACGGAGATCGGCCGCAAGCTGGGACTGGTCGACGATGCGCGCTGGGCGGCTTTCGCCCGCAAGCGCGATGGCATCGCGTCCGAGACCCTGCGGCTCCAATCGACGCGGCTGCGGCCTTCTGATATTCCCATGCAAAATCAAATAGATATGTTCGGACAAGCGCTCGAGCGCGAAGCCTCTCTGTTCGACCTCCTGCGGCGTCCCGGCGTGACCTTCGATGCGCTGCGACCCTGGATGGACAATGCGAGCGCGGAAGCGGCCGTGACCGACCAAGTGGAAATCGCCGCGAAGTACGCCGGCTACATCGAGCGCCAGAGGGATGAAGTCGAGCACCAGCTTTCGCAGGAGCAGCTCGCCTTGCCGCCCGATCTCGACTACGCGAGCATCCGCGGGCTCTCCAGGGAGGTGCAGCAGAAGCTCTCCCAGCAGCGGCCCGAGACCGTCGGGCAAGCCTCGCGCGTGCAGGGAGTCACGCCGGCGGCGATCTCGCTGCTGCTCGTGCACCTGAAGCGCCGCGCGCTGGCGCGCGAATCGCAAGAGAAGCGCGCATGAGCCTGGAGGCGCAGGTCGCCGCGGGGCTCGCCGCGATGCGAATCGAGCTGGATGCGAAGGCGCGCACGCGCCTCCTCGCGCATCTCGAGCTCATCGCGAAATGGAACCGCGTCCACAATCTCACCGCGGTGCGCGAGACCGAGCAGATGGTCGTGCTCCATCTTCTCGACAGCCTCTCGGTGCTGCCGCACGTGGAAGGCGCGAAGACCATCGTCGACGTCGGAACGGGCGCCGGGCTGCCCGGGATCCCGATCGCCATCGCGCGGCCGCGTTCGCGCGTGACGCTGCTCGATTCGAGCCACAAGAAATGCGTCTTTCTGCGGCAGGCGAAGACCGAGCTCGCGCTGGACAACGTGGAGGTCGTCTGCGACCGCGTGGAGAAAGTCCTCGAGCTCAAGGTGCCGAACCTCGAGGCTCGCCGCCATCTCGTGTTCGTGGAGGCCGCATAGTGGCGCGAGTCTTCGTGGTCGCGAACCAGAAGGGCGGCGTGGGCAAGACCTCCATCGCCGTGAACCTCTCGGCGAGCCTCGCGCACTACGGGCGGCGCGTGCTGCTCGTCGACCTCGACCCGCAAGGCAACGCGACCACCGGCAGCGGTGTGGACAAGAGCGCCTGCGAGAAGACCGTTTACGGCGTGCTGCTGGGCGAGCATCCTCTCGTCGAGGCGGTGCGCGCGTGCGAAGGCAACTACGACATCGTCCCTTCGAACCGCGAGCTCGCCGGGGCGGAGGTCGAGCTGATCGCGATCGAGCAGCGCGAATTCCGCCTGCGCGACGCGCTGGCGGAAGCGGCGCGCGGCTACGACTTCGTCGTGATCGACTGCCCGCCCGCGCTCAACATGCTCACGGTCAACGGCTTTGCCGCCGCCGATGCGGTCATCATTCCCATGCAATGCGAGTATTACGCGCTCGAGGGCTTGTCGGATCTCGTGGGCACCTTGCGCAGGGTGAAGCAGAACTTGAACCCGCGCATCGAGATCGAGGCGCTGGTGCGCACCATGTACGATCCGCGCAGCACGCTCACCATCCAGGTGTCCGACGAGCTGAAACGCCACTACGGCGACAAGGTCTTCGATACGGTGATCCCCCGCAACGTGCGCATCGCCGAGGCGCCCTCGTTCGGCAAGCCGGTCCTGCTCTACGACCCGCAGTCGAAAGGCGCGATCGCGCACCTGCAATTCGCCCGTGAGCTTCTCGCGCGCAACGGATTCGAAGTCGCGGAGGCCGCGTGAGGCTGCGACGGGCATGAGCAAGCACAAGGGACTCGGACGCGGCCTGGATGCGCTGCTGGGCGGCGACACCAGGGCGCGCGGCGGCGACGAGCTGGCGCAGCTGCCGGTGAGCGCGGTGCGGCCCGGCAAATACCAACCGCGAACGCGCATGGACGAAGCGTCGCTCGCCGAGCTCGCCGAATCGATTCGCTCGCGCGGCATGATCCAGCCCATCGTCGTGCGCCCGGTGGGCGATTCGCAATACGAGATCCTCGC
>WNFI01171219.1_pt1 | contig 33986 bp, 30 predicted proteins | sample 5400471 | NCBI WGS metagenome assembly WNFI01 (sample SAMN13153348, study PRJNA577476) | soil metagenome | isolation source: 100 cm saprolite on Douglas fir-dominated hillslope | place: USA:California | collected 2013-09-17 | reverse complement strand
AGCATGTCGGCGATGCGGCTGTAGGGCTGGTCCATGCGGAGAACGTAGCTGCCGGCCGGGAAATGCCGCGTCTCCGTCTTCGGCTTCTCGGCGGCCTTTTTGCCTCCCGCCCCCGTCTCGTCCTTGTCCTTGTCCTTGTCCTTCGGCTTGCGGACGGGCATGGGCACGTCGAAGGCGGCGGTGGCCCGCGTGATCTCGCAACCCTGGCGCTGCAGGACCCGGAGCAGCTCGGCCTGCGCGCCCGGCCGGCGCTCGTCGGCGGAAAAGACATAGGCAGCCGGCCCCTCGAGCCGGGGCTTCTCGATCGACCGCTTGCTCTTCAGGTAGAAGTTGCGCAGGAAGGTCGGCGCGTTCTGCGCGAAGTAGTGCAGCGAGACCAGGAGCCCCGTCTGCTGGTAGTTGTTGTTGTTGCGCTGCGACCAGCTCACCCGCGGCAGGGGCGGGTTCTGCCGGTACCAGGTGCGCGCGTACTCGTCGGGAGACAGCCGCCGCACCACCGTGTCCGCGCCCGCGTTGCCGAAGGTCTCGTAGAGCCGGCTGATCCCGTTGTGGGAAGCGGCGATGAACATGAGGTAGCCGGGGCTCCAGGTGTCGAAGTCGCCGTGGGTGAACACGCCCGGCATGCCCAGGCGCGTCATCTCCGAGACGTTGTTCCAGCCGATCATCTGCCACTCGTTGGTGAGGATCGGATCGAGCCAGGCGTTGTAGGGACCGTCGCCGATGGTGTTGTCGTAGAGGAACGGCACGGACTCGTGCAGGTCGTGCAGCACCTGGGGCTTCTGGAACAGGTACTCGCCGAGGACGTTGCGCGTGAGGTTGAGGGTCAGGCCCATGGCGTCCCGGTTGTTGTCGTGGGCGACGTAGTGGCCCCAGTAGACCAGGGGCGGCCAGTTGTCCTTCGGATGGGCGAGGTGCCAGTTGTAGACGTCGACCTGCCGGTCGCGCCCGTCCACCTCGACCACCGGCGTGATCAGGGTGACCACGTGGTCGCGGATGTAGCGGACGTAGGGACTCTCGTCCACGGCCAGGCGGTAGGCCAGCTCCATGAGGGCGGTGGGCGCGCCCGTCTCCGGGGAGTGGATGGTCCCGGTGACGTAGTAGACCGGGAACGACGCCGCCACCAGGCGGTCCGCTTCGGCGTCGTCCATCGCGATCGTACGCGGGTCGGCGAGCTTGCCCAGGCGCACGCGATTGTCGTCCATGGCCGCGAGCAGCGGCTCCGACGCCACCGCGACCGCGATCATCTCGCGGCCCTCTTCCGTCCGGCCGATCGTGCGCACCTTCACGCGCGGGCTCCTGGACTCGAGCAGGCGCATGTAGCGGTACACGTCGGCGGCGTAGGGCAGCTTGCCGGGCGCCCCCGCGACGTCGCCGAGCACCGCCTGCGGCGTGGGCACGTCCGGCGAGGCGGGGAGATAGTCCACGAGCGGAGAAAGGAAGAAGGGCTCGGTCGTGTACTCGCGGATCTTGCGCGTGTAGCCCTCGTCGACGGGCTGCGCGGGGTCGCGCCCGGGGGCAGCCTCTTCGGCGGCGTGGGCGGTGGTGGCAAGGAGAAGGCAAGCGCACGCGGCGAGGCGGGAGAAGGCCATGGCCGGATTCTAACGGCAAGCGGCCGGGCTAAGATCGGGAGGTGAGAGCGGTGACCGCGTTCCCGGGCGCGGCCGAGCGGCGCCGCCTCCTCGACCTGCTCGCGCGTCCCCCCGCGGAAGCAGCCCGCCTTCTGCTCGGCACCGTGGTCGTGCGCCGCCAGGGGGACGACGTGCGCGTCGCCCGGATCGTGGAGACCGAAGCCTACCTGGGCCAGGACGATCCCTCCGCGCATGCCTTCCGCGGCCGGACCACGCGCACGGCCCCGCTCTGGGGACCGCCGGGCACCCTCTACGTCTACTTCGTCTACGGCCGCCCTGGCCATCGACACCGCACTGAGCGGCCGCCACCTGTTCGATGGGGACCGCGCGCTCTACCTCCGCGAAGGAAGCCCCGCGCGCCGGATCGGCGTCTCCACGCGCGTGGGGATCCGCCAGGCCGCGGATTGGCCGCTGCGGTTCTTCGACGCGGACAGCGCGGCTGTCTCCTTCCATCGCGGGCCCGCGACGTACTCCCTCGCGCCTGCGCGGAGGTAGACTGCCGCCATGAAGACCGATTCATTCGGGGCCCTCGATACGCTCGATGCCGGCCAGGGGCCGGTCTCCTACTACCGGCTGAGCGCCCTGGAGCGCGAAGGCCTGGCCAAGGGCCTCGATCACCTTCCGTTCTCGATCAAGGTCCTGCTCGAATCCGTCCTGCGCAACGTCGACGGCGAGCTGGTGACGGAGCCCGACGTCCGAAGGCTCGCCGCCTGGAACGCGCTGCGCCCGGCCGACGTCGAGCTGCCCTTCATGCCCGCGCGCGTCATCCTGCAGGACTTCACCGGCGTGCCCGCGGTCGTGGACCTCGCGTCCATGCGCACCGCGGTCAAGCGGCTGGGCGGCGACGCGCGCCGGATCAACCCGCTCGTCCCCGTCGACCTCGTGGTGGACCACTCCGTGCAGGTGGACGTGTTCGGCACGGCCGACGCGCTCGCGCGCAACGCGGAGATGGAGTTCGGCCGCAACCGCGAGCGCTACGAGTTCCTCAAGTGGGGGGCCAAGGCCTTCCAGAACTTCCGCGTCGTCCCGCCCGCGACCGGCATCGTGCACCAGGTGAACCTCGAGTACCTCGCCCAGGGCGTGATGACGGGGAGGAGCGACGCGCGCAGCGTCGCCTTCCCGGACACCCTGGTGGGGACGGACTCGCACACCACGATGATCAACGGCCTCGGCGTGCTGGGCTGGGGCGTGGGCGGCATCGAGGCGGAGGCGGCCATGCTGGGCCAGCCCCTGTACATGGTGACGCCGCAGGTCGTCGGCTTCCGCTTGACCGGCAAGCTGCGCGAAGGCGTGACCGCCACCGACCTCGTGCTCACCGTCACCCAGATGCTGCGCAAGAAGGGCGTGGTCGAGAAGTTCGTCGAGTTCTTCGGCACCGGCCTCAGCCAGATGAGCCTGGCCGACCGCGCCACCATCGCCAACATGGCTCCGGAGTACGGCGCGACCTGCGGGTTCTTCCCCGTCGACGACGAGACGCTCCGCTACTTGCGCCGGACGGGCCGGAAGAACCAGGCCACCCTCGTGGAGCGCTACGGCAAGGCGCAGGGCCTCTTCCGCACCGACGCCGCCCCCGACCCCGTCTTCTCGGACACCCTTGCCCTCGACATGTCCACCGTGGAGCCCAGCCTGGCCGGGCCCAAGCGACCGCAGGACCGTGTCGGGCTCGCGCAGATGAAGGCGCAGTTCGCCCAGGCCCTGACCGCGCCGGTCAAGGAGCGCGGGTTCGGGCTCGCGGCCGCGGACGTGGGCAAGACGGGCACGGTCGAGATCAACGGCCGCAAGACGGAGATCGGCCACGGCGCGGTCGTCATCGCCGCCATCACGAGCTGCACGAACACGTCCAACCCCTCGGTCATGCTGGGCGCGGGCCTCCTGGCCAAGAAGGCGGACGAGCGCGGCCTGCGCCCCCCCGCCCACGTGAAGACCAGCCTCGCCCCCGGCTCGAAGGTGGTGACCGAGTACTACAAGCAGTCGGGCCTCATGCCCCATCTCGAGAACCTCGGCTTCAACGTGGTGGGCTACGGCTGCACGACCTGCATCGGCAACAGCGGACCGCTGCCCGACGCCGTGCACAAGGCGGTCACCGACGCCAAGCTGGTGGCGGCGTCGGTGCTGTCCGGCAATCGCAACTTCGAGGGCCGCATCAACCCCGACGTGAAGGCCAATTACCTGGCCTCGCCGCCCCTCGTCGTCGCCTATGCCCTGGCCGGCTCGACCGCGATCGACTTGACCCGAGAGCCGCTGGGGACGGGCCGCGACGGCAAGCCCGTCTACCTCTCCGAGATCTGGCCGAGCCAGCAGGAGGTCGCGGAGCTGGAGGCGCGCATCAACGAGACGATGTTCGCCTCGACCTATGCCAACGTCTTCGACGGCAACCCGACCTGGAACGCGGTGAAGGTGCCGGAAGGCGACCTCTTCGACTTCCGCGACGACTCGACCTACATCCAGGAGCCGCCCTTCTTCCAGGAGCTCACCCTGGACGTGCGGCCCCCTCGCGACATCACGGGCGCGCGCATCCTGGCCGTGCTCGGCGACTCCGTCACCACCGACCACATCTCGCCCGCGGGCGACATCGCGGAGCAGAGCCCGGCCGGCCAGTACTTGAAATCGAAGGGCGTCGCGCGCAAGGACTTCAACTCCTATGGCTCGCGCCGCGGCAACGACCGCGTGATGGTGCGCGGCACCTTCGCGAACATCCGGCTGAAGAACCTGATGGTGCCGGGCGTCGAGGGCGGCGTGACCGTGCACATCCCATCCGGCGCGGTCATGCCCATCTACGACGCCGCCATGCGTTACCGGCAGGAGGGCACGCCTCTGGCGGTGGTGGCGGGCAAGGAATACGGCAGCGGCTCCTCGCGCGACTGGGCGGCCAAGGGCACGCTGCTCCTCGGCGTGCGCGCGGTCCTGGCCGAGAGCTACGAACGGATCCACCGCAGCAACCTCGTGGGCATGGGGGTCCTGCCCCTGCAGTTCAAGCCGGGCGAGAGCGCGGAGACGTTCGGCATCACCGGGAAGGAGACGCTGACCATCGTGGGCGTGTCCGGCGACTGGGCCCCCCGCCAGGACGTGACCGTCGACATGGTCCGCGCCGACGGCAGCCGCACCGCCTTCGTGGTGATCGCGCGGCTCGACACTCCGGTCGAGATCAACTACTACCGCAACGGCGGGATCCTGCAAACGGTGCTGCGCAAGATGCTCAAGGCCTAGTGGTCGCGTCCGCCGTTACAATGGATGAACGGAGGTATTCCTTGGCCCTCGAAGACCGCATTCACTTCCTCACCTCGCCCGAACAGGTCGACGCCTTCGTCAAGGACAACCCGGCCGCCGCCATCTACAAGGCCGGGACCTGCCACAAGACCCAGGAGATGTTCCAGCACGTCCAGGCCCAGCTCGAGGCCCGCGAGGACGTGCCCCTGGGCATCATCCGCGTCGTGGAGGCCCGCCCCGCCAGCAATCGCGTGGCGGAGATGACGGGCGTCCAGCACGAGTCGCCGCAGCTCCTGCTCTTCAAGGAGGGCAAGGCGGTCTACGACCGGGACAACTGGGACATCACTCCCGAGTCGATTGCCGAGGCCCTGGAGGCCCATTTCCACCGGGTGGCTTGACCCCCCCAGCATGAGGAGTTGTAACGGACGCGCGGATGGGCCGTCTAACCTGGGATTCGGACCAGACAAGTCGCAGGACTCAGATCCAGCAGGGGGCCGTGGTGCGCGCACGAGGGAGCCGGCGGGGCAAACGCTGATATGGTCCTCCCCCGGCCGGCCGACATCGCGCTACAGTGGGCGGCATGCCTGATCCGGACCCCGGGCACGCCCGGCGGGAGGCGCTGGCCAAGGCGCTCGTCGAGCACGGCGATCGGCTGTATTCCCTCGCCCTGCGGATCACGCGCGATCCCGACCTCGCCTCGGACGCGGTCCAGGAGGCCTTCGCCACCGCCTTGCAACGCGTGGACGACTTCCGCGGCGAGGCCCGCCTCGGCACCTGGCTCCACCGCATCGTCTATACGAAGGCCATCGACCTCCTGCGGGCCCGCGGCCGCGAGGCCCCGATGCCCGAAGAGGACGCCTCTTCCCGCCCGCCCGACGACGACCGGCTGGGCGGCGCTCCCACCTGGTCCCGCCAGCCGGACGAGATCCTCTTCGGCAGCGAGACGCGGAAAGCCCTCGAAAAAGCCCTCATGGAGCTGACGCCGCTCCAGCGCCTCGTCTTCGAGCTGCGCGAGGTCGAAGGCCGGCCCACCGAAGACGTCGCGGACATCTTGAGCCTTCCCCCCGGGACCGTACGCGTGCACCTGCATCGAGCCCGCATGCGCCTGCGCGCGCGGCTGTCCCAACACTTCCGAGGAGCGGTGGCATGACCTGCGCGCAGCTGGACGACCGGCTGACGGACCTGATGGAAGGCACGCTCCCGGCGGACGTGTGCGAGGAATTGAATCGCCACCTCGCGGAGTGCAGCAACTGCCAGCTCGTGCGCCAGGACCTGGAAGATCTCGCGCGGCTGTGTCGGGAGACGGCGGCGCCAACGACCATGCCGGACGATGTGAAACACCGGATCGAGGCACTGCTGGCGAATCCGGATCCAAGCCGCCCGGCCGTTTAGCCGGCGTTCGTAGATGGCAGCCGACCTGGCCGCAGGCTCTATCCGCTAACCGCGTCGACCGATCTTTCTTTCCTTATCGCTGGTCCAGCCTCGGAAACGCCTCCAGCAGGTTCGCGTAGGCATCCATGCTGAACTCGAACGGGACCCCCTCGCTCGAAGAGGGACGCTGCCCGCTCGCGCTGACGCCGCCCGCGGACGCCCCCGTCACCCCCAGCACCGCGGCGAGGTCGACCGGGGTCAGGCTGCCGCCACTCGCGTTGATGACGCGAATGAACTCGTTGGCCATCAGCGCGTACCCGACGTCGTTGGGGTGGATTCCGTCGTAGCTGAACACGCCGCCGCTGAGGAACGCGCTGTTGAGCGTGATTCCGCCGACGTGGCGGCCGGTGGTGGCCAACTCGCGCAGCAGCCCGTTGACGTCGAGGACAGGGATGTTGGCGGCCCCGCAGATCTCGCGAATGGCCTGGTTGTTGGCGGCGACGTGGTCCTGGATGATGGCGATCTCACTCGGGTCCAGCACCACCTCGTCGGGCAGCGGCGCCCCCGTGCCGCCCAGCGCGGTCGGAATGCCGATGCCCTGCCCGAGCAGCGTGGACGCGGCGAGGGTCACGAGGGCGGTGGACGGCAGGGAGCCGCTCGGCCCGATGAGGGGCACGCGCGCGCCTCCGACCAGTACGGGGGCGCCCGTGCTGGGGTTCACCACGTAGGGCCGGATGGTCGTGACGAACGGGATCGTGGTGACGTCGGGCAGGTTGGCGGCCACGATGAAGGCGCTCGTCGTCTTCAGCGCGGCCACGATCTGGCCGTAGGTCGCGCGGAACGTCGCCGTCGGCGTGAGGGTGACCCCGTCGATGGCGCGGCCGCGCAGCGCCGCGCCGAGCACGTCGTTGTTGCCGATCCAGAGCGTGATCGCGGTCGGCCGCAGCGCGACCGCCTGCTGAACCTGGGTGCCCAGCCCGCGCAGGATGAGGTCGTGGAGCCCGCCCGCGTCCGTGGTACGGGTGAGGGCATCGACGCTGGTGGCTCCGGGAACGGCGAGGTTGTGGTACGGCCGGGCCAGGGCGAGGTTCTTGGGCGCGCCCGCCGTCGCCGCCTTGGGCGCGATCACGGGCACGGGGACGAGGCTCACCAGGGTGAGCTCGGGCGGGATCCCCGGCTCCGAGACCAAGGGTTGCTGGAAGCCCTGCACGCCGGCCTGGCGCGCGATGAGCGCCGGCGCCGAGCGGTTCTGGTGCGTCTCGACGAGGGAGCCGGACTCGAACCCGGCGGCCAGGCTGTCCCCGACGGAGACGTAGGTCGTGAAGTTGGTCTGCGCATCCGCGCGAACGGCGGCGGCGCCCAGGAAGGCGGCGGCGAGAGCGATGAAGGCGGGTCTGCGCATCGTGATCCTTAGAAGGAATACCCGAGGAAGATCCCCAGGGTAACGGCGTGGCTCTTGTAAGTACCGTCGAACGAGTCCCGGCTGACTCCCTCCGTCGAGCGAGAGGGCGAGAGCAGCACCCACATGGCGGCGTCGGCATGGAAGCGGCCGGACTTCCAGGTCCCGCCGAGGGCGAATCCGTTGCGATCCGCGTCCGGGAGGAGCGGAGAGATCGACTCGGTCGGCGCCGGGCTCTGATCGAAGAAGTATCCGCCGCGCACGGCCCAGGTCTCGCTGAGGCGGCGCTCCAGCCCCATGCGGTACTGCCAGGAGTTCTTGTAGTTCTCGACGATGGACTGGGTCAGGTCCGGCCGGTCGGTGAAGACGAGGTTGAGCTGGCTGAACTTCGACCACTGGTACCAGTCGGCGTCCGCCTCGAAGGTCCAGTCGCCCGCGGTGTAGGCGACGCCGCCCATGAAGATCCCGGGGAACACGATCTCGGTGGTCAGGGCCTGGCTGCCCTGGGGCAGGCGCGCGGTGAGGGCCGTGTCGAGCTGGGCGTTGCCCGTCCCGATCTGGGTGAAGTTCGCGGTGCCCTTGTAGCTCGCCTTCACCTGGTGCCGGTAGTGCACGCCCGCGGAGAGCGAATCGCTGATCTTGGCCAGCGCGCCCACGTTGAAGCCGAACCCGACGTCGGTGTTGCTCGAGATATCCACGCTCGCGCCGTCGATCACGCGCTGGGTGAAGGGATTCACGACCGGCACGCGCCGCTGCAGGGACACGGACGACAGGCGGATGTCGAGGCCGCCACCCACCGCGAACCGGTCGGCGAGCTTGTAGCCGATGGTAGGGTTGATCGAGAACCCCTTGAGCTCGGCTCTCTCGGAGAGGAACCGGCCGCTGAACGTGTCCGGGCTCGCCCATGAAGTGGTCAATCCGAACGGCGTGTGCAGGCCGATGCCGAAGACGAGCCGTTCGGTGAAGGGCTGCGTGTAATACGCGGCGGGGGGAACGAGCAGGCCAGTGTCGCCCTTCTCCGTCACGGACGCGCCCGGGAAGGGATCGGCGCCGGTGAAGGTGGAAGAGGGATGGATCAGGGTCCCGCCCAGGTAGAACTGCTTGCCCTTGAGGAACGCGATGCCGGCGGCGTTATGGAAGATGGCGCTGGGGTCGTTGGCCTGGGCCGTGAACGCGCCCGCGAAGCCCATTCCGCGGGCGCCCTGCTCGAAAATGGCGAACCCGGCCGCGTGCGCGGGCGCGGGGCCGAGAATGCAGGCCGCGAGCGCGGCGGCCAGGGCCCGGGTGGATGTGGACATCAAACGCCTCCTCATCGGATCTTATCGGCGGGAGTGCCCGCGGGCGGTCCGTCCGAGACGCGCCTTTCCGAAGCGGGCTTCGGCGAGAGGCGCAACGGTTTTCGATCGTAAGCGGCGCCGTCGCGGAGTGTCAACGGAATTAGCGGGCCGGTGTGATCGCGGTCAGACGACGGGGAGGAACACGCGCGTCTCGAGCGCGCCGCCGGGGAGGGGCGCGAAGCGAACGAACCCTCCCATCTCGCGGAAGAGACGAGTGGCCTGACCGAGGGGGCCCGGATCGGTGCCCTGCACCACACGCTGCTGATCCTCCGGCGAGAGGTTGCCGGTGTGGGCCAGGGCCAGCATCAGGAAATCGCGCTTGACCTCGCCGTCGCGTCCCTTGAGCAGGACGGGCTTGCGCTCGCAGCGAAGCGAGAGCTGCGTGCCCCGGAGGGCGGCGGTGACGAGGCCTTCCACGGTTCCCACGAGGGCCTGCCGCAGGGCGAGGGGCGGGCAGCTCGGCAGGCTGGTGGTCATGGGCACGCGCAGGTCGACGGAGAGCTCCTGGGCGTCGAGGGCATCCTGCGCGCCGCCGAGCACGTCCTGCAGCAGCTCGTGCAGGCTGGCTCTGGCGACGGACGGCGGCGGGACCGGCGGCGCCGCGGCCCGCGGCACGGGGGGCGGAGCGGCCGCGCGTGCGGGCGGGGAGGGAATCGAACGCGAGGAGGTCATCGTGGGCGTCGAGGCCAGGGGCCGCGACGATCCGACGGGATCGCCCGTCCCGCGCGCGGAGGCCGCGGAGGGATCGCCGAGCTCCGCGACGACCTTCTTGAGCCGCGTCGCTTCCTGCTGGATGGCGAGGATCGCGGCCTGGCGCTTGTCGCGCGCGTCCTCGCGATGGACCATCAACAGGTCGGCCTGGGAGAGGATCGCCCCCAGGCCCAGGTTCATCTCGCGCACCATGTCCGACAAAGACTCCGCGAGCTCGACGTTCGAACGGAGCGAGCGGTGGAGCAGCTCCTCGGAGACGAGCCCGGTCTCCGATCCCGTCTGCGGGGGTGCGGCGTGCAGGGAGTCGGTCGCGTGCGACACCACGACCTTGGCCGCGCGCGGAGCCGGCGAAGACTGGGCGGCGGGCGCGGCCGCGGCCGCGTTCTTCAGCACCTCCGCGAACGCTTCCTGGACGACGCTGGGCACGCTCGCGGGATCGAGGCCTTTCTCCTTCAGGTTGTACTTGACCGCGATGGCGGCCAGCATGTCCTGCACCACCGCGACGAAGCACTCGATCACGCCCTGGCCCTGCGCGGCCACCGCGCCGAGCGCGGGCCGGCCCCAGGGATTGATCGTCTTGCTCAACTCGGCCACCGACATCACTTCGGGCAGGTCCTGCTTGTTGTACTGGAAGACGATGGGCACCTTCTCGGGGACGAGGCGGTTCGCGAGAAGATTGACCTTCATGTTCTCGAAGGCGGCCTGGTTCTCCTTGGCCAGCGAGCGGCGCGCGTCGGCGACGAACACGACCGCGTCCGCTCCCGCCAGCACGACCCGGCGCGTGGCGTTGTACTGGACCTGGCCGGGCACCGTGTAGAGCTGGATCTTGAAGTCGTAGCCGGACACGGCGCCCAGACTGAAGGGCAGCAGGTCGAAGAAGAGGGTCCGATCCTGCGCAGTGTTGAGGGAGATGAGACGGTTGTTGGCGGCGGGGTCGGTCAGCCGGTGGATCTGCTCGAGGTTCGTCGTCTTGCCGGACTGCGCGGGTCCGTAGTAGACGACTTTCGCCTTGATGGTCCGTTCGGTGAAATTGAACTGGACCATGGTGCCGGAGCACTCACCAGGAAGGGCACGCCAGGGACGGACATATATAGCACGAGCACGGGGGTGTCACAACGGTGTCACGGCGGGGCCGGCCCTCGCTTGACCGGCGCCAACCCGCAGTCGATAATGGGCGTTTGGCGCACGCGTAAAAACAGGAGAAGAGATGGCTCAGCGTTGCGACGTCTGCGGCAAGGGACCGTTGTCCGGTAACCGCATCAGCCACGCCCACAACGTGACGCACCGTCGGTTCAACCCGAACCTTCAGCGGATCCGCACGGTGATGGGCGGCGTCCAGCGACGGCTGCGCGTGTGCACGCGCTGCCTCCGCTCGGGCAAGATCACCAAGCCGACTCCGGTCAAGAAGTCGACGACCTCGGCCGCCTAGCCGCGCCCGCACGCCCGCCCCGTCCTCACGCCTGCCAACGGTGGCAAGCAGCGAGGAGCCGATTTACTCGGCGACGGGCGGCAGGGGGGGTAGCCCGAAGGGCGTAGGGGGGCGCATCCATCCAGCGAGGCGCGCCCCCCTGCATCAAAACGCCGCGATCATGTCGATCTCGACCTTGGCCCCCTTGGGCAGGCCACCGGCCTCAATGGTCGAGCGGGCGGGCGGCTCCTTGCCCAGGAACCGCTCGTAGACCTCGTTCATCTTCGCAAAGTCGGCCATGCTGGCCAGGAACACCGTCGTCTTGACGACGTTCTCGGGGCCCATCTTCGCTTCCTTCAGGACCGCCAAGAGGTTCTTGATCACGCGCTCCGTCTGCGCGGCGACGTCGCCCTCGATCAGCTGGCCGGTGGCGGGGTCGATGGCGATCTGGCCGGACGCGAACAGAAGGCCACCCGAGATCACGCCCTGCGAGTAGGGTCCGATGGGCTTGGGGGCGTCCGGACTCGTGACGTGCTTCTTCGGCATGCGCCTCCTTAGGCAATTCAGGGCGGCGAGGGGATGCTCTGAGCCTATCGGCAACCCGCGCTTGTGACAAGGCCCGCGGCGCCGCGGGCGTCGTCCCTAGCGTGCGACGGTCTGACGCTCCACGTCGATGACTCCGCTCACGCCGCGAATGGACTTCACCACCTTCTCGAGGTGCTTGAGGTCCTGGATGCGCAGGGTGAGGTCGATGGTCGCTGTGTGGTCGTCGAAGGTCTTGGCCTCGGCCGTGCGGATGTCGGTGTTCATGGACGCGAGCACGGCGGTGATGGCGGCGAGCACGCCCGGACGGTCCTCCACCTGGGCGGCGATGCGCACCTCGTAGGCCCCTTCCCCGCCGCGCTCCCATTCGACGGCGATGCGCCGCTCGGGGTCGTACATGAGGTTCACGACGTTGGGGCAGGTCTGGGAGTGCACGGACACGCCCTTGCCGCGCGTGATGTAGCCGACGATGGGCTCGCCCATGATGGGGTTGCAGCACTTCGCGCGGTAGATGAGCAGGTCGCCCGAGCCCTTGACGGTGATGCGCTCCTCGCCCACGCGGAGCAGGCGCTTGACCGCATCCGTGATCGGGGTCGGCTTCTCGGGGACAGGCGGGGTCTCCAGCTTCTCCGCGGGCACGAGGCGCGCGAGCACCTGGCGCATCGAGACCTTGCCGTAGCCGATGGCGGCGTAGAGATCGTCGAGCTTCGTGCCGACCCCGAGCTCCTGGGCCAGCGCCTCCGCCTTCTCTGCCTCCACCTTGCGCGCGGACAGGTCGTAGCGCTTGAGCTCGCGCTCGAAGTGCTTCTTCCCGATCTCGACCGCCTGCTGCTTCTCGGCGGTGTTGAGGTAGTGGCGGATCTTCGAGCGCGCCTTGTTGGTGACGGCCAGGGCCAGCCAGTCCCGGCTCGGGTTGTGGCCGGCGGAGGTGAGGATCTCGATGATGTCGCCGTTCTTCAGGCGGTAGCGCAGGGGCACGATCTTGCCGTTCACGCGCGCGCCCACGCACTGGTGCCCGACCTGGGTGTGGATGCCGTAGGCGAAGTCGATGGGGGTCGCCCCCCGCGGCAGCGTCTTCACCTCGCCCTTGGGGGTGAAGCAGTAGACCTCTTCCGGGTAGAGGTCGAGCTTGAGGGAGTTCAGGAACTCGTGCGGGTCCTTGACCTCCTGCTGCCATTCCAGGAGCTGGCGCATCCAGGCGAAGGCCTGGTCGTCCTTGTCCGGGCCGCTCTTCCCCTCCTTGTACTTCCAATGGGCGGCGATGCCTTCCTCGGCGACGCGATGCATCTCGCGCGTGCGGATCTGGACCTCGAAGGGGTGGCCCTCGTCGCTGATGACGGAGGTGTGCAGCGAGCGGTAGCCGTTGGGCCGGGGCATGGCGATGAAGTCCTTGATCCGTCCCGGCACCGGCCGCCAGAGGTTGTGGAGAACGCCGAGGGCGGCGTAGCAGTCGGGGATCGTCGGCACCACGATGCGCAGGGCCACGAAGTCGTAGACCTGGTCGATGTCGATGCGCTGCTTGCGCAGCTTCTGGTGGATGGAGTGCAGGCGCTTGATCCGCCCTTCCAGGTTGGCCTCCAGGCCGGCCACCTGCAGCTTCTCCGCCACCGTGACCTTGATCTTCTCGATGAACTCGATGGCCCGCGTGCGCCGCTCTTCGACTCGCTGCATCAGCTCCCGGTAGGACTCGGGCTCCAGGTACTGGAAGGAGAGGTCCTCGAGCTCGTTCTTGATCTTGCTCATCCCCAGCCGGCCGGCCAGGGGCGCGTAGATGTCCATCGTCTCCCGCGCGATGCGCGTGCGGCGCTCTTCCGGCAGGTACTGCAGGGTGCGCATGTTGTGCAGGCGGTCGGCCAGCTTCACGATGATCACGCGCACGTCGTCGACCATGGCCAGGAGCAGCTTGCGGAAGTTCTCGGCCTGCCGCTCCTCGGAGGACGAGAACGGGATCTTGCTGATCTTGGTCACGCCCTCCACGATGTGGAGGACGTCGGGCCCGAAGTGCTCCTTGATCTTGTCCGCGTCGGTGAGGGTGTCCTCGAGGACGTCGTGGAGGAGACCAACGGCCACGCAGGCGGGGTCCATGCGCAGCTCGGCCAGGATGGCCGCCACCTCCAGCGGATGCACGAGGTACGGCTCGCCGCTGGCGCGGGTCTGTCCCTTGTGCTCGACCGCGGAGAAGATGTACGCCTTGCGGAGCACCTCGAGGTCGGCGCCCGCATGGTGCCGCTTGACGTTCTCGTAGATGTCTTCGAAGCGAATCATGGCGGCGAACCACCAGTCTAGGAGTGGCCCCCGGGAGCGTCAACCGCAAGGCGGATCGCCGCCGCCGTTGTTGACTCGTCCTAGTCGCGGCACTATGATTTTTGTCTTCGGGACGCCGGGACCTCGTTCACCATCAACCGCTTGCGGAGAGAGGGCTCATGAAGACCTCCAGGCCCATCGTGGCTCTTGCCCTGATTGCCGTGCTCGGCACGGGCGTCGGCTGCGCCAAGGTAAGGTCCAAGGCCGCGTTCAAGGACGGAAACAAGGACTACAAGGAAGAGAACTTCAAGAAGGCGGTCGACGACTATCAGCGCGCCGTCGATCTCGACCCCAACTTCAGCGAAGCCTGGTTCTACCTCGGCAGCTCCCACCAGGCGCAGTACCGGCCGGGCAAGGACACGCCGGAGAACAAGAAGCAGCTCGACGACGCGATCGAGGCGTTCAAGAAGTCGCTGGAGACCAACCCCGGCCGGACCGAGAGCCAGAAGAACGTGCGGCGCAACTCCCTGGCCGCGCTCATCGGGATCTACGCCGACGACCCGTACAAGAACTACGAGGAAGCCCAGAAGTACGCGCAGCAGCTCGTGGCCGACAACCCCAACGACTCCAAGAACCTCTACGCGCTGGCCAACCTGTACGAGAAGTTCAACAAGTTCGCGGAGGCGGAGACCATCTACAAGAAGGTGGCCGAGCAGAACGCCAAGGACGCCAAGGCCTGCGGCGCCCTGGCCGGCTTCTACAACAAGCCCAACTGGGACGACACGGGCGCGCCCTGGGTGGAGGGGAGCAACAAGCCACGGCTGTCGAAGTTCGATCAGGCCATCGCGGTGCTCGAGCAGTGCGCGAACATCGATCCCAACGATCCGGCCGGATACCAGAAGGTCGCGAGCTACTACTGGGACAAGGCCTACCGTGACCCCCTGCTCACCGACGAGCAGAAGAACACGTACGCGGACAAGGGCATGGAGAACGTGGACAAGGCCCTGCAGCTCAAGCCGGACTACTTCGAAGCGGTCATCTACAAGGGGCTGCTCTATCGCGTGAAGGCGGGGGCCACCTCCGACCGCCGGGCCAAGGCGGAGTTCCTGGAGAAGGCGCAGGACCTCCAGAAGCAGGGCCTGGAGCTCAAGAAGCAGCAGGCCGCGGAAGGCGCTCCCGCCGCCTCGGCCGCGCCCGCCGCGAGCGGGGGCCGGTAGCCCCGGTGACCTCGCCCAGGGGGGCGAGGTCGTCCGATTTGGCGCATCCCGTTCCCGATCATCCGGGACCTTTCCTCCGCCTCGACCCGATGGGTTTCCACGTCCGGCTCGCCACCTGGTACGCCCCCATGCTGGTCGTGGCCGCCCTGCTCGCACGGCCGCGGATCCGCGGGCCCGACGCTGATCGTGGGTGCCCAGACGCTGGAGGCGAAGCGCGTCACGCACGTGGATGCGCCACCGTGGTACGCCGCAGTAGACGCCCGGCGCGACTCTCCTACTGTGCGGGTCCGCCCGTCGTGCCACCCGCCTGCTCGATCATCTTCTCGGAGATGATCCCGATCCGCTCCACGCCCGCGCCCTTGGCCACGTCCATGGCCTCCACGACCTTGCCGTAGGGGATCTTCCCGTCGGCACGGACGAACATCGTCTTGTCGGAGCGCGTCTGGAAGATGTCCTTGAGGCGCTGGTCGAGATCTTCCATGTTCGACACCGGGCTCTTGTTCACGGTGATGACGGCCCCGCTGGGGGACTCTTCCATTCCCAGCACCACCTGGTTGCTCTGGGTCTGCGGCTGGGGCTGCTGTTGCTGGGTGGAGGTCTGGGGCAGCGCGATGTCGAGGCCCTTCTGGGCCAGGGGCGTCACGACCATGAAGATGATGAGGAGCACCAGCATCACGTCGATGAGCGGGGTGATGTTGATGTCCGACACCGCCTCGTTGTGCTCGGGGCGATAGGCGTCGTGCGAGTGGACGATCGACTTCTTCTTGCGCCCGGCGTGCGGGATGGGCGTGTCCACCAGCGGCCCCCGCGGGCGCGATTCCGGGGTCGTGTTGTAGGGCGGATTCGGCTTGAGCGGATCGCTCATGACCCTAACCCTGCGTCCGCGGCTCGGCGATGAGCGCGATCTCTTCCACGCCCGCCTCGCGCGCGAGGTCCATGATCTTCATGACCTCGGAGTAGGCGAGGTCCTGGTCCGCCTTGAGGTAGATCATCTTCCCGCCCTCGGGCAGATCCTCGAGCCTCTCCTTGAGCTGGGGGACGAGGTCGTTCTGGTTGTCGACCTTGATGCCACCCAGGAAGGTGGTGCTGTCCTTCTTGATCGCCACCATGATCGTCTTCGGCTCGTCTTTTCGTTCCTTGGTGTTGCCCGCCAGGGGGAGCTTGACGTCCACGCCCTTCTGGAGCATGGGCGTGATCACCATGAAGATGATGAGCAGGACGATCATGATGTCGGCCATGGGCGTGACGTTGATGGCCGCGATGGCCCCGCCCTTCTTGCCGCCGACTGCCATTGACATCGGGAGACTCCTCGATCGAGGGACGCGGCCTCAGGGCCGCGTCCCCGGGTGGACCTATGGCGGGCCTTACGCGCCCTTCTTGATGAAGTAGTCGAGAAGCTCCGAGCTGGAGTTGTCCATCTCCACGTTGAAGCCCTCGACCTTGCCCGCGAAGAAGTTGTAGGCCCAGACCGCGGGTACGGCCACGAAGAGGCCGAACGCCGTGGTGATCAGGGCTTCCGCGATGCCGGCGGAGATGGCGGCGATACCGCCCGAGCCCGTCAGGGCCATGCCCGAGAAGGCGTTGATGATGCCGAAGGTGGTCCCGAAGAGGCCCACGAACGGCGCCGTGGATCCGATGGTGGCGAGGCCGCTGAGGCCGCGCTTGAGGTCGGCCAGGTTGACGGCGGTCGCACGCTGGATGGCGCGCTTGGCGGCGTCGACGGCGGCCTCGCGGTCGCGGGTGGCCTCACCCACTTCCTGCTGGTATTGCCATTCCTGGAGTCCGACGACGAGGACCTTGGCCAGGTGGGAGTGCTTCACGGACGCGCCATGCGAGGCGTCGATCGCCTCCTTGATCTTCCCCTGTTTCAGGAAGCGGGCGACCTCGGGGGCGTACTTGCGGGATTGCTTGGTGGCCTGGGAGTAGGTGTAGTACCGCTCGATCATGACGCCAATCGAGTAAATGGACATGAGCGCAAGGACGATCACGACGCCCCAGGCGACCCCGCCCATGTGCTCCGCCATGGTCCTGAGATCAAACTGCATTTCCTAAGTCCTCCTGGACAGGATGGTCCGTTGTCCGAAGCAGGTTGTTACGACAGCCGGAAGTTGACGGTCACGGTCATGATCACGGGCACGGGCACCCCATTGAGGAGGGTGGGGCTGTAGACCCACTGCTTCACCGCTTCGATCGCCGCGGAGTCGAGCAGCGGGATCCCACGGAGGACCTTGACGTCGGTGACCTTGCCCTGGGGGCTGATCGTGCACTCCAGGATCACCACCCCCTGCACCCGGGCCTGCTTCGCGATGTCCGGGTAGGCGGGGTTGACGTGCTTGAGCTTCTTCGGTTCCTTGATCTGCCCGCCCACTGTTCTCGGTGGGGACGGGAGTGGACATGGGTTTGGGCGTGTTCGGTTGGCGCGGGGCGGGCGGAGGCGGAGGAGGCGGCGGCGGCGGCGCCGCGGCCGGCTCGACGAAAAACGCCTTCACGACCGACGTGGGCTCGGGCAGATCCTGGGAGGTCAGGAGAGGCACCACCACCACGAAGAGCAGGACGAGCGCGTGGATGGCGATCGAGACCGGCAGCGTATAGGACTGGCTGGTCTTGTGCTTGACGACATCGGATTCGATGAGGTCTTCGAAGAGCCTCTGCTGCATCACCGCCCTCGCTTTCCCGTCGGCTTCACTGGCTCTCTCTGGAAGAAATCGATTCTAGGTCCGGCGTTTAAAGGCTGTCAAGAGACGCCACGACAGTTCGACACCACGGGCGGCCGACGGGTTCCCTCACCCTACTCACCCTATACTCCGTCTTTTTGGACGAGGAAGCACGCCCATGGACGCAAGCGCCGTGTTCGTTCCCGGGCCGGCCTGGATCGCCCCGTTTGCGACGATGCTGCTCGCGATCGCCATTCTCCCGCTCCTGGCTCCGGCTTTCTGGGGGTCCAATGGCCGCAAGCTCGCGGTGGGCGCGGCGCTCGGCGTGCCCGTGCTCGTCCTCTATGCGCGCCACCATCCGGCCGCGCTGCTGCACACGGCCGAGGACTACGTGTCCTTCATGGCCCTGCTCGGCAGCCTGTTCGTCATTTCCGGCGGCGTGCTCGTCACCGGGGACATCGAGGCGCGCCCCGCCGTCAACACCGCGCTGCTGGCCGTGGGGGCGGTCCTCGCGTCGCTCATCGGCACGACCGGTGCGTCCGTCCTCCTCATCCGCCCGCTGCTGGCGACGAACCAGGAGCGCCGCCATGTCGCGCACACCGTCGTCTTCTTCATCTTCGTGGTCGCCAACATCGGCGGCTGCCTGACGCCGCTCGGCGATCCGCCCCTCTTCCTGGGCTATCTGCTCGGCGTTCCCTTCGCCTGGACGCTGCGCCTCGCCCCGCACTGGCTGCTGGCGAACGGCCTCGTGCTCACGGTGTATTACCTCTGGGACCGGCGTGCCTACGCTCGGGAAGACGCGGCGGCGATCGCTCTCGACCGGACGGCCGTGCGCCCGATCCAGGTGAGCGGCAAGCGCAACGTGGTGTTCCTGCTGGCCGTCGTGGCGAGCGTGGCCGGGCTGCACGCGCCCTACCGGGAGCTGGCCATGCTGGCCGCCTCCGTGCTCTCCCTGGCCACGACCTCGCGCGCGGTGCGGGAAGCGAATCGCTTCACGTTCCACGCCATCGCCGAGGTGGCGGCTCTTTTCGCGGGCATCTTCGTCACCATGCTGCCCGCTCTCGACATCCTGCACGCCCACGGCCGGGCCCTGGGCCTTCGGGAGCCGTGGCATTTCTTCTGGGGTACGGGCCTGCTCTCGTCCGTCCTGGACAACGCGCCGACCTACCTGACCTTCCTGGCCATCGCGCAGTCCCTGGGCCTGCCCGCGCAGGTGGCGGGAGTGACCCACGAAGTGCTGGCCGCCATCAGCGCGGGCGCGGTCTTCATGGGCGCCAACACCTACATCGGCAACGGACCGAACTTCATGGTGCGCGCGATCGCGGAGGAACGCGGAGTCAAGATGCCGACTTTCGGCGGATACATGCTTTACAGCGGCGCGGTGCTGCTGCCGGTGTTCGCGATCGTGACGCTGGTGTTCTTCAGGTAGGGTCAAGGGACGGACCAACCGGCCGCGACGTCGATACTTGCGCTTGTGGCCAGGTCGGCGGATCAGCTTTTGCCGCAGATCGCCTGGCTGAGGATCGCCAGACTGGGCGAGCGGGCCTCGTCTAGAAAATTCTGAACGTGACGGGCGCGCTCGCGATCGTCGCCACCGGGCGGCCGCCTTTGATCGCCGGCGTGAACACCCACTGCTTGACGGTGTCGAGCGCCGCGCGGTCCAGGGCGGGGATCGAGCGGATCACCCGCGCCTGCGAGACGTGGCCGGTGGAGTCGATCACGATCTCGACCTCGACCGTGCCTTCGATCTTCTTCACGAAGGCTTCGGGCGGGTACTTGGGCTGGGTGATCCGGATCGGCTTCGGTCCCTGGTCGTAGTCCATGACCACGCCGTCGCCGGTGCCGCCGATGACGCCGCCGAGGACACCTCCGGGCACCCCGCCGACCACGCCCCCTTCGACACCGACGTCCATGCCCTCGGGCACGCCGATGTCGGACCCGTTGGGGCTGCCCGCCTGTTCCGTCTCCTTGTCACGCGCTTCGTGCTTGAGCGGATCTTCCTTGGGGATGTCCGCCGTGAACTTCGGCGTGTCCGGTTCGGGATCGGGCGTGACGGGCTTGGCCGGCTCCTGCTTCTCGAGCACCAGAAGAGCGGTACCAGGACGACGAGCAGGAGGCCGACGGTATGGCCGATGACGGAAGCCCACCAGGAGACCCCCGTCTTGCGGACGCGGTCGGGATCGGAGACGACAAGATCCTTGAAGAGGGAGTCGGCAGGGTCGGCGCGGGGCATGCGCGTTTCCGGAGGGGGCTCCGGCGACATCGGGAGCGCGCTCATCGTCAGTGCCATCTTACCACCCGGCTCTTTGCCCACCGCCGCTCATACCATTGGACGTCGATTGTCCCCCGCAGGTTGCAATCCGCGTCACTGCAGAGCGGCCGGGGGCAGGAGTAGCAAGAGACGGGCCATTCGCCCGGGCTTCGTACGCTACAGGGCCGCCCGCGCCGCCGGCGGCCGCTGCTTCCTCCGGTACTGGTCCCACCAGACGACGATCGGGGCCGCGATGTAGATCGTGGAGTACGTCCCGATGATGATGCCGACCACCATCGTGAAGCCGAATCCGCGCAGCACCTCGCCGCCGAAGAGGTACAGGCCAAGGACGGTCAGGAAGGTGGTGCCGCTGGAGATGATGGTGCGGCTCAGGGTCTGGTTCACGGAGTCGTTGATGATCTTGGCCAGCGGCTCCTTGCGGCGGTGCTTCAAGTTCTCGCGCACGCGGTCGAAGATGACGATGGTGTCGTTCACGCTGTAGCCGACCAGGGTCAGCAGGGCCGCGATGACGTTGACCGTGAGCTGGAGCGCCTTGCGTCGCAGCTCCGCGCCCACGACGGGCCCCACGATCTCCGTCGACGACTCGACGACCGGATTCTCGCCGTATCTGGCCTTGAGGGCCTGGAGCACGGCCTGGGCGCTGCCGGACAGGTCGCCTTCGCTGCCGCCGGTGTGGGGCAGGCGGATGAGGACCTGGTTCTTGGACGGATCGTCGTAGGTCTGGATCGTCGCGCCCGAAGTCACCGAGTCCACGGCCGAGCGGACCTTGTCCACCTCGGGCCGGCTCTGGAAGCGCGCGATGAGCTGCGTGCCTCCCGAGAACTCCACGCCGTAATGGAGGCCGTGGCTCGAGATGTAGGCAACCCCGCTCAGGATGAGGGCGGTGCTCACGGCGAGCAGGATCTTGGTCTTGCCGAGGAAGTCGTAGCTTGGGTTCTTCAGGAACTCCATGGGGCCGCCCTTAGATGCTGAGAGTGGCGGCCTGGCGCTTGCCCAGGACCCACTCGAAGATGAAGCGGCTGACGAAATAGGACGCGAAGATGTTGGCCACGAGGCCGATCACCAGCGTCACCGCGAATCCCTTCACCGGCCCCGTGCCGAACTGGAAGAGGAAGGCGGCGGCGATGAGGGCGGTGGCGTGGGTGTCGAGGATGGTGATCCACACGCGGTCGAAGCCGTTGTTGATGGCGGCCTTGACCGTCTTGCCGTTGCGCAGCTCCTCGCGAATGCGCTCGAACACGAGCACGTTGGTGTCCACGCCCACGCCCACGGTCAGGATGCCGGTAATAGAGGAGCATGAAGATGGTGAGGAAGGCCATGCCCATGGCCGCCGCCGTCACGCCCTGCCGGATGGAGTCGCGGCCCAGCGACGCGCCGACGGTCAGCTCCTGCAGGTACTTCAGGGTGGCCGGCAGCGCGCCCGCACGTAGGATCTTGGCCAGCTCGTCCGCCTCCTGGACGCTGAAGCGGCCGGTGATCACGCCTTCCGCCCCTATCTGGGAGTTGATGTTGGGGGCGGAGGCCACGGAGCCGTCCAGGATGATGGCCAGACGGCGGCCGATGTTCCGTCCGGTCTCCCGCTTGAACTTTTCGGCGCCGCCGGGGTTGAGGGTGAACTGCACGTCGGGCGCGTTGGTCTGGGGGTCCACTCCCGCGCGCGCGTTCTTGAGGTCGCGTCCGGTGATGACCGCTTCCTTGCGCACGAGGTAGAACTCGGGCTGGCCGGCCTCGCGTCCCTGTCCCTGCACGACCTCCATGTTGTCGGGGGCCTTGCCCTGCGTCTTGTCGAGCAGGGCCTCGCGGGTGCCCGCGCTGTCCTCGACCAGCTTGAGGGAGAGCTGGGCGGTGGTGCTGATGACGCGCTTGGCCTGCTCGACGTCGGTGACACCGGGGAGCTGCACGAGGATCTGGTCGCCCCGGGGGCCGTGCTGCGCGATGACGGGCTCGGCCACCCCCAGCTGGTTGACCCGTCGCTCCAGGGTGCGGATCGCCTCCTTGACCGTGCGGTCGCGCACCTGGTTCACGAAGGCGTCCGTCATCTTCACCAGGAACTTGCCGTCACCCTGCTCGCGGACATCCCACTCCGGCGACCGGAAGAAGTCCTTCAGGATGTCCCGCACGTCCTTGACCCGCGCCGGCTCCACACCCTCGACCGCGAACGAGCTCGCGTCCACCCGCCGCGCGCCCGAGAACGAGATCCCCTTGGCCGTGGCCTGGGCGCGGGCGGTGCTCACCGCGTCGTCGACGGTCGCGTTGAGGGCGTCGTCGGTGACCACCTGCAGGACGAGGTGGATCCCGCCCTTGAGGTCGAGGCCGAGGTGGATCTTGCCGGGCTTGTCGTCCTTGCCGTAGGGCGGCCACATCGCGACCACGCAGGCCAGGATGAAGGCGCCGTACAGCGTCCCGCGGAGCCGCAGCTCCTTGCGGACGCCGAAGTAGCACAGCACGGCCAGGGCCACGCTGAGCACGAGCCAGAGCAGGAAGGGGTTCTGAAGGGCGGGAGGCATTGCTTACTTCTTCTCCGTTTGGGGCAGCGGGCCCTGCAGGCCGCTGACGGCGCTCTTGAGCACCTTGATCTTGGTCTTGTCGTCGATGCGGACCTGGAAGGCGTCGTCCTCCACGCCCACGATGGTCCCGAAGATGCCGGGGTTGATGATCACCTTGTCGCCCGACTTGAGCTCCTTGACCAGGTCCTCGAGCTTCTTCTGCTTGCTCTTCATGGGCAGGATGAGCACGAAATAGAAGATGCCGAAGATCAGCCCCATGAGGATGAGGCTGGCGAAGGCGGGGGGCTCGCCCGAGGGCGAGCCCGCTAAGGCGAGCAGGATGCGCGGATCGGCCATGTCCTCAGGGTGTGTGTGGGCCGGGAGCTTCGTCCCCCGGGGCCGCAGCCAGTTGCCGCAGCATCTCTGTCCGGAAGTCGCCAAAACGGCCCAAACGGATACTCTGCCCGATGCGCCGGAGGGTGTCAAGGTAGAAGGCCAGGTTGTGGATGGTCGTTGCGGATGGAGACGCGGCCGCGGCGCGTGAAGAGCTGGCCGTTGCGCCCGTTGCGCGTGGGCAGCACGCAGTCGAACATGTCCACGCCCCGCGCCACCCCTTCGAGGATGTCCTCCGGCGTCCCCACCCCCATCAGGTAGCGGGGTTTGTCCGCGGGCAGGATGGGGTCGAGGTGCGCGAGCACCGCGTGCATGTCGGGCTTGGGCTCCCCCACGGAGAGCCCGCCCACGGCGTAGCCGGGAAACCCGATGTCGGTGATCTCCCGCGCGCTCTGCTCGCGCAGGTCGAGGTGGACTCCGCCCTGCACGATGCCGAAGAGGGCCTGGTCCGCCCGGGTGTGGGAGTCCCGGCTGCGCCGCGCCCAGCGCGTGGTGCGGGCGGTCGCTTCCGCCACGGCCTCGCGCGGCGCCGGGTGCGGCGGGCACTCGTCGAAGGCCATGGCGATGTCCGCGCCCAGGTTCTGCTGGACCTCCATCGAACGTTCGGGGGAGAGGACGTGGCGCGAGCCGTCGAGGTGGCTCTGGAAGAGCACGCCCTCCTCGGAGAGATGGCGCAGCTTGGCCAGGCTGAAGACCTGGTAGCCGCCACTGTCGGTCAGGTAGGGGCCGGGCCAGCCCGTGAAGCCGTGCAGGCCGCCGAGGTCGCGCACGAGCTCGTCGCCCGGCCGGAGCATGAGGTGATAGGTGTTGGCGAGGATGATCTGCGCTCCCGCCTCTTCGAGGTCGCGGCGCGTCACCGCCTTCACCGCCGCCGCCGTGCCCACGGGCATGAAGGCGGGCGTGTCGATGACGCCATGGGGCGTCGTCAGGCGGCCGGCACGTGCCCGGCCGTCGGTGGCGTCGAGCGAGAAGGCGAAGGACATGAGCCGGGGAGTGTAATGCACGGCGCGCTACCGTCGGCACGCGGGGCGCGACCTATACTGGTTTCGTGACCTCGCGAAAGACGATCGCCGTGCTCTTCGGTGGACGCTCCGGTGAGCACGAGATCTCGGTGCGCTCCGCCGCCTCCGTCGTCCAGGGTCTCTCCGTGGTGCACGACGTCCTGCCCGTGCTCGTCGACCGGCGCGGCGGATGGAAGCTGCAACCGGGTCCTGGAGTCTCCGAGGAGGGCGGCGCGCCCGTCTTCCTCGTCCCCAGCCCGAGCGATCGCGGCGTCCTGCGCCGTCTCGAAGACGGCACGGTGATCGCGCGGCCCGACGTCTACTTCCCCGTCCTCCACGGCACGTTCGGCGAGGACGGCACCATCCAGGGCCTCTTCGAGCTGGCGGGAGTGCCCTTCGTGGGCTCCGGCTGCGCCGCCTCCGCGGTCGGGATGGACAAGGCCTTCATGAAGGGGATATTCGCTTCCGTCGGACTGGCCCAGGCCCGGTATCGCGTCCTCCTCCACTACCAGCGCGAGCAGGCCCGCCAGGTCGTCGAGGCCCTCGGATGGCCGGTCTTCGTCAAGCCCGCCAACCTCGGCTCGAGCGTCGGCATCAGCAAGGTCAAGCGCGCGGAGGACCTCGACGAGGCCGTCGACCTCGCCTTGGAGTACGACCGGAAGATCGTGATCGAGGAGGGGCTGGACGCGCGCGAGATCGAGCTCGCGATCCTGGGCAACGAGGAGCCGGAAGCGTCGATCCCGGGCGAGATCCTTCCCGACCGCGAGTTCTACGACTACGACTCGAAGTATTCCGCGGGGAGCCGCACGGAGCTGCGCATCCCCGCCCCCTTGAAGGAGCCGGAAGCGCGCGCGGCGCAGGAGCTCGGCGTGCGCGTGTTCCAGGCCGTGGATGCCAGCGGCTATGCGCGCGTCGACCTGCTCATGGACCGCAAGACGGGAAAGATGTACGTGAACGAGATCAACACCATCCCCGGCTTCACCTCGATCAGCATGTTCCCGAAGCTGTGGGGGGCGGCCGGGCTGGACTACGACGAGCTGCTGTCGCGGCTCGTGGAACTCGGCCTCGAGCGCCACCACCAGCGGCGCGGGCTGCGCACCGACTACCGGTGATCGCGGCGGCGGCCCTCCTCCTGGCCGCCCACGTCGTGGCCGCAGCGCAGCCAACGAAGTCGGTGGTGGCCGCAGCGCAGCCAACGAAGTCGGTGGTGGCCGCAGTGCAGCCAACGAAGTCGGTGGTGGCCGCAGTGCAGGACAAAGACTATCGCGCCGCTCTCGACCTCCTCTATGACGGGCGGACGGCCGAGGCCCACGCCCGGCTGAGCCGGCTCGAGATGGCGTACCCGGAGGATCCGGTCCCGGTCTACCTCCAGGCCCGGGTCCTCTGCTGGATCGTCGAGCAGAGGCCGGATTCCACCGCGCTCGATCGGACGCTGGAGCAGGCGGCGGACCGGGCCTGGATGGCCGCGGACGCGCGCCTGCGCGCCGACCCCGATGACGCGCGCGGGGCGGCCAGCGGCGTCGCGCAGCCGGTATCACCTCTTCCGGCGGCATCGCGCGGAGGCGGCGCGCACCGCCGCCCAGATGCGCGACGACCTCCTGGCCGCGCGGGCCCAGGACGCGGACGATGCCGACGTGCAGTTCGGGCTCGGCCTCTACGACTACTACGTGGACGTGCTGCCGCGCTTGCAACGCCTGCTCCGCTTCCTCTCGCGCCTGCCCGGGGGCGACCGGGCCCGGGGCCTGGAAGCCATCGAAGACGCGGCGCGCGCGTCGACCCTGCACGGCGTGGAGGCGCGCGTGCAGCTCTACGAGATCCACGCCTTCTACGAGGAGGACCCGGACGCGGCCGCCGCCGACATGGAGGAGCTCGTACATCGTTATCCCGGCTGGCCCCTGTGGGGGCTCAAGCTGGCCGAGCACCTGCGCGACCGCCTGGGCGCTTACGCGGAGAGCGAGGCGGAGGCGCGACGGATGCTGCGGGCGGGCGGAGGGACGGCGGCGGAGCCGGGGGTGGCGGCCCTCGCGCTGGCGCGGCTCTCGCTGGGCGAGTCTCTCCTGCTCGATCTCCGGCCGGAAGAGGCACGGCGCGTGCTCCTTCCTCTCCAGGAGGAATCGCCGGCCTGCCCGCGCTGAGCGCGCAGGCCCGGGTGCTGCTCGGGCGCAGCCTCGAGCTCGAAGGCGACCGCGAGGGCGCCGCCGCGCACTACCGGGCCGCGGCCGCCGACCGCGAAGCGCGCCCGCGCGCGGCAGCCGCCCTCGCTCATCCTCTTCCCGCGGCGGAAGTGGAGGGACGGCAGAGGCTGGCCCTCGCCCGGCGCGCGCGCGAGGACGGGCGGGGCGAGGACGCGGCGGCGCGGGCGCGAGAGGCGCTCGCCGCCTGGCCGGCCTCGCGTGAGGCCGCCCTGCTCGTGGCGGAGGAGGAGCTGCAGGGCGGACGCGCGGAGAGCGCGCGCGTGCCCGCGATCGAAGAGGCGCGCGCGGACGAGCCGCCGTGGCTCGTGCCCTGGTCGCGCCTCCTGCGCGCCCGCCAGGCCGACGCGAAGGGGGACCGGGAGGCTGCCGTCATACTATATAAACAGATATATGCGAACCATTGCCGGCGTCCCGAGCTGCAGGCGGCGGCGGCGGACGGGCTGCGCACGCCGTTCCGGCCGGAGACTCCTCGCGCGGCGCCATCCGCGCCCGCGCGCATGAAGCGAACATCGATCTCGACCGCGCCTGGCGCGGCTTTTCTCGATGTTCCACGCTTTTCAACAGGGCCATGCACAGGCTAAGCCTTCGCCTCTGAGCGGCATGCCCCGGCGATGTTGAAAAAAAGCCTTGACAACCCGAGAGCGGCTCCCTACGCTACACCTAGTATGTCAAGCCCCTTGTCACCCACGATGTTGATTCGGGGCTCCTTTGTCCATGCCTGGACCGAAAGGGGGGATCACTTAAATGGCCGCGAAGAAGAAGGCCGCCAAGAAGGGCGGATCGAAGAAGAAGAAGTAACCGCCCCGGGGACAAGGGGGGGTGGATCGATCACCCCCTCCACACTTTCATCCTGACCTCGTCAGGAAAGGGGTTTTACAGATGAAGAAGGCGACCAAGAAGGCGGCTCCGAAGACGAAGAAGAAGAAGTAAGCCGCCGGTCGTCCGTTTTTGCGGGGGGTGAGAAATCACCCCCTTATGCTTTTTGGGGGGCCCGCGTTATCGCGGTGTCAACGGCCTGCGCCGCGAACACTGTGGGGTCGGTGAGCGGGCGCGCGGCCTTGCTCCACAGCGCGCATGTCTTCATCGAGGACGGCGCATGGGGCCCCACCCACGCAATCAGCAATAACGAAGGTATTCGCGCGCTGCTCGCGGCGTCCGCTGTTGCCCGCTCGCCATCACCGCTGGGGCGCGGCGAAGCAACGAACAAAGCAACAACTTCGAGTCCCGCGATGAGCCTGCGGGTCTCTTTCAAATTCCCGCGAGCACGTACCGCTCGATCGCCACCGCCACACCGTCTTCGTCGTTCGTCGGGAGGACTTCGAGACCGAGCGCGTGGAGCGCGGGGTCCGCGTTGCCCATGACCAGGCCACGGCCGGCCACGGTGAGCATCTCGCGGTCGTTCCAGTTGTCTCCGATGGCCATCGTTTCCTCGCGGGCGAGGCCCCAGCGCTCACGGAGGAACTCGAGCGCGTTTCCCTTGCTCACCTGCGGATGCAACACGTCCAGGAACCCCATCTCGTGACCCGGATACAGCGTGCGCTCCACCCGGGCCTGCGCGCCGAGGCCCGCGACGAGGAGCGGATAGAGGTCGAGCATCGCCGGAAGCGGGCCCGCGAACATGACCTGCACGACGTCGTCGGGCAGCTCCCGCTCCAGGTCCTCGACCTGGACGCGGTCGCGGTGGCCGCGATCGACGTACCCGCTGAGCATCGGGTTGTCCGCCCCGATGCCCGCGACCACCAGCCGGCCCTCGCCGCGAAAACCGCAGTGGGCGACTGGATCCGCCCCGCCGGCGCGGCCGAGGCGGATGGCGGCGAGGGCGGCCTCACGCGCGAGGGCCACGCAGCGCAGGACGCGCGCCGGCCCGTCGTGGTCGCTCTCCGGGTCCGGCTCGATGACGAGGGCGCCGTGGTGCAGCACGAGCGGGACGCCCGGCCCCAGCTGGGAGGCGACGCGCCGCGCGGCCGGGTAGCGCCGGCCCGTGATCAGAACGAGGCGGACGCCGGCGCCGCGCGCACCCGCGATCGCCCGGAGCGTCCGGCCGGAGATCTGCTTGTCGCTGCCCAGCAGGGTGCCGTCGATGTCGAGCGCGAGCAGCCGGCATGGAGAGGTCAACGGCCCGTCCACGCCTCCACTTTCTCGATCACGTCGCCGGGCCGGACCTTGTCCGCCACCTCCATGCCCGAGGCCACCCATCCGAATACGGTGTAGCGCCCGTCGAGATGGGGCGCGGGAGCGAGGGTGATGAAGAGCTGGCTGCCGCCCGTGTCCTTGCCGGAGAGCGCCATCCCCACCACGCCGCGGCCGTAGGGCCGCTCGCCGATCTCGTCCCGCAGTGCGAAGCCCGGACCGCCGTTCCCGTCGCCGCGCGGATCACCACCCTGGATCACGAAGCCGGGCACCACGCGGTGGAAGGTGAGGCCGTCGAAGAACCCGCTCCGGGCCAGGTCGAGGAAGGTGGCGCTCATGAGGGGCGCCTCCACGACGTTGAGGTGGATCTCGATGCGGCCCTGCTTCAGGTAGAGGAACACGCGCGGCGTGAAAACGGAGGCCCCCGCCGTGACCTCGTAGGGCGCGAGCGCCTCGCGGTAGTCCAGGGCGGGACGCACGATGGGCTCCGGGCCCGGCGCGGGAGGAGTCTCCCCCAGCGCGCGCAGCTCGCGCGCGGCACGCTCGCGCACCGGCCGCGCCGGGTCGCCGGCGGCGATCTCGCGCAGGAGCGCCGCCGCGCGCGCATCCTTCTGCAAGGCGAGCAGCGGCACCAGCGAGAGGCGCGCGTCCATCTCGACGTCGCCCCGGGCGCGCGCATAGGAGATGGCGGCCACTTCGCTCAGCCCCGTGACCTTCAAGGCGGCGAGCTGGTCGGCGGCGGCCATGCGCACTGCGAAATCCGGGTGGTCGAGGTGGCGGCGCAGGGTGTCGACCGAATCGGAGCCGCGCGCCTGGCGCAGCGCCTCCAGGACGTATGGGAGGACGCGCACGTCGTCGTCCTTCAGCATCGCGAGCAGGCGCGCCTGGCTGGCCTCGTCGGCGGCGATGGCGAGGGCGCCGGCCAGGCCGGCGCGCACGAACCAGACGGGATCGGGGTCCAGGTTGGCCAGGACCAGCGCGAACTCCTCGCGCTCCATGCGCGCCAGCGCCTGCAGGGCGGCCGCGCGCACCCAGGGCTCGGGGCTGCCCACTTCCGCGACCACGCGCTCGCGCAGGCCCCGGTCGGGAGGGAGGACGGAGAGCGCCTTGAGCGCCTCCACGCGAAGGGCGCTGGACGGCGCGCGCAGCAGCGCGGACACCGCCGGCACCGCGCGTGGCTCGCCCAGGAGCGCGACCGCGCGCAGCGCGTTGACGACGACGGTCTCGTCCCGATCGCGCAACAGGGGCAGCAGCACGTCCAGGTCGGCGGGGTCCTTCAGCGCGCCCAGGCCGCGCGCCCCGTAGGCACGGGAGAGTGGATCGGTCGAGGCGACACCGGCCAGGAGCACGGGGCGAAGGGCGGGGCTCTCCAGGCGCATGGCCGCCCAGGTCGCCGCCCACCAATCGAAGCGCGGCTTGCCCGCGGACAGGAGCGCGGCCTGCGCGCTGCGCGCGTCCTTGAGGCGGGCCAGCGCGAAGAGGCCCAGCCGCGGCTCCAGCCAGGGGTCGGTCATGCTCGCGGGGTCGTCCCCGCGCACGGTCACGAGCGGCGCCTTGGGAGGCAGCGCCGCCACCACCATCTGCGCGATGGCGGGCGCGGCCCGCGCCTCGCCGATCTGGCCCAGCGCCTCCGCGGCCCGCCCGCGGACGACGGGCTCGGGGTCCTTGAGCGCGGCCAGCAGCGGATCCACGGCGAGCGCATCGCCGATGAGGCCGAGCGCGAACGCCGTCATCTGGCGAACCTCCGGCTCGGGATCCTGGAGGAGAGGCACCAGGGCGGGCACCGCCGCGGGATCGCCGATGCGGCCGGCGGCCAGGGCCGCCCGCCGGCGCAGGCCGCGGTCGGCGTCGCCGAGGCCGAGCCTCACGTCCGCGGTGAAGTCGCGCCGATCCTCGCCGGCCAGGATCCGCGTGAGCTTCTCCATCCGCGGAGTCGGCGGAGCCGGTGAGGGCGGCGCCGCGAGGAGAAGGCCCAGGATCAAGGAGGTCATCGGCGCGTCAACGCAGAATTATATCTAGGCCACGGCGATGAGGTCGTCGCCGTCGCGAAGGCCGAGCCGCGCGGCGTGGCGGCGGATCTCCTCGCGCGCACCGGGCTGGCCGACGGCGGCGAGGTGGAGCGCGTCCGCCGTGGCCACCGCCCCTTCGACCGGCACCACGGGGACGCCGTGGATGCGCTGGCCGAGGCGCCGGGGATGGACCTCGACGAACGCGGCCACGCGGTGCCCGCGCGCGCTCAGCGCCCGCGACCATCCCTTCCCCACCGGGCCCGCGCCCCACACCACCGCCGGCCGCTGCGCGAGGGCTCCCGCCTCCAGGGCGCGGATCTTGAGATCCCGGAATCGCGCGGACGCGTAGCGGGGATCCGTGCGGGAGAGGCGAAAGGGCCCGTCGCGCCAGTCGAGGAGCACGGCCGGGAGCTTCGCGAACCGCGCGCCCACCGCGTGCGCGCGCAGCCACAGGTCGTAATCCTCCGGGCCGTCGAAGGCGCGGTATCCCTGGAGGCGGACCAGCACGGCCGCGCGCATCATCACCGTCGGATGGGCGAGCGGCGATTCCACGAAGAGGTCGCGCACGATCGTCTCGTGCTCGACGAGGCCATTCTGCCAGCGCACGTACGCGCGCATGCCCTCGTTCGGTCCGCACGAGCCCACCAGGCGCACGCAGGTTCCGAGCACGGAGAGGTCCGCGTCCTCCTGGAGGCGAGTGGCCTGGGCGCGGAGTCTTTCGGGGTGACAGACGTCGTCGGCGTCCATGCGCGCGACGAGGGGTGCGCGCGCCGCCTTCCAGGAGGCGTTCAGGGCGGCCACCAGGCCCTGGCCGGGATTATCCACCACGCGCACGCGCGCGTCCCGGCGCGCCGCCGCCTCGAGCAGCGCGCGGCTGCCGTCCGTCGAGTGATCGTCGACGGCCACCACCTCGTGGTCCGCGAGGGTCTGCGCGGCGAGGGAAGCCAGGCACTCCCCGAGCGTCTCCGCCGCGTTGCGGACGGGGAGCAGGACGGAGACGCGGGGGGAGGTCACCCCTGCCGGCCGACGAACGCTCGGGCCTCGCGCAGGGCGATCGCCGCCGAAGCCGCGGCCACCACGAAGAACGGGCCCGCGATGCCGGGGCGCCAGGTCTCGCGCGGAGCCCGACGGATCTCGGCCTCCCAGCCCTGCTCGCTCTCGACGGGCTCGCGGATCTCGTACACCCATCCCTCCCGGCAGACCGTCGAGTGGATCCCGTGCGTCGGGTCGGGGAGGGCGACGGCCATCGGCGCCGGCCGCAGGGCGCCGGAGACGACGAGGGTGATCGTAGTGTGGCTCTCCTCCGGCACGAAGAGGAACTCCACCCCGTAGCCCCGGAACGGCCAGGCCACCTCGGGCGCCTCGCGCACGACGCGGCCGAGCGCCCTCAGCCGCGCCCGCACGCCGGGGAGCACGAACTCGAGGTCGAGGTCGGGCTCGTCCGCGAGTCGCAAGGGGCTGGCCAGGAGCATCCCGTTGACGCTGAGGTTGTGGGTGAGGCCGCAGAAATGCACGCCCCCCGCGTTTCGCGACGAGGCGACCACCTGGCCGCTGACGGGGACGCGGGCCACCACGCGACGGGGCACGACGAGGAGCTTGGCCAGCGCCGCTTCGAGCGTGGGCCGATCGAGCGGCCGCCGCAGCACGGCATTGGCGCCGGCCCTCCGCGTCTCCTCCTCGATCTCGGCCGTCGCGCCCGCGGGAAGGATGGCCAGCACCGAGACCTCGCGCGTGGACGGCGAGTTGCGGATGCGGCGCACGGCATCCGGCAGCGCGAGGTCGGGCAGCTCCGTGCCCAGCACGACCAGCCGCGCACCGGTGGGGACGATCTCGCGCAGGAGGTCGCGGACATAGGTCCGCTCCTGGACGACATGCCGATCGCGCTGCAAGACGGGCGCCTCCAGCAGGAGGCTGCGCGCATCCAGGCCGGCCACCAGGAGCGAGGACGGCATGCCGGGAGTCTACGGCCGGGCACGAGGAGGGGCAACGCCAGGGGGGTCAGACGTGACTCAGGACACCACGCGCTGGCTGCTGCGGCGGAAACGGAAGATCTGCTGGAAACGGTCCGGCAGCCAGGTCTTGAGGCCGAGCAGGGACGGGATGCGGTCGTAATGGAGCACGAGCCGCACGTCGCGCCGCCCGCCCTTGCCGACGTCCTGGACGAGGAATCCGTACGGGCCGATGCGCAGGGGGGTGCCCGCCTTGAGCTCCTTGCGCTCCCCGCCCTTGCCGTAGCCGACGAACTGCACGCGGGGGTCGAGCAGCGCCCGCCGCAGCGTCTCGTCGGAGAGGAGGTGGGCCTTGGCGTTCAGGAATTCGGTGGCGCTGATCCCGCGGCGCGAGGAGCCGGACGCGGTGAGGATGCGCTCCGCCTCCTTCGGATCGAGGTTCTTGGCCATGTAGTCGAGGTTGAGGGCGAAGATCTTCTCGTCCTTGGTTCCCTTCGCGTTGATGTCGTCGAAGGCCTTGCGCAGCTCGTCGAGGGGCAGTGGGAGGAGCCAGGCCACCGTGGTGTCGAGGCCCGTGGTATCGATGCCGGTGCCGGTGAGATCGAGGGTGGGCGCCTGGTAGGTGAAGGTCGCCGAGGCTTCCTTGGCGTCGCCGACGAGGCTGAGGCCGGTGTTGGACCAGCCGCCCTCCACCTTGTGCAGGCGGTCCGCCGACACGTGCACGGGCGCGTTCAGCGACAGTTCGAGCACCTCGACGTCGCCGGGGCCGGGGAATTGGCGCACCAGGATGCCGAGCAGGAGGGCGAGGAAGAGCACCATGGGCAGGATGAGGGCGCTGAAGAACTGCGCCTCCACGAGCGGCCGGGAAGGTGTGGAGATCCGGGCCACGATGGGCGCGATCTTCTTCAGGCCCTCCTGCGGCTCCACGCGGAACACGAACTTCTTGAGCAGCACCCCGTCGTCCTGGAAGAACGAGGCCATGCTCTGCGCGAAGGGCGCGGCCTTCTTGCCGTTGGCCGCCTGCACCATGTCCAGGATGAGCCCGGGCGCGCGCTCGGGGTTGCCCTTGACGGCGACGTCGGGCGGCTCCCCGACCAGGATCACGTAGAGCGGGACGTTCATCTCCTTGATGAGCGCGAGCGTCTTCTCGACCACGTGGGCCTTGAGGTCCACGCCCTCCGGCACGTTCATGTCCGTCCAGTCCGCGGCCGAGGGGTCCAGGATGGCATCGGTGATGAGCACGAGGCGCAGGTCCGCGCCCGGCGGATAGTCGGCCGCGATGAGCTCGCGCGCCTTGTCGAAGGCGAAGTAGAAATCCGTCCACTGCCCGTTGTTGCGGTACTTGATGGCATCGTCGACGAAGATCTCGCGCCGGCCGCCGAACAGGATGAGGCGGTAGGGCCGGCCCTTGAGGAAGGTGAACATCTTCTCGAGGGCCTCGACGCGCTTCTCCTCCGGATCCAGTGGGGGCAGGGACGCCGAGTTGTCGATGAGGAAGAGGATCGTCGGCCCCTTCGTGGTGCGCGCGGCGGGAGAGGTCGGCGAAGCCTCGAGGCTGAGGACCGAGCTGGGGGCGGGGGACGGCGAGGCCGGGCGCCCGGCGCGCGGAGTCGGCGCCGCCACCAGTGCGGGCGCGACGAGGAAGGCCAGCGAGAGGAGGGATGCGCCCACGGCCATGGGTTGGCGGATTCTACTACAGGGGCTGGGAGCCGCCCGGTGTAAGCTGAACAACCGACCGTGAGCGCAAGCCATACGTAGAGCGCGACGGCGCGCGCAGCGCGGCGGCGCCGCGAGGGGGGGTTTCAGGGGGGAGCTCACGCCTTTCCAGCGGT
>WNFI01645714.1_pt1 | contig 33987 bp, 36 predicted proteins | sample 5400471 | NCBI WGS metagenome assembly WNFI01 (sample SAMN13153348, study PRJNA577476) | soil metagenome | isolation source: 100 cm saprolite on Douglas fir-dominated hillslope | place: USA:California | collected 2013-09-17 | reverse complement strand
GTCGACTACGGCCAAGGATTTGCGATGGGCAGGGCGCAGCGTCTCGAGGATCTCCTGCGCGAATTGGCCATCTACGAAGCCACCGTCAGCGATTGGGCCGGAGCCCAAGATTCCGCGACGGAAGCGGCCGCGAACGGGCAGTAGAGTCAGAGCAGTCCTACAGAGACTCGCAAAAAACGCCCACAGCAGTCGAGCCCGCGGCGTGCGCTAATACCGGCTCTACCCAATCGGAGCCTTTTCATGCTGATGCTCACTCGCCGCACCGGTGAAAGTCTGCGCATCGGCGACGATGTCGAAGTGACCGTGATGGCGGTGAACGGTTCGCAGGTTCGCATCGGCATCAAGGCGCCCCGCAATATCGCCGTCGATCGCGAGGAAATCGCGGAACGCAAACAGCGCGAACGAGACCCCGCGCCGCGCGAACGAGAACCAGCGCCGTAATTCGGCGGTCGTCATTCGTCGCCGGCAAATCACCGGCGCCCCTCCCTAACCCATCGCCGGGAAATTCGCAAGAATTTCCACGCATGATCTGGGCGCCTTCATCTGCCTCTTGTAATTGATGCCTGCTTCGGGCACACAATAGGCCGTACCAGCATCCATCAAAAAGACCAACCAAGGACAATTGCCGCGGGTGGGCAGCCGCCGGCGTGCGCGCTATTCATGACAACTTCAACGTATGCGCCCGAGCTACTCGTGCAAACTTGGTTCAATACGGATCGGCCGCTGCTGCTGTCTGGTATGCGCGGGCGCGTGGTCGTGCTTGCGGCGTTCCAGGTGTTGTGCCCGAACTCGATCGGCGTCGGCATTCCCCAGGCGCAGAGAATTTATGAAACCTTCGAGCCCAAGGATGTGGCGGTGATCGGCCTGCACGCCACGTTCGAACATCACGATGCTTTCAACACGGCCGTGCTCAAGGCCTTCATCCATGAATATCGCCTGAAGTTTCCGGTCGCGCTCGATCAGCCGAATCCGACGAGCCCGATTCCGCACACCATGGAGCGATACAAGATGCGCGGCACGCCCAGCCTCGTGCTGATCGATCGACACGGACTCGTGCGCAAGCATGCATTCGGTGCGGTCGATGACTTGCGCATTGGGGCCGAGATCGGCGCGCTCACGCAGGAGGCGGACACCGCCGCGCTGGCCCGCAGCTCGGCCGCCTGAGCACCTCCGCAATTCAATCGGCGAGAACGAAGCGGATTCGAACGCGGGCGCGCTGCGCAACGTTCTTGGCATCGCGCACAACGGGCTTGTAACGCCATTGCGACAGGGCGCTGATCGCGGCGTCTTCGAACACGCCGGGGGCGCTGGCGGCGTGGACGGCGATGTCTTTCACCGCGCCGCTTTCGGCGACGGTGAAATCCAATTCGACCCAACCCTGGATCTTGCTCAAGTTCGCCTTCGGCGGATAGACCGGCTTCACCGACTTGACGAGGGTAAGGTCGCTGGCGGCGACGACGTTTGCCAGGAATTGCTGCCTGGCGGCGGCGGCGTCCAGATCGTGAAGTACCGACCTCAATTCGGGCGAAGCAAAGCCGATCGCGGCGGCTTCACCCAGCCAGCTCCGCGCCGCTTCGTACTGTTCCAGCCCCAAGGCAAGGCGCGCCTTGGCCACGAGGCGGGTGCCGAGATCCTGCATCGCGGCGGTGAGACCGGCGTTACCGGGATCCAAGCCCCGCAAGGTCACAAGGTAGTACTTGGCACTGTCGTTGTCCGGTTCGATGAGCCGATCCTGCTGCAGGCGCTCCGTTGCGCTCTTCAGGAGCTCCGCCCAGGCATCTGCGTCCGCTTCCCGGCGCGCGGCGGCGAGCAGGTTTTGCACCGTCCCGATGTTGTCCGCAGCCGCGATGCCTTTGGCGGCCTCGAGCCAGCGGGATGCATGCGCAAAATCCCTGCGATCGATGGCGCTGTGCGCTTCCGTCAGCAGCCGCATGGCGAGGGCCTTTTCGGCGTCCTGCGCCGCACTATTATTCGGATCGAGCCGCAACGCCTCCCGAACGTAAAAGAGCGCGCTGTCTTGTTCCGGGCCGATGAGATGCCCGTCGTTGATGCGTTGCGCGGCGAGCCCAAGCAGGGGCGTCACCTTGTCCTCCGCGGCCTTGGGCTCATTGCGTGCGCGCACCGCGGCCTGCGCCGATTTCACCCGCTCGCGCGATTTGGCGAGTTGCGCCGACAAGAACGCAATGCGGCCGCTTTCAACACCCGATTGGCGCGCCGCTTCGATCGCGACCGCCGCTTCATCGAGACGTTCCTCGAGCAAGGCGTTCTCGGCTCTGGCGAGCAGTCGCTCGCGGACTTCCGCGAGACCGGCGCGGGCAATCGGATCGGCGGGATTGTGCGCCAGTGCCTGGCTGTAGAGCTCGAGCGCATTGTCGCCGGCCGGCTCCGTCAGCCGATTGGCCGACAGCGCAGCGGCGGCATTGGCGAGCAGCGGAGATTCGGCGGACGGAGGCGCGACACGGTCGGCGCGCGGCGCGACGGCGTCGACATCGCTGCCCCGGTGCATCACCCAAGCAGTCACCACGATCACACCCAGAATGCCTATCGTGCCGCCGATCAGCACACCGCGATTCGACCGTGGGCGGGGTTTGATCGGCGGGGCCGCTGCGGAGCGCTTGCGCTGCTCATCGTATTTTTTGACCGCGGCATCCGCGAACAGCTTCGCCCGGCCCGGCGACATGGGCTTGTGGATGAACCGATAGACGATGCCAGCGCTGATCAACCCGGCCAGCGAGGTTTCCGCGTCTCGATTGCCGGCGACCACGACCACGAGATCGGGAAATTGGCGTTTGATCTGTCCGACGAACTCGGTCGACCACGAGCTCGACGATGTCGCTCGCAAGGCTGAACCGCAGGGCGTCCAGCGTGCCGCCCTCTTCGTCGGAAGCTAGCACCGGTTGTTTCCTATCATTGAATCCCGCCGCACTGCAACAACGATTGCGCCAAGTCGTTAGGCTAGTGTCATTCCGCGGGCGACGCTATACGATACGGAGTCTCGGGCGGCAGACAATGTCTGTTGCGCTGCGTCAAGTTAATTCTGTGACTGGACACTCACTTGAGGCGCGTGCGCGCTCATGGGCGGGGAGAGCATTGAGCGTTTCAATCGGGATTACTTCGAAATTGCCGGCAAACCAGCGCGCCGCGCTGGAGCAGTTGCTGTTCTTCAATGTCAACCAACATCGTGTGCGCGACGGGATCCAGCTATCCATAGAAACCTATGGAGTGCCGGAAATCTATGAGCAAGACGGCGGCTTGCGGGTCCGCGTGGGCGACATCGCCGGTGTGCAAACGCTGTTCGCCATATCCGACCTGGGAAGACCGGTGGGCGTTGCCGTTTTCGTCCGCTCGGCGCATGAACGCTTTGCCGTGCTGCATCTCGGAGTAGAGCCGCGCTTGAGCGCAACCCCGGAGGTCAATACCCGGGTGCTGCTCAAACTGATGCACGAGATTCGCAGTGCCGCGCGCCGTACCCGCGGAGTCGATCGCATCGAACTGGTTTACAAGGATCGCCACGCCGTGCGGCTGCACGGCTGAATCCCCTCAAGCGCCCGATGGCGAGCAAACCCAACCGAAAACTCGGAGCGCAGCGTCATGCCGACGGAAAACTACGCTGCGCGTGGTGCCCGGAGGACCCCCTGTACCTCGCCTATCACGATACCGAGTGGGGGCTGCCGCTGCATGACGACCGCGCGCTCTTCGAGATGCTGTGCCTGGAAGGCGCGCAAGCGGGCTTGAGCTGGATCACCATCCTGCGCAAGCGCGAGACTTACCGCATAGCGTTCGACGGTTTCGACGCCGAGAAAATGGTCCGCTACGGAGCCGCCAAACGCCGGCGCCTGATGCAGGATCCCGGCATCGTCAGAAATCGCCTCAAGGTGGAGGCCTTCATTTCCAACGCCAAGGCCTACCTTGAGATCCGCGCCTCCTTGGGCTCGTTCGACGACTACCTCTGGAAGTTCACGGGCGGCGAGGTGTTGCGCCGCCGGCCCCTGTACCTGAGCGGCGTTCCGCAGTCGACCGCACATAGCGACGCCATGAGCAAGGATCTCAAACGGCGAGGTTTCCGTTTCGTCGGATCGACCATCTGCTACGCGTTCATGCAGGCCGTGGGCATCGTCGATGAACATCAGCGCTACTGCTGGGCGGCACGCAGAGCGCCCTGAGCCACGCTCTCTCGAGAGTCACATTTTCTCGATCGTCCGCGCCGTCTGACCGAACAGAATTTTCCGAGATTCTTCGTCGACGGTCGGAGTGGTGCTGATCGCTGCGCCGCGCTCATAGGCGCGCACGGTGGCCGGTCGGCTCTTGATGGCCTCGAACCAATGCCTCAGGTGCGGAAAGTCGTCGAGATTCTGACCCTGCGCCTCGTGCGGCACGATCCAGGGATACGCCGCCATGTCGGCAATGGAGTAGGCGCCGGCGATGAATTCGCGGTCGGCGAGACGCTTGTTCAGCACTCCGTACAGGCGATTGGTTTCCTTGACGTAGCGGTCGACGGCATACGGAATCTTCTCGGGGGCATACTTCGAGAAATGATGATTCTGACCCGCCATGGGCCCGAGTCCGCCCACTTGCCAGAACAGCCACTGCGTCGTCTCCACCCGGCCGCGCAGGTCCCGGGCAATGAACCGCTCGCTCTTGTCCGCCAGGTACAACAAGATTGCGCCGGACTCGAAGACGGATATCGGCGCTCCGCGCTCCATCGGCGCGTGATCGACGATGGCCGGCATGCGGTTGTTCGGCGAGATCGCAAGGAATTCCGGCCGGAATTGTTCACCTCTGCCAATGTTCACCGGGATGATGGTGTACGGCATGTTCGTCTCTTCCAGAAAAAGAGTGATCTTGTGGCCGTTGGGGGTGGGCCAGTAATACAGGTCGATCACGGGTGTACCTCCGGCGGGTCGACCGCCATCTTGTGTTCTCGCAGAATTGCGATGCAGACATCCTCTTGGCGCGGCATGGCACGCATCGCTGCGAGCCGTGCGCGCGCACGCGCGTTCTTCGTCCAGGGCAGGAGCGGATCGTCGAATTTGGCCGCCGCCGCCGCGCGCCACTCCAAAACATGTCTCCGCTCGGCAATCGCCCGAGCCTCCTTGCTGTCGGGTGCGAGCAGGTGTCTCTCGATGCTGAAACCCACCAGTTGCGCGACGATGGTGTCGCCCCGCTGCATGGTCTTCGACAATTTCATACAGAGCTCCCGCCGCTCCGATGAATTCGATTCCCGGCAGGCTTCCACCAGCGCGGTCAGGGGCGGAATGATCTCGCTGCTGGCGATTCCGCTGACGGTGGTCAGCCTCGCCGAGTCCGACGCTGCGAAACCACCCGGCAGCTGGTCGCGCGCGGCATCTAGAGCATCGACCATCAGCACCACGATGCGGTTCCAATAGAAATCGAAGCGGGCCGCGTGGGCCATGTCCGCGAGAATCCGGTCCACTTCCGTCGCATCCCGGTCCTTCTGCGCCGGGGCCAGCGCCTGCAGCCAGGCCGCGCCGTTGTCCGCGTCCACCCAGCGCAGGACGGTCGCGACGTCGCGGATGTCGCAGCCAGGCGTGCCCGAGCACAATTGCAGATGCAGCCAGCCGATGCCCGCGTTTTGCGGGGCCAGCTCGCTGGCACGGGCCGCCAACTCCAGCGCCGACGGCTTAAGGTTGGGGCTGACCGTCTTTGCGCCGTACCCCGGGCCCGCATAGCGCAGCGCCGCCGCCGTCGCCAGCGAGTTCGCATCGGCGCGGCTACTCAGAGCCGCGGCGGCCTCGGCTTGTAAGGTCAGGTACTTGTCCTCTGCGGCATGCGAGTGGGGTGGGCGCCTGGTCATGCCGGGCGCCACCGCGGGCGTTGCCGCGCCGGCGAAGCATGGCGCAATCGTGGAGTGGGTCGTTGCGAGTGCAAGGACCAGCAGGCAGCGCTTGACCATGAACCTACCCCAAGGTCCTCGATTATTGGCGCGAACCGGCGGCCGTGAGGCCCGCGGTGATCGCCAATCGCATGGCGTCTTCCACGGAAATGTCCAGAGGCTCGATGCGTTCGCGCGGCAGGTAGATGGTGTAGCCGCCGAAGGCGTAGCTCATGGGGAAATACACGGTCACCCAGTCTTGACCACCGTACGCAAGCAGCACGGACGGCACATCTTCACGAGTGACGAAACCGATCGCGTGCACATCCGCGAATCGGGCCAATACCACGCGCTGCAAGTCGCGCTTCTCGCCGCTGCCGGACGGCAGCAGACTGACGACGTCGCGAAATCCGCCATACAGGGTCTTCACGAACGGTATCCGGCCCAGAAAATCGTCCCAATATTTGAGCAGGATCTTGCCCGCGTAGGCGTTGACCAAGCTGCCGACGACCAGCAGCAGCAGAAATCCGGCGATCAACCCCAAGCCCGGCCAATAATGCTCCGGACTCACGATGCCCAATGCAATGAGAACGCGCCGCAGCCACCCTTCGACCGTTTGCACCAGCCACCAGATCACATAGATCGTCAATGTCAGGGGCAATACGGTCACCAAACCACTCATGGTCAGCGTTAAGATCTTGCGCATGGGTCAATCATCGCATGATCGGGCTCAGCGCGCCGCTACCGCACAGAAGGTCTGCGAAGTCCGCTGATATTCACTGCTCTGCACCAGAGCGGCATTTTTCTGGTTCCACACGAAATACTGCGTGACCACCGCCGCGCCGCGCGCGCGGGTTACGCTCAGCAGTCGGCTGTCGCGCCGAAATAACAGCGCTTCGTCGGCACGGCACGGCAGCGTTCCCTCGGTTTCGGCAGGCGCACCCTGCGGCCCTTGCAGCGCCAGTTCCTGGATGGCCCCACTATGCCAATCGACCAGTATGAGCCGGCCGCATGTCAGGCCGCAGCTCGTCAATGTGACCGTCACATGTCCTGCGAAGTTTGGACCGCTCGACAGTGCGTGCTGCACGACCTCGAGATCGCCCTCGGACAGCTCGCTTCCTCCCGAATCGACCCTGGGTTTGGCATCGTCGTCGAAGGCCGTGCTCGGGTATTCGGAGAATCGCGGCGCGCCCAGCGACTCCGGATCGGCATCCGCGGCAACGCCGCGAATGCGGTCTATCCGCTCGGCGACGTCATCCGACAAATACCAGTCGTCGATCGTCACCGCGGCACGCGGAGCCCTTGCGGTAATGGTGACCGGAACCAGCGTGTGATCCTCACATTTGCCGATATCGCGCGGCGCGCACAGGCTGTACTGCGTATACGCTCCATAGACGTTCGGCGCTCCGGGCTCGTTGGGCGCCGTGAACACGAGGTAGCGGCCGGGAGGCACGTTGACGGTGAAATTTGCCTGCCCGCGTACCAGCTGCACGGAATGGATTTTCGAGGTATCGAGGTCCGAGGCAAAGACGGTCATCGACGGTACGAGCTCAGCCGGAAAGGTGACCGCGCCCTCGATCGATCCCGCGCCGGCGCCGGCGCAGGGGCCGAGCGACACCACGGCCGCCAGCGACAAGCGCGCGAGAACCTGATACCCCAAGGCGGCGACTCTCCCAAGAAATTCGTCGCTCATGGTAACGACGCCCGATGGCGCACGCCAGTGCCTCGGATTGCACCGATCTGCATATCTCTGTCACGATGCCTAGCTCAAGCATCACTGGACCTAAGGGGAGCCGAACATGTCATCAGTCGCAAGGGTCACGGAAATCATCTCTTCGTCCAAGAAGAGTTTCGACGACGCCCTCGAGAACGGCGTGAAGCGCGCCACCAAAACTCTGAAGAACGTCGCCGGCGCCTGGGTGGCAAGCCAGCACGTGGTCGTTGCCAAGGGCAAGATCGCCGAGTATCGCGTGCGATTGAAAGTGACCTTCGTGCTCGCCGAATAGCCGCGGGCTCGCGACGGCGATCATTAGTCAGACAGGCTCCTAGGGTTGCCGCGGAAGAATGAACCGCAGCCCCTGGTAATTCAGCACCACCCCGTCGCGCCGAATGCGCTCGACGGTGGGACCTTCCTGTAGTCTCGCGCCTTCGTGATACTTGCGCATGTTGACGTACACGAAGCGCTCGGCCGCTCTGGTCGCATAGACATGAACGTCGAGGTGCAGCTCGGGCAGCGCCTGCGCGCCCGTCAAATTGATTTCGTTGATCGAGGGCAGCACTTCCTGATCGGCTTTGGCGTCCCCGTCGGTCAACAGCGGATCCGGGTGATGCGCGGCGCGCAACGTGGCGCTACCCGGTCCGCCGGCCGAGGCCCTGCGGACGATCGGCGGCTGAAGAGGTGCATCGGTTGTCTCCCCAGCCGCGACCGGAATTTCCGGCGCGTACACCGGCGCGGCGTCCAACGGGCTGAAGTGCTGGGTTTCGGGCGGCGGCGCGGCGACTTCGGGTGCGGACGCGGCGTTCGCCGGCTGAGACGCCTGCGCGGCGGGAGCGCTCTTTCGCGTCAAGACGAAGGTCAGGACCAGCAGATTGATACCGAGCAGCACGCCCAGCGCGACGGCCCAGACGGGCAGGCGGCTGCGCCGTGGACTCGAGCGGGTGTCCATCAGCCCCGGCACGGATTGCCGCTGACGTTCGATTTCGGATTTCTTGAGAGCGTCGAGAATGAAGGACATGAAAGTTCCTAACTGCCGCGCGGCGCGTTGGGCAGCAACAAGGGCGAACCGGGTTCGGCTAACGCGGTGTCGAGCATGACTTGGGTTTGCACTCCCGCAATGCCATCGACATTGAGCCGATGTTCACGCTGGAAATTCTGCACGGCAATCGCCAATTCCTCATCGTAGATATCGCCGTGTTCCGGATCCGACGCGGCGCCCTGCAGGGCGTTGAGGCTGCGGCGGAGCCATCGGACTTCGTCTCCCGTCATCCCCACCGACAAGAGCCGGGTGCGCGCAGTCTTGGGTTTCCACACCAGGGTGAATTCCCCGAACCAATCGCGGGACAGCTCATCGACAGGCACCCGCTCATCGTGCTCGCCCAGATTCAAGGTGGCGTATCGATCGTCCAGCGCGGACAGCACCACGCGGTGCCGTTGTCCGCGACCGTCGGTGAGCGTCAGGATGGCGGGGCGGTTGAGGGCCCGGACTTGCGCCCAGGACCCGCGTTGCTCCAGACACGACAACCCCGCCTTCGCCGCCTGCCCACAGGGGTCCTTGTCGTCCGCCATGGCCGTCCCCCATAGCGACAGCAGGCGGCGGAACGCGGTTGCATCGCTGGTATAGGCACTGTTGGCGGCGAGCAATGCGTTGATGGATGCGGCCACGGGCGGGGCCGCAGGCCCGGCCGGCGCCGCCTTGCCCAAGGGTGCGGAGGGCGTCACCGCCGCCGGCATCGCAACAGCCATTGCCGCAGTGGGCCAGACCGTGGTTTGCGGCTTGCCGCCGAATGCGTGCAAGAGGGAAATTTGCCGCTGCCACAATTGCCAGCCGCCGAAGGCGGCCAGCGCAATGCTCACCAACCCGAGCGCCGCGGCGAGCCAGCCCAGCCACGCGGGGACAAACCGCCGACCGTAGACCTCGCCCGCCGCGAGCCGCACCAGCGCAGCGGTGACTTTGCGTGTTTCCTGGGTATAGGCACCCAGCAGAGCGCGGTCGCACGTCACGTTGATCACGCGCGGAATGCCTGTCGACAAGCGGTGCACTTCGGCGAGCGCTCCGGGAGTGAAGATTTCCCCTGCGGCGCCGGCAATGCGCAGCCGATGGCGTATATAGCCCCGGGTTTCCTCCCGCGACAATGGCTCCAGGTGGTATCGGCCGGTGATTCGCTGTGCCAGCTGGCGGAGCTCGGTGCGGTCGAGCAATTCGCGAAGCTCCGGCTGCCCGATCAGGATGATTTGCAGCAGCTTCTGCGTGGGCGTCTCGAGGTTGGTGAGCAGCCGGACCTGTTCCAGCACCTCGGTGGACAAATTCTGCGCCTCGTCCACGATCACGATGATGCGCCGGCCTTCGGCATGGGCCGACAGCAGCCGGCGATTCAGTGCATCGACCATCTGTTTGACGCTGTCGCGATCGGCATCCGCAATGCCGAGCCCCAGCTCTTCGCAGATGGTGAGCAGAAACTCGACGGGGGTCACCCGCGGATTCAATATGACGGCGACGTCGGCATGATGCGGAACGCGCGACAGCAGGGTGCGCACCACGGTGGTTTTGCCCGTGCCCACTTCCCCGGTCAGTTGAATGAAGCCTCCGGATTCGTTGATGCCGTACAACAAATGCGCCAGAGCTTCGGCGTGGCGCTCGCTCAAATAGAGATAGCGCGGGTCCGGCGTGATGGCGAAGGGCTTTTCGTTGAGGCCGAAGAAGCTGAGGTACATGACTGCCCTAGGATACCAACTCAGCCGCCGGATCCCGAGCCACGCCCCGGCAATAGGCTGGCGCGGGTCAGAATGTCCGATCCGAATCGGCCGCGGATGCTGTCGACGACCGTGTCCAAGCGCGATCCGTGAGCGAGATCGCCACCGAACAGGTCGGCCTGCATCGATATTTGCAGATCGCCCACCCCGACCCCCAAGAGCCGCACTGCGGCATCGGGCTGGGTTGCCAGCCATTGGTCGAGCAGAGCTTTCGCGGCGGCCGCTACGACGTCCGATTCTTGCGTCGGCCGTCCCAGGGCGCGTTGCCGAGTGTAGGTCGTGAAATCGGCCCGGCGGATCTTGACGCTCACTCTGCCGGCGGCGAGATTTTGCGCCCGCAGCCGCGAAGCCGCTCTGTCCGCGAGGCGCAGCAATCGCACCGCGAGCGGCGCCACCCCACGGATGTCCGTGGCAAAGGTCTCCTCCGCGCTGATCGACTTCTCTTCGCGATTGGGCTCGACCGGCCGATCGTCGAGGCCGCATGCGCGGTCGTGCATGGTCTTTCCATGCTTGCCGAAGGCTCGCCACAGCGCTTCATTGCCGGCCACGCGCAAATCGCCGAAGGTCCGAAGTCCCGCCGCATGCACCGCCGGCAGAGTCTTCGGTCCCACACCGAACAATTTCTCGATCGGCAGCCCATCCAGGATCTCACGCATATTGTCCGCGCCGATGCGGCACATGCCGTCCGGCTTGTTGAGGTCCGAGGCGATTTTGGCCAGTAACTTGTTCGGTGCGATTCCCACCGACGCGGTGAGCCCCGTACGCTTGCGGATGCGGCGCCGGATTTCGCCGCCGATGGACTCCGCGCTCCCCAGGAGTTGCTGACTTGAAGTGACGTCGAGAAATGCTTCGTCCAGGGAGAGCCCTTCCACGAGCGGCGTGAATTCGCGAAAAATCGCGAATACCTGGTCCGAGACCTCTTTGTAGCGCGCCATGCGCGGTTGCACGCAGATGGCCTCGGGGCAGCGGCGCAACGCTTCGCGCATGGGCATCGCCGACCTCACGCCGGTAGAAGGCGTCCATGTCGATATGCAGTATCGCGCGCATGTCATTCCACGGTGATGGTGATTTTCTTCGAGTGCAACGGCGGATCGAAGGACATGTGCAGGTAGTCCGCAAACACCAATTCAAGGGTGTGCTTGCCGGGCGTCAAGGTCAGCGTGGTCTCGGTCTGACCCTTGCCGAAGTGCAGTATCTTGTCCGTCGCCGGCAGCGGCGCATCGAGCTTCAATTCATTGAAGTCCGTGTCGACAATCAGATGATGATGCCCCGTATTCTCGAATTTGACCCCCGCCGGCGCGATTCCCATCCCCTTCAATCCAAAGCGTATGGTGACCGGCCCATGCACCATCGCTCCGTTTTGCGGAGAGATGAAATACACCTCGGCATTCGGGGCGGGCGCGGTGCGTTGCTGCGCCAGGGCAAGGGTGGCAATCAATGTGACGCCCAGTGCGAGAAGCAGACGATTCATACGCGGATCTCCTCAAGGTGGCGGCCGGTCAGCCCATCTTACAGCTGCAGCACGGCATACAGGAATACGCCCGCCAGCGTCATCGCCAGTACGACCATATACACCACAAAAAGTGCGAACTCATGAACCCGGGTTGGCGGCGGCGCCGCTGCCCGCCCTCAATTCATGCGGCGCGAAGTCATCCACATTGAGGAGATTCGAGACCTTGGCATCGTAATCGCGCAGCGCGGCCGCCTCGGCCTCGCTCAAGATGCCGAGGCTCACCGCTTCTGCAATCTGTCCCGGCAAGTCCAGCGCCGTCACGCGGCCGGTCTTGACGCCGTCCACCCGGATGCGCTTTTCCAGGGATTCCGCCGCGGTCGATAGCATCAAGGCCTCTTGAAGCAGCCCGAGAGGGTTGCTCGGCACCTGAGTCTTGTAAATGTGCCGGGTCAACCGTTCCCGGGCGGCGGTCGGGTTCATGATCAGATCGACGATGTCGCGCCCGAGGCGGTCGCTTGGCGGAGAATACGTGAGCCCGCGCGGGAAGATGAGCAGCCGCAGGACCGCGGCCAGGGGACGATTGGGGAAATTGCGCAGGAACAGGTGTAATTGCTCCTGCGCCTGGTACAGCAGGCTGCGGCACGCCCATTCCACCAACGGCAGGTCGGCGGCCTCGCGGCCCTGATTGTCATGATGCTTCAACACCATCGAGGCCAGGTACATCGCCGACAGCACGTCGCCCAATCGCGCCGACAAGGTTTCCTTCTTTTTGAGATAGCCGCCGAGCGCCAGCATCGCGATGTCGGCCGCGAGCGCAAATGAGGCGCTAAACCGGTTCACATGCTGGAAGTAGCGCGCGGTCGGTCCGGCCTGCGGCACCCGGGTGAAGCGCGCCAGCGTCAATCCCAAGATGAGCGAGCGCGCGGCATTGGAGATGGCGAATCCGATGTGGCCCATGAGCGCCCGATCGAACTCGGCGATGCCGGCTTTGCGATCGGGATTGCGCGCCGCGTTCATTTCGCGCAGCACGAAGGGATGGCAGCGTACCGCTCCCTGACCGAAGATGATGAGGCTGCGCGTCAGGATATTGGCGCCTTCGACCGTGATCGCGACCGGCACGATCTGGTAGCCGCGCCCCAGATAATTCTTGGGTCCGAGGCAAATTCCCTTGCCGCCGTGCACGTCCATGGCGTCATTGGCGATCAGCCGGCCGAATTCGGTCGCGTGATATTTCAGCATGGCGGACGGCACGGACGGCTTTTCTCCGCCGTCGATGGCACCCGCGGTGACCGAGCGCGCGGCATCCATGATGTAGGTGCGGGCCGCCATGCGTGCCAGGACCTGCTCGACGCCTTCGAAGCGGCCGATGGGCATGTTGAACTGCCGGCGGATGCGCGCGTACGCCGCCGATGCATACACCGCCGCCTGCGCGCCGCCGGTGGCGCTCGAGGGAAGCGAAATACAGCGGCCCACCGACAGCTGCTCGACCAGCATGCGCCATCCCTGGCCGGCCATGGCGAAGCCGCCGATGATGGCGTCGATGGGCACGAACACGTCATGTCCCTGAATCGGTCCGTTCTGGAAGGGGACGTTCAGCGGAAAATGCCGCCGGCCGATCGTGACCCCGGGCGTATCCCGCGGAATCAATGCGCAGGTGATGCCGAGGTCGGTGCGCTCACCCATGAGCCGGTCGGGATCGAACAAGCGAAAGGCGAGCCCGACCACGGTGGCGACGGGCGCCAGGGTGATGTAGCGCTTCGAGAAATTGAGCTTGATGCCGACGATCTCCGAACCCTGCCAACGGCCTCTGCAGATGACGCCGGTGTCGGGAATGGAGGCGGCATCGGAGCCCGCGCGCGGACCGGTAAGGGCGAAACAAGGGACTTCCTCGCCGCGCGCGAGGCGCGGCAGATAATGATCTTTCTGCGCTTCCGTGCCGTAATGCAACAGCAGTTCCGCCGGCCCCAACGAGTTCGGCACCGCCACTGTCGAGGATGCCAAGCCTGAGCGCGAGGCGATTTTGATCAGCACGCAGGAATGCGCATACGCGGAGAATTCCAGACCGCCGTAACGCCGCGGAACGATCATCCCGAAAAATCCCTGCGACTTATCCGGGCCGCCCGTGAACAACTCTCCGTCCCACCACACGGTGCCTGCGTCCAGCGCTTCGCGTTCGGTCGCGGACATCGGCGGCAGGAGTCTGCGGTAACTCCGCAGGAACGGCCGCGTCACGGCCCGCAGCCGCAAGGGCCGGATGTTCAGCAGCAACAACGCAGCGTAGGGGACGGAGAGAAGGATCTTCCACCATGCGGGCGCGCTTCCGAGCGCGAGGTAAGCCAGCAGCAGTATTCCGAGAACCCAGGAGCTCAAGGCAAGACTCGCGCGGCGATAGGCGAGAATCAGGAGCGCCCCGAGGAACAACGCAGCCCAGGCCAGAAAAACAGCCGTGCCATGGGCAACGTCGGTCATCGGATCTGCTTCACGTCAGATCAGATCTTTCACGCCATCGCGCTCTTCCAGCAATTCGCGATGCGTCGCCTGCATCTTCTCGCGGCTGAAATCGTTGATGCTCAATCCCTGAACGATGCTGTACTCGCCGTTCTTGCAGGTCACCGGATAGGAATAGATCACTCCCTGCGGAATTCCATAGCTGCCGTCGGAGGTGACCGCCATGCTGACCCAATCGTCCGGCGGCGTGCCCAGCATCCAATCGTGAACGTGGTCGAGCGCGGCCGATGCTGCGGAAGCCGCGGAAGAAGTGCCGCGCGCCTTGATGACCGCCGCGCCGCGCTGCTGCACCGTCGGGATGTAGGTGTCCTTGAACCAACTCGTCTCGACCACCGATAGCGCCGGCTTTCCGTCGACGGTGGCGTGATGCAGATCGGGATACTGGGTCGCCGAATGGTTCCCCCAAATGATGATCTTCTTGACCTTCGCCAGGGGCGCGCCGCTCTTTTCGGTGAGCTGCGCCAATCCCCGGTTGTGATCCAACCGGGTCATCGCCGTGAATCGATGGGGCGGCAACGAGGGGGCGTTGCGCTGCGCGATCAGCGAATTGGTATTGGCCGGATTGCCGACCACGAGGACGCGCACGTCGCGGCTGGCGACCGCGTCCAGCGCCTTGCCCTGGGCCGAAAAAATCTTGGCGTTTTCCAGCAAGAGATCCTTGCGCTCCATGCCCGGACCGCGCGGCCGCGCACCGACCAGCATGGCGAAGTTGCAATCCCTGAACGCGGCTGCGGCGTCGCTCGTCGCGGTCACTTTATTGAGCGTCGGGAAGGCGCAGTCGTTCAACTCCATCACGACGCCCTGCACCGTGGCGCTCGCCGCCGGGATCTCCAGCAGATTCAAGTTGATCGGCTGATCGGCGCCCAGCATTTGACCCGATGCGACGCGAAACGCGAGCGCATAACCGATATTTCCGGCCGCGCCCGTGATGGTGACAGTGACTGGCTTTTTCATGACTAGCTCCCGGCGCAAAAACCAAGAATGTTAGCCGAAATTGCGCCACGCCGGGGGTAGCCATGAGGGTTGGCCCCAGGGGGGCGCCGTGACGCACCCCGACAGTTGTCATGGCCGGATCGCGAGGTCGCCGGTTGAATAGTCGGGGTAGGTGCTGCGAAAGCGCCGCAATTCCGCGTCCGCCTCGCTGTTGCGTCCGGCACGGCGCAGCGCGGCGATGTCGGCGAGCCAGGCCGACGGCGAGCGAGCGAGCTTGGGGTCGCTGCTGTAGAGATGCAGCCTGCGATCGAGGGGAGGATTCGTCGCATCCGCATGTGCGGCGACACGCACCAGGCGCGGGGCATCGTCGACGCGCTTGGTATGTTGCGGCCCGAACACGATGGCGAGCACCATCGCCACCGATAGTAAAACGCTGGCGGCGAATGCCAGCGGCGCCAGCCACGGCGGCTTGCCGTGCGCATCGGGCTCGCGCCCCCGCAAAAGCCCAAGCACGCGGCGATCGAGCGCGTGCGGCGGCGTCGGTGCGGATTCTCTCCGGTACTGACGCGACAGTGCGCTGTCGCCGCGCAAATAGTCATCCAAGTCGTCGGGCGTGTCCATTGATTGCGTGTTGCTCAAATCCTTCGCGTCCGTAGCGGCTGCGCACCGGGATCTCTGCCGGAAGCAGCGATTTCTTCAATTTGCGAATCGCGTAGCGCAGCCGGCTCTTGGCCGTCTCGACTCCGACGTCGGTCACGCGCGCGATTTCCTCGATGGTCAGTCCCGTCTCTTCGTGCAGCAGAAACGCCTCGCGCTGCTCCTGCGGCAGGGCGCCCAGGGCGGCGAGCAACGCGGAATAAGTCGCGAATTTTGCGCGCGCCTCATATCGGCTGCGCGTGGCGACCAATCGCGACCAGACATCTTGAAACAAGTCTGCGGCGGCGCCGGCATTGCGCACCTGCCGCAGCAGGTAGCGATAAAGCGGACCCTTGTGACGAGCGTACAGCGTCAAAAATGCGCCCGCGTCACCGTCTCGGTACCGCACCATCAGCATTGCGTCCTCATCGAGCGGCTCCATGGGTTCAAGCATACACGTTGCCACTCCTCGGGCCACCGGCTCCAAGCCATCGATGAGTTTGAGTATTGCGGCGCAGCATGGTCTGGCGCCAAAAAATTCTCGTGAGTGCTTGCATGTATCGGTGATGTATGTAACTATATCACCAAGTCACCGAAACACCTCGATGACTACCACCCTCTCATCGGAGACCTTTATGAACACTCAAATCTCTTCAAAGTTTACCGCCCTCGCCGTCGCCTTGATGATGAACGGCCTGCTCATCGGTGGAGTCGCGTACTTGTTCAGCGGCCCAACACACCAGCGTGCGGCGGCCATATCGGTCGCCCACGCCGCCGCCTCGACGTTGAACGGCGCCGTGTGACCCCTGGTCGCGTATGAGCCCCGATCGCGCGTGAGCCCTGGAATGAATGCGTTGCCTTACACTACAGCGCTATATAGCCACAACACCACACCGAGTGAGGAATGGACCCTAATTGGAATGACAACCAGCCCATCTATCGCCAACTGCGCGATCGAATGGTCGCCCTGATTCTAGAGGGCGCGCTCAAGGAGGGTGATCCATTGCCCTCCGTGCGGGCGGTTGCCGCCGATTACCGGCTCAATCCGCTGACGGTGCTGAAGGGCTATCAGCAGCTGGTTGACGAACACCTGGTCGAAAAACGCCGCGGTCGGGGCATGTATGTGAGTGAAGGCGCTCGACGGCTGTTGCTGGCCGGAGAGCGGGAAAGATTCCTGCACGAGGAGTGGCCGCAAATTCTGGCCGTCATCCACAGGCTCGGGTTCTCCGCGCAGGAATTGTTTGCACAAACACCGGCAGTTACCCACCCGGCTCCGCCGCCCCGCGGCGGCGACGCCAAGGAAGATTGAGAGTCATCATGCCTGCGCTCATCGAAGCTTTAGATCTCACAAAAAAGTATGGCACGCATGTCGCGCTGGATCGTGCCAATTTCTCCGTGGAGGCCGGCCGCATCGTCGGCCTCATCGGCCCGAACGGCGCCGGCAAGACCACTGCTCTCCGTGCCATCCTGGGCCTCACCGCCTATGAAGGGCAGCTCAAGGTGTTGGGTCACGAGCCGTTTCGCGAACGCACCGCGCTCATGCATGACGCCTGCTTCATTGCCGACGTCGCCGTGCTCCCGGGGTGGCTGCGAGTCGATCACGCCATCGACTTCGTCGCCGGCGTGCACCCGCGCTTTCGCCGCGATCGTGCTCTGGCGCTGCTCGCGAAGGCCGATATCACGGGCGAGCGCCGCATGCGCGAGCTGTCCAAGGGCATGAAGACTCAGGTGCACTTGGCGTTGACCATGGCCATCGACGCCAAGCTATTGGTGCTCGACGAGCCGACCCTGGGTCTGGATATTCTCGCGCGGCGCGCCTTCTACGATGCACTGGTCAATGACTACATGGACGAGACGCGGACCATATTGATCACCACGCATCAAGTGGAGGAGGTGGAAAATCTGCTGACCGACGTGCTCTTCATCGACAAGGGCCGAATCGTTCTCGATTCCTCGCTCGACGACATCGCGACCCGCTACGCCGCGGTCGCGGTCGCCGCGGACAACCTGGATGCGGCGCGGGCCGAAAAGCCCTTCCATGAACGACCCATGCTGGGCAAGGTGGTGCTGTACTACGAGCAGCCCAACCTGGAGAAGCTCGCGTCGCTGGGGGAGGTGCACGCCTTGAACGTCGCAGACTTGTTCGTCGCCAAGCTGTCCGGAGGTGCCGAATGAACACCGTCATCTGGCTGATACGCCGGGAATTCTGGGAGAATCGCGCGATCTGGATGATTCCGGCGGTGATCGGCGGACTCATGGTCCTCATCGCCCTGTTCGGCAGGGTCGATCTGATGTCGATCTCCCCCCAGATGCCGGTCCAAGCCGTCGGCGGCGGGTTTCTGCTGGCCGTCGGGGCGACGTTTTTCGCCGTGATGTCGATTTACTGACCTGACCACGCTCATCATGGCCTTCATCGTCTCCGTTCGATGGAGTGCATCCATTGACGGCGCCTTGTGGCACGCCAACCTCTGGCTGCAGCTGCAGGCGTTGTGGCTCTACATGATCGTGACGACCGCACTCTGGTACCTGCCGATCGCGGCGTATTTGCTGGTCGTGTCCGCCTGGGCCAAACGCGCCGTCATGCTGTGGTCCCTCCTGCCCCCGCTGACATTGGTCCTGGCCGAGCGCTGGTTTTTCGACAGCCACGTGATCGCGGACGTGTTGAGCGAGAGACTGTTGGGTTATCCGGCGCAGGCATTCCGCGACGATCCGGGCTCGAGTTCTTGGGTGACCACCGTCGTGGACAATGACACCATTACGACGCCCACCAGCATCTGGGGCTTCTTCAACGTCGGTGGATTCTTTTCCAGTGCGGAAACCTGGATCGGCGCCGCTGTCGGCGTCGCCCTGATCGTCTGCGCCATCCAGCTGCGTACGCGGCGCACCGAGATCTGACGAGCCGCAGGTGCGGCGCGACGGTCGCTGCGTGCGTAGCTCGACAGCCCGCTGCGTACGGAGCTCGACGGCCGCATCGGTCACGTCATCGCGTTCCTTCTTGGGAAAGCAGGCACACTGGAACGTGAAGGGTCCGAACTTCATCGCCCTGCACGAGCTGTTCGACAAGATCTCCGATGTCTTCTTGGAACAAATCGACACCATCGCAGAACGCGTGACCAGCCTGGGAGGTACGGCCGAGGGTACGGTGGCCGTCGCCGCCAAGCGCAGCAAATTGAAGAACTATCCGTTGAGCATCACGGCCGGCAAGGATCATCTGTTCTATTTGTCGACGCAGCTATCGGTGTTCGGCAAGGCCGCCAGAGCGGCCATCGACGACACGGACAAATTGGGCGACGCGGATACCGCGGATCTGTTCACGGGAATATCCCGCGACGTCGACAAGTATCTCTGGTTCCTCGAAGCGCATCTGCAAGAGAAAGCCTGATGGCCGATCCTGCCATGGGCAACCCGCCGGAACCGGGCCTCGAGTCGGCCCTCGCCACGTTGCGGGGACTGCTGACGTCCGGGGAAACCTTGGAGGCCTGGGCCGTGCAGCATCGCTTGTATGCACTGACGCATCGGCGCGCGTGTATCGCCGCCACCAGCGGGCGCTTCATTTCGCTCAATCGCCGCCTGCTCGGCGGCTATGAGTCGGCCGATATTCGCTGGCAGGACCTCAAGGAAACCCGCATCAGCGCGGGAATTCTCGCGGCGGACCTCACGCTGGTGGCGCAGAGCAGCTCCGATCTCAACATCGGATCCGAGGTGAATCGCGTATGGACGTTCACCGGCTTGCGCAAGGATCAGGCGCAGTGCATGTATCGAATTTGCCAGCAGCACGACCAGGTGTGGCGCGAGAAGCGCCGAATCCGGGAGCTCGAGGAATTGCGCGCGAAATCCGGCGGCGTGCAATTCGGCGGGGCTCCAAGCGCCTATTCCGGCTCGGACCCCGCGGGCGCGGAATCAGAACCCGCTCGCCGCCTGCGGCAGGCGCGCGAAATGCTCGAGGCCAAACTCATCACCGACTCCGAGTTCGAGTCGATCAAGGCCAGGATCGTCTCCGGCCTGTAGGCGGCCTCATGACGGCGCCCGTTGGTCAGACAGGCTCCTAGCCCAATAGATGCGCAAAATAGCTGTTGCGCAGCCGATTGAGCGGGTCCGTCCGTTGACGCAGCGCCCGAAACAGCTTGACCCGTTCGCCGAAAGATTTCGCCACATGTTCGGGCTGCAAGGCGCGCGTTTGATTGAACGTGGGCGTACCGCCGATCGCCGACGCAAAATCATTGAAATCGATCAAGAAGTCATCCCAGCCCTTCTCTCCGGTTGACGAGGGCTCGAGAGTGAACATCGGGCCCGAGTAACTGGCGCTGAACAAGGAACCGCGGTCCTGATGCAGCCGGCTCGCGCCGCTGACGACGTTACAACGGTATTTATGTTCCTTGTAGTATGACTTGCAGAACGCAAAATATTCCGCCAGCACCTTGGGGAAATTGCCCTGAGGGAACGCCCACAGACTGTAGGTATGGCGCGCCTTCCATGCCTCGTTCGGCATGTCGCGCATCCACTCATGCGCGTACATCGCCACCCCGCGGACACTACTGCGGTCGAGCGTCGCTCGCAGCGCCTTCTGCATCACTGCGCGAAGCCCCGGCGCGGCCAGCACGCTGCCCACGGTCGAGCCGAAGGCCGGCAATACATTGCGCATCACGGAATTGCGGATTTGCCAAATCCCGGAGCGGCTCAAGGAGGCCGATTCGTCGAGCGTGCGGCGCTCGACCGTGATTCGATCGTTGAACGGCGAGATGTGCAGCCGCAATGCACCCGGTGCGTTGGTGATCGAACCGAACCGGGCGCTGAAGTCCTTGAGCGACAGCACTTGATAATCGATTTTGACCGGCGTCAGCGGCCGCACGCGCAGCACGACCTCATGCACCACGCCCAATAAACCGAAGCTCGAGCGCAGAACGCGCATCAGGTCGCGCTCCCGCTCGGTCACGATCATTTGCCTGCCCTGCGGCGTGATCAACTTCAATTCCGTGACGCAGGAGGACAATTGCGCGACCCCCGCGCCGTACGAAGCCTGGGGCAGTGTGGTGACGGCTACGGCCCCGAGGGAAATCTGGCCCATTTCGGGCGTCAGCGGCAGCTCGAGACCGCGCTCGGCGAGCGCGCGCACCAAGGTGCCGACGCGTACGCCGGCCTGGGCCCGCACCGTGGTCTCGCCGAATTCCAGGATTTTGTCGAGCGCACCGGTGTCGACGGTCGTACCGCCGTCGCCGCCCACGCAGCGCGTCTGCGAATAATCGGCGCCCACCATTCGAATAGGGGTCGGATAGCTCTTGGTTTTGGCCAGGACGGCAGGAAGGTCTTCGAAGCGCTTGAGCTTGAGGACCAGCCGTGGCCGGCGATAAATGCCCGATGAGTCCGCCCCGGGCGAACGAGTGACCTTAGTTACCATATGCTTCCCCCCGGAAGAATAAAGTTACGCTGAAGTACCGCTGGCTGTCGGGGGGCACAAAACCGAGGTTTCGGATTGTGCGATGCACGAAGGATACTGGCGACCCCGCTATCGTCAGACTTCTCTAAAAGAAGCCCCTTAGACCGGTGGTTTTGCGTCCCCACCTTTCGGCGGGTTTGCCCTTAAACAGCATCCATACTATGCGATGGATGGAGCGCTCCTGTAAAGCGCTATTTCAACCCATGAGGAGCAGGGTTTCGGCGTGCTCGACGGCTTCCGGGGTACCGCACACCACCACCACGTCCCCCTCCTTGAACAGAGTATCCGGGCTCGGTTCGCGTCCGACGATGCCGTCGCGACGCACCGCGCTCACCGAGGCATTCGATCCGCGGGCGGCGAGATCCGCGATGCTGCGTCCCACCGCCCAGGCGTGCGGCGGCAGAATGACGCTGTGCAGTTCCTCGCGAAAGGCGTGACTCGAGTCGAGGTGTTCGGCATCGGCGGCGCGAAAGTACTGGCGCAGCATCCCGTAGCGATGACCGCGAATGCCGTTGATGGTCCGGATCACGCGCGGCACCGGCAACTTCAGCAACAGCAACAAGTGCGACAGCAACATGAGGCTGGCCTCGAAGGTTTCCGGCACCACTTCCGTCGCTCCGGCCGCCTGCAGCTCCTCGAGCTTGGTGTCGTCCTGAGTGCGCACCAGAATCGGCACGTCTTCGCGCAATTCGCGGACCGCCCGCAGAATGCGCAGTGCCACTTCAGGGTTCGCAAAAGTGATCACCACGCAGCTGGCATGCGCGACCCCGACGTTTTCGAGCACCTTGACCTGGCCGGCATCGCCGTAAATAACCGGATCGCCGGCTTGTCTGCCGAGGCGAATCCGGTAGGCATCGAGCTCGAGGGCGATGAACTCGAAGCCGGTTGTTTCGAGCACGCGCGCGATATTCTGGCCGACGCGGCCGAAACCGCAGATGATGACGTGATCGCGCTCGGCGACGGCCAGGGTTGCCCGAGTTTCGCGCATCGCTTCGCTGTGCGGGGGGCCGGACTCGCCGAGCAGGGCGCGCGTAATGCGCCGATTGTGCCGTATGAGGAAGGGCGACAGGACCATGCTGAGAACGGTGGCGGCCAGCAGCGGCTGCACGACCGCCGGGTCGAGCAATTCGCGTCTCAACAACAGAGTCAGCAGCGCAAACCCGAACTCCCCGCCCTGGCCCACCACCACGCCGGTGCGCAAAGATTTGAACCAGCTCCTCGTCGCCGGCTTTGCGGCGACAGTGACCACCGCCACCTTGAGCAGCAACACTCCGACGAGGGTCGCCGTCACCTGGGGAAAATGCCGCAGCAGCAACCCGACATCGAGCAGCATGCCGACGGTGATGAAGAACAGGCCGAGCAACACCTCGCGATACGAACGGATCGTCGCCTCGATCTGGTGGCGGAATTCGGTTTCCGCGAGCATCATGCCGGCGAGAAAGGCGCCGAGCGCGAGCGACAAGCCCACTGCGTGAGTGGCCCAGGCCGACGCGAGCACCGCGAGCAGCACGGCGAGCGAAAACAACTCGGCGGAGCGCACCGAGGCGATTCCTAAGAACAGCGGCCGCAGCAGCCAGCGTCCAGCGGCAAGAACCAAGAGCAAGGCGAGCACCGCGATGCCGTCCGGTTGTTCTCCGACTGCTCGGTGAGCTGCGAAATGATGATGGCGGTCGACGACATGGCCACGGCGCCGCCGATCACCACGGCCACCGCCGGCACGATATCGAAGAACAGGGTCGAGCCCGCCGCCACGACGCCCGTGGTGATCAGCACCTGTGCGCCGCCGACGCCGAGCACTTCCCAGCGCATCGCCACCAAGCGCGGCAGGGAAAATTCCAGGCCGAGGGTGAACACCAGGAATACCACTCCGAAGTCCGCCAACAGCTGCGTGGTCTCGTTGTCGACCGCGAGGGCGAATGCATGCGGACCCAGGAGCATTCCCACCGCGAGATATCCCAGAATCGCCGGCAGTTTCAGCTTGCGCACGCCCGCGACCACGCACACCGAAGCGGTGAGCAGGATCAGGATTTGCAACAGCGGATCGTTATGCATCACGTCCTCGAACTTGAACAGAGCGGCGCCGCATTGCCTGCTAGCATATAGGGATGAGTCCAAGTATGACCGTCCTCAAGCTCGAAGGAGAAGGCGACGATTGGCGGTTGCACCTCGACGGCGATTGGTCATTGGCGGCGATGACGCAAATCGAGACGCAGCTGCGCGCCCTGCCCGGCGGGCTGCAGGGCACGCTGGTCTGCGACTGGTCGCGGGCCGAGGCCCCGGGAATCGGTCCGGTGTGGGCATTGCTGATGCGGTTGGGCGACATCGGCACTCCGCACGTCGACGTTCGCCACACCGGAGATCCGCCGCACTTTTTGGATTTGCTGCAGAAACTCAACCAGGAACGCCAAGCCGCGCCGGCGGCGCCCGAAACCGCACCGAGTCTGGAACATTCGGTCAGCGCAGTGGGGCGATGGGCGGTGCTCCAGGGCACCGAAGGGCGCGCCGTGATCGGTTTCTTCGGCCGCCTGGTCACGGTTCTCCGAGAGGCGTTTTCCCGGCCGCGGGCGCTGCGCCCGTCTTCACTGGCGCGGCACATCTACGAGACCGGTATTACCGCCATCCCCATCGTGTCGCTCATTGCCTTTCTGATCAGCGTGATCGTGGCGTATCTGGGAGCGCAACAGCTGGGCAGATTCGGCGCCGATATTTTCGTCGTGGATCTCGTGACCATTTCCGTGCTGCGCGAAATGGGAGTGCTGCTGACGGCCATCATCGTCGCCGGACGTTCCGGAAGCGCATTTGCGGCCGAGATCGGGGTGATGCAGCTCAACGAGGAAACCGATGCGCTGCGCGCCATGGGGATGAACCCGGTCGAGCTCTTGGTAGTGCCCCGCCTGCTCGCCCTCGTCATCGCTCTGCCTCTGTTGACGGTGATTGCGGATGCCATGGGGCTGGCCGGCGGCGGACTCCTGTCGCTGCTCAATTTGCACATTCCCCTGCCGCAATTCATCAGTCGACTGCGCGAATCGCTTTCGTCGACGACTTTTTGGGCGGGCCTGGTCAAGGCACCGGTCTTCGCGGTGCTGATTGCCATGGTGGGCACGTACCGCGGAATGCAGGTGCGCGAATCCGCCCGCGAACTCGGGCGCTTGACCACGGTTGCCGTGGTGCAATCCATTTTTCTGGTCATTCTGGCCGACGCGCTCTTCGCAGTCTTGTTCGTGCAAATCGACTTCTGATGCCTGACCTCAGCCAGACTTCGGTGGTTCGCGTACGCGGTCTCGTCAGCCGCTTCGGCACGCAGGTCGTCCACGACGGGCTCGACATGGAAGTGCGATCGAACGAGATCTTCGGAATCGTCGGCGGCTCGGGAACGGGAAAGTCCGTGTTGCTGCGCACGATCCTGGGGTTGCGGCGCCCCGACGCCGGCACCGTCGAGCTGTATGACAAGGACGTGCAGGAACTGGCGGCCGCCGATCGCAGCTCCTTGGTGCAAAGCTACGGCGTGACGTTTCAGAACGGTGCGCTGATCAGTTCCTTGACCGTTGCGCAAAACATTCAATTACCGCTGCGCGAATATCATCCGGTGTCCGAGAACACCCTCAACGAACTGGCGGAGTTGAATCTGGCTCTCGTGGGACTGGCGCGGGACGACGGGACAAAGTATCCGTCGCAATTGTCCGGCGGCATGGTCAAACGCGCCGCGTTGGCGCGGGCACTCAGTCTCGAACCCAAGCTTTTGTTCCTGGACGAGCCGACCGCGGGTCTGGATCCCATTTCCGCCGCGGCCTTCGATGAGCTACTGTTGTATCTTCATTCCCAGCTGCGGCTCACCGTGGTCATGATTACCCACGATTTGGATACCTTGTTCAGAACCTGCAATCGGGTCGGGGTCATCGTCGACGGACGCATGATCACCGATACCTTGGATGGAATGCTGCAGAATCAGACCCCGTGGATACACGAGTATTTTCATGGGCCGCGCGCGCGCGCCGCCGAAAAGGATGCACATGGATAGGGACGCGAACTACGTGGCCGTCGGCGCCTTCGTGCTGCTGGTCATCGCCATGGCAGTGTCCTTCGTGTTGTGGTACACGAATCAGCAGGACAAACACATCTATCTGCGGTATGAGATCTACTTCCCGGGTACCGTCAGCGGGCTCACCCCCGGCAGCCCGGTGCGCTACCTCGGGGTCGACGTGGGCAAGGTGGCGCGCATCCTGATCGATCCGCAACAACGCAACCGCGTGCTCGTCATCGCCGATATCGAAGCCACGGCCCCGATCGATGGACGCACTCGGGCTTCCTTGAGCCTGCAGGGCATCACCGGCCTCTTGTTCATCGATTTGAAGCAGGACGGCAAGTCCACGGCCACGGGCCCGCTTGCGGATGGCCTGCGTTATCCCGTCATCCGCTCGGCGCCGTCGGACTTCGACGTATTGTTGAGCAACCTCCCCCAACTCACCACGCATCTCGTGGAGCTGGTGGACCGCGTCAATCAGGTATTCAGCGACGAGAACGTCCGTTCGTTCAAGGCCACGCTCGACAATGCGCGGCTCGCCAGCGAGCATCTGCCCGGCACGTTGCGCGAGGTGAAGGAACTGGTGGCGGACGCGCGGAGCACCTTCCAGGAGGTGAAGGGAGCGGCCGCCGACCTGCGGGCAATCGAGGCGCAGGCCGCACCCGATCTGGAATCCGCCCTCGCGAACATGCGGCACGTCTCGGACAATCTGGCGAAGACCTCGGATCTTTTGGAGCACTTCGTAGCGGACAACGAGCCCGTCGTCACGCGGTTCACGCATCAGAGTCTGCCGGAGTTCGAACAACTGCTGCGCGAAAGCCGCCAGGCGGCACGCGATTTTCGCGACCTGTCGCGCAGCCTGAAGCAAAATCCCTCGCAGCTCATCTACGAGCCGAACTACCGCGGCGTGGAGGTGGCGAAGTGATTCGTTCGGCCGCGCGCGCGGGCGTTTTTGCAACCATATGCCTGGCGGCCTGCACGGGCTCGCTGTTCCAAAGCAAGATGAAGCCGCCCACCGTCTATTGGTTGTCGGCCGGAGCGGAATCGCCGGCCCTCGGCACGCCGGCCGCGGGATCGCCCGCCACCGGTGACCCGCCCGCCGCCATTCCCGTCGATCTCACGGTTCTCAAACCTAGATTGCGGCCGGGACTCGAATCCGACCGCATCGCCGTGCTGTATCCGGATCGACGCTTGGATTATTTTGCCGACGCGCGCTGGGGCGGACCGCTCGGCGAGGTGCTCGAGGACCTCGCGGTACAAGAGTTTCGCTCGCATGCCAACTTGCGCACCGTGAGGGGCGATGCGTCGGTATTCGGCAGCGCCCACTGGCTCGAAATCGAGGTCACGGATTTTCAAGCAGAATACACGTCCGCGGCGGCGCCCACGGTGCACGTGCATCTCCTGGCCCGCCTCGGCGGTTCGGGCGATCGGCGTATTCTCGGTCAGTTCGTGGCGAATGCGCAGCAGCCGGCCGCGGAGAACCGATTGACTGCGATTGTCGACGCCTTTGCGCACGCGGCGGACGCGGCGCTGGCGCAGATCGCGGCCCAGGCCGGCGAAACCCTCGCCAAGACTTCAGAAGCTCGATAGGCCGGTGGCCTCCGCGAATCGATAACGCCAGTACGCGGCCGGCGATTGATCCACCCAATCCGCGTTGGCAGCGGCGCTCGACCAAAGCTTGTTGAAATACTCGGTTACCGCGCGCGCCGGCGCGGCCCGCGCCGGCATGCGCAGTTCCACGCTCGATTCGAGATTCAGATCGCCGAGATTGCGGCGGGTGAAATTCGCCGATCCGAAGTTCATCCAGAGATCGCTGCGGTGTTGGACCACGAGCAGCTTGGGAAGCGACGCTCCGGTTTCGGTCGGGAACCAACGCACCTCGATGTGCCCGCCGCCGCGGAGGAGTTCGCCGGCCACTGCCTGATTCGGCACCCGGTTCCGAGCCAGCAGCACTCGCAGGCGTGCGCCGCGCGCGGCTGCGCCCCGCGCAGCGGCGACGAGGCGCCGATCGCTCAAGTTTTCCACGGCAATGCTGATCTCATCGCCGCTGCCTGCCACTGCGAACGCATCGAGCAGCGCGGTCTCGATGGCGCCCTCGGTGAGGAATCGAGCGTCGATCGAACCCACGCCGCGGCCATCCATGGGCGGGCCTGCCGGCAGGCGATCGTCATCCGCGGACCACGCCGCAATCTGAAGTTCGCCGGCGATCATCGAGCGGGCCAGAGATCCCCGCAGTATCAGGCCGGCGGAGGCGGCGGCGGGCCCGATGACGGCGGTCCATCCACCGGAACCGTCGTCTGCAACCACGAGCTGCCGCTGGTCTGCCTTGAAGTTCTGCATGCGCGACCATGCGGGCAGCGTGACTTGTCCCGGCGTCTCATCGAAGGGGTCGCTCCACCAGCTGAATATCAGCCGCCATAACCCGGAATAGAGCGGGTTCGAATCCCGCAATCTTTCGAGCCGCACGCGAGCGACGATGATGCCGGACTCTTCCAACGAGGACAGCGTTTGCGCGGGAGTGCCGCCGAACGCCTCGTTGCCGGGGTCGGTCACCAGCACGATTCGCAGATTGGGCCGGGCACGCTTTCGCGCCAGCAGGTGTTGCGCGAGTTGCCGGGTCACCGGAGATCGATCGACCACGATCAGCTGTTCGGCATGATCGATCGCCGACATTTCCCGCGCCGGAGCATCCGGGCGCCCGGATGAGTCATGCACGAAATCAACATCCGCCTCCGATAGGCGGGAAACCTGCGAGACGATGTGCGTTCCCGGCGGCAGCGGCTTCGCTGAATTCCAGAAGACCAGCGACAGCCACACGAGCAGCAGCACCAGAAGAACGATCCGGGCGCTGCGCCCGAATCGCGACCGGATGGCGGGTGCCGGAGGGTCGGTGTCCGACATTGCGGTCAGCCCGGGCCGCCGGCCCGGGCTTCCGCCGCCTCGAGCGCCGTCCCAAGTTCCATCCAACGTGTCTCCATGGAAGCCGCGTCGCGCATCAAATCCGCATGCTGCGCCTGGAGTCCGCGATGCATGGGATCTTTGCAAAGCTCCTCTTCGATCAGCGACCGTTCCGCGGCGATCGCGGCAATGCGCTTCTCGATCTGCTCGAGCTCTCGGCGCAGCGCGCTCAATCGGCCGCGCGACTTCAAGACGGCAGCCCGGGCGTCCGCCGCGGCGCCCTGCCGGGCGCGCTTCGGCGCTGCGTTCCCTGCCTCGGCCGGCCCCGTCTTGACGCGCGCCCTCAAGCCTTGCTGGTAGTCGTCCAAATCTCCGTCGAAGACCTCGAGCTTGCCGTCGGCGACCAGCCACAGCGAATCCGCGACCGTCTTGATCAAGTGACGATCATGGGACACGATCACCATTCCACCCTCGAAGCTCTGCAATGCGACGCTGACGGCGTGACGCATGTCGATGTCGAGGTGATTGGTGGGTTCATCCAGCAACAGGAGGTTGGGCCGCCGCGCCACCAGCAGGGCCAGAGTCAGGCGCGCCTTCTCGCCGCCTGAAAATCGTCCCACCGGTTCGAACGCCCGATCGCCTTCGAAACCGAATCTACCCAGATGGTCGCGCACGCCTTGTTCATCGCCCTTGGCGAAATCCGGCCCTCCCAAATTGCGCAAATGCCAAAAAGCATCGCAATCCGGCTGCAGTTGCTCCATCTGCTGCTGCGCGAAGTAGCCGACGCTCAAATCCGCGGCGGGAATGCGCCGGCCCGCGAGCGGCGTTGCAACGCCCGCCAGCATCTTGGTCAAAGTCGATTTCCCGGCGCCGTTGGGCCCCAGCAAGGCGATGCGGTCCAGGGGCCCGATCGAGACATTGATGCCATCGATGATGCGGGTAGGCGCGTAGCCGCAGGCGGCGTCTTCCACCGTCAGCAGGGGGCGCGGCGTTTTGAGCGGAGCGGCAAATTCGAACTCGAACGGGCTGTCGACGTGCGCCGGCACGATGCGTTCCATACGCTCCAGCATTTTCAGCCGGCTTTGCGCCTGTCGCGACTTGGTGGCGCTGGCGCGAAAGCGATTCACGAAGGAGGTGATCTCCGCGACTCGGCGCACCTGCCGCGCCTGCAGGACCCGCTGCAAAGCCAGTTCCTCCGCACGCTTTTGCTCGAACTGCGAGTAGTTGCCGGAATAGGCGTGGATGGCATGATTCTCGATGTGCAGCACGCGGTCGATGATGGCATCGAGGAATTCACGATCGTGAGAAATCATCAAAAGGGTGCCCTGGAACGTCTTCAGCCAATCTTCCAGCCAGACGATGGCGTCGAGGTCCAGGTGGTTGGTGGGCTCGTCCAGCAGCAATAGATCGGCCCGCGAGCACAGTGCGCGCGCCATGGCCAGACGCACGCGCCAGCCACCCGAGAACTCCGCCACGTCGCGCTCATGATCCGCCGTTTTGAAGCCGAGCCCGTGCATGACCGCCGCCGCCCGCGCCCGCGCACTGTAGCCGTCGATTGCCTGCAATGACGCGTAGCCTTCGGCGATTGCCATTGCCGAAACGGTTCCGCCCTCATGGTCGGCCTCGGCCTCCGCGATGGCGGCGAGCACGCTGCGGAGCTCAGAGTCGCCGGATCCCGACCTTGTTGCCGCGGAATACGGTGAAATTGACCTGCTCGAACAGCGGCTCCGGACCGCGCCGCAGGGTGAGATCCCGAGCAGATAACACAGCTGATTGCTACGAAGACAGTCTGATCGGCCGCAAGACCGTGGGAACGCACAAGCTCGCGTGGTGGGGCGCCCCGCCGACCTGGCCGGACAGAATATCGAGCATTTTCCCCGCTTCCATGGCATCGCCGAACAAGCGCCCTTGAGCGTAGTAGCAGCCATGCCTGCGCAGGAATTCGAGCTGCTCGCTTGCTTCCACGCCTTCGGCAATCACCTCGAGATCGAGGCTCTTGCCCATGTCGATGATGGTGCGGACGATGGCCGCGTCGTCCGAGTCCACCGCGACATCGCGGACGAACGATTGGTCGATTTTCAGGGTGCCGATCGGAAACTGCTGCAACGCCGACAGCGAGGAGTACCCCGTGCCGAAATCGTCGATGGCCAGGTTCAAGCCCATGGCGTACAGCTCGTTCAGAAGCCCGATGGTGCGTTTCGGGTCCGTCATCAGGGTGGTTTCCGTGACTTCCAGCTCGAAGCAGGTGGGCGAGACCTCGTGCTTGCGGAACACGGCGCGGCAGCGGGCGATGAAGCTTGCTTGCTTGAGCTGACGCAACGAGAGATTGACCGCGATTCGGCCCGGCTCAGGCACGGATTTCTGCCACTCGCGGTAGTCCGAGCACACGCGGTTCAAGACCCACTCGCCGATGTCGAGTATCAGGCTGGTCTCTTCGGCGAGGGGAATGAAATGCGAAGGCGAAATGTCGCCGTGGCCCGGCAGACGCCAGCGGAGCAGCGCTTCGGCGCCGACCACGCGGCCGGTTCTGAGATCCACTTTGGACTGATAGAGGATCACCAGCTCGTCGCGTTCCAGCGCGCGCCGCAGCTTGCTCTTCAACATCAATCTTTCGACCGCCGCGGCGTTCATTTCGGGCACGTAGAACGCGCAGGAGTTGCCGCCGTTCTGCTTCGAGTGATACATCGCCGCATCGGCATTGCGGATCAAATCGATCACGTTCTCGGCGTCGTAGGGGCAGATGGCGACACCGACGCTCGCGGTCAAATAGACTTCTTGTTGGTTCACATAGAATGTGCGGCTTATTTCGTCGAGCAACGTGCGCGCGAGGGTGCCTAAGCTCGCGCGATTGTCGATGTCCATCGGCAGATCGTCGACGAACATGGCGAACTCATCGCCCGCAAGCCGGCCGATGACCGTGTCCTTGCTCAAGTTTCTGGTGAGGCGTTCGCTCAGGATCTCCAGAGTGCGGTCGCCGGCGGCGTGTCCGAAGGTATCGTTGACCTCCTTGAATCGATCCAAATCCAGATAGAGGAGCGCGAGCGAGCGCTGGCTGCGCCGCGAGCGTGCGATGGCCTGCTGCAGCAAGTGCTGAAACTGCATGCGATTCGGCATTTTGGTGAGCGTGTCGTAGCGTGCCAGATACCGGATACGCCGCTCCGCGCGCTTGCGTTCGGTGATGTTACGCGCCACATAAATGTTGCCTTGGAACTGAGGATCTGCCGTGGTGATCGCCGAGCTCGCCATGGAGACCGGAATGGTCTGCCCGCTGGCCGTGCGCAGCACGGTTTCGCGCGCCTCGAACGCCGTCAGATCGAAGGCATGTCTGTGCGCCTCGTCGATGAAGCTGGCCAAAGGCTTGCCCAGCAAATCGGCTTCCTGGTAGCCGAGCAGCCTCTGCGTGGCCTCGTTGCAGCTTTTCACGATGCCTTCCGGTGAAGTCACCAAGACCGCATCGCTCAGGCTGTTGAGCACCGTGTTGAGATAATTCTTGGTGATGGTCGTTTCATTCAACTTCTGCCGCATGCGCTCGAGCGCGAATTGCAGGTCGCCGAGCTCATCGTGGCGCACCACCGCGAGCGGCCGGGTGTAGTCGCCCTGGCCGATCCGGTCGGCGCTCTTGACCAGCGCGGAGATGGGTCCCGACAGCTGCCGGGCGATGAACCAGGCGCCGGCCAACCCCAGGACCAGGAGCGGTAAGGTGATGCCGGCAAGCAAGCCGCGCATGCGCTTGATCTGCATGCCTTGCTGGTTCTCCAGCTGCGCGCCCAGGCTGGCGAGAGTCTCGCGCATCTCCGCGCGGCTCATCCATATCCGCAAGCTCCCGACGCGCTGCACCGGCGCCGATACCAGGTTCGAGTGGATGGTGCTCTGAAAGACGAACCAGTCGCCGGTCGCTTGCGCGGCGGGATCGCCGCCGCGGAACAGCACCGTGCCGCGGGCGTCCGAGACCTCGACTCTCCCGATGTCGCGCTCGTCGAGCAGCCGCTGGGCGATCGATGCCACCGCGGTCTTGTTGCCCGAACCCAACGCGGGCGCCAGCGAGGTCGCGGTGATTTCGCTCAGGCTGCTCGCGCGCGTTTCGAGGTCTGCTTCCAGCTTCTGCGCGACCGTGGCATAGGTGAGCTGGTTCACGTCCGCGGCATCGACCCTGTGTTCGTAATACGACAGGCCGCCGAGCAGCAGCGACAGAACCGCCCCAACCGCCAGTGCGAGCAGCAAGTACTTGGTTTTTAGGCTTCGCGCCATTGACTACACCGGCCGTCTGCATCGTTGAACCCGACGGAATGATACCCGTTCACGCCCAACCCTATAAGGGGCCCGGTACAATCCTTATGATGGAAGGGAAATATGCGCATTGATATCTATTCCGACACCGTTTGCCCTTGGTGCTATCTCGGCAAACGGCGCTTCGAGCTCGCGCTGGCCGCGCGCCCGCAGTACGAGCCGCGCGTGACGTGGCGGCCTTTCGAGCTGAATCCCGATATACCCGACGAGGGCGTCGATCGTGCGGCCTACCTTGCCGGCAGTATCGGCACGCCGGAGCGCGTGGCGGAGGCGCATGCCGAGCTCGAGCGCCGGGGCGCGGCGAGCGGCATTGAATTCCGGTTCGATTTGATCGGGCGCATGCCGAATACCCGCAGGGCGCACCTGCTGATGGCCCATGCGGCCCGTTGTGGCCGCCAAACGGACGTCATGGATCGAGTCATGCGCGCCTACTTCGAGGAGGGTTGCGACATCGGCGACATCGAGGTGCTGGTTCGGCTCGCGGTCGAATCGGGTCTCCCGGAGTACGAGTCCCGTTCTGCTCTCATTTTGCGTGCAGGCCAGGACGGTGTGATCGCCTCCGAGCGCCACGCCGCGGTCCTCGGGATAACCGGCGTTCCGACCTTCGTATTCGACGGCCAATACACCATCTCAGGCGCGCAGGAGGTGGGGACTTTCGCCCGGGTCCTTGATCAGGTTGCCGATTTTGCAGCGGCCCGCGACGAGGCGTCGTGAACGACGGCGAGCTCACCGGACAGGTCCGCACCCACATCGCCGACGTGCCCACGCCTGCGTGTGCCCTGCACGCGCACGTGATCGCTCCCTTTTTGAATTTACGCCGGGCGGCCTTGGCCGACGGCTTCGATCCCGTACCGCTCAGCAGCTTTCGCGACTTTTCGCGGCAACTCTCGATCTGGAACGGAAAATTCAGCGGCGAGAGGCCGATCCTCGACGCATCGGGCTTGCCGCTCGATGCGAGTGCTCTGACCCCTTTTGAGCGCATCGAGGCGATTCTGTTGTGGTCCGCCCTCCCCGGGGCGAGCCGGCATCACTGGGGCACGGATATCGATCTCATCGATCGCAACGCCGCCGCGCCGGGCTACCGGGTCCAGCTCACGCAAGAGGAGTTCGCACCGGCCGGGCCCTTCGCACCGCTCGCCGAGTGGATGGAGACGAACGCGGCCCGGTTCGGATTTTTCCGCCCGTTCCGCGGCGTACTGTCGGGCGTCCGGCCCGAACCCTGGCATTTCAGCTTTGCGCCGGTTGCCGAAAACGCTCGCCGCAGCTTGACCCCCGCCGTGTTGCATAAGGCCATCGCCGCGTCGCCGCTACTGGGGAAGGAGCAGGTACTCGAGCGGCTCGACGAGTTGCACGCGCGTTATGTCGCGGCCATCGATTGGCCGTAGTGTCTAAGGGCCGTTCACGCTGGGCCAGTCAACATTCCTGTGCAGACACGCGGCCACTGCCGCCGGCGCCGAGTGATTCTCGTTTCGAGCATTCGTCCGGAAGGGTGAGAAGCCTCAAGGCAACTGCT
>WNFI01699262.1_pt1 | contig 34031 bp, 24 predicted proteins | sample 5400471 | NCBI WGS metagenome assembly WNFI01 (sample SAMN13153348, study PRJNA577476) | soil metagenome | isolation source: 100 cm saprolite on Douglas fir-dominated hillslope | place: USA:California | collected 2013-09-17 | reverse complement strand
CACAAAACGACGTCCAAAAACTTCAGCGGGCCTGGTTGGATCGAAACGCACCATCTCGCGAGTATAGTAGTTCACTCCATGATAATCGCGAGAGCCGGACGCATGAGGAATAGGAGGAAGCAAGAGATTCAAAGGGAATGTGAAGCGACCGGTCTCCGCAGCGCGTATTGCAGCCCAGGTAAAGAATATATCCTGTATTCCTGCTACACTACGATCAAGTGGTGAAAGCTCATTCGCCGGGTCTAAAATGTGATAGTGCAGGCAATAGCCAATTTCTGACTGTGGCTGCAAGCGTCGAATAGCATAGAATGCCTCGACATGGGCCTGCATCAAGTTACGCAGAACATGTATCGCGCGTGTTGTATCATGTTCTCCGGGAGGAAATGACCCAAGCACATATCCCATGAACGCATAAATGTTTGGCTCGTTGATCGTCACCCAAAAATCGCAAAGGTCCTGCAGGCTTTGTACAGCACGGGTAACATAGCGCACGAAGTACCGGATATTGGCCTCATCTTCAAAGCCACCTCGATCAGTAAACCATAGCGGATCGGTAAAGTGATGCAGTGTTACGATAGGTTTAATGTGTCTATGTCGTAAATCCGTGAGCATAGCTCTGTAACGGTCTAAAGGGGCGCTGTCCCACTGCCCTTCGGCCGGCTCAATGCGGCTCCACTCCAGGCTCAAGCGCAGCGCGTTATGCTCCATCTGCTCAGCCAGCGCAAAATCATCTTCCGCATTCTCCCACCAGTCGCAGGCTTCTCCACACTGCTCGCCTGTGAGAATGTGCCCTCGCTGTTCCCAGCGATACCACTGGTTGTTCGTATTTCCACCCTCACATTGATATGATGAAGATGCTGTTCCCCATAAAAACCCATCAGGAAAACGGAGACCGCGCTGTCTTGCCATGTTTTTTGAACTCCTTAGCGATTACTAGATTGCTAGACATAACGAATACACTCATTTTATCACGAAGCTACAATTGAAGAGAGCGTGACACTCCGCAGCCGCTCAAGCGGCGCGGCTTCTGGCACTCCTACGTAGTCGGCAGATCGAGTATGGGCGGCGTGGCCGCTACTCATTGAAGAGCCGTAGTGGATGAGAAATACCTGATGCATCAGTAGCCATCCCCGCTGACGTATCCTGCGCGTTCCCAGCTCCATGCCTTGCCTGGTTGGTAGATGGCCTTCTTCGGCGTTTGGCAACCTGGGAGCCGAAAACACCTCCCGCTTTCGCGGACCTCTCTGCATGCAGAGGAGTGTGAGGCTTTTCCTGAGAGATGGTCTGATAACGAACGAGCAGGCGCTGTCCTATGACCATGGACGCATTGCGGTCGGCATTCCCACGCATCTGGCAGTCCGAGCACCACACGAGAGACGCTCCTGGGGTGTATCCTTCGGCTGGCTGTCCTGCGTTGTAGCGCGCCACAGGACGGTGACAACGCGCACACTCCCGACTGGTATTCTTGGGATTGACCCGACAGGTCACGATGTGTTCATTCCACGCCTGATACCTGGCGTATTTGAAAATGCGACCTTTTAACCAATAGGAACGTTTTTCATTGCCCCTCTTACTGTATTTGCCTTTCTGTGGCTTGAAATGGGCCAGATGTTCAAAGACCAGAATGCTTGCCCCATGTGCGTGTGCGAACTGGATGATCCGATGACTGACCTGGTGGGCCGTTTCTTCATCGATGGCACGTATCTTGGCCCACCATGCGGCATTGTCTTGTTCACCTGCAGCGATGATACCCGTTTTTCGTCGGTTGCGGGCGATCCTTCCCAACCGTCGCTTCCTAAGGCCGTGTAATTGTTTGCCCCCGCCTATGAAGCGGGTCGCAATGACCGTGCCTTTGACCGTTTGAATGGTACAGACCGCCAGATGCTCAGTGATATTCAAGTCGACTGCACAGATTTTCACGTCGGGAACCCACGTGACCTGCGTTTCTACTTTCTTCGGATGCTCCATCACTCGTTCGATGGGAACATGCAACCACCAGTGGTTGCCATGCAGGACAAGTTGCGGACTCTGCGTCTCCCATCCCTCTGGGAGCTGTCGCCCGGAGATCCGCACTTTGATCCAGCTCCAGGACTGGCCTGTCCAGAGTTTGAGCAGGACCGTGGTGCCAGTGTGCTCTTTCCACATACCTGCATATAGAATGGTTGACTTGTTCCACCTGCGCGGAGGGACTGGTGGACGGAGCGTGCATTTCTTCCCTTTCGCCTCTGCCTGTTCCTTGCGCTTGCGCCACCTGGCGAGATGGGTATAGAAGGACCGGGCTGAGCCAAGAGCGGCGTTGATGGCAGCACGACGGAACAGCGCAGGAACATTCTGGGCGATAGCGGAGAGTGGCATGATAGGATGCGGGTGCGCTTTGGTCACGTGGGTGAGATGCTCCAAGGCGCTGAGTGCCTCTTTGTTGGAGAGATTCAGTACGTCTGGATGCGCCTGGATGACCTCGAAATAGAAAGCTGCGACCTGATTGAAGAGGGTTTGTGTGGCTGCGAACCAGGCGGCATGAACTGATCTGTAGCTGAGGGCCTGTTGAATGGTTTTGGTCGCTTTCGCCATCGATCCTTTCTCCTTGCGACAGGGGTTGCTGCTCTTGCTCAGTCTACCACATCTGGAACATCTTTTCAAAAAGCAAGGGCTACAGCCCAGACAAACCCGCCTATCTACACGGGCTGAAGCCACGGTAGCTTGCGGCGGGTTCTTCTCTGTCAGGCATGCTCGGAATGCGGAACCCTGGTCAAGAAGACCCTCTCCGTGCGTACCCACATCTGCACTGGCTGCGGGGTCGTCTTGGATCAAGATCACAATGCCACACGCAACATTTTGCACAAAGCTCTTGGACGTACCGTCCCACGGGATGCGCAACGAGATAAGCTCAAGCAAAGAGGCAAGAAAAAGACCACCATTGCTGCGACACGGTGAAAAGCAGAGGAAAGCGCCTGTGATTGAGAGATATCAATGGAAAGGAACTGCCAGGTCAGATCACAGCGAGAAAAGAAACAAGGCCCGTGGTCATCGCTTACGCAGTGGCGAGGAGAGCAAAACCGAAGGATTGGGCAAAGCTGGCTGGGAAACCATGGAGCGTGACGATCAGTGGGGGAGCGTCAGAAGGACGAGCATTGCGTGCTAACCGCTGCTCCCAGGAAAGACGCCAATGCGCCCGTTGCGCTCGGGTCAAGACGTCCTCAATGGTTGGGGTGACGGGCGATGATGCTGGTATGGCCCCGTTAGTCAAGCCGACCGTTTCGCTGCGTACGATCTTCAGCCATGTTCGCCGGATGCGGCAGCGTGGCCAGTCTTTCCACAGCACCGGAGCAAGAGGCAGGGGTTCAGGAGCGTTTTCGAGAGGGGAGAAGAATCCTCTCCCTGGGCTTCGAGCGGCCAAAACAGCGCACTCACCCGTCGTGGTTTGAGGCTGGAACTGCTTTCTTGACATTGTGCCCGCAAAAGACAGGTGCGGCAATGGCCAATGCGAGCGGCATACAAGACCCGAAGAGAGCCATCGCGCGGAGGCTCGTCGCTCCTGGGGATACAACGGACGGTCAGCAGGGCAACGCAGCGTCCCATCCGGTTGCAGGGTAAAAGCGGAACCAGGAAAGCCCCCGGTAAACGAAGGACACGCCCATTGGGCAGGACCATACGTCACCGCAGGAGTATGCTTCGAGACAGGTTCTCCCTGAGCAGGCGGGACTCCCACGGCTTTGGCAAATTCCGTGGTGCGCAGATCGGACGAGGAGAGCTTCTGCCCCAGTTCCAGGCGCAGGTTCCAAATCCACTGCGAGAGAATTTGGCAAAACTCCTGGCCGCAGGGCATATGGGAGTACCACCGATCCGAATCCTGTACAGTAGGCGCCTTTGTGTGTATGTGATGCTCAACACACATCGCAAGCTCGTTTCCCTACCCACTACCAGTGCATAGAGACGCTCGCTGCCCTGCGCAGGGCAGCGAGCGTCTCTATGCACTGGTAGTGGGTAGGCGAGGACTGTTTCAAACGAGCCGCGATGCAGGTAAAGATCGAGCACGTCCGAGGGCGTAAAAGCTGGTGAAGGAAGCGTGCTGACAAACAGCTCGTAGACGGTTTCGTCACGCTCGACGCCGATTTTCGGGGGAGAGGAGGTGGCGGGGTGGGTGGCCACCACCAGGCGCACGCTTGGTCCAGTTGGGGTCAAGGAAACTGCTGGGCAATCGTAAAGAGCACGCGTCATCCCACTTTCCGGATGGATGCTCACCTGATCCGGTACACGCGTAAGCGCCTGCGTGACCACTTCCAGATCCAGGAGGCGGTAGTCACGACTCCGGGCAATTACTCCAAGGCCAATGGTGAGGACATCGATGAGCGGAGCAGCATCGCCATAGAGCCCATCCAGACGAAGAAGGACCTGAGCCAGGGGAAGTGCGCGTTTGGTCGCATAGCTGGTGATCACCTGGAGAGTTCGCAGCAGTTCCCCGCGGTAATCCCCATTGCCTGGTCCCGGCATCCGTGCCCAGAAATTGATGCGTATGTGCCTGGAGGATGACCGTACGGGTACGCACGACTTCTCCACGCTTGCGTCCCAGATACCCCGGCGCGCAGACCTGCTCGAAACGACGATGTGGGGTGGGCAGCGACTCCATTTGCGGGAGAGCACGTTGGCGGGCGGCTTGTCTGGTTCCATCTACATCGACGACGTGCCACTGTTGCCCCGTCCGGTCCCACAAGCCGCCGAGGGAAGCAAACGGTTTCCGAGCTACCAAATCCTCTTGAAAGAGCGTTCGGAGTGCCTCTACACTCGCCTGATCAAGGGCAGCGAGGAAGCGGGAAAGGGTTGCACGATGGGGCAACTGGTTTCGACCAAACAGGGCCATGAACGGCTCGGCAAACGGCAACAGCCGTTCGTAAAACGCCTGCAGCGTGGGTTCCCCCGACAGCCCATAGCCGATGAGCACTACCACAAAATCGATGAGGTCGTAGTACCCAAAGCGCGCTCGGGCGAAGCGCACCTGTTCCTGGATCGCTTTCAGGATACCCGTATGGGTGAGAACCTGAGCAAAGGCGGCCACTTCGCCAAACCATGACGGGGTCGAAGGCATTGACTGGGAAGTGGTCTGGATAGTGACAGGAGAAGACGCGGTGGTTGTCATGTGGTCTCCCGATCCCGCGTTTCTGGCTCCGCACCCATAGCTCGAAGTCTGAAAGATGCGTCTCTTCGCGGTCGTTTCGGTCCATGACCGCGTCGGCACCTTTACGGTTAGCAACGCTGCATGCGCGTTTTCTCATCGCAGCCCGGCATCTCTCGCACGAATGATGGCCTGGGCCCGGTCAGCTACCTGGAGCTTGCTGAAGATATTCGACGCATAGTTGCTTACGGTTTTGACGCTCAACATCAGGGTGGTGGCGATATCGTTATTGCTGGCACCACGGGCAATCAACTGCAAGATCTCCCGTTCCCGTTCGGTCAGAGCCGGGAAGATCTCTTTTGAGACACCCGTGCGCGGCGTGGCGAAAAACTCCATCAGCCGCGTCGCGATCGCCGGGCTAAAAATGGCCTCGCCGCCTCCCACCGCGCGGATCGCTCGCACCATCTCCTCTTCTTTCGCGTCTTTGAGGATATACCCGCGTGCCCCGGCGCGCAGAGCCGTAAAAACGAACTCATCATCCTCAAAAAGGGTAACGACCAGGATACGGATGTGGGGACTGACCTGGAGGATTTGACGCGTAGCTTCAATCCCATTCACACCTGGCATCTGCAGATCCATGATGATTACCTCTGGTTGCAAAGTGGCAGCCAGCTCGATCGTCTCCTGACCAGTCGCCGCTTCCCCAACGACCTCAATCTCAGGAGTCGCGGTGAGCAAGGCACGCATCCCCTTGCGGAACAGCGGGTGATCATCAGCGATGAGCACACGAAGCGCATCCATATCGTTACTCCTTTGGCAAAGGAAACTGGACCAGCACACGCGTGCCCGCGCCTTCTGCTGGCTCGACGACGCATGCCCCTCCAACCTCTGCTGCCCGTTCACGCATCGAGAGGAGTCCCACGCCTGCATGGTATTCAGCAGGGAATCCCACGCCGTCGTCAACGACCTCAACCTGGAGCACATCCGTGAGCGCGAGGCGAATGGTGCAGGTACAAGCATGGGCATGGCGTACGACATTGGTTAAGGCTTCCTGGACGATGCGGTAAGCTGCTACCTCCACGGCGGCTGGCACAGGGGGAAGCTGTTCTGGTGCTTCAACCGCGATGCGTAGGCCGTTATCACGCTTTCCTGATGGTTCATTGGTCGGGGCGCGCGTTTCGTGCTGTGCTGCATGCTGGCGAATCGCTTCCACCAATCCCAGTTCATCCAAGCTGGGAGGACGCAGGGCATAGACGAGACGGCGGATATCCGTCACGGTAGAGCGAATCTCCGTTTGTAAGTCAAGGAGTTCCGCTTCGGCAGCAGCGAGATCGTGTCGCATCAGCGTGCGGATCACGCCTGCTTGCAGGTGGAGTGCGGCCAACGTTGCCCCCAATCCATCGTGCAGATCCCGTCGCAAACGACGGCGCTCCTCTTCCCGCGCCGTCACAATCCGCTCACGGGAGCGCTGCAGGTCCGTGGTAAGACGAACTGCATGGGCAGCCAGACCAGCGTGGCGCGCCAGTTCGTCGAGTAAACGCTGATCGGCAGGCGTAAAAGCTTCGCCGGGTGTGCGTGGGGTGAGCTGTAGCTGGCCGACGGTTTCTCCCTGGTAACTGAGCAGCATCGTCAGGAAGTCTCCGGCAGGCTTCCCATAGGTGGCCACCACTTCAAATGTCTCGTTGCGCGCGAGCGTGATGGCGGCATAGGGCAGCTTGAGCGCCTGGGCCACCGTTTCGACAATGGTCGGCAATATGGTATCCGGTGCAAGTGTCCCTTCCAGCCGCCGGGAGAGATGGGTGATGACGGCGTAGGGCTCGTCCCGTTGCCCATAGAGCAGGCGATTCACGCCTCGCTGGAGCAGTTCTCTCAAGGGCTGGAAAAGCACGGCGACCAGTCCGGTGGCGAGGAGCGAAATCAGCAAGTTGCCCCCCGTGCGAAAGAGCGTGCCCAGATAGCCGACCACCAGCACGTAGGTGCCAACGACGCAGGCAGTCAGCGTACCATAAACGAGCGTGCGATTGATGATGAGGTCGATGTCCCAGAGGCGGTAGCGAAGAAGGGCGATGCCGAAGGCAAGAGTGAGCAGGAGAGCGCCTAGCCCGTCAATGTTGTTTCCCCAGAAGCCAGGAGGAATCAAAGGATCGATGCTCAGGAGCACCACATTGACGACCAGAGCGCCCACGACCCATTTGATCTGGTGCCGTTCTTCCTGCTTCGCCTGGCGATAGCGGAAAAACAGTGAGGATGCAGCGATGAACAAACAGGCGAGTGCTATCCCGAGAGTAATGACAAAGCCAAGGGAGATGACGAGGTCTGGCACACCCCTGAGTTCGAGCGGATTCGGTATCCTTGGGAAACCATACAGGTCTCCTGGAAGGGAGAGGGAAAAGCAGATCAAGGCGAGGCTGTTTGCGATGATAATCCAGGCGAGAAGACGCCAGCGGGGAGAAAGAAACTGACCAGTGGGAAAAAGAAGGATGATAAACCCCAGGATGGCGATGATGATCCAAAAGAGCCAGCCTGACAACCAGGCCATCGCGACACCCCCAGGAAGGGGAACAGGCGCGACGGAGAGCACAAAGAGTGCATAAGCCTTGCTCGTACTCAAGATGGCAAGCGTAATACCCAAAGTGCTGACCAGCCACCCAATGGCGTTTTCTGGACGACGCCAGGCAACGAGCACTCCGAGCGTCGGAAATGCCAATCCAATGAGAAAAGCACTCCATGCGTTGGGATCAGCTCGTTCACGCATGGAGAGGAGCAGGATCATGTTCATCACAAGTAGGCTCATCGAGAGCGTCCAGATGCTCCAGGCAGCCCAGGAGGTCCAACGGCCTAATCGCTTGGGCCAGAGCATTTCACGAGACGATCTCCCTTTGAAGAAAAGTGGGAACATGGTGCATCTTCTTTCTCTGGTGTGGCCTGCACTTAACGATGTGTCTCCTGGCTTCGCATACGTATCTCCTGCGCAATGGTGAGTATACCAAAAAGGGCAGTCAGCAGCAAGGCAAGAGAGGAGATCAGCACGAGCGGAGACTTGACGAGATCAAAGTGAGCTGGGTTGAGCAGTTGGCGCCAGTGTTCATCGCTGGCGGTGGCAAGAAGCGCTACAAGGGAAAGAAGAGAGGCGCCAATTGTTCCAACGAGTCCAGCTCGTCTGGCGCGGGAGGCCAGAAGAGAAAGCCCAACAAATACCACAAACAACGCGAACAAGACTGTGGGTGGTGAGACCACCGTTCCGTTCATCAGAAACGCTTGCGGTCCAGAAGAGATGCCTTGCTCATTGGCATCAGTCGGCAAATGCAGTGTCATCGCCAGAATCGTCCCGACGATCATGAAGAACAAAACAAGAACTGCCATCATGAGTTGCCACTTCTGTGCATTGAATCGAATGGAAGAGGGATCTGTCTTCATAGGGTAATACCACCTTTCTCTCTGTAAAAGGAGATGCATCGAGGACGAAGCATCGTCTGCTTCTACTGTACCTGAGAGGATTTCCCAGGTGGTAGGGAACAGGTTCCCAATTTTTTGGGAAGGCATTCCTGGGAAGAGGTGGAGGGAGAAATCGAAAGAAGGATGAGGAAGGTGAGTAAATCTCAACCAGGACAGCAAGCGCACTATCCCATCTTTGGAACTAATGAGGGTCCAGCAAGTCGCCTGGAGGAACCAAGAACCCCCCGCATTCGATGCGGGGGAGTGGTCAGCCTATAAGCTATTCGCGAATACCTCGTGGCGGCAGCGGACGTACCAGTGGAGCCATCACCGGCAGATCCTTCTTACCTCGCGGCAGGCGCTGGCGTACCAGGTAATTCGGAGCAACAGCAAGATCAGCCTTCTCCAACGTTACATCAGGGCCGAAGCGATTGAAGAACGACAGCTCGAAATTCGGCGTCTCGCCCAATGCTCCGTGAGGACACACCTCTACGCAGTCACCGCAAAAGATACAGCGATCCAGCGCGAAGGCATAGCGTCTCAGGGTACGCTCGGCCATCATCAGCGATCCAGTTGGGCAGACCTGCACGCAGGCACCGCACGAAACGCAGTCTGTATCGTGTAGGCTGACATTGAAAGGAGTAGACACGATCGTGTCAAAGCCCTTACCAAACATGCCATAGCAGTCTGGCCCAATCACATCATGACAGACACGCACACACTGCGTACAGTTGATACACTTATTTGGATCGCGCAGGATGAAGCTGTGCGACATATCAATTTCGTAGTCGTGGTAGTCGCTCGGCTCACCATCATGGAAGCGGCTATCAGCCAGGCCATGCTCGATACTGTACTTTTGCAGATCGCACTGACCAGCGGCGGGACAGGCACATTGCAAACAACGAGCCGCTTCCCGTTTAGCTTGCTCCTGCATATAGCCTTGCTCGATCAACCTGAAGTTACGTTTGCGATCCTCATATGGAAGCCATGGCATCTTTACTTGCGGCTCTACCGGCTTGTAAGGCACGATATCGAAGAGGTCGGGCTTGCGCTCTTCAAGTTCCAGGCGACGAGCTACTTCGTTCATATCCTCGTCATTAAGGAAAGCGTGGATTGAACGCGCTGCCAGTTTGCCTTGTCCGACACATTCGATTATTGTCTTCGCGCCCAACTGTGCATCACCGCCTGCGAAGACGCCCCAACGGTCAGTCATGTAGTTATGTGGATTCGTCTGGATGGTTCGCCGTTTTGTCCACTTCACACCGGACTGCTCAGGCAATACGGACACGTCTGGATTTTGACCGAATGCAGGAATGATAGTGTCACATTTGATGATAAATTCTGAGCCGGGTATTGGAACAGGACGGCGACGGCCACTGGCATCTGGCTCGCCTAGCTTGTTCCGGATAAATTCGATGCCCGCTACTTTTCCGTTTTCAACGATGACCCTCGTCTGCTGGACATAGAACATCAATTCCGCGCCTTCAGCCTGGGCATCCTCTATCTCATCCGTCGTCGCCGTCATTTCTTTGATTGAACGGCGATAGCCAGTATGAACCTTCGCTCCCAGGCGCACAGAAGTTCGCGTGCAGTCAAACGTGGTAAATCCACCGCCGAGCACCACAACCTCTCGCCCTTCCCAGACAGGAACTGGTTTACCCTCTACCTTTTCTGCCAGGAACGCGATGGCGTTTACTACACCCTCCGCATCCTCACCAGGCACATCTAATGGGTTACTTGTCCAGGCTCCAATGCCGAGATAAACGGCGTCGAACCCCTGCGCAAACAGATCATCGATGGTGAAATCCTGGTTCAACTTGACATTTAACTGCAGGTCTACACCCAGGTCCCAGACATGCTGGAGTTCACGGTCCATCATATCCTTAGTCAAGCGGTACTCAGGTATACCATACCTCAGCATACCTCCTGGCTGAGGCTGCATTTCAAAAACCTTACAGTAATGACCTTTGAGCGCGAGATAGTACGCGCAGGTAAGGCCAGCAGGGCCGGAGCCTACAATAGCAATTTTCTTACCAGTAGGTGGATCTTTAATGAATGGAATCGGAGGATCGAGCAGGCAGGTCTCGGCCGCATGCCCATGCATACGGCAGATAGCGATTTCTTCTTCGACGAGCCCACGCCGGCAAGCCTTCTGGCATGGCGCCGGGCATGTCAGGCCCAGGATATATGGGAACGGCAGCACTTCCTTGACCAGGCGCGCCGCCTCTTTCATCGATCCCTCAGCAATCAGTTCCAAATAACCAGGAATATCGATATGTGTCGGACAATCTATCTGGCACGGTGGCTGGCAGTACGCATTGTGGTCGGATAGCAACATCTCCAGGTTAGTTCGACGAATATGAAACAATTCATCCGACTTCGTAGTGACCACCATTCCTGGAAGGGCAGGCGTTGTACACGCGGGCAGAGGTTGTTTCATGCCTTCGATATGTACCAGGCACATACGGCAAGTAGCAGTCGGCTCCAACTTCTCATCATCACACATATTTGGAATATCTGTAATGCCGTTGTCGATCGCCACACTCAGCAGTGTCTGATTTTCATAGGCTGGCATGGTCTTACCATCGATGGTGAGTGTGAAGCTAGGCTGCCCAACTTCATTCCGCACCACAGGAACCTGTGTATCCTGAACTATTGGAGAAAGATTATCTCGGACTGATATAGCCATGTACTTCCTCTTCAGAGTTGCTAATGTGTAGAGGCGCAACAAACCGAGCCCCTACACGGTCTTTATGGCAACACATGTTTTGTCACAAAACGATGAGCACGCAAAGGAATACAGGTATTTGTCGGACATTCCTGGTCTTCAACGTGCAGGCGGAAATGGTCTGGCCAATAGCGCCTGGCCGTTTTCAGCGCATTTGGTGCATGGATACCAAAACCACATAATGACCCATCTGGTATGTATTGAGCAAATTCATCCAATATGTCCAAATCGGAATTGACGCCAAGATCACTAATTACGCCTTCAAGGATACCTGTAATACGTTTCATACCTATGCGGCACGGGACACATTTTCCGCACGATTCGTTACTGAGATAGCGGCTGCGTTCCTTCGCCCACGCCACCATACAGGTATTTACTGGCAGTAATTCGATAATGCCGGAGCCTACAATGGCACCAGCCTCTTCCAGAGGATCATAATCAAAAGGTGTATCGAGTAAAGAGGTTGGTAATGCTCCACCTTCTGCACCACCCACTACCACGGCACGTAGTTCACTTTCGGAACGACTATACCCTGCATGGTCTAGAATTTGACGCAGTGTGGCCCCAAAGGGGACTTCTACAACCCTCGGTTCGCTGTCAGGTTCGTAGTCGTACACCGTTAAAACCTTCGTGCCGCCGGTCGTAGCAGTACCGGTGCTTGTAAACGCTGCTGCTCCATCACGCACGATCACAGGCACATTTGCCAACGTCTCGACACAGTTGACAGCAGTAGGTTTGTCCCACAGACCATACTGGGCGGGATAGGGAGGACGCTGTTCAGGCATACCCCGACGACCCTTAATAACGGCAATCTGTACAGTTTCCTCACCACCCATAAAGCCGAGGTCTACACCCAGGACATTGATGGAACAACTGAAATCAGTACTTAAAATATCACGTCCAACAAGGTTAGCGTCCAGCGCTTGTTGTAAAGCTTGCTGTATGGTAGCAATCCCTTCAAGATAAAGGCTGCGCGTGAAGAGATAGGCTTCCGAAGCCCCAACCGCGTAAGCTGCAAGCACAATGCCTTCAATGACCTGGTGCGGATTGCGCTCCAACATGGAACGTACAGCCCATGAACGCGTGTCGGCATCGTAAGCGTTGCAAATAACATATTTAATATCGTCATCCTGCCGGCGTACGATGCGCCACTTCTCGCCAGTTGGCCGACCAGCGCCGCCACGGCCACGCAACCTGGCATCTATGACTTGCTGGATTACTTGCTCCGGCGTTTGCTCGCGCACGGCCTTTTCCAAAGCAGTATAACCACCTGCTCGACGGTAGGATTCAAGTGAGCGTATATCAGGCTCACCTCGTCGCCGGATCACATGATATGCAGAATCAAATTCAGGCATCTGGTTGCCTCTCACGATTAATATTCCCGTACACACCTCGTGTAGCGGGTGATAAGCCACGCACAGGTTGATCGTCGCGTTTGATGCCCATCGCAGCAGGCGCCGGCTTGAACTTTGGGCTCATGGTTGCAATACCAAAGATATCGCTCAAGTCCACTCCGCGTACCTGCACAATACGCTTTGCCGCCTGCAAAGGCATATAGCCGTAAATGTCCATTACGGCATCCAGCAGTGTTGGGAGGGAACCTGCATCTTCCGGCCAGGTCTCAAGCAGCTCATCAACTTTGCTGAGATCGATTTTTGGCTCCAGGTAATCTTTGACGGGCATAGCCACACAGGGGGCTACTGGCTTGTTGAAGTACTCTACTGCATATTGGGATACCCGCTGTACATAGTAGCCTGCCTTTGAAGCCCCTGTAGCGGGCGGGATGCTGTATGAGGTATATTTATCGGCACCCTCGCGAATGTAGGACACAAACCAGGGCCGGTCTTTCCACCGGTGCATTGGCTCGTATTCGATGGTAATGGCTCGCGGTGGGCAAGCTTTTTCACAGAGCAAGCACGATTCACATTTTAGATTGTAGTCTGTTTTAAGGCCTTCCTCTGCAATCAGCTGGATGAGCCCACGACTGCGCGGCGGCAGCTTCGGCTTCTCATAGGGATATAACCGGGTGACTTTAGGTCGGAAGAGATGGCTAAATGTCAAACCCATTCCCTCGAGTATCCCACGCATGTACTACTCCTCTATTTCCTTCTCATCTCGCACTTTCAAGCCCTGCTTCGCTATCTTTTCGCGCAGCTTGAGTATACCTTCAATCAGAGCCTCCGGACGTGGAGGGCAGCCAGGGACATAGACGTCTACAGGCACAATGGTATCAACGCCCTGGACGGTGTAGTAACTATCGTAAAATTCTCCACCTGAGTTCGCACATTGGCCCATACTCAGGACCCACTTTGGCTCTGGCATTTGCTCCCAGAGCAGACGCAGGCGTGGACCCATCTTAATCGAGACAGTCCCCGCCACGATCATCAAGTCTGCCTGGCGAGGGCTGGAGCGAAAGACCTCGGAGCCAAATCGTGAGAGGTCATAATGTGCCTGCGCGCTTGCCATCATCTCGATTGCACAGCAGGCCAGACCATAACCAAGCGGCCAGACTGATTTCGAGCGCGCCCAGTTCTGCGCCCACTGCAACATGTCCATGAAACTTGTGATCTGAACCGGCAGTTCTTGATCCCCTGGAATGTACTCCTGAGGTCCCCTTGCCATAACAATTGGCACGGGCCTGCGTAGTGTGAATGTCTCCGACACGTTCCCTTTCCCCTTATTTTCACCAATCTCGCGCCAGGAGGCCCCTGGCTTCTAGCCATGGGGAGCAAAGGCGCGCCGCCGCAGCGGTACAAACGGGACACCCCTTGCGGGGAGCTCTTTTTCTGTACGGAAGAGCCCCAAACCGTGCCCGTAAGGGCCTGTGTGACGCACACCTTGCGGTGTGGCTCCTCTCGGCCATGTTAGCGGTCGGTACTTTCTCTAGAGCACTTCTCTAACCCCGCTACCGATGTTTAACCCTAGAGTTATAGAGCTACGGATTGAGGAGGCGTCCGTAGGTACGAACTGCAACGCTTCCCGCTAACGGAGTACCTTGCGGTACTGAGCCTGGACAGGATAGTGAACGTACCAGCCTGGGCTCATGCGCCCAACTGATGTACGTCTTAGCTCAAGTGGTGGAGCATGCTCCTGGCTTTAGCTATGGGGTTCCTGACTACTCATCAGTAAAACTCCAGTGCACAGGTTTAGCAGAAAGGAGAACCACCGATGCGCCTCCCTGCTCGTCCTAATTATAGCACGTTTTACCCACTCGTGCTACAGACTGAAGCCAGGTCCCGGTCGAACGTCCGTATTGCCTTGACCAGGGATGCATGATACACTCAGAGAAATACCTATTCTGAAAGGAGAAGTGAGAATGGGAACCTATTCTATTGCAGTGCTACCGGGTGACGGTATTGGCCCGGAGGTCATCGGGCAAGCCGTAAGAGTCCTTCAAACCGTTAGTACTCGTTTTGGGCATACGTTTAACATGCATTACGCCCTTGTGGGTGTTGCGGCTATCGAGGCTGAAGGTGATGCTATTTCTGACGCCACCGCTCAGCTCTGCCTGCTAAGTGATGCAGTCTTATTTGGCGCTGTCGGTGGTGTACCTCGCTACGAAAGGCCCGATTCGAAGATCCGACCTGAACGTGCGCTTTTTCGACTACGTAAAGAGCTGGCTCTTTTCGCCAATTTGCGTCCAGTACGACCATTTAATGCCTTACTCAATGCTTCCACCATCAAACCTGAAATCCTGCAAGGAACCGACTTACTTGTAGTACGTGAACTAACCGGCGGGCTCTATTTTGGCAAACCCAGTGAAATTCGCGAGTCGCCACAAGGGTTGGAGGCTATTGATACCATGCTCTACACACAAGTAGAGATCGAGCGCATCGTGCGCAGAGCATTCGAGTTGGCGCGTGGCAGGCGCAAAAAAGTAACCTCTGTGGATAAAGCTAATGTTCTTAGCACTTCACGCCTCTGGCGAGGCATAGCTGATCGAGTTGCCGCAGATTATCCCAATGTGAAGCTTGAACACCTTTTGGTGGATACTTGCGCAATGCAACTCATCCGGCAGCCCGCCAGCTTTGATGTGATCGTCACTGAGAACATGTTCGGTGACATCCTTACAGATGAGGCTTCAATGCTTGCAGGCTCTATGGGCATGCTTCCTTCCGCCAGCCTGGGAACCCGCGAGACAGCCCATGGCTTGTTCGGTCTCTACGAGCCAATTCACGGTTCGGCTCCGGATATCGCCGGGCAAGACAAAGCCAATCCCATCGCGGCAATCCTGAGCGCTGCCATGATGCTGCACTACTCATTCGGCCTGAAACGGGAGGCCCAGATTATCGAGGCCGCTGTGGAACGCGTCATCGATGCTGGTTACCGCACCGAAGATTTGCGCGAAACAGGCAAAGAAACGGTGGGAACAAAAGAAATGGGTAGGCTGATAGCTGAATCGATCTAACCCATCATTGGCTTGGGACAAGGGCCTAACACACGCAATCTGGCCTGTGCATTCGCAAGTTGCTTCTCGACATCAATTCGTTCTGTTGCTCCGGGTTCTTGTCCCGTCTTCTGCATTTCAGCAAGCTTCGCCTCTAACGACTCAATCTCGTTCTTGTAGGACTGGCGCAGTAGATACCAGCGTGTTACGGCTCGTTCAACCCCCATACACAACTCCTCCCAGAGCAAACCCTTATTTCACAGTTGCTCCATAAACAAGAGAGGTCAGGATATTGATGAGTTCTTCATCCTGGTATGGTTTGACCACATAAGCGCTCGCTCCAAGTTGCGTAGCACGCTGTTGATGCTTCGTAGCAGCACGCGAGGTCAATACGACAAGTGGAAGCGTTCGATATTGCTCTTGAGCACGTATGGTCGCCATCAATTCGTAGCCATCCATACGAGGCATCTCAATATCCAGCAATACTGCTGCCGGTGTCTCACGCGAAACCATTTCAAGGGCCTCGACTCCGTCACGAGCAACTTGTACCTCCCAACCATTTTGCTTGAGCATGTTCCCTACAACACGGCGTACACTTGGACTGTCATCTACAACGAGAATGTACTTCCCGCTGGCCGGAGTAGCAGTCGGCTTCATGGTTGGTATAGTGGGTACAGTAGTAGTGCGGCTCTGCGTGGGAACTCCAACTTCCGCTCGTGTCCCCGACTGGTATGTCTGTACAGGTGAAACCTCACGGAGTGCAGGAGGAGCTATAGTGCCTGAAGCACCACTCATCGCACCCGACCGAGACGACAACAGCTCTATCAATTCAAGGATCAGCACGACACGTCCATTGCCCAGTACTGTTCCACCCGCAACACCATGCACATCTCGTAGATGCGGGCCAAGGTTCTTCATCACGACATCTATCTTGCCCTTAATTTCGTCAACTACCAGGGCTATGCGGTGACGATCAGTACGTACTAGCAGGATAGGCGCTTTTACGTCCAGTTCGCCTAGCGGAAGGCTTAAAAGCTGCGCCAGGAAATTCAACGGGTAGAGATCATTCTGGACAATGATTGCCGGCCTGCCACCAAAAGTCGACTGTTTAAAGTTATCCAGGCGGCCTATGGATTCGACCATCACTGTGGGGATGGCAAATTGGTTCTCACCAACACGAACCATCATCGTGCTCTGAATAGCCAGGCTGGTTGGGAACTTCATCGTAAATGCAGTACCCTGGCCTGCCATGGATTCGACTTCGAGCGTGCCTCTGAGACGCGAAACACTATCACGTACCACATCCAGGCCTACACCACGACCACTCTCTTCACTCAACACCTCAGCAGTCGAGAAACCTGGTCGGAAGATGACTTCAATTATTTCACTATCGCTGAGGAATTGGTCTGGGCGAATGATGTTTCGCGCAATGGCCGCATTACGCACACGCTCTGGATCTATACCAGTGCCATCATCACGCACTGTAATGACCACCCGGTTTCCTTCGTAGGCCGCAGATAGTCTTATCTGTCCTGCTGAGGGTTTGCCTCTCTGCAATCGAACCTCAGGCGTCTCAATGGCATGGTTTACCGCGTTACGCATGAGATGCAGCAAGGGCCCGGCTATCTCCTCGTACACTGTACGATCTACTTCCGTCTCCTGTCCCTCTAACACAAATTCAAATTCCTTGTGCTGCTTCAAGGCCACCGCACGAGCAGTACGATAGAGACGCGGGATCATCGTTGAGAGCGGCACCAGGCGAGCTTTCATCAACCGATCCTGGAAGGTCGTATTTAACCGATTCTCGCGAGCAAAAACACTTTCACAGTCACGAATAATCGCTTCCATCTCACTGCTGAGCGTCGTCATATCCGAGATACCTTCGCTCAAACCACGAGCAAGTTGATGAAATTCGGTGTATCGATCAAGTTCTAGTTCATCGAACTCCGCCAGGTGCGTAGGCCCAACACGGTTACTGGAGTTCTTGCCATTGCCACCAAAGTTATATCCCATGCTCTGATCGCCTTGACCAGGCATGACCTGTACCGAACGACCGCTTGGCAAAGTGGCAGCTTCAAACCGGCTCTCCAACTTTTGACCTACGTCGCGCAGGCGTGCGCTACTGACACTGGTATCAGTGACAAGTCTCATCAGGCGCTGCAGGCGCTCCTCCAGGACACTGCGGCTGACAAGTAATTCACCAAAAAGATTCACCAACTCATCAAGCTTCAAGAGAGGTACGCGAACACTGAGATCTCCACGAGCGGTTTGTTGCAGACCCATTCCATTGGAATGCATCTCCGCGACCACACTTGTAACGGCAGCATTGTCCAAAATAGCCGCTTCGCTATCCTCGATATCGGCGTCAATCTCTTCTTCTATCGTTTTTGCTAGAGAAGTCTGCTCTCCGAGTAACTCTCCATAGCGAGTGCGAAGAGTCTGTACCGCGTGCATATTTTCAGCGTCGTTTCCATTGCCATTGATAAGCAAATCCAGAGCTTCAGCAGTATCTAAAATAAGGCTGAGCACAGTTGGCGATATGGTGATAACTCCTTCCATCACACTGTCAAGCAGGTCTTCTGAGATGTGACAGAGTTCAGCAATGGCACGGAACCCCATCATACCTGCTGCGCCTTTAAGGGTATGGGTAGCACGCCGTATGCCCTGTATAGGTTCACGATCAGTAGGTGAGCTTTCGAGGGCAGCCACATACATACTGATCGTTTGCAGGTGTTCTTCAGCCTCGAGACGGAAGATTTCGGTGGCCTCTTCGCCGAAATCACCACTCCCTATGGGTCTAGTCACAGCTGATTGAAGAGGCAATACTGAACCGGTTGCCGACTCTCGCGGTGGCGAAGCCACAGGCATCGGAGTCGCCAACCTGGCAGGCTGCCTTTGTGAAACAGAACGCGGTGTTTCCTCGTCTTCTCCGGTAAGCTGGCTGAGAAACTCACGGCGCACTTCAATCTCTATCTCATTACGCAAACGCGCTTCAATCTCTTGAAGTGTTTCACTCGGATCTGAGCCTGCCACACTTACCTGCAACTGCCTCTTCGCCTCAAACTCCTGACGGATTTCGTTCCGTATTTGTTGCTCTAATTCAGTTCGTGCAGCAAGTGTGAGAGGACGAGCCTCATACTCTTGTCGTATCTCCTCGCGCAACCTGGCTTCTATCTCAGCACGTAGCACTGCAGGGTCACCACGGCGCTCAAATGTCACACGCTCGCGTAGGGCCTCACGAGCAACTTGCATCTCCCACGGAGTCCAACCCGCATCTTGAGTAAACAGGTGTGCGGATAGATTCGACTGCAACTGTTCAAAGGCATCGCCGCACAGCTCAATAGAGGAACGCAATTGCTGCAAAGCGCCATGCATCTGCTCATCTGTCATCTCTACACTACTGGTCATCTGCGTAAGCAAATCAAGGACCTTCTTGAGTTTGCTGTTTGCCACCCACATGACCGACAATGGAAGATACCGCCTCACCTGTTCGGGACTATTACGCAAATTGAGCCCCATCGCCCTTCCCGCCCATTCCTCCATGCGGTCAAGCGCATCTTTGGAACCGTCCAGGAAACCCCTGAATTCAGTACGTTGCCCCTCAATGACGGAGACGGCCAGGCGCAATTGCGTCAGTGTTCTCTTCAAGTATGAAGCCTGATCTTCCAACACCTGCGTTTCTTCTTGCAAGTCGCTGTAGATCTGCGTAAGTGTGGGTTCGTTTGTGCGAAGAGCAAGTTCTGAGGAAACCGCTTTAGCTTCCGATGCTGCTCTCACATCCTGATTTTGCAGAGTCGTCTGAGGAGTAACCGGTGTAGGATCTAATGGTGCCGTACCACGCGCAGTGGCAGCAAGCATCTCCAGAGCACTTGGCTGGGCAGCTTCAATCGCAGGAACTTCGAATTGAACACGCTGATGCGGTTGAGTATCTTGATTGAGATATGCTGTCTGATTGGACCTTGCATCTGGAACCGGTTCTTCTGGCCAGGAAACCTCTTCTCCCATAGCAGCTGTAGGTGTACGGAATGACGCTAGCATATCATCGAGAGATGTAATGGGAGTTTCAGAGGAAGCCGCGGTGGACGCAGCTACCTGCAACCTATTCTCCTCGCGAGAAAGGGCATTGCCTTCGTTACGAGCAGCCGTTTCGATCATCACACGGTACTGGGAGTAGTCTGCATCGTCTTCCGCCATCACCGAGTCCTCGTTGATACCAGTACGAATGCCATCCAGGAGCCTGTGCATGCGACCGAGAGAGCGTTGCAAAAGCCCGATAGTGGGAGGATCGAGTGTAGTCAGGCCATCTAAGACATCACCCAGAATATCTTCCATACCATGAGCGACATGTGCAAGGCCAGGAAAATCCATCATCGAAGCAGAGCCACCAATAGTATGAGACCGGCGATACGTCTCCTCAAGTGCTTCCATATCGTCAGGTATGTGCGCCAAACGCTCGAGATTTGCCTCGATTTCCGGCAAATAACTATTTACCTCTTCGATAAACGAATCGAGGACTGATAGTTTATCAAATGTATTCGACATGCTTCGCGCGCCCACTCATTCTAGTTTCCTAACCACTGAAACAAAGCTTCACATGGCCGAAACTCAGTTTGCTATTGTCCCGTGTGTCCACTGTTCGGGAAAGGTATCTGATCCTGGCCAAACGACGGCTGATTCTGCTGAGGATTTCTCCAACGTTGTTGAGTTGCCATCGATTGCCCTTGCTGTAATCCAAAGTTCTGCTGCACCTCACCAGGTGCCTGATTCAACCCCCCAAATGCAGATTCGGGCATAAACTGTTGTTGTCCTTCAAAACCCTGCTGGTCTTCGAACCCATTCATCTCATTAAACCTGGGCTGGCTCCCAAACTGTTGTCCACCTGCGTTCATCTGGCTCCCAAACTGCTGCCCATTAAATCCCCTCTGGTTGCCATATTGCTGACCATCGAAGCCCGCCTGGTTTCCAAACTGCTGGCCTTCAAAGCCCTGCTGGCTGCCATATTGCTGATCCCCGTAAGGTTGCTGGCCTCCATACTGAGGCGTACCGGCAAAGCCCTGCTGGACCCCATAATCTTGCTGATTGTTGAACGAGAACTGGAAAGCGCCAGAACTTCCTGACGCTTGGGGTTGAGGAAGCGAGAGGAAATCTCCCGAGAAACCCTGGTTCCAATCATTATTCATCCCAATTTCCTGCTGGTAAAATTGACCAGAATTTCCCCCAGGTAGCGCTGGAACTCCTGACATGCTTGGATATACATCGACCATCTCATTGTTGTGTTCTGGTAAGCGGAACGTAGCGACAGAGGCACGCAATTGATCGGCGAGTTCGGCAAGGTAGCTCACACTCATTGCCGCTTCCTGCGTTCCTGTATTCGTCTGCCGGGTAATTTCAGAAATCTGACCCATTGCGATAGCAACATTTTCAGAAACTTGCGCTTGCTCATTTGCGGCAAGTGCGATATTCTCAATCATTTGCGCTTGTCGTTCTACAGCAGTATAGATGGAGTTGAGAGCGCGACCGGCCTCGTCAGCGAGTTGCGATCCTTTGACGACTTCCTGTGTACTATCTTCCATAGCGACAACTGCTTCAAATGTATCTCCCTGGATACTCTTGACCAAAGTAGCAATTCGTTTCGTTGACTCAGTTGAACGTTCTGCCAGCAGACGAATCTCATCGGCAACCACAGCAAATCCTCGTCCATGCTCCCCCGCCATGGCGGACTGAATAGCAGCATTGAGTGCCAGCAGGTTCGTCTGATCGGCAATGTCTTCAATGATACGCACAATTTCGCCGATCTCATTGGATCGCTCACCCAGGCGCTTAATTTTTTTCGATGTTTCCTGCACATTCTCACGAATGACCATCATACCATCAATGGACTGGCGCACAGCTTGTTGACCAGTGTTAGCGTTGCGCAATGCGTCCTGCGCCGCCTCAGCACTCAATTGCGCATTACGAGCGACGTTTTGAATGAAGATTGCCAGCGCTTCCACCGCTTCGGTCGTCTGTGAAATCTGTTCCACCTGAGTCGCTGAGGCCTGTGCAAGTTCATCTGAGCGGTCAAGAATGCGGCGCGTTGCATTTGTCACCTGCATGGCAGTGGCTTGCACCCGACCAACCACCTTAGCAAGCTCTTCAATCATATAATTGAACGAATCGGCTAGAACCCCAAGAGTGTCAGGAGTTACTTCGGCCTGGACGCGAAGATCTCCATCACCGACGGCGCTTACCTCCTGCAAGAGCTTTTCTATCTGCGCTTGTAGGGCCGCTGCATCACCTCCAACGCTGTTTGCTGCTGCTCCACCACTAGCGAAGCCCTGGCTATCAAGGAGTGTGTTGATAGACATTGATAGCATGGCAAATTCGTCATCGCCTGTGACCGGCGCGCGAACAGAGCGATCCCCAGCCGCAAAATTACGGGATACATCAATAAGTCCCAGTAGCCGATCCTGGATTTTGCGTCGCACAACATAATTGACTATCAGAATTCCCAGTAACACAACCAGTGCGCACACCCCCACCATATACACAAAAACTGTTTGATCAACAATCCCTCTAAAAATACCAAGTACAATAATAGCGACGACAGGTATAGTAACTGAAGCAGTCAGTCCCATTACTAACAATGAACTTACTGTCATTCCGCCTCTATCGGTGTCATTCATCCTCCAGGCCTCCTCTCGTGTGAAGTAGCATTTTCTCTCTTAAGAATAGTGTTGCATCTTGTCGGAGAACAGCAGACGAGCCGCATCCAACAAAACAATATTTCGTTTCCCAACCAGTACACTCCCAGCAGCATAGAGAGTTAACCAGCGTGGAACATTGGCTTGACGCACATTCCGATTAATAGCGGATTGAGGGATAGGAACCATTTCACTGACACTGTCCACGACCAGGCAGATCACCAATTCATTGTATTTCACCGATAATAACCTGGTTCGCGGATTATAAGGCAAACGCTCCATATCAAGAAATGCTCGCAAATCCACTACCGAGGCAATGGAACCCCGTAAGTTGATAACACCACTGATCCATGAAGCCACATTCGGAACTGGGGTCACATCCGCAAGGCGTTCCACGCCATCTATATGCTCAGCTTTGACAGCAATCTCACATTCAAGCAGCGAGAAGACCAGGTATTGCTCTCCAACCACAACAGCTTCTGCTGGTACATTAGCCAGATCCATTGGAGACATGACATTGCCCGGCAAATTGCGCAAAAAACTCTGTGGATCACTTTCCACAGACCTGGCAATAGCGGTTTCTCCTTGACGTCGCAGTCCACTTGATGTGGGCTGCGATAGTTGCCCCGAATTACGCTGCACCATGTTAAGGCTCCTAAATTTATAAGAGACGCCGGACGTTGTCCACTAACTCATCCTCATTAAAAGGCTTTGTCATGTACATGTCAGCACCTTGCCGAAGTCCCCAGGATCTATCAAGCGGAGTATTTTTGTTTGTCAATAAGATTATTGGTATGTGCCTACTCGCTTCCAGGCTCTTGAGTCTACGACACAATTGAAACCCATTCTGCTTAGGTAAGACCACATCGAGAACTATACATTGCGGATGTTCTCTGAAGACTTTCTCAAGAGCCTCATCGCCATCCACAGCCGTTATCACATCGAAGCCATGATTGCGCAATGGCGCAGCAATCATAGTCAACTCTGTCCAACTATCGTCAACTACGAGTACCTTCTGCCCTGGCATAACAGTATACCTTTCCTTTGTAGGGGCGCAACACATTTCGCCCGGTCAATGGGAAAGAATGGCTATAGACACATATCATCGTGTTCCCTAGTGAGGTTCTTAACTCAACACGTTCATACCCATTTTATGACTGAGACTAGGCTATCCACGACGTCTCAGGCGCGTACGTATACCCTCATGCTGTGGTGGCATACGTTGCTGCCAGCCCACAAGATGCTTTTTGACTGTCTGAACTAATTCTACTGAGTCAAAGGGTTTCGTCAAGTATTCCGTTGAACCAGCTAGCCTTCCCCGCATCTTGTCAAATAATCCATCCTTCCCACTCAGCATAATAATAGGTATTGTTCGAAACTGCAAGTTTTTCCGTATTATCTGGCAAATATGGTACCCATCCATGCGAGGTAATTGAATATCTAAGAGGATAAGGGCAGGCACTTCGTCCGCTACCGAGGTAAGAGCACTGAGACCATCTCCAGCAGTAATCACTCTAATCCGCTCGCGTTGCAGAGTCATTTGAACAATCTTACGTACAGTAGGACTATCGTCTACAACTAGAACCGTTGGTACTGGTTCTATCATCTAGATTGACCTCCTTTGCGTCTCTGACGACCGGTAAGGGTTGCCTTCACTCTGAGATACACCACTCCTACCTGGCCCACTCTGGAACGCAGCTTCACTGTCTCGCCTGCGCGTCTGCTGTGCGTTTTGATGCGCCCGGTAGAGTTGATACTGTTGTATTTCTTGGTCAATTTCTGTGAGGAAAGCTTTCCAGACGTAGTTGAGTTGACGGCCAGTATGCGAATTGCCCACTTCATCGCTCAACAACGTCGCAAAAACAATACGCAAAAATGTCGCAAGCCCCAGTACGGCCTCCCAGTAAAACTCCTCTAGCTTCTCCCCTTTCACCAACTTATCCAGCTGAACAATTTCCGTACAGTCAAGTTGACCGTTAGTGAATGTTGCCGTTTCTAAGATTGGATAATGCAGCTTTGCTATTGATTGCAACGGCTGGCTAAAACGTCGCTCTAAATAACGCACAATCTCTACCACAGGGAGTTGCCCTCGGCCACGCAGGCTTTTCGCATATGTGCCGTGATGGATAAGTAATCCATTGATACACCGGGATAATGTCTTTATCAATCCGAGGAGGTGCTGTTCAGGAGCAAGGTTCTGTCGCTGCTGAGCCAATATATGTTGACACATGATGATGATATTCGAGAGATCTTGCTGCAATTCGGCTTCTAACGCCGTATCAACTACCTCGATCAGGCGCAGTTCCAGCAGACGATTCATGATGCGAGCAACGCGCGCTTCAGGGATCATGAGTACCATTGCCATTCCTTGCAATGGCACTTCACCATTGGCAAGGCATAGGACCTCGATATGTTCCTGGCTCAATCCTAGGCTTCGCACATCGTTACTCACCTCTGGCAACCAGCGAGCAACCGTTGTGCGAGTGAGTTGGGTCTCCTCCATTTCCTCCCATTCATCAGCCTGGCGTAATGCTTCCAGCAATACGCTGTCGATATCCAGCGGCTGCATACGACTTTCCATTGTGACTAATTGTCGATGGAAAGCGAAACGCCCGTTCACCCAGCGCAATGCATGACTTATCGATTGGGTGACGGCAAATTCGAGGCGTCGTTGCATCTCTTCGGCACTCATCCAGTTGCGTTCAACCAAAATGGCAAGCGCAACCTGGAGATTGCCCTGCGAAGCTTCACGCACAACTTGAGCACGAGGAGGATCGAGTTTATTGATCAGACAGAGCATACCTAGTAAATCTGACTTGTTGAATCCCTCCTCATGCAAAGCCACAATTTGTCCCTTACGCATGCATATGGAAAGTGTTTCCGGCCCTGAGTGTACAAACAATGTACCGGTTTTCCCGCTCAGCGCGAGCATTTTCAGGATTGATTGGAGACCTAGTGTTTGTAAATCTCCATCCATAATGCGGTCTTGTGATTCCATTGTTCCTCTATTCCCTTATCCTTGCGGAAACAGCATCCTTTGTACAGCAGGGAGCCTGCAACCCATCTTACTCACATACTCTAATGAACCCTAGACTTCCCAATTATTGCAGTGTACGACATAAAAAGTTAGACAAGCATAAAAAATTAGGCTAATCTCATTAAAATTTTGTTAAAGTTCCCATCTTTTTAGGAAATGCCCCTCAAATATCAGTTTTTTCCGTTTCGATGACCGTAACGGGAGAGGTGGAGGATTGTGCTTCACCGGAACTCTCAATAAGAACTTGTGGATGGAAAACATAGCCAACACCGGGCTCGGTCAAAATATAGTGCGGCTGCGAAGGTTCAACTTCGATTTTCAGGCGCAGTTGTCGCACGTATACCCGCAAGTAATCGGCCTCCTCACCGTACTCGGGCCCCCAAACCCTCCGTAGCAATGTGCGATGGGTCAGTACCTTTCCGGCATGCAGCATCAATTGCCGTAACAGTTCAAACTCTGTGGGAGTCAGCTTTACTTCTTGAGAACCCGCACGCACGTGTCGTCGCAAAACATTCAGACTTAAATATCCATCTTCAGATGTTAATATCTCAGGCTGATGCACATTCTCCCCGTCCGAAATAGTCGCTGCGCGTCTCAAACAGGCACGGACTCGAGCGAGCAACTCGTCATTGTTGAACGGTTTGGTTAAATAATCATCTGCCCCGAGGTCTAGTGCTTGTACTTTCTGTTTTTCGTCTGTGCGGGCCGATAAGACAATGATCGGTACTTGTGACCATTGACGTACCTGGACGCATACGCCGATGCCATCTATCTCACCTGGCAACCAGAGGTCAAGTAGGATCAGGTCCGGTTGATGGGCGCGCACAAGTTCTATAGCCTGCTCCCCATTTTCTGCAATCAGAACCTCGTAGCCACTTATAGTGAGATTCCTCCGCAAAATGCGCTGTATTGGCGGCTCATCATCTACCACCAGTATTCGTTTGCCTTTAGTTTTCATGAAGCAAATACTCCCTCATGAGGAAATAGGTAGAACAAAGACAAAGCATGATCCCCCATCCAGAGCAGGCTCTACCCAGATTCGCCCCTGATGAGCTTCGATAATTCCTCGACAAATAGCAAGCCCGAGCCCACTACCTTGTGAGTCTAAACTATAAAAGGGTTTGAAAATCCGCTCGCGTTCTCCCACCGGCACCCCGCTTCCACAGTCAATAACTTGCACACGTAGGTATCGATGAGCATCTGCAAACGAAACAACTTCTTCATTTCCCCCATCGATACAATCAATTGCGATAATTATCTCCGCACCCTCTGGACTATGGCGCACAGCGTTTTCAATCAGATTATGCAAAACCCGTTCCAACTGTACATAATCAACCTGAATCTGTGGCAACTGCGGCTGAAAAATTATACGCACAGGGTGCCCTGCCAGAAATCGCTCTGCACGAGAGAAAGTGCTATGCACAATTTCGGCAATGTCACACCATTCCTTTTCGAGCACAAGTGCGCCCATATCAATACGAGACATTTCAATTAATGAATTGATAAGGCTATACAGGTGATCGGCCTCAGCATCGATGTCTTCAAGTATTTCACGACGCACCTGTTCATCCCAGACAACATCTGGTTGCAAAAGCCCGGTCACCGCTGCTTTAATAGTCGTGAGCGGCGTACGTAGATCATGTGAAACGGTTGAAAGAAGTACCGACTTATTTTTTTCGTCACGCACCTGCTCAGTGACATCTTGAATCTGCAAAGCATTGGCTAAGAGTTGCCCTTGCGAATCATAGAGAGCATAACGCATAAGTTGATAGTGACGGTCTGAAGGAGCACTGTCAAGAAGTACGGTTTTCGGATCAGAAAAACGGTTCCTCGGCATCTTTGCGGGGGACATTTTGAAAGAAGCTGGCCCTCTCTCTTTTGTATAACCTTGAAATAGTTGGGGCAGCCGTCTCAGCACAGGTTCAGCGGCAACGACACAACGCAAGGTATTCGTCCGCAAAGAATCTTTCAGACCCACATTTTGATTGTGCTCGACCGATCCCCCATTATTCATAGCAAGATCAACGTAACTGAACTCTTGAAGGTATGTAATTACCTCGTCAACATTGCGTATTCTTGGCAGCAATTCTGACAGAGCCTCTAGTAGAGTCAATGAAGAGGCCTGAGGGATCATAGCCTGAGAGAAAGACACGAATGTATTAAAATGTGCTTGATTTTCCAAAGGCCTCGATATATCGCGCGCCTCATCTCTTCGAGAATCTGTCTGTATCCCATTCGATGGACGATACAGGCCGGCAATGTTCCCCAGATGATCCAGGCCTAAACGTAGGCCACAAAATACTTCGGCAGCGGGATTCGCATAGATACACCGCCCCTTCGGATCAGTAACAAACCAGGGAGTTGTCATATCCCGCGTTACTCTCTGATAGAGTTGAGAAACAGCAGAAGTGTCACTTGAAAGCGCTCGAGTTGACGCAATAGCTTCGGTAAGTGCGGTTCTTACGTCGCCTAGCAAACCAGTGCCATCCAATGCGGCCTCAGGCGTTTGTTCAAGAATCGCTGCTCTCTCCTCCTGAAGCAAAGGCGAAACAGTTCCAGAGACAGAGTTGAAGTCTTTTACTTCTTGTTCCTCTTGGATAGTATGCAATATAACTTGTAGGTCACGTTCGCTAGATGTAAGCAAGTGATGGCTGATAAAGTGCAACAAGCTGCTAAAACTTACACCAAAGGTACGCTCGGACTCTTCCCTTACCACTTTCAGCAGCGCAAGGTCATCTTGTTCACCTGTTCCGGCAAAACCATTCTGCTGGTGAGCCTTGTCTAACTGCTCGATTGCTTGTTGAAAACGTCTTCGCTCTCGTGCCGCTTCCAATAGCATACCGTTATGAATAGCAATCGTGGCCTGGCTGGCAAAAAGCGAAAGTATATCTAATTTGAGCGGCGTAAAACCACCTGGCTCAGGTGAACAAAGCAAAAGTGCACCATAGACCGTAGAACCTGTCACAAGCGGATAGCTGAAAATTGAGTGTATGTCAAGCTGTGAAGCAAAAACAGAACTCGCTGGAAAACGGCTATCCCGGGCAATGTCGTTTGAAACACAAGGTTGACGACGGAGCAAAGTAAAGCCAACAATACCTTGCTCAGTAAAGGCTATTTCACGTCCAACGATCTTTTTCAGAACATCTGCATCCAGACCATGCTGGGCCTCTAGCTTCAGGCTACCACTACGTCGATCCAGAGTGATGATTGCGGAGGCAACATTCAGCGCCTTTTCTATTCCCACCACGATCCTATTGAGAATCATAGAGAGGTCCATCTCTGAGGTCAGGGCGCTGGAAACATTTTTGAGTTCCTCACGTTGCCGATCCTGTATTTCTACGCTGCCACCTACCTGAGCACTCTCGATGGCAGCCGCCAGGACACGCGCAACAGCGCGGATAAGCCGTTGGAGCGTTTTATCGTCATATGCATTGATACGTGTGCTGCCGAGTTCAAGTGATCCAAGTACTCGTCCTTCAACTATAAGCGGTGCGATCAAAGTTGCGTGTAGATAAGGTTTACCACTCAAGGCATCACCACTTTGCGCAGGGGAACCATCTAACCCATTTGGATAGCCCCGTACCTCCAGGACATCCATTTCATGGATACCCGGTGAGTCCGTGGCCACTTGTAGCTCTATTGCTGCTGTGCCTCCAACTTCCTGGTTACGTGCAGTTTCCCTCCGTTGCAAGATGTGCTCCACCATGGAGTCTTTTAGGGGGTGCTGATGATAATTCGCTACCCATCCATCTGCTTCATGCGTACAGACTGCAACACGGACTGCTTCTCTATCATGGCGCAATAGTACGATGCCAAAAACGTCAAACGGGATTGCAGGTTCTAATTCTGCAGCCAAACGTGCATAATCAGGCTTCGTTCCACGCACACGGGAAACAATGCGTGCAACACGTTCAACTATAGCGGACTGTTCCTGAGTGGGTGCCTGTGTCCTGCTCTCCATCTATGCTTCCTCTTTTAATAAATACCACCCATCTTCCATCCTAAATCAACCAGACTGCAATCCCAAATATTAAAATCAGCAATACACAATTAAACACTGTAGTATAATGTACACTACAGCGTCATATACATGAAGATCACAGCTACGAATATGAAATCTTCATAGCCTAAAGCACCAGAAGAGTATATCATATCTCAACAAGCGACCTCAATGTAGCCCTTCCCTGTTTCCCTGTTTATTATACTATCCCCGTTCCCTTCAATTCTCCTTTGTTAAGACAGTAGTACCAGCTTGGGTCACCCAATCTCCTGTTAGTTGTAGTTTAGAGATCTACCCATGCGCATAACCCGTCAACTCGACATAGCCTTCACCATTTACAACTCCTCCTGCACTCTGCCCTTGAATGCCTACTGCTCCTTCCCAATAACTATTACCTGTTGATTGATACACCTCGAGTTCCTGATCTTTCAATTCAGGAATCAAGGTTAACGCTGCTTGTAGCTGTGAATCCCTAATCTCGAGTTGCCAACCAGATGGATAGTTTGCTCCGGTCTTTGGGCTTCTCCAATGATCAACTACACTCACTTTAAGTTCCCTGGCCGGCAACAGCAAACTTTCGCCCCTGGGTCCGATATAGCCTGCATAGCTCGAGATCGTCTTGCCTCTGGCATCCCGGATGAGATATAGCATGATCTCAGTATTGTTGCTAAGCTGGATGCTGAACCAATCCCACCCGCCGCCGCCAAGCGAGAGAAAGTTTCCCCACTGGTGATCCATCCATGCTTCGCCAGATACTTGTAAGGGCTGGTTGTGGTCAACAACTATCCCCGATAGGGACATACGTGCACGTGAATAATAGTAAGAAAAACCACCTAGCCCATAAGTAATTAATCCATTCCCATTATGTAACGTTGGGGGCTTGAGGCCACGTAGATCAACACGCAGAACATAATTAGCCATACTTGCAGCAAGGTGATCCAACCCATTAACGCCTTTGATCGACCAGTCGTGTATGTGGACATCTATGCCTCTGGTCGATGTACCATTTGGTATCACCGCATCAGGCTCTATCAGGCGACGCTGATCGAAATGGAACTCACCCCGACTAACATCACTGATAGCAAAATGCGCCGCGTAGGTAGGTGGCAGATCGTTGCGCAGAGCCTGAAAGAAGACTAACTCAAAGCCATAGTGGTGCACCCTGCCACCAGGCATAACGGCATTCATGTGCCCGGTATAGTACCACCATTCGGTCAGGTCGCGGTGCGCAGCTTCATCCTGGGGAAAGCGTATCGGCGCCAATGGCATTGCCGTAGGAGTCGTCTTCACCACAGGCAATTGAGCCGAAGTAGAAACTATCCCTGGGAAACCGCAAGAGGAAAGCAGGAGCAAGAGGGCGAGCAGAGTGAGCAGAGTGGCTTTGAAACATAGGTTTTGCGAAGCCCGCTGTGATGCATCTTCACACGCACCACCCCCGCCCCTACGCGGGCCAGGCCACTTGAGCAGCGATTTTTTCCAATAAGCTACCCTTGCAAGAAGCAGGGCAAGGGTAAATCCTATGCTCTTTCGCCCCAACGTAACAAACCTCGAACTCTTCTTCATCCCATTCCCCCCATTCCAGAATCCCTCCCGGATGCAATATATTTTCCATCTCCAAAACTTTCTTTTGGCTCTCCTACACCATAGCTTTCTTCCAAAGTGGGTGGCCGACGTCGCACACCTACAAACGGGAACCACCAGTTCAAATTGCCAAGCAGGCGCATGGTAGCAGGCACAAGCAGCCCACGTACCAATGTAGCATCCAACGCGACTGCCAGCGCCATACCCAGGCCAAGCGCCTTGACCAGGATCATGTCAGCAGTAGCGAAACATGCACTTACCACGATCACGATCAGAGCCGCGCTGGTGATAATACCGCCGCTGCGCTGCAAACCAAGCGCCACAGCCTGTGTATTATCGCCAATCTGCCAGTAAGCCTCCTGTATACGCGAGAGCAGAAAGACTTCATAATCCATCGAAAGGCCAAACAATGAGCAGAATAAGAGAATTGGACTGGATGCCTCAACAAAGCCGAGCGGAGTAAAGCCCAGTACCTGGTGCAGGAATCCATTCTGGAAAATGATAACCAGAGCGCCATAGCTGGCCAGAATCGAGAGGGTGTTCATCAGGATTGCCTTCAATGGCAATATCAATGAGCGGAAAAACAGGAGCAACACAATATAAGTGGTAATCGCAACAATAAGCACGGCTATAGGAAATTCAGTATAAAGCGAGGACACATAGTCTATGTCGCCAGCTGTACCGCCATCTACCAGCACCATAATCCCATTACCAGGAGGAGTATTGCGAATAGTCTGCACCAACTCTTGTGAATGCTGGTCGAGCATCCCATATTTGCTGATGACCGATATCAGCGTGGTATTTCCGGCCACCGATGTTCTGAGAAACGCGGATAGGTAGGGATCAGCGATCAGTTGGGGATGCGTATACAATAACTCATACTGGTCAAGGGTAAATCGTGGATCCGCGCTAACGATGCTATCCACTCGCGCAACACGAGGATCAGCCTCGATACGACGCACATAGCCATAAAGATTGCGGATATTCGCGGAAGTAAGCACGTCACCTTTGGTCTGCACCGCCAGTAAAATCGGAGTCGTCTCACGCGAATTGAAGCGGCTGGCGAGCAGGTCATATGCAGCGCGAGATGGGACATCAGCAGGGAGAATCGAGGCATCAGGCGCGGAGAAGCGCACCTCCAGGAAAGGTAATCCCAGTGTAATCAAGACGAGCAATACAGGCACAAATATGCGCACGGGATATCGCATGACAAGCTGTGAGAGCCGGTACCAGAATCCATATTGCGGGTCAGTATTGGTAGAGCCATCAGGAATAGCGGGACTTCGCTTACGTCTCCATGGCTTCGGAATACGTACGGGAAAAGCATTTACCCGAGTGCCAATGATGGCTAGAACAGCAGGCAACAGCGTGATCGCAGCAAACACCGCCATCAATACGACCAGAACTCCACCCATTCCAACTGAACGTAACATATTGATGCTGAAAAAGACAAGGCCAACAAGGCCAATCGACACGGTTAGCCCTGAGAATGTAACGGCGCGTCCCGCGGTGGCAACTGTAATAGCTACTGCTTCTTCAACATCCCGACCATGGGCTAGTTCCTCCCGGAAGCGACTCACCATAAAAAGCGAGTAGTCTACGCCAAGACCCAGGCCAAACAAAGTGGTAATGTTCAGCACAAAAATGGAGAGATTCGTAATTTGTCCAAGACCAAAGATAAGCGCCAGCGAAACGACTACGGCCGCTCCTCCTACTAATGCGGGCAGAACAGCGGCTACTACAGAGCGAAATACGAGCAGGAGAGCGATAATTGCAAACGGAAAAGCCAGCATTTCTGCACGCCTCAGGTCGCGTTCGCTAACTGATTGAATATCTTCGTAAAAGACTGGACCTCCACCAATACTCATTTTCAAATCGGAAATTGGCTGTAAACGACGCTCTAATTCAGGCAACAGCTTCGGCGCGCTATCGGGATCAGGTTTGAGCAGGACGTTCACGTATGCGGCATATCGATCCAGGGAAATCTGGCGTGGATTATCGGTAAAACTCACTACTCCTGAGACTTCCTGCATACTACGCACACCTGCAAGAGCAGTTTGCGTTTCCTGTATAAATTTCGGACTATCGGCAGTGTAGTTCTGGCTGGTAAAGATTACTTGAACAATCGTCTGGTTAAGATGCAACTTTTGAACCAGGAGGTTGACCGCTCGCTCCGATTCAATATCGGGACTCACAAAACCGCCGGAATGCAGTACCCCGCTGGTTTGCGGAGCAAAAGGCAACGCTACTGCCACAGCAACCATCCAAAAGCCCACTATCAACCAGCGATAGCGAGTGGCCATCCTGCCCAGGTGGTAGAACATATTAGAACCTTCCTAAAGTGCCTTCCGGGTTGGATACATGAAATATTTCTTCGAGACAAAGTGCGTCTTTCAAACATTACGCATCGACAATCAATAATATGCATGTAATGAACATGTTTACATTATATGACGTCCGTTGTTGTGTTTGACAAGGTATCGGAGAGGAGGGGGCATAGACAAGCTCCCCCTCGACGTGAACTTACCAGTGTTGTATCATGAGGATGTCCTACATTTAAGGAGTCTTTCAATGCCAAAACAAACAACGACCAGGAACGAGGCCAGGTCTTCATCGGACAATGTGCCTATCAAAGTTATCTCAGTCAATCGCCAGGCGTATCACGACTACTTTGTCGAGCGTACAATCGAGGCCGGCATTGCACTCTCGGGTACCGAAATTAAATCCATCCGCGAAGGCAAAGTAAACCTGCGTGGAGCATATGCTATAGCCCGCAACGGCGAACTGTGGTTGGAGAATATGCATATTGCCCCTTATGAACATGGCAACCGCTACAATCACGAGCCAATGCGTAACCGCAAGTTGTTGCTCCATCGCCGCGAGATCGAGCAACTGCAAGCCAAAGTGGAAACGAAAGGCCTGACACTCATTCCGCTCAAGCTTTACCTCAAGGGAGGCAAAGCCAAGATTGAGTTGGGTCTATGTCGCGGTAAAAAGCTGTACGATAAGCGCGAAGCTATTGCCGAACGAGATGTTAAACGTGAGATGGAGCGCGTAATTCGTAAGGGGT